>Ga0111539_10004644_pt1 | contig 17943 bp, 16 predicted proteins | sample RhiMethybrSRZTD1_FD_79667 | JGI IMG/M metagenome (GOLD analysis project Ga0111539, IMG submission 79667) | Populus rhizosphere microbial communities from Tennessee, USA - Rhizosphere MetaG P. TD hybrid SRZTD1 (version 2) (version 2) | ecosystem: Host-associated > Plants > Roots > Rhizosphere >... | reverse complement strand
TCGTTGCACGAGCGCATGCCGAACAGTCGATGAGTCAACGACATGGTCTTGCGCGCGAAGCGCGCCGGCAGAAACGGGCCCGCATAGAAGCTGCCGTCACGCTCCACGCGGCGAGCGACGAGAACTCGGGGGAAGGCCTCGTTGGTCGTCAGCTGCAGGTAGGGATAGTTCTTGTCGTCACGGAGGAGGATGTTGTACTTGGGACTCCGCTGCTTGATCAGGTTGTTCTCGAGCGCCAGGGCCTCGACCACCGAGTCGGTGACAATCACTTCAAGGCGGGCGATCTCGTCAAGAAGGGCGTCAGTCTTCGGGCTTGACCCGTATGCACCCAGGTAATTGCGCACGCGGTCACGCAGCGCGCGCGCCTTGCCGACATAGATGGTGTCCCCACCGGCGTTGAAGTACAGATACACTCCGGGCTGCTCCGGCAACCGTGCGATCTGATCCTTGAGTTCGCGGATGGCCATACGCTACTATGACGCGTCTTCACGACGTGCCTGAACTCTCCACTATACCAGCAGGCGCTCCGGGCTCGTCGCGCCCGCAACCCCAGCGGCAGCCGCGGGCGCACCTGACGTTTACCGGTCTCATCGGGACCATCTGCATGTTCCCGCTGCGCGCCATCATTGAGACGTGCGTCGCACTGCGGATTCACCCAAACGTGCTGACGCTGGTGGGGGTCATCATCAACGTGGGGGCCGCCTGGGCGCTCGGGTTCCACCGGTTCGTCCTGGCGGGCATCGTCATGATCTGCGCCAACATCTTCGATTTCATCGACGGCAAGGTCGCCTTCCGGCTTCAACTGCAGTCGGCGTTCGGGGCCTTCTGGGACTCGACACTCGATCGGTTTTCGGATCTCGCGCTGCTGGTGGGGCTGATCTTCCTCTATGCAAAGCTCGACCGGAACGATTACGTGATGGTCGCCTCGTTGGCGCTCGTCTTTTCGATCATGACCAGCTACGCGAGAGCCAGGGCCGAGTGCCTGATCGAGAAGTGCAAGGTCGGGTTCATGGAGCGTCCCGAGCGGATAGTCCTGTTCATGATCGGGGCGTTCACGAACCGGATGGCGGCGGTGCTGTGGGTGATTCTCGTGCTCTCGATCCTCACCGTCGCCAATCGGATCTACTACACCTTCCTGGTGCTCAACCGACGGCCCATGCCATCGCGCACGGGCGTCGCAGGGATCTTCAACCGCGCCTTCTTCTGGACCGACGAGCGGACGACGCTGCCCTACGACTTGTGGGTGATGGCGATCCTCGCGTTCGTGTGGCTGACCCCACCCAGCTGGCTCGGCGATCCCACCGCGAGCGGGCTCGGCTTCGGCCAGTGGATCGCTCAACTTACAATCGGAAATTAGCCCCTACGCGCGTTTTCGCTTCGCGACAGTCGCCGCTGGGGCAGCCGGCCTCGCGGTTGCGGTTTTCTTCTTCCCCGCGCTGACCGTATCGAGGCTCTTCCGGAGCGCCTCCATCAGGTTGACCACCTTCGGAGCAGCCTCGACGACCGGCGCCACCACTTCTTCGCCTGCGATCTTGGCGTCGATAATCGCCTGCAGCCCTTCCCGATACTCGTCCTTGTAGGTCTTGAGGTCGAGCGGCGCGTCGAAGGTCTCGATCACCTGTTTCGCCAGCTTGATTTCCTCCGGCTTGACTTTCGTGGCTACCGAATTGAGCTCCTCCACCACATCGATTCCCCGAATCTCCGCGGCATGGTGAAGGGTGTACATCACGATGCCCTTCTGGTACGGGCGCACGGCCACCAGGTACTCGCGACCATAGAGCGCGAGCTTGCCGATCCCGACCTTCCCCTTCATCCCATCGCGCATGACGGCAAAGGCGTCGGACGCGACCGGGCCGTCGGGTGCCAGGTAGTAGGCGCGATCGACGTAGATCGGGTCGATGGCCGAATCGTCGGCGAACTGGACGAGATCGATGACGCGAGTCGACTGAGGACGGACGTTCTCAAAGTCCTCCTCACTGAGGACGACGTAGCGTCCCTTTTCAAACTCGTAGCCTTTGACGATCTCCGAGTTGGAGACTTCCCGGCTGCAGTGGGGACACCACTTCTTCTGTTGAATGCGCGTCTGGCATTCCCCATGAAGCTGGTTGAACGAGATGGTCCCGCTCGGTTCGGTGGCCGGGAACACCTTGATGGGGATGTTCACCAGGCTGATCTTGAGGTAGCCCTTCCAGGTGGCTCGTGCAGACATGGTCAGCTCCAGATTGCGGCGGCACCCCCAATTGGGGTCTGCGGCCGACTGTCACGGGTTCACAATCCTGCAGATTATCGGTCCAACCGGGTCCGATCCTGAAGCGCGCGGATAGGACTCCTCAACCCCTGAGCCCTGAGCCCTTCGCGATCCCAGCAGCCCTAGGCCCTGACAATGATCAATTAAGCCTCGTCGCGCTCGTCATGTTCGCCGAGATCCAGTCCGGTCCCCAGGAAATGGATCTCATGGTTGCCAATTTTGTCCCGGAGCAGCTTCCGGGCGGCACCGTAATGTTCGAGAGGCACGGCCAGCTTTTGTGCCAGATTGCGCAAGCGTGAGATCACGATGAGCGACGCCGAATGTTCACCTTCACGCCAGCTCAGACCTCCCACCTCATTGTAGGGAATGAACCGGGTGTCGGCCCAGATGCCGTCGTGATAGAACCCGCGCGCAATCCGACGACTGAGCGGGACCAGGTATCCGTAGTAGACGAACATCATGCCTTCGCCGAATGCCGGCACACGCAGCACCATGGTTTTGTAAAACACAAGGAAGCCGATCGCGACGCCGATGCCCAGCTTGGTTCCGTAATAGGGCGGCGGCGGCCCCGGCCACGTCAGCAGGGCGCCCCGACGACGCTTGCGGTACCGAGCGTATTCAAGGATGAGGCGGGCGTTCGCGAGCAGGAACCCGACGCCGAGAACCGTGAGAATTTCGGCGGCAAGAGTCACGAGAGGATCTTACGGGAAAACCCTCCGAAAACGACTCAGACGCGCGACTGATACTCGCCGGTCTCGGTGCTGACGCGGATGCGGTCGCCTTCATTCACAAACGATGGGACCGAGACGACCAGTCCCGTCTCGAGCGTCGCCGGCTTGACCTGGGCGCTGGCTGTGGCGCCCTTGATCCCGGGCACGGTTTCCTTGACCAGCAGGTCGACGGTCGGCGACAGCTCGATCCCTACCGGTTCCACGTCGTAGAACTCGACGCGGATGATGGCCTCCGGCACCAGGTAATTCTTGGAGTCGCCGAGCGCTTCGTGAGAGATGTGAATCTGCTCGTAGGTCGACGTGTCCATGAAGTAGTAGTGATCGCCGTCGTTGTAGAGGTACTGCATCTCCCGCTCGTCGAGGGTCGCGCGTTCGATGTCTTCTTCCGCGCGGAACTTCTCGTCGGCGAGCGCCAACGTCCGAATGTTGCGGAGTCGGGCCTGAATGTGGGCGCGCTTGTTGCCGGGCGTGAGGTGATGCAGTTCCAGGATGCGGAACAGATCGTTGCCAAGCTTGATCAGCATTCCCTTGCGCAGTCGGGTCGCTTGAATGGAGGAAGACATGCCTGTATATCCTTTGGAGACTAGCACATATGGTTAAGGCCAGCCAACCGTGCTAGGATGCAAATGTGGCCTTTACGCGCTGGGATCCACTGCGCGATCTGCTCGCGTTGCACGATCAAATCGGTCAGCTGGTCGGCACCGACGCTCCCGGCTGGACACCTCCGGTCGACCTGTACGAAACCGAAGGAGCGTTTGTTCTGACCGCCGAACTTCCGGGCCTCACTCGCGAACAAATCGAAATCCACGCCGAAGAAAGCCGCGTCATCATTCGCGGCGATCGCACGTCCGGCCAGGTGCCGTGCGAGCACTATCACCGCGTCGAACGTGGCCATGGCCCTTTTTCGCGCGCGTTCGTTCTGCCCGAACCCATCGATGTCGAACGCGTCTCGGCCGATCTGCGAGACGGCCTGTTGACGCTGACGCTTCCAAAGGCAGGTGGGCGCGGCGCACGTCGCATTGATGTCACGTAACCGGCAGCTGCTGCTCCCACTCGTGCTGCTCGTCGCCGGATTCAGTGCCGGCCTTGTCCTGAGCGGCCGGATGCGCCTGACGACTGATTCCATCGCGGAACCGGGACCGGTCCAGCCCACGCCGCGGCCGGTCCCATCGCCTGCAGCCGCATCGCCTCCGCCAGCTGTCGCCAGCCCGGTCGTCGGCCCCGACTTCACACAGATCGCCGGTCAAGCCGTGAAGGGCGTCGCCAACATCTCGTCGCAGCAAGTCGTTGCGCGATCGCGTTCGCCGTACGATGACGATCCCTTCTTCAGTTATTTCTTCGGCGGACAGGACTTGTTTGGCCCCCGCACCCGTCGGTCCCTGAGCCTGGGTTCCGGCGTGATCATTTCCGCCGACGGCTACGTGGTGACGAACAATCACGTCGTCGGCGAAAACATGCGAGAGATCCTCGTGGCACTGCCAGACAAGCGCGAAGTGCGCGGCAAACTCATCGGCACCGATCCCGCCACCGACATCGCACTGCTCAAGATTGAAGCCTCCGGTCTGGCGAAAGTGCCGTGGGGAGACTCAAGCACTCTGAAAGTCGGTGAGTGGGTGCTCGCCATCGGCAGTCCATTTCAATTGAGTCAGACCGTCACCGCGGGCATCATCAGCGCGACCGGACGCGCGAACATGGGGTTTGCCGAGTACGAAGACTTCATCCAGACCGATGCGGCGATCAACCCGGGAAACTCGGGCGGCGCACTAATCAACGGCCGGGGGGAGTTGGTCGGGATCAACACCGGCATTTTCAGTCAGAGCGGCGGATATCAGGGGATCGGGTTCGCCGTGCCGAGCAACCTCGCCAAACATGTGATCGACGATCTCATGAAGTACGGCAGCGTCCGACGCGGCCGCATCGCGGATGTCACATTCGAACCCCTGACCGAGCGATATGCCGCCGAACTCGGAGCCCCCAGCACCAACGGTGCACTCGTAACGTCCATGCAGCGTCGGTCGGCAGCCTACGAAGCCGGACTGCGACCCGGCGACATCGTCGTTGGCGTCAACGGACAGTCGGTGATCACTCCCGCCGATCTCTACCGTCACATTGCCGATGCGAAAATCGGTACCGTGGGTACGCTCAAGATTCTGCGCGAGCGCCGCGCGGTCGAGATCCGCGTACCGATCACCGCTGAGGCCGGCACTAGATAAATAGATAAATAGGATCAGGGCTAAGGGCTAAGGGCTCAAGGGCTAAGGGCTCAAGGGCTAAGGGCTCAAGGGCTGAGGGCTAGGGGCTCGAGGGCTGAGAGCTGAGAGCTGAGAGCTCAAGCCTGACTCAGTGACGGCGGTCGTTGCCTCGATGTAGTATTCCGGCATCATGCAGCAGAATTTTCGCCGCCACCTCCTAACCGCCCTGTTGGGAACGCTCGGCCTTGCACTCTTCGTCGTTCCGCTGCTGTCCCAGACAGCGCCAGCGGGCTCACAAAAGAAGCTGCTGTTCCTCACGCATCCGTCGCTCTACAAACACCCGAGCCTTGGTCCGGCAGAAGCGGCCGTGATCGAGTGGGGCAAGACGGGCGGCTTCGCCGTCACCACACTCGAGGGCTATAAGCAGGACATCAACAAGATCGATCTCACGATGGTGACGCCGGAGTATCTGGCCCAGTTCGACGGTTTGATGCTGATGACGAACGGCAACCTGCCGATCACGGACATCCAAAAGCGCGCGCTCATTGACTTCGTCCGAAACGGCAAAGCCCTGATCGGGACACACTGCGCCACACTCACCCTCTACAACTACCCCGAGTTCGGCGAGATGCTCGGCGGCTACTACCTGCGATCCATCATCCCCACGAATCAGATCGCGAAGAAGATGGGCGGCTTGAAGGTCGAGGATCGAACTCATCCGGCGACAAAGATGCTTGGGGCGAGCTGGACCGTCGGCGAGGAGTTCTATCAGTTCGGAACGGCCGTGTTCGATCCGGCCAAGCCCCGCGAAAATATTTCGCAGGTGGGCAGCCTGCCGATTCCACTCGCCTTCTCGCGTGATCGCGTCCACGTACTGCTGAGCCTGGATACTGAGCAGACCGACATTTCGGATCTACCCCAACTAACCAAGGGCGGCGATTATCCTCAAGCGTGGAGCCGCGAGTTTGGCAAAGGCCGTATTTTCTACACCACACTTGGTCATCGCGAGGACATCTGGGGCACCGACCCGATGTTTCGCGCCCACGTCGTCGGCGGCATTCGCTGGGCACTTGGACTCGAGAAGTAGCTGACGACCGCACGATCCACGAGCGGATCGGTTGAGTTCGAAGCGGTCGGCAGACTTGGCAGGTCACTCGCATGCACTCGGGCATGCGTTGGGTTGTGCTCTTGCTCGCGGCCGTCCAGGTAGCGGCTCTCTCCGGCACAACTAGCTTCCAGCAGAGCTCGAGCCGCGCGGCTGATTCCCCTGAGAGTCTCTTCGCGAGCAATGAAGCCTTCGAGCTGCGGCTCGAAGCCCCCATTCATCAGCTGTTCGAGACCGCACGTGGCAATCCGGAAGCATCGCTGAAGGGAACGCTGACCTACACCTCGGAAGGCGGCAGCCCTGTGGCGCTCGACGGCGTGGACGTGTCGGTGCGCGGGCACACGAGTACACAGGAAACCGAATGCGCTTTCCCGAAGCTGAAGCTCAAGCTGCCGACCGCACCCGATCTACCGCTGAAAGGAATCGACAGCCTCAAGATTGGCACTCACTGCGGCGAGCGGCCGGACGGGGCGTTGTCGGCCAAGTATGGACGCTGGGCCAACGAAAAAGCGCCGCATCGTGAAGCATTTGTCTACCGGCTCCTCAAAGCGATGCAAGTACCCACGCTCGAGGCTCGCCCCGCTCGAATCACGTACGTGGAACCTGGCCGTCCCCCGCTGGTCCGCAATGCCCTTGTCCTGGAGGACGACGCGCAGGCCTTGAAACGAGTCGGCGCAAGCAGTCAAATCAGCGAGCAGCAGTTCACATCGGCCCGCGAGGCCCTGTCACCCCGGGACGCCGTCCGTCTCGCTTTCGCCGAAGCCATGATCGGCAACTTCGACTGGTGCCTGCGCTTCTATCAAGGTGACACCTATCGCTGCGACGGCCGTCATCCGCTCTGGAACATTCTGGCTTTCAAAACCGCTATTGGCGTGACTCCGGTGTTGTACGACTTCGATTTGTCGGGCATGGTGACGCAGCGACATTCATGGTTCAAGCGCATCTTCGGCTCGTTCCCCGGCACCGAACCGGAAGTCGAAGTGCTCAGTCAGATCCAGCGCACGCGTACGCTGTTCTCGCGTGCTGAACTGGACGCTGCACGGAAGGAGTTCATCCGGGACAAGCCTCTTGCGTATCGAACCCTGCTGCAGAGTAACGTCGACGAGCAAGGCACTCGCGCGATCGAGGCCTATCTGAACAGTTTCTTCGCCGTGATCGAACGTGACGAACGCTTCTACGCTCCGGTTGTTGTCGCAGCGAATACACGAGTATTTGTCGATGCGGCGGGAACCACTCCCGCGTGTGGCGGCGAATCCTTGCTACTCGGAACACCGGTCAGCGATCCGCTCGAAACCAGCGGTGACAGGATGCGGGTACGCATCCTCAACGCGCTCTGGCAATGGGACGGACAGAGTCGGAAGTGTGAGGCGGCTCAGAACGACGCGGTGTGGGTCGACTCAAAGGCGGTTTCATCCGACTACCCTGCGCGCTAGAAAACCTGCCGAGGACTTCACTATCTCGTCGGATCCGCCGAGACCCGCACGAGGAGCTTGCCGAAATTTTCGCCGCTGAAGAGCCTCAGGAAGGCCGCCGGCGCTTGTTCAAGTCCTTCGACGATGTCCTCCCGATACTTGATCCGCCCTTCACGGACCCAGGTCGTGCACTCGCGCAGGAAGGCATCAAGCCGGTCATTGTGGTCGGACACGATGAAGCCTTTGATCAGGGCGCGCTTCACCAGCAGCGGACGCAAGTTGGGGCCCGGTGGCGTCGCGGTGACGTTGTAGTCGGCGATCAGGCCACACAGTGGAATGCGCGCGTTGACATTCAGGAGTCTCAAGACGGCCTCGAACACCAATCCCCCGACGTTCTCGAAGTAGACGTCAATCCCTTGTGGGCATGCGGCGCGCAACTGGTCCAGGAAGTCCGGCGACTTGTAGCTCACACAATCGTCGAAGCCCAGATCCTTGGCGACATAGTCGCACTTGGCCGGCGAGCCCGCCACACCAACCGCGCGACAACCCTTGATGCGAGCGATCTGGCCGACGACGGATCCGACGGCGCCGGATGCCGCCGATACGACGACTGTTTCACCGGGTTTGGGCTGACCGATATCTAGGAGTCCGACATACGCCGTCATGCCTGGCATCCCCAGCGTGCCCACCGCCGTGGAAATCGGGGCCACCGACGAATCCAGCACCCGTAGCCCCGCGCCAGTGGAACAACCAAACTCCTGCCACCCGTCGTAACCTGCGACGAAATCGCCAGGCTTGAATGCCGGATTGCGCGAATCGAGCACTTGACTCACCGTATGTCCCACCATCGGCTGGCCCAGCGCGACCGGTGTCGCATACGAAGGGCCATCGCTCATGCGGCCGCGCATATACGGATCAAGTGACAAGTAGATTGTGCGCCGGAGCACCAGGCCAGCCTCCATCGGCGGCAGCGGAGCGCTGACGATCTCGAAGTCGTCGGTGCTCGGCTGGCCGACGGGACGTTTTCGCAACAGGACCTGTTTGTTGTCCATGTCAGGGCTCAGTAGTTGCTCATATCAGGGCTGAGGGCTACAGGGCTAAGGGCTCCTCGTTGCACGGTTTCAGCTCGAGCGTGTCGCGATGAGGAATCCCGAACGCGTCAGCTCGGCGAGCAACTCCGTCACGTCGGCGATGGCGACATCGGGCTGCCAAGCGCGAATATCGGACAGGGTAAACGCCTCCGCGTCCAGAATCTTCCCGAGCAGCACCGCGTCGGCCTGCTCGGCTTCTATGTCTGAACCCGCGACCGTGATGGTCACGCTGGAGTTGGAGCCGGCGCCAGTCCCATTCGCGAAGTAGTGCCGCCGGCCCGGCGGACGCTCGAACCGCAACGTCTCGATCGGCAGGGGATCGTCCAGCACACTCACGCTGTGGACAGGCTGGACGTCCGCAAGCGTGTCCTTGCAGAATCGCTCGAAGAGATCCGGTTCGGCGAGCTTGGCGGCAAGCGAGCGGCGAAGGCTCTCGGACCACTCGGCCGCATCCGCCGGCATCACCAACGAACCGTGCGGTGTCGCCTCGGCCAGCAGCGGCATGTTGCGACGCCAGGTTGACTGCTGAAGCAGCTCGCCGGTGAGCCAGTCGAGAAACGCTGTCCCCTTCCGGCAGGTCACGCCGACGGTGACATGCAGTGAGGTCGAATCCTGAGCGATGGCGTAGTGCCAATGGCCGCGCGGGACATATAGCACGTCACCGCGTCGCAGGACGACATCGAGATACGGATCCGTCGTCGCATGCGGCGACTCGTCGGCGCGCCAACTGCTCACGGGCGACTCGGTCGTCGGTTTGAAGACCCGCCAGTGCTTCTCGCCCGCCACCTGGAGCACGAAGACTTCGTGCAGATCGAAGTGGCACTGAAAACCCTGGGTGTTGGCCGGCGAGCAGTAGACGTTCGTGTGCACCGACTCGAGCAGCGCGTCGTAGAAACAGTCGACGACGGTGCGGAGGGGCGGCCAGTGAGAGTCGGCGCCGGTGATGCCGAAGCTGGCGCCTTCGTGGAGCAGGTTGAGCACGGAGCGGCCGTCGACCAGACGCTGGCCGCCGGCCTCGGCCGTGAACTGCTCCGTCGGCACCGGATGATCGCGGCGCGAGACCTTGATTTTCGGGAACGCGATATCACCGGCGTTCAGGATCGTATTGACCGCGTCCCAGCCGAACCGATCGTCGAACGTCCGGCCTTCCTGCCGGAGATGCACCCCTTCACGCGCCCAGTGCTGTTCGAAGAACCGCTTCGGCTCGAGCGGAGCCGTGATGTCGGCGAATGTCATCCGCGTGACGGCGTTGGCCATCGGGGCGGCGATTATAGACTGGGTTGGAGGTTAGAGGTCGGAGGTGGGTCCGGCCATGGCCGGACCCTACATGCCGGACACTACTTGGCGCGCTGACCGGTCCAGTCGGCGTCGCCCAATCCAGAAATGTTCATCTTGCCGCTCAACGCGCCCGCCGCCAGGGTGCCGGTCATGACCACGGCCAAATCGCCGTTTGGTGTCGGCGCGGTGAACTCGAGCTTCAGGGCATCGCCCGTCATCGTGCCGTTCACATTCATCACGCCCTGATCGCTCGTCAGCGTGCCCGTGAGCTTGTTGCCGGCAAGCGTGAACGCCGCCGCGAGCGGAATCTGCTGGCCCGCCACATCGAGCGAGATGCTCCAGTTGCCATTGATGCCGCTGTTTCCGGCGGCGCCAGCAGGCGCCGGCGTAGCGGCCGGCGGAGCAGTCGGCGTGCCACCAGGCGCAGGAGGCGCCCCGGCTGGCTTTCGCTTTCCGGTAAACGGCGCCTCGCCAAGGTCGCCGAACTTCACGTTGCCCGCGAGCGTATCGCCCGTGACCTTCGCGTTGAAGGTGAGATCGATGGCCGTGCCCTGAAGGTCAATGGCTGCGACAATCATCAGCGTGTCCCCGGTTAGGGTCCCCTTGAAGGGCGCCACACCCAGCGGACTCGTCAACTCGCCAGTGACCGCGGTTCCCTGCTGCTGCATTGTGACGTCGACAGTGTTGGGCCCCTGCGGGGTAACCATCGTGACTTCCCAGGTCCCGGCGACGCTGGTCTGGGCTGCCGCCCCTACGGGAACGAGCGCGACGACCGCCAGGGCGAACACGGCGAAGAGAATTCCACGTAACAGCTTGGTTCGAGTCATCGCGTCATTACTCCTCTAACTCTGGTGAGGGAACAGAATATCATGGGCCATAATGACCGTGGACGGCTTATCCCATCACAGAGGTTCCCCATGAGCGGATGGCGTTTCTCGGCCGCGGCGGCCGTCATTCTTGCAGCGTCGGCGCTCCACTTATCCGCAACGCCCGATGTCGGCGGCCCTCAGGCCGCTGCCGCTCAGCCATATAAGGAGAGCGACTTTCTTTCGCGAACCCGTCGCCTTACCGTGGAGGGCCGGCGAGCCGGCGAAGGTTACTGGTCGGCGGACGGCAAACGGCTCGTGTTCCAGAGTGAACGAGAGCCGGGGAATCCCTTCTATCAGATCTACGTCCTGGACCTCTCGAGCGGCGACCTCAAGCGGATTTCTCCAGGCATGGGGAAAACCACGTGCGCCTTCTTCCGGCCGGGGACCGACGAAATCCTCTTCGCCTCCACCCACCTCGATCCGAAGTCGAAGCAATATCAGGACGAGGAGCTGGCATTTCGCGCCTCCGGCAAGGAGCGGCGCTATTCGTGGGACTACGACCCGGAGATGGACATCTTCGCGTATAGCGAGAAGAGCGGCGGCCTCAAGCGGCTGACGAGCGCGCGGGGATACGACGCCGAAGGCAGCTACTCGCCCGACGGCCGGTGGATCGCCTTCTCCTCGATGCGCGACGCGTACGGCCGCACACTGAACGATCGCGAAAAGAAAGCGCTCGACGAGAACCCGAGCTACTTTGCCGAGATCTACATCATGCGCGCAGACGGATCCGAACAGAAAAGGCTGACCACGGTTCCAGGCTACGACGGCGGTCCGTTCTTTACGCCGGATGGATCACGGATCATCTGGCGCCGGTTCGACGAGCAGGGACTCATCGCCGACGTCTGGACGATGAAGCTTGATGGCACCGACGCCAAGCAGATCACCGACTTCGGCTCGATGAGTTGGGCGCCCTACGTGCATCCCTCCAGCCAGTACGTCATCTTCGCGTCGAACAAGCTGGGGTTCGAAAACTTCGAGCTGTTCATGGTGGATCTGCAGGGTACGAAAGAGCCCGTCCGAGTCACCTACTCCGATGGATTCGACGGCCTTCCAGTCCCGTCACCCGACGGCACACAGTTGGCCTTCACGTCCAGCCGGTCCGGCGGCGAGGCGGGACAGCTTTTCCTCGCGCAATGGAACCATCAGAAGGCGCTTGAAGCGATCAGAAACGCCCCGCCGCGCATTCCGAGTAAGAAACCATGAAGATGAAGATAAGGTTCGGTCTGATCGTCGCCGCGGTACTCTGCGTTGGCGCCGGAATCGCCGAGCGCACCAGCGCTCAATCGCGCGCATCGCGAACCAAAGCGCATGTCGAGGCCCTTGCCTCGGATCGCCTTGAAGGACGGCTGACCGGCTCGGCCGGGGAGCGGCTCGCGGCCGACTACCTCATCTCACAACTACAGCGTATCGGCGCGAAACCGCTGCCCGGCGCCACCGAGTTCCGCCTGCCGTTTGAGTTCACGGCGGGGATGCGCGATGGCGGCACGACGCTCAGCCTCTCCTGTCCACCGGCGGACGTCCAGCCACGCGTCGTCCAGGGTTGCGCCGCGAACGTGAGCGCCGGCGCCATCAGCGCCCTTTCCTTCTCGGACAACGGCGATGTGTCCGGCCCTGCCGTGTTCGCTGGTTATGGCATCGTCGTTCCGGAGAGCCAGGGCTTCGGATACGACAGCTACGCGACGATCGACGTGAAAGACAAGATCGCGGTCGTGCTCCGGTATTTTCCGGAAGACGCCGACGTGAAGACAAAGAGCATTCTGGCGCGCTACTCTGACCTTCGCTACAAGGCGCTCCAGGCCCGGCAGCGTGGCGCCAAGGCGCTCCTGGTCGTGACCGGTCCACGCTCGCCCAATGCGGGCGAGCTGATCCCGATGTCGTTCGATACGGCCCTTTCTGGCTCGGGCATCGTCGCCGCGAGCATTACCAGTGCGGTTGCCGCGCTGCTCTTCAACGGGACCGATCACACGCTCGAAGAATCGCAGCGATCGCTCGACTCCGCTAACCCCCACGTGAGCGGCTTCGAGATTCCTGGAAAGGTCGTCACCGTCCATACGGCTGTCGTGCGCGAGAAGCGAACGGGCTACAACATCGCGGGCTATCTACCAGCGACACTACCGACGACATCGACACCGAAGCCATGGATCGCCCTGGGCGCACATTACGATCATCTCGGTCATGGCGAGAACGGCAACTCGCTCGCCGACAAAAGCCAAGCCGGCCGCATCCACCCCGGGGCCGACGACAATGCCTCCGGGTCGGCCGCGGTGCTGGCAATCGGCGAGATCCTGTCGGCTCTGCCGAGACGTCGGAACGTGCTGCTGAATTTCTGGTCGGGCGAAGAGCTCGGTCTGATTGGCTCGACCGCGTTCGTCAATGCCCCACCGCTCGCGCTTGATCAAATCGAGGCGTATCTGAACTTCGACATGGTCGGCCGCATGCAGGACAACAAACTCACGCTGCAGGCAACCGGCACCAGCGCGTCGTGGGCGCGAATCATCGAGCAGACGAACATCATGGCCGGCTTCGACCTGCTGCTGCAGGCGGATCCGTATCAGCCGACCGACGTCGCCAGCTTCAACCAGGCCAGTGTGCCCTCCCTCGCCTTCTTCACCGGCACTCACATGGACTATCACAAGCCGACCGACACCGCCGACAAGGTCAACTACGAGGATCTGGACCGCGTCGTAGAATTCGCCGCGTCGATCTCGCGTCGCGTCGGAGATCTTGAGCAGGCCATGGTGTTCACGAAGGTCGAGCAGTTGACGGATACGACGCCTCGCGCTGGCTTGCGGATCTTCACCGGCACCGTGCCGGACTACTCCACCGAGGTCAAGGGACTTCTGTTGAGCGGGGTGATTGGCGGAGGGCCTGCGGAAGTGGCAGGTCTTCAGAAGGGCGACGTCATCGTGGAGATCGCGGGACAGACCATCGCCAACATCTACGACTACACCTACGCCCTCGAAGTGTTGAAGATCGGCGAGCCCGCGAAGGTCGTCTATCTGCGCGACGGCCAGCGGAAGGAAACGACGCTCACTCCGGGGGCCCGAAAGTAGGCCCGCCCTCGTAGGCCGCTCTGTAGGCCCGAGCTTTAGCTCGGGCGATCACCGGATCCCGAAGCCCAACCTGGGGGTCGGGCCTACTCGGCTCGCACGTTCCCCGCCCGAGGACCCTTCGGCGACTGTTCCTCGTCGAATTCGACACGCTGCCCCTCAGACAGGTCGTCGAAGCTCCCCTGAACCGAGCTGCGGTGGAAGAAATATTCCTGGCCGCTCGTATCGCGAATGAACCCGAACCCCTTGTCCCGCTGGATCCGCTTGACTGTGCCGGTCGCCATCCGAGACTCCTTTTCGTTGCGAGCGCTCGTGAGACAACGGGCGCGCGTGTCGGGAAGACAAGCGCATAATAACGCAACTTCCTGATGCCCGGTCTGTACGGGAAACCCGCCCGCCTGGCCGACCCGTTCTACTTCTGCAGCCGATAAAACGCGATCAGGTCCATACTCTTCGCCGGTTGCGCGCCGAGTTGCCGCAGCATCGTCGTCACCTGGCCGCGGTGATAGCTGCCGTGGTTCACCACGTGCTGAAGCATTTGCCAGAAGACGGTCGCGCCCGGACGGCCGTCGAGCATCTTGTACTCGAAGACCCGTGAGATGCCGGCCTCGCCCAGGCCGCGGAGGAACGCGCGCATCTTGCCCTCGTGTTCTGTCCACGTGGCTCGCAATGTGCTCACGTCCGGAAATTCTTGCGGAGAGAGCATCTCTGTCGGAGAAACACCCTGCCAGCGGGAGTACCAGTTCCACTCCGCCGAATAGAGGTGGACCAGCGTGTCGCGGACCGACCGGAAGCTGCTGCCCATTTCACGGGTGTATTCCTCCTGTGACAGGGCGCCAGCCGCTTCCAGTACACGATCTCTTGCCCAGTAGTGATAGTCGAGAAGGGTTTGGAGGTCTTGCAGGTTCATGCGCTGATTATAGAAGCGGGACGGGCCCAAGTTGGACCCGCCCCACATCTCCGGGAACGGGGAGCAGCCGTTCCCGGACGCGCCGCTTCTACGAAGGTCGGACGGTGATGAAAAAGTCCCTGCCCTCGCGATTGACAAGGAGCAGGGCCGGTCGGTCGGACGAGCGGCGGACTGCCGCGCGCAGATCGTCGACGGTTTGGACCGGCTGACGATTCACCTGTTGGATGACGTCGCCGGCACGGATGCCGGCTTCCGCTGCTCGGCTCGCCGGGTCCACCTCCTGCACGAGGAGACCCTTGATGCCCTTCGGCACATCCGCGCGTTCCGCCAACTCCGGCGTCAGCGGTGCGACCGTGACGCCGAGCGCCCCCTTGTCTGCGCTGCCAGAGTCGGTGGCCGCGGCGGCGTTCTTCGCCGGCTCCTTCTCATCGAGCTTCACCGTCAAGGTGCGTTCGCTGCCGTCCCGGACGACGACGACGGTCGCGTTCGAACCGGGGGTGCTCTCCGCCACTCGATTGCGGAGCGAGTTGGTGTCCTGGACCGGCCGGCCGTTGAACGATTTGATGACATCGCCCTGCTTCATGCCGGCCCGATCGGCCGCGCTGCCCGGTGTCACCGAATTCACGATCGCGCCGCCGATCTCCTTCAGACCCAGACTCGACGCCAAGTCCGAATCGACCGGTTGAATGCCGACGCCAAGCTGCGCGCGCCGAACCTTGCCGCCGCTCCTCAGATCATCCATGACGCGCTTGGCCATGTTGGTCGGAATCGCGAAGCCGATGCCGATGTTGCCGTCGGACACCGAGGCGATCTGCGAGTTGATGCCGATCAGTTCGCCTTTCGTGCTCACCAGTGCGCCGCCCGAATTGCCGTGGTTAATCGGCGCGTCGGTCTGCAGGAAATCTTCGTACGCCTCGTTGTCGGTGGACCGTCCCTTCGCACTGATGATGCCCATCGTCACCGTCTGCCCGAGGCCGAGCGGGTTGCCGACGGCCAACACCACATCGCCGATTTCGACGGCGTCGGAGTTGCCGAATCCGAGTGCATGAAGACCGGTTGCCTCGATCTTGAGGACCGCCAGGTCGCTGGGCTGATCGGATCCAATCAGCTTTGCGTCGAACGCCCGCCCGTCGGTGAGGTTGACCTTGATGGAATCGGCGTTATCGATCACGTGATGATTGGTCAGGATGTAGCCGTCACCGCTCACGATGACGCCCGATCCGAGTCCGGATTGACGGGGCATCTGCCGCGGCATTTGCGGCCCCCGCGGGCTGCCGCGCTGTGCACCTGGGAACTGATCGCCGAAGAACCGCCGGAGAAGATCCTCATCCGGCTGCTGGAAGCCGGTCGGGGCCACCCGCATCCGGCCTTCCGTGCGGACCGTCACAACGGCCGGCGCAACCACCTTGACGATGTCGGCATACGAATCGCGGCCGCCGGCAATCGCGCGTGAAACGCTGGGGGTTTGCGCCGCGACTTGCGCGGCTGCGGTGGCGGCGCCCTCTGACGCGAAGCCGTGCCAGGTCACGCCCGTGATCAGGACGGCAGCCGTCAGCGCGAGAAGCCCCGCGCGGATCCCCCGATCCTCGAAATTGATACGTCTGTTCATAGATGCTCCCTTTTCCAAAAAGCAGACTTCGGCAGCCTGCGCCTTTCAAGCTCTTGGTGTCGGCCGCTGTGGCCGGGTCACATCCAATTAGACGGGACGTGCCCTTTCGAGGACGTTACGGGAGCATTACAACGGTGAAAGGTTGAGAGAGGGTGTGTTCATGGCTGGGTCGGCAACGCCACAGTAAATGTCGAGCCACGGCCGAGTTCACTGACAACACTGACCGAGCCGCCGTGCGCTTCCACAATGGCCTTCACGAGGCTGAGTCCTAGCCCGAGGCCGCGCTCAGCCCGGCTTCGATCGCCGCGAAACAGCCGATCCCAGATTCGAGGCAACTCATCCGGAGAAATCCCCGGACCAGTATCATGGACACTGAGGATCGCCTGACCGCCGGCACCGCGCAGCTCGACAGAGACCTTGCCGCCGCGCGACGTGTACTTGAGCGCATTGTCGATGAGATTTGCGGCCACCTGCTCTAGACGCACGCGGTCCCCCGGGACGACGATTGCGGCGACGTCGGTCTCGTTGTTCGGGACCAGCGATACGCCCTTCGCATCCGCGACATCGTGATACAAGTCGACAGCTCTCCCGACGACATCAGCCAGGCAGACCGGTTCCCGCTGCAGCGGCATGGCGCCGCTCTCGGCTTCCGTAATGTCCATCAGCGTGTTCAGCATCGTCAGCACACGGTCGGTTTCTTCCACGCAATCTGCCAGCGCTTCACGATACCGATCGACGTCAGTTGGTGCCGCCAGAGCCATTTCGGCTGTGCCTCGGAGCCGTGTGAGCGGTGTCCTGAGATCGTGCGAAACGTTGTCGAGGGCACCGCGCATCCCGTTGACGAGGCCCTCGATCTTGTCGAGCATGGCGTTGAACAGCTGGGTCAGCTCCGTGATCGCGTCGTCGTGCGTAGCAAGAGGTACGCGCTCGTCGGTCCGCCCAGTGCTGATGATTCGCTGGACCGCCGCCGCCAGGCGGCGAATGGGCTGGAGCGCCGATTGCGTCGCGAGCCACCCGCCGGACAGCGCGATGGCCACGATCAACAGCGTGACCAGACCCAGCGCGGCGCGGAACCGGGCAAGGAGATCGAGACGCGCTTCGATGCTTTTCCCGACCTCGACGAGGGTCCCATCGGGGAACTGCAGCGAAACAATCTGAAGCGTGGACTGGTCCCATCCTTCGCGGAGGCTGAGGATACGGGCTTCCGACCCGCTGTCGACGACGCGGACGAACAGCGATTCAGGAGCTGTGCGCTGATCGATCCGAACCACCTCGCTCAGCGCTCGAAGTCCGCTACGCGCGTAGACGGCGGCATACTCCTCGAGCTTCTGCTGGATGATCTGATGATCGCGCTGCTCCAGCGACGTTGCCGTCAGCCAGTAGGTCGCGAACACGATGGCGATGGCACCAGCGACAAATAGCGTCGCGTACCAGAGCCCGAGGCGCAG
>Ga0111539_10004643_pt1 | contig 17944 bp, 13 predicted proteins | sample RhiMethybrSRZTD1_FD_79667 | JGI IMG/M metagenome (GOLD analysis project Ga0111539, IMG submission 79667) | Populus rhizosphere microbial communities from Tennessee, USA - Rhizosphere MetaG P. TD hybrid SRZTD1 (version 2) (version 2) | ecosystem: Host-associated > Plants > Roots > Rhizosphere >... | reverse complement strand
GCGTGAACGTCCTCCTGCACGCCGTGCTCGCTCGCGCGAACCGCTGATGCGTCAGCCGAGCGGTGACGGCGCAGGCGGGACGCGTGGCCGCGGGCGCGCCAGCATGGCTCGCCTGTCGCCGTAGTTCGCTCCGGGCCCAGCTCGCTCGGCCCCCATCCCCGAAGGGGCTCGGTCGGCGAGCAGTCGAGCGTCGGCGGCTCGCTCGCCGGGCCCTACGCTCACAACGGCGACGACGGCTCGCCATGATGGCGCGCCCGCGGCCACGCGTCCCACCTGCGCCGTCACCGGTCGCCGCTACCATCGTCGGCGCCGATACCCGGAAGCGACAGCGCGATCATCTACCGTCCGGCGTAGTCGATGAACCCCCGGTTGATGTTGACGATCTTGCGCCCGTTGCGGCGGAAGACGCCGACGCCCTCGCGCGACCCGCCGTCGTTGGTGTTGCCCTCGAGCGTGATCAGGCGACCGCCTTCGATGGCCTCCACCAGGCCGGTGTGGCCGGATCCGCCGCCGGTGTCGAGGATGAAGATCATGCCGGGGTGAACACGGGCGGGGTCGGCGGTGGCGTCGGCAGCGGGGACGCGGCGGACGCCCGCCTGCTCGGCGCGGCGCCAGTGCTCCATGACGCCGGCGGTGCGGACCACCGGGTTGGCGCGGCCGAGGCCGCGCGCGGACTCGTTGAAGCACCAGTAGACGAAGGCCGCGCACCAGGCGAAGCTGCCTGCCGCGGGATCGAGACCGGCCGTGCGGAGATATTCATCGACGCGCGGACCGCGATTGGAGCCGGGCGGGTCCTCCATCACGCCGACCTGGGCGGCCGCCGTCTTGATGACGCTTGCGAGCAGGATGTCGGGAGCCTGGGCGACGGTCACGACGGAGGCCTCACCGAACAGCGTCTCCCACGTCAGAGGGCCGATCTTGCCGTCCACGACGAGCGGCACGCCGGTCGCGTCGGGGAAGCGTCCCTGGAACAGGCGCACGGCGGACCGGGTCTTCGCGTCGAAGACGCCGGTGATTTCGAGTGGACCGCAGCCCCGCTCGATCAGACGTTTCTGCACGGGCGTGACGACGTCCGCACCCGTCTCCCCGAACTGAATGGCACGACCGGGATACGCAGGAGTGCTCATGGGGACCTCCTCACTAGATGAAGAACGTGATTGCGCTGATGCCGTGGCGGTCAAGACCGGTGTGCGCGAGATAGGCGTCCACGTGCTGGTGGCGGATCAGCTCCGAGGCGAGGCCGCGGTGCGGATCGAGCTTACCCTTGAACATGACCATGCCGGACTGGGCGTGGCGATAGTCGAGTGGCTGCACGTGGGCGATGATGCCGGGCACCAGGGGGGCCAGCGCCGCCGTGCGCGTGCCATAGAGCGTCGGAATCTCGCGGAGATCGCTGACCTGCCAGCCGTGGGTGACGAGATCATTGGTGTTGCGCAGATGGTGGTGATCGGCGCCGAGCGTGCGATCGATCCGATCGGCGAAGGCCGCGTTGCCCGGCGTGGGACCGGCGAAGGCGTGGACGAGGATCCTGGCCCGGCGTCCGCCGTCCCAGTGCTCGGCCGGGTCCGCCGACAGCAGGGAGTCCTTGAGCCAGAGCGCCACCGTCTGCGCCAGGGCGCCACCCTTGCTGTGACCGGTGACCGTCACCTCCAGGGGCTCGGCGCTGGCCGCCACCTGTTGGGCGAGAAACGTGAGCAGGTCGAGCCCCCCGCCGCTCGCGTCCGGCGGTGAGGGTTTGCGCCGCAGGTCGGTCGAGCTGACCCGGACCGTCTTGGCTGCTCGCTGGAATTGCTGGAGGATGGCATCGCGCCCCGGCGGATCGACGCTCCAGTGGGCGACGATCTTCTCCACCTGCGCGTCGAGGGCCGAGGCCTGGGCGCCGAGGGCTTCCGCGGTGCCGGTGACCAGGGCCCGGCCGGCCCGGATGAGCCGGTCGAGCGGGTTGCCGACCGCGGCCACCGCAGCCTCGGCAAAGCGGCCGGCCGTCGAGAGCGGACGCGCGCGCATCTCCTGCAGGATGGCCAGCCCGAGCGCGGTGCTGGTCGAGATCGCGGCGCCGTCGGTCGCGAACGGCCACGGCACCGTGGTGCCGACCAGGAGATCGCCGAAGAGCCAGTCCGACGAGGCCACCGGGTTGGTGCCGCGGATCGCCACCACGTAGCGGTGGCGCTCGCGGCGATGGCGCACGACGTACATCGCGTTCGAGTCGAAGACCCCGAGCGGCACGCGGCTGGTCACGGGCCCCCACACGAGATCCCAGTCGCCGCGCACGGGGGCGAGCGTCTCCAGCCCGTCCCGCAGCGCATGGCGCACGATGAACTCGTGCGGCTCGCCGGGGAGGATGTCGTGAAAGCCCCGGTAGGTCAGGCCTGCCAGCGTCAGCATGACCGCGGCGTCGGTGCCGGCCATGGCTAGAAGCTCACACCGATGAAGGCCCCCAGGTGTCGACCCTGGGGGTCCTGCGCGATCTCCACGCCGCCGCTCACGACGAAGTTCTCCTGGAGCACCTTGGCCGTGATGTTGATCTTGCGGCTCTTGCCGGACTGCGTGTATTCGATCCAGATCGCGTTGTTCTCGAACGTGAACTCGACGGCGGTGGCGATGGTCATCAACGACTGGCCACCGGCGGTGCTGTTGCGGTAGGCGAAGGTCCAGGCCAGCGAGCCGTTCTTGAACTGCGCCTGCAGGGCGCCGCCCACCTCGATGACCTGGGCTCCCGGCCGTTTCTCGCGGCCCACGAAGAGGGCCAGCTTGCCCTGCGCGTGATCCCACTCGAACGTGGTCTCGACGTCGATGCGGGACTTCTTGACGCCGCCTTCCTTGGAGTCGGCGATCCTGAAGCTCACCGTCCAGTTGGGCTTGATCTCCAGCGCCCCCTGGAATTCCAGCCGTCGCTCGCCGTTGCTGCGCGACTGGTAGATGAGCACGAGGTGATTGCGAGCGGGATCGACCTTGACCACCGCGGGCAGATTGAGCGGCGAGGCGGAATCCTCCAGGGACGGATCGTCCAGCTTGAAGTGCAGCTGGATGCTCTTGTCGTCACCGCCCTTGGTGATCCGCTCCCAGGTCCCGCTGAACACGAGGCTGGAAGGGAAGTTGGCCAGCTGCTTGTCGAAGAACTGGTACCGGAAGCGTGAGCGGGAGTCCTCGATGAAGCCGTCGATGGTCGACGCGATGCCGCTGATCGACACCTTGAGGGTGCCGGCGGCATCCATCCCCCAGCGGCAGCTCAGCGTGAACTCGAAGTCGCCGTCGCCGTCGGGGTCGACGACCAGCGCGTTCTTCACGAGCCGGTAGCGGGGCAGCCCCTGGGGGGTGTTGATCGCCGTGAACACGACGGTGCCGCCCTGGGTGAGGGTGAGCTGGTTGGATTCGTTGAAGCGCCACTGCACCGGTACCTCGGTCTCGCCGCCGACCTGCCGGATGATCCGGATCTTGTTGTCGGAGGTGGTGGTCCAGGTGCCGATCACGTTCGCCGAATCCAGGACCCGACCGTCGGTATCGCAGTTGAAGCTCTGCCCCTCGGCCTTGAGCGCAAACTGTCTCATCAGAATCCCCTCCGCGTCGTCACCGTGAAATACACCGCCCCCTCGCGTGGCGCACGATCCTGGTCACCGATGGCGTGCGCCCAGTCCAGCCGGAGCGTCAGGAAGTCCTGCCACACCAGGCGCAGACCGACGCCGGCGCCGGCCTTCACGCCCTTGAACGAATCCTCCGAGTCGACCAGCCCGCCGACGTCGCCGAACACGGCTACGGCCACGTTGCGACGCAGAAAGCTGCTCAGTGCGCCGGGCAGACCCAGATCCAGCCGGACCGGGAACCAGGCTTCGTTCTGCACCGCCCACACCGTCCTCGCCAGCCCGGCGTCGACCTTGTAGCCGCGCACCGATGCATCGCCGCCGAACGTGGGCAGCTCCACCTGCGGCACGTCTCCTCCGATGGTGGTGATGGCTTTGGCCCGCGCCTCCCACTGGATGAACTCGCCGACGAACTGGTGGTAGCGCGCGTCGATGGCCGGCTTGGCGTACTCCGCGTTGGCGTACCCCAGCGTGAGCAGTGGGTCGACGTCCAGCCGTCCCGATGACGGTGTCCCGTCCCAGCTCTTGACGTAGTGCAGCCCGATATCGAGCAGCGTGATGTCGGTGCGGTCCACCGTGTGGCCGTCGCGCTCGGTCTTGCTCTCGCGCCAGCTGGCGCCGACCTCCAGCTGGCCCCAGTGGCCGTCGCGATCGCGCCAGAGGTCGAGCGTGCCGCGGGCTTCGCCGCCCGTGCGGCGCTCTTCGTTGTTGCTGCCGCTCGACAGGCGTCGGTCCGGCGTGAAGTCGGAGAAGCCGCGCAGCGAGACCTGAAGCCGTCGTCCCAGCGCACCGAACGCGACGAAGTCCCGGCTGTATTGCACGTCGCCGGACACCTGGTCCTGGTACCCGATCTGGCCGGACAGGGCGTCGTTGCCCATGAGTCCCACGCGCGTGTAGCCGCCCACGACCCGCACGGGGCGCCCCGCGGCGTACTCGACGCCGAGGCGGAACTGGTTGGGATGGTCGGGCTCGAAGCCAGGGCGGCGCGCATCCGTGTCCCGGCGGCTCGTCTCGTGGGCGAACGTCTCGGGGCGCACGGTGTCCTTGCCGCGGTCGAAGACCAGCGGCGCGGCCTGGCCCAGAGTCTTGGGATCGACCGGCGTGTTGCAGTCGGGGAACGCCGGCGGCTCGGCCCCGGCCGGCCGCGCGACCGTGGTCGTCGTGGAGACGTTGCCCGTCGGCGCGATCAGCAGATTCGTCCACTTCAGGCGTTGGGCGCGGTCCTCCTCGGCGAATGAGGGCTTGGCGGTGAACCCGCCGGCATCCAGGGTGCGCAGCCGCTCGGCCAGATAGCGTCGCGTGAGATACGCGTGGGCGATCTGAAGATCGGAGCCCGGCGCCTGGCGCAGTCGCAGGTTGACGAGCGTGCCGCTCACCGGCGTGCCGTCGACTTCTTCCTTCCACGGCGCCTGCATGGTGCAGAGATAGGCCGCCGGGTGGGAGACGACCTTCGCATAGTCGGGCGAGGGGAGCAGCAGATAGAGCGCCTTGGCGATGCTCTCGGTGTCGTCGGGCGCCATGCGGAGCAGGACCCCCGCGATCAGCGGGTCGGGCGCCATCAAGACGCGCTGGCGTACGAGGCGCTCGTCGACGAAGCGCGGCTTCTCCGGCGAGAGGCCGGCCTGATCCGGCGGCTCCGGCTCGGGCGGCTTGGCGTCGGCCCGATACGGCTTGACCGAGACGCCGCGCATCTCGAGGTAGTCCGTGAGCCGATCCACGACCTTCTGGCGGGACCAGAGCTGGCATTCGAGCGCGCCCAGCACGTCTTCGGAGAGACGCTTTCTGAGCGCTGTCCACTGCGCCACGTTCTTCGTGGGCTGCGCCCGATAGTCGGCGGTGATCGGCGCCGCCAGCGCGAACGGCAGGCGACCGGTGAAGAAAGGCTGACGGATCTCCTCGTCGTCGTCCAGGTCCTTGATGAGCAGGATCAGCGGCCCGTCGGCCAGGGCGCTGTCCTGATCCCGCAGGATGTTCTTGTAGACCTCGAGCAAATTGAAGCCCGGCGTCAGCTGCAGATCGGGATCGGCCGCGTGGGCCGTCACCCACGTGCGCAGCTTCTCTTCCGCCTCGGGCCAGGGGCTGGTGAGGTGAAGGATGTCGGTCAGGTCGGCGTCCTTCTCACTCCGCGTGCGGAGAACGCCCTTGGCTCCCGGCGCGACCGCTTGCTCCAGCACGCGGCCACGCCGTTGCAGGATGCCGTTCAGATACTGGATGAGCTCGGCCCGGAGGCGCTCGGAGGACAGGCCGCACTGATCGAAGCTCGCGCGTCCGGCGCCCAGGCGATCCAGATGCAGCACCGTCTTGGCTGGATCCACGGCGACGTAGCCGTCGCGCACCTCGAGCTGAACGTCGAAGATCGTCGGCTCGGCGGCGTCCAGCGCGGCGGGGGCGGCGACGGCGACGAGGGCGCCGAGCAGCACGAGCAAACGGCTCACCACGACTACCAGGGTGCGTCCTGCCGCTCTCGCACCCCGACCGCATCCCTCAACTGGATCCTGCGGGGCAGCACCGGCCCAGACACCCGCCCCCTACGTGCGCCGGCTGCGCGGCGGCGTGGGCGCCGGCGTCGGCGGCACCGCCGCGGCCGGCGTCGTTGAGCCCGGCTCCTCCGCGGGGAGAATCGCCGCATAGTCCTGCTCGATCACGAAGACGCCGTGGGGCGCCCGCCCGCGAGTCGTCGACGTCCCCGTCCGGCTCTCGGGCTCCGCGGCGGCCAGCGTGTAGTACGGATACCAGTAGCGCGCCGATTGCCAGATGGCCTCCGGGCAGCTCGAGCGCGTGGCGAGACCCGGCGTGAGCTCCTGCCGGAGCGCGCCGAAGACGGCCTCGGTGAAGACGGCGGACGGAACGCCCGTCGAGGACAGCAGGGGATTGGCCGGCAGGCCCACGCCCCAGACATACGCCAGCCAGGGGAGGATCAGCGACCCGATGTCGAGCAGCCCGCGCTCGTCACGCACCCGGTCGATCCCGTCGCCCACCTGGCCATCGCCGAGCGGGAAGCGGAGCAGCGCCACGTTGGGGAAGCGCCGGGTGTCGTCGTAGCGCCCCAGCGGCGCCGTCTGGATTCCGTTCGAGCGCGGCATGTCCACGAAGCCGGTCGGGGGATCCAGCGCCACCTCGGACACGCTCAGGCCGCCCTTGCCCTCGCGCACGATGCCCACGTGCGACCACGACGAGGGCGTGAGGTCCTGCCGCAGATGGCTCTGCGCGATCCGCAGGCGGAAGTGGATCAGGTCGGTGCCGCCGACCAGCAGCAGCGTGCCGTCGGCCTCCAGATTCGCGTCGGCCAGGATCTGCGCGATCGAGCGTCCCCGGCGGGGCTGCTTCTCGAGGGCGGTATTGGGCTCGGTGGCTGAGGAGCGTCGGGATGCGATCATTCACGGCCTCCTGGTGAGCGAGAAGTTCATCGTGCCGACGGGTGTCACCGCCCTCTGGCCGGTTCCCTCGATGGGCCAGGCCGCCAGCTCAACGCGCATCGACTGCTCGGTGCCGCTGAACGAGAGGGTGAAGAAATGGTTCATGACCAGGCCCCGGTCCGATCCGCGCCATCCCTGCCACGCGGGTTGATTCACCCGCTGCCGGGGCTCGCGGCCGGCGCGAACCGGAAACTGATCGGGCGCATCGGTGAACGAGCCCCCCACCAGGTCGCTGACGAGGGCGAGGGGACTGGCCACGATCTCGACCAGCTCGAGATCGGCGCTCCGGCGCGACACCGCGACGCGCCCGAAGTGGACGTCACCGCCGAGAACCAGCAACGAGCGCGGTGATTCGAGGACCGCATCGACGAGCTGCGGGTACTGCTTGTAGTTCGCCAGCGTGCGATCGGCGAACGTGGAGCCGAACCAGCCCGCGGGCTTGGTGAAGAGCGGTGCGGCGATCACCAGCACGCTCGGCCACCGCTCGGCCGGCGCGCGCAGCCATAGCATCAGATCGTCGAGCGCAGCGGGATCCATGAACACGTCGCTGCCCGTCCGGCGTCCGAAGCGCGTGTCGGCCAGGTAGAACTCGACCGGCCCGACGAAGAACCGCTGGCCCGCCGTGAGCGCGCGTCCGGGCGTGCCGGAGAACGCGGCGAAGAGGTCGGTCGCGATCGCGGCCCACGTCCGGCGATCGTCGGTGCCCCGCGTGGCCAGCAGCGGGCTCCAGTTCGGATGGTTGTTCCAGAACTCGTGGTCGTCGGCCAGAAACCAGGTGGAACCCGTCTCGAGAATGGCCCCGAACCCGCTCTGCGCGTCGCCCTGGCGCCAGGTGGCCAGGTACTTGTTCAGCAGGCTGGTCGCCAGGCCGCCGGCGTCGCGCGGCATGATCTCCCACGCGGGGTTGTCGAGGTACACCTGATCGCCGATCAGCAGCTTGGCGTGAGGCGTGTAAGCCGGGGGAAGGTTCGCTACGGTCAGACCGGCCAGTCCCTCCTCGTCGCGAAACGAGGCGAAGCACGAGCCGAGGAGGATGACGAACGGCGGATCGAGCGGTCCGGGCAGCCGAGTCGGCAGCGTGGCGCCCATGCAGCGCGCGCTCTCGGCACCGACCGTCGCCGTCAGCTCGTGGCGCGCCCCCGCGGCCAGCCCGGGGCCGATCCGGACCTTCTGCGTCCACACCGTGCGCGCCTCGGCCGGCAGCCGATCGCCCAACGTGAGCTGCGACCATCGTTCCGATGGCGCCGGCCAGCTGCGTCCAGCCGCGGTGATCGTCCCCGCCGGCGGCCGGGCCCGCGCGTCGAGGACACCCAGCCAGCCATCGATCCAGTCCGTTCCCGCGTCGTGCGCGACCAGTCTCAACATTGGCGCGCGCTCCTGGCTGCAACCCCCAAGCCATGCCCTCGCCTTCGCATCTCCGCAATAACCCAGCGATGCGGCGCGGCTGACCCGTGAGGTTGGTGGTCAGCTACTGGTCTGTCTTGCTCAACAGCAGTGCGTCTTGCCGGAGAAACTCTAGCACTGGTCGGGTCAAATGGCCGCGCTCAGCCCGGGCCGGCGCCCGATCGCACGCAGCCGGGCCGAGCAGAGCAGGAGCAGGGCATTTGCCGCGACCACGCCGCCGCCAAACAGGATGGCAAACCGTGCATCCACCGCCGCGGCCAGCACCCCGGCCAGCAGGCCTCCGATCGGCAGGAGGTTCCAGCACAGCGAGTAGAGGCTGAGCACCCGCCCGCGGAGATGGTCGGGCACGCCTTGCTGGATGAACGTGCTCACCTGGGTCAGGTAGAACGTGTTGCTGAAGCCCAGCAGCACCAGCACCGGCATCGCCACGGCCATCGAGGGCGCCTGCGAGAACGTCATGAGCAGGAAGCCCAGGCCGGCGGCGCCGATGAGCAAGGTCGTGCCCGGGCGGGCGATGCGCGCCGCGATCGTCGCGATGGTGAGCGTACCCGCGAGCGCCCCGACGCCGTGCGCAGCGTTCAGCAGGCCGTAGCCGGTAGATCCGCTGCCGAAGTACCAGTCGGCGAAGACCGGCAACAGAGTCACGTACGACAGGCCGAACAGGCTGTTGAACAGCGCCAAGCCGATGAGGCTGGCGAACACGAAGTTGTTCGCCACGAATCCGAGGCCTTCGAGGAACTGCTGCAGCATGTGATGGCCGTCGCGGGCCGGCGTGTGGCCCTCGATACGCAGCCGGCTGTAGAGGATGAGCGCGATGTACGAGGCGCCCGCGGCCATCGCGAACCCGACCGCGCCACCGAACGCCGCGATCAGGATGCCCGCGATGGACGGGCCGATCATGCGCCCGGCTTGCCAGGGGATGGAACCGAGCGCGATGGCGTTCGACAGGCGCGCGCGCTCGACGAGTTGCGGAATCAGCGACAGCCGGCTCGGCTCGTCGAAGGCCCGGAATGTGTTGCTCAGCACGGCCAGGACCAGCAGATGCGGCAAGCGCACCTGCCCGAGCACGGCCAGGATGAAGGCGGCGGTCAGGGCCAGCGCGGTGAGGATCTGCGTGACCAGCAGGAGCTTCAGCCGATCGATGCGGTCGGCGAGCACGCCGCCGTAGAGCTGGAAGAGCACGAGCGGCACGCCCTGCGCGAGGCCGAGGTAGCCCAGCGCCATCGCATCGTGCGTGACCTCCCAGGTCAGCCAGGCAAAGGTGACGTACTCCGCCCGGTGCCCCAGGACGTAGAAGACCAGCCCGATCCAGTAGAAGCGATAGTTCCGCCCGGCAAGGGCGGCGAAGGTCTCGATCACTCCACGGTCAGCACGGCCTTGCCGGGATAGCGCCGGGCCATCAAATCCTGCGCGACCTGCGCGATGTCTTTCCAGGGGCGCTCGAGGCTCACGTGTGGAGCCAGCTGGCCGGCGGCCACGAGGTCGGCCAGCCGTCGCAGGCCCACGGAGGCCGGCTCGCTTCCGAGCTCCGTGAAGAGGTAGAGGCCGTACAGCGACGCCCGGCCGGAAATGAAAAAGGTCCGCGCGTCGAACGTGACCTCGGCCGAGGCCGACACGCCGAGCGTGACGCAGACGCCGGCGCGCTGGAGCGCGGCCAGCGCGGTGCCGAGCGTCTTTCCTCCGACCGACTCGACGATGAGGTCAAACTTCGGCGAGGCCGGGATCTCGTCGCCCACCGTGACTTCGTGGGCGCCGAGCTGGCGCAGGGCGGGGACCTGATCGGCGCGCCGGGCGCTGGCCGTCACGTGAGCGCCGGCCAGGCGCGCCAGCTGCACGGCGAAGTCGCCCACGCCGCCGGTGGCGCCGGTCACGAGCACGCGACGCCCGAGCAGCAGGCCGCCCTTGGCGAGCGCGTGCAGCGCGGTCAGCCCGGCCACCGGGAACGTGGCGGCCTGGGAGAAGGTGACCTTGTCGGGCAGCTCGGCGAGCGCGTGCGTCGGCACGACGACCCGCTCGGCCCAGGCGCCTTCGGGCAGCAGACCGACGACGCGGGTGCCGACCTTGGGCCCCGAGCCATCGGCCGCCGCCTTCTCGACGTGGCCGGCCAGATCCCAGCCCGGACGCCACCCGGCGTCCGCCATGGTCGAGCGCCGGACCTCGCCGCGGTTGAGCGAGATCGCTCGCACGCGCACGACGGCTTCGCCGCGGTCGGGGACGGGGGCGGGGACCGATTGGATGACCAGCCGCCCTGGTGCTGCCGGATCGACGACGACCGCACGATTGTCAGCCACGCTCACACCTCCCTTGGAGACTTGAACTCCGCGCACGCAAGGACGGATACTGCTCCTGCGACGCCGGCCGCGTCAAGCCGCGTCCAGGAGGATCACCATGCCGACCCCGACCGCCGTGTTCAGTCACCTGGGCATTCACGTCACCGATCTACCCCGTATGCAGGACTTCTACACGCGCGTGCTCGGCCTGCTGGTCATGGACAAGGGCGAGATCGCCGGCGGCAACACGCTGTGCTTCCTGTCGCACGATCCCGACCAGCACCACCAGATCGTGCTGGTCACCGGCCGCCCGCCCGGCGTGGAGTACAACGTCGTCAACCAGATCTCGCTGAAGCTCGACACGCTCGAGGATCTCAAGACGATGCACGCCCGCCTGCAAGACGAGGGCATCAAGCAGTTCCGCATCGTCACCCACGGCAACGCCTGGTCGATCTACTTCCCGGACCCCGAGGGCAATCGCTGCGAGCTGTTCGTCGACACGCCCTGGCACACGCCCCAGCCCTACGCCGAGCCCTTCGATCTCGAGGCGCCGGTGGCGGAGATCACGGCGCAGACCGAGGCGCTGTGCCGTAACCGGCCGGGCTTCACGTCGCGGGCGGCGTGGCGGACGCAGCAGGTCGAGCGCATGAGCGCGAAGGGGTGATCGGACGGGCCGCCGTCGCCCTCATCGTCGTTCTTCTCGGCGCGCCGCTTGCCGTCCACGGCCAATCGAGCAAAGTTCCTCGGCTCGGCGTTCTCTCCCCGGGCGCCCCCGGGCCCGTCGCTCTTGGTCGATGCCTTCCGGCAGGGGCTGCGCGAGCTCGGCTACGTCGAAGGACAGAACATCGCGATCGAGTATCGGTTCGACGAGGGGCGGAGCGAGCGGCTCCCCGACCTTGCCGCCGAGCTGGCCCGCCTCAAGGTGGATGTCATCGTGACCGTCAACACGGCGGCGTCTCAGGCAGCGAGCAAGGCGACCAGTACGATCCCGATCGTCTTTACCTACGTGGCCGATCCGACTCCGCTGGTGGCCAGCCTCGCGCACCCGGGTGGGAACACGACGGGGCTGACGACGCTGGCCGCGGAGCTCGGCGTCAAGCGCCTGGAGCTGATCAAGGAAGCGCTTCCCGGCGTCTCGCGCATCGGCTACATGTGGGATCCCTCCAACGCAACCGCCACCCGCCTCTTCAAGGAGGCGGAGCGCGCGAGTCCGCAGCTGGGGATCCAGCTTCTTCCTCTCCAGATACACAAGCCGGATGACCTGCCCACCGCACTCCAGGGCGCGGTCGCCAGGCGCGCCAGCGGGCTCATCGTGTGGGAGGACGCCCTGTTGCTCCCTCTCCGCCAGCGGATCGTGGAGCTGGCGATCTCGCATCGGCTGGCAGCGGCGTCGCAGTCTCGAGGCTTTGCCGAGGCCGGGGGACTCCTGAGCTATGGACCGAGCCTGCTCGGACACTTTCGCCGCGCCGCGGTCTACGTGGACAAGATCCTGAAGGGTGCGAAACCCGGCGAGCTCCCGGTCGAGCAGCCCACCGAGTTCGAGCTCGTCGTCAACATGAAGACCGCGCGGGCGCTGGGGCTCAGGCTGCCGCCTGCGTTGCTGGCGGGCGCCGATGCGATTCTCGAATAGCCGTGCGTGAGCGGTCGTCTCGACCACTCTTTGCCGGCATCGTCGCCGCGTACGGCCTGGGCTTGCTCGCCTGGCTGCTCTGGCCTGCGTTCCGGGACTCCTGGATCGGAAGTTTCGTGGCGATTCCAGGGTTCTCGATCTACGTCCTCGAGCATCTGGGGGTCCCTGGTCTGACGGATCGCAGCCGTTGCGACTGGATGTGGTGCACCCCGACCGCGCTGGGAATCGTGGTGGCGGCCGTCGTGTGGCTTGCGGTGGCGTGGCTGGTCTCGATCGGCATCATGCGCCTGCGACGCTCCGCGCCGTCGCCAGAAAGACCATGAACGCGGCGACCGAGGCTCCGACGCGAGTCGTTCAGCCGACCCAGTCGGCGAGGAAGACGTTGATCTCGCGCGCGGTGGCGTTGCGAGTGCTGCAGAAGACGAGCTGGCGGCCGTCGCGCGAGAACATCGGGAACGAGGCGAAGGACTCCGCCCACGTCACGCGCTCGACCCCCGCGCCGTCGAGGTTGACCAGGTAGAGTGCGAAGGCGCGACCGGTCGGATCCTCGAAGTTCGACGAGAAGATGATGTGCTGGTTGTTCGGATGCATGAACGGCGCGAAGCTCGCCCCGCCCGCCCGTGTGACCTGGCGCACACCGGTCCCGTCCGGACGCATCACGTAGACCTCGAGCCGGCGCGGCCGTACGAGCCCCTGCCGGAGTAACGCCAGGTATTCGTCGCGCTCGGCCGGCGTCTCCGGATAGGCCGCGCGGTAGACGATGGAGCGCCCGTCCCACGAGAAGAAGGCGCCGCCGTCGTAGCCGAGCCGGTCGGTGAGGCGGGTCACGCCGCTGCCGTCGGCGTTCATCATGTAGAGATCCAGATCGCCCTCGCGGAGCGACGTGAAGACGATCCGCCGGCCGTCGGGCGACACGGCCCCCTCGGCGTCGTAGCCCTCGTGATTGGTGAGGCGGCGGAGATTGCCTCCGTCGGCGTCGGCCGAGACGATCTCGTAGCTTGGATAGATCGGCCACACGTAGCCGCTCGACCGATCGGGCGGGGGCGGGCAGGCGTCGCCCGCGAAATGCGTCGACGCGTAGATCAGCCGGCGCCCGTCGGGAAAGAAGAAGCCGCACGTGGTGCGGCCGCGCCCGGTGGAGACCAGCCGCACGTCGGTGCCGTCGGTCTTCATCGTGAAGATCTGGTCGCATCCGTACGGCGGCCGCGTCGACTGGAAGACCAGCCGCGTTCCCGTCCAGTCGAAGTACGCTTCCGCGTTCTGGCCGCTTGTCGTCAACTGGCGGAGGTTGGCCAGACGCCGCTCACGCGGATCGACGGCCACGGGCAAGGCGCGAGGCGTGGGGGTGGTCGACTCGCTGCCACTGCGACTCTGGGTGGTGCAGCCGGCCAGCACCCCGGCGGCACCGAGCCCGAGGAAGCCCCGACGCGAAATCCCGGATGACATCAGCGTCGCTCCTCGAGCACGGCTTGAAGGGGCTGCTCGCTGCCGTCGCGCCGCACGACGACCTGGACCTGATCGCCCGGGCGGCGGCCGCGCAGCGCGAACGTGAGATCTTCCAGCGTGCGCACGTTCACGCCGGCGAAGCGCACGATGACGTCGCCGCCCTTGAGTCCGGCCTTGTCCGCCGGACTGCCAGGCCGCACGCCGCTGATCCTCACGCCGGCTGGAGCCCCATCGCCTGCACCTCCCCCGAAGTCCGGGACCACGCCGAAGTAGGCGCCATACCCGCTCCCACGCGCGCCCGCCGTCGCGGGCGGCGCGTCGACCTTCACCCACGCCGGTGGTGTCGCGGCGCCGGCGACGGCATCGACCACGCGGGCGGCGAGCGTGGCCACGCTGGCCAGCCCCGGCCCGTTGATCTTGTCCCACGTGTCGCTGGGCCGGTGGTAGTCGTCGTGAGGACCGGTGAACAGGAACAGGACCGGGCGACCCGCGGTGTAGAACGACGTGTGATCCGACGGCGCGAAGGGGCTGGGGCGTAGCTCGAGCGACAGGCCGAGGCCCTGCGCGGCATCGTTGACCACCGTGCGCAGGCCGGTGCCGCTGTCCACACCGCTCACATAGAGACGGTGCTCGCGCAGGCGACCCACCATGTCGGCGTTCACCATGAGCACCGTGCGGGCGAGCGGAAACGGCGGATGGGCCACGTAGTGGGCCGAGCCGAGGAGGCCCAGCTCCTCGCCGGAGAAGGTGACGAAGACGAGCGTGCGCGGGCGCGGCCCCGCGGCGGCGAACGCGCGGGCGAGCGCCAGCACGACGGTGGTGCCGGAGGCGTTGTCGTCGGCGCCTGGATGGGCCTGGCCGATCGATTCGGGGGCCAGCGAGCCCTCGCCGCCGTGACCGAGGTGGTCGTAGTGTGCGCCGATCACGATGGCCTCGTCACGCAGCCGTGCGTCGTGGCCCGGGAGCATCCCGATGACGTTGGCGGTCGCGGCCCGCTCGCGCACCAGCGTGAGCTCGCAGCGCACACGCACACCGGCCAGGACGAACGATTGCGGCGCCAGCGCGCGATCGATGGCCGCGGCCAGCTCGGCCACGTTCCGGCCCGACGGCGCCAGCAGGGTGTCGGCGGTGGCGCGCATCACGAACGCGGCCAGGATGCCGTGGGCCTGCGACAGCCCGCGCAGGGCGGGCAGCGTCTCCCGCTCGCGGGGATGCGTGACGAGCAGGAGCGCGCGCGCGCCGTGCTCGCGGGCGTTGATGATCTTGTGCGTCCGCTGCGAGTAGTGATACGCCTCCGGACGGCGGAACGGGCTGGCCGGATCGTCGGCGCGCGGATCACCCGTGATCACGATGACGATGCGGTCCCGTGCGTCGAGCCCGGCGTAGTCGTCGTACTGCAGATCGGGAGCGGTGATGCCGTAGCCGGCAAAGACGACCTCGCCCTCACCGGCGCCATCGGTCGAGACGGCCAAGGGCGTGAAGTCGGTGCCGAGCGTGAAGGTCCGAGCGGCGGGAGCGAGGAGCGCCAGCGTATTGACGGCGCCGAGGCGCGTGCCGGTCGGCACCGTGAACGCCTGGAGATAGCTCTGGCCGTCACCGCCGGGCCGCAGCCCGGCGGCGCGGAAGACGTCGGCGATGTGGCGGGCCGCCCGCTCGGCGCCTGGTGTGCCGGAGCCGCGACCGTCGGTCCCCGGAGCGGAGAGAAGCTTGATCTGTTCGAGCATCCACTCGGTTGACGGAAGCGCGGGCGCCGAGGCCTGAGCGACGCCGGCCGCGATGAGGAGCAGCGCGGCGATCAAGCGGATTCGCATCTCGTGCATAGTACAGGCAGCCCGCGAAGGGAGGAGCCGGCATGCCACCACCGTTTCGCGCCGAGCAGGTCGGCAGTCTGTTGCGCCCACCCGAGCTGCACGAGGCGCGCACCCGGGCGAAGGCCGGTGCCATCTCGGCGGCGCAGCTGCGCGAGGTGGAGGATCGGTGCATCCGCACGGCGGTGGCCAGGCAGGAGTCGCTCGGCCTGCCGGTCGTGACCGACGGCGAGTTCCGCCGTGACTTCTGGCATCTCGACTTCCTGCGCCAGCTCGAAGGGGTCGAGCTCGCGCCGGTGACCGGCCTGGTGTTCCAGGCGGAGGACGTGCCACCCATGCCGACGGTCACCGGCCGGCTGCGCTGCGCCCGGCCCATCATGGTGGACCACTTCACGTTCCTGAAGTCCGTCGCGCACGCCGTGCCGAAGCTGACGATTCCGGCGCCCGCGATGCTGCATCTGCGCGGGGGCCGCCGAGCGATCTCGCGCGAGCACTATCCCGACCTCGCCGAGTTCTGGGCTGACGCCGCCGCGGCCTATCGCGTGGCCATCGGACACATCGCGGCGGCTGGCTGCACGTATCTGCAGCTCGACGACGTCAGCTTCGCGTACCTCTGCGATCCCAAGGTGCGGGAGGGGCTCCGCTCGGCGGGCGACGATCCCGTGACGCTGCCGCGCACCTACGCGGAGGCGATCAATCGCGCGCTGGCCGGTCGGCCGGCGGGGATGACCGTGGCCATGCACACCTGTCGCGGGAACTTCCGCAGCACCTGGCTGGCCGCCAGCCCCTACGAGGACGCCGTGCTGGAGGCGATGTTCTCGACCGACGTCTCCGCGTACTTCATGGAGTGGGACAGCGACCGCGCCGGTGGGCTCGAGCCGCTACGCCTCGTGCCCCGCGACAAGACGGTCGTGCTCGGTCTCGTGACCACCAAGTCCGGAGCCCTGGAATCCAAGGACACGCTGGCGCGCCGGATCGACGAGGCGACTCGCCACGTGCCGCTCGACCGTCTCTGCCTGTCACCGCAGTGCGGCTTCGCCAGCACCCACCACGGCAACACCCTCACGGTCGACGAACAGTGGCGCAAGCTGGAACGCGTCGTCGAAGTCGCGCGCCTCGTGTGGGGAGCGAAGTAAGCGCTGCAGTCGGCGGTAGACGGAGGTCACACCTCCCGTCCGCCGAGTAAAACAGAGGAGCGCCACGGCTTCGCCGGGGCGCTCCGAACAGCCGGGGGGCTTGGGGGGCCCGCTCGGGGCCCCCCATCCAATCAGTATCGATAATGCTCGGCCTTGTACGGGCCTTCTTTCGACACGCCCACGTACTTCGCCTGCTCGTCCGTCAGCACGGTCAGCATCGCGCCGAGCTTGCTCAGCTGCAGGCGCGCGACCTTCTCGTCGAGCTGCTTGGGCAGGATGTAGACGCCGACCGGATAGCTCTTGGTGTTGGTGAAGAGCTCGATCTGCGCCAGCACCTGGTTGGCAAACGACGAGCTCATGACGTAGCTCGGGTGGCCGGTCCCGCAGCCCAGGTTCACCAGCCGACCTTCGGCCAGCAGGATGATCCGCTTGCCGTCGGGAAAGATGATGTGATCGACCTGCGGCTTGATGTTGTCCCACTTGTACTGCTTGAGCGAGGCCACGTCGATCTCGTTGTCGAAGTGACCGATGTTGCACACGATGGCGTTGTTCTTCATGCGCTTCATGTGCTCGTGGGTGATGACCTTGTAGTTGCCCGTCGCCGTGACGAAGATGTCGGCGTGCTCGGCCGCGTAGTCCAGCGTCACCACGCGGTAGCCCTCCATCGCCGCCTGCAGCGCACAGATCGGATCGATCTCGGTCACCCACACCTGCGCCTGGAGCCCGCGCAGCGCCTGGGCCGAGCCCTTGCCGACTTCGCCGTAGCCGGCGACGAGCGCGATCTTGCCGGCGATCATCACGTCGGTGGCGCGCTTGATGCCGTCCACCAGCGACTCGCGGCAGCCGTACACGTTGTCGAACTTGGACTTGGTCACCGAGTCGTTGACGTTGATGGCCGGGAAGAGCAGGCGCTTGTCCTTGGCCATCTGGTAGAGGCGATGGACGCCGGTGGTGGTCTCCTCGGTGACCCCCCGGATCTCCTTGCCGATCATCGAGTACCAGCCGGGCTTGGCCGCCAGCTGCTTCTTGATGGCGGCGTAGAGCACGGTCTCCTCCTCGCTGGTCGGATTGGCCAGCACCGAGGGGTCCTTCTCGGCGCGCGCGCCGAGGTGCACCAGCAGGGTGGCATCGCCACCGTCGTCGAGGATCATGTTCGGCCCGCGGTCGCCGAACTCGAAGATCCGGTGGGTGAAGTCCCAGTACTCCTCGAGCGACTCGCCCTTGCGCGCGAAGACGGGCGTGCCGCCGGAGGCGAT
>Ga0111539_10004636_pt1 | contig 17955 bp, 15 predicted proteins | sample RhiMethybrSRZTD1_FD_79667 | JGI IMG/M metagenome (GOLD analysis project Ga0111539, IMG submission 79667) | Populus rhizosphere microbial communities from Tennessee, USA - Rhizosphere MetaG P. TD hybrid SRZTD1 (version 2) (version 2) | ecosystem: Host-associated > Plants > Roots > Rhizosphere >... | reverse complement strand
GTGCGCGACCACTACCTGGCGCCGCGCGTCGAGCTGATCGGGTTCCGCGCGGTGCGCTGACGGAGCCGTTGCCGCACTGAATGGCGGCTGCGCCACTCTCCGTGTTCCGAGTTTCTGTAACGGCGGACGCGCGCCGGGCGAATCCACGGCGACCCACCCATTCTCGGCGTCCTCCTGGATCCACCATGCGTCTACTCGCCACGGCCGTTGCATTCCTCGCCCCGCTCGCCCCCGCATTCGCGCAGGCCCTCATCGCCCAACCGTGGGGTCTCCAGCTGCCCGCACGGCTGATCGACTTCGGCGCCGGCATGTTCCCCGACGCCACGCCGATCTCGATGCAGTTCCCGGGCGTGACGTTCTCCCACGCGAGCTACTTCACCGCCGCGGCCCCCAACAACAACGTCGCCGGTGGCTTCCTCGCGAACGACGTCGCAGCCGGTCCTCCGGACACGATGGCCATCCGCTTCGCGACCTCGGTCTCTGACGTCAGCTTCGTCTACCACCAGATCGGCACCCAGGCGCCGACGACGATCCGCGCGAAGTATCAGGGTGGCACGGTCGACTTCTTCACGATCCTCTGGAACGAGACGTCACCGAACAACTTCTTCGGCTTTCTGACGTGTTGGGTCGACGCGGTCGAGATCGACTTCGTCGGTGACTTTCGCATCGACTCGCTCGCGTACAACCCCGTCTTCGCAGCGGGCTGCCATCCGTACAACGGCAGCGGCGTCAACCCGGCGGGGTTCGGTTGCGCAACGCTGCCGGTGCTCGGCGGAACGTGGCACGCCACGGTCTTCAACACGCCGAACACGGTGTTGACGGCGCTGATGTACTCGCCGGCCGGCCTGCTGGCGCCGGCGGTCCCGTTGTTTGGCGGCGAGCTGCTGGTGAACCCGTCACAAGCGTTCACCGCGTTCGTGGGCACGACGAACTACATGTTCGCGATCCCGTCGCTGGCGTCGTTGGCGGGCAGCACGCTGGTGTTCCAGGGCCTGCGCCTCGATGTCGACAGCGGCTCGCCGACGTTCGTACCGTTGAACGCGATGCTGGTGATGCTGGGGCTGTGATGCCGCCGGCGGCGCGGCTCGTCGAGGCTGATCACTGCCGCAGGATGCCGACCGCGTACTTGCCGTCCCGCCGCCACACCTCTTTGCCCTCGGCATCGAGCTCCGCCCAGTACTTCGTACAGGCGATCAACGTGTGGCCGTCGCTGCGCCGCAGCGCCATCTGCGCCTGAGGGTGCTTGCGTCCCTCGCCGACGGTCTTGCCCGAAGGATCGACCTCGATCACCTCGCCGGTTCGGAACACGGCGACCAGCGTGTTGCCGTTCGGCAGGCGCTGAGCCCGCTGCGGCCCTCCGAGGCCCGTGATCTCCAGCACGACCCGACCCTCGGCGTCGATCTCGTGCACGCGACCTTGCTGCTCGGTGATCAACGTGTGGCCGTCCGGGAGACGCTCGGCGGCCACCGGACGCTTCAGGCCCTTCAGCTCCCACACGACCTTCCCGTCGCCGTCCACCTCGACGATGCGACCGTTGCCGGCGTCGCTGATCAGCGTGCTGCCGCCGGGCAGGCGTTGCACCTGGTAGGGACTGCTCAGGTCGGTGAACGACCAGACATCCTCGCCCTTGCTGTTCACTTCGCGGACGCGGTTGGCGGTGTGCTCCGAAACCAAGAGGTTGCCGCCGGTCGTCGGCTCGGCGAACCATGCGCCCTTCACATCGCCTAGCTTGCGCAGCTCCTCGCCCTTCTCGTCGATCTGCACGACGGAGTTGTCGCCGTAGTCCACGAGCAACGCGCCGCGGAACGTGATCCGGTCGAGCGCCCAGCGGCATGCGAGGGCCACCTGGGCTTCCTTGCCCTTCGCGCCGCGTTGCAGCGCGGGAATGGCCATCTCGGCGTCGCGGCCCAGCAGCCCCAGGATCCACGCGGCGCGTATGGCGACCTCGGGTCGCGGATCCTGCAGCGCGAGAGCGAGTGGCGGCGCCGCCGCTTCGCGCAGTTGAACCAGGCCGCGCCAGGCTTCCGTGCACCGCGCCGGCAACTCGAGGAAACGCACGAGACGCTGCGCCCGCGCTCCTACCGATTCGGCGCCTGCTGGCGATGCCGGCTGGTCCTGCGCCGGGGGCAACGCCGCGAGAACGAGGCCGAGGCCCGACCCCGCCCAGTAGTTCGCAGCCGCTCTCTGCCCGGACGCCATGCGAGCGTTCCTATCGCAGCGCCGCGAACCCGGCAACCCCTCCGAACGGCGCGGCAGGCGGCGCTGTCGCTCAGCACAGCCGCAGGCGGCGCAGGTCGATCTCGCCGGGACCGTTGGCGAGGTCGAGCCGCAGCCAGGTGGCCACCGCGGGCCAGTCCGGCTCACCCGCCAGCTCCAAGCGCACCGTGTGCCACTGTCCGTCGTTGACGAGCGCGAACGTGCGGCTCCGTTTCTCGAAGAAGTCCTGCTCCTCGTCGCTGGTCCAGAACACCTGACCGGCCGCGGCGTCGCGCGGGTAGGCGGGATTGTAGAGACGCAGCTCGAGCTCGATCGCGCGCACGGGCCGGCCCAAGCGCGGCGTGCGCAGATGCGGATCGATGCCGGTGCTGAGCCAGGAGAATCCCGGACCTCCGGCGCGCGGCACCAGCTGCTCGTTGGGCGCGAACCCACGGCGGTGCTCCAGCAGCGCGAAGTCGAACTCGTCCCGGACGACGGCCGACGGCAGCCAGAGGCGGTCGCGCAGATCCAGCAGCGCCGCCGCGCGTCCCGGCTCGCCGGCGAAGGTGCGAAGGCGCTGCTGCAGCTCGGCCCGCGACGGCGGCTCCGCGCCGAGGTCGACGAAGTCGGGCACGCCGTGCCGCACGGGCCAACGATGCCGATCGCAGCGCAGCTCGTTCCCATCGGGCCGCAGGACGGATCGGCACACCGGACAACGCAGCGACGCCATCACGGGCGTCGACAGCGGCCGCTCTGGATGGCGCGTATGCGTGCTCACCATGCCGTCCAGCAGGCCGTCGATCAGCGCGCCGTCGCCGTGGCGACGAGGCCGGTAGTCCGCGTCGCTGCACGTGGCGACGACGACCACGCCGTGCTGGTCGGGACCGATCTGTTGGCGCCGCAAGGCCCCCAGCAACCAAGCCCGCAGCGCCGCAGCGTCGGGCAGCGATTGCGGAATGCCCGCATCGCACTGCGGCAGCAGCCGGGCGCGCGCGCCGAAGGCGGCTGTGACGTCGTCGGGATGCAGCAGGTTGCGCTCCTCGTGGCGCCAGCCGTTGCGGCGGAACAGCTTCTCGGCGATCTCGTCGCGGTCGTGCAGCAGTTCCTCGGTGGTCAGCACCACGGCGTTGCGCGCCACACGCTGCAGCTCCAGCAGCGTCTCCACCGGATGCTCGACGTGCTCGATCACCTCGCTGCACAGCACGACGTCGAACGCCGCGTCGGCGAACGGCAGCCGCCAGCTGTCGGCCGCGACACCGTCGAGGTCGAACAGCTCGCGCGCGCGGCGGCACGCCTCCAGCGACAGGTCAAGGGTCACCGGCACGACGCCCAGCAGGTTGCGCAGCAGCGCGGCCGTGAAGCCCTCGGAGCCGCCGACGTCGAGGAACGAGCGGCAGTGCAGGCCGTCGAGCACCTGCAGGATGCGCAGGATGCGCGCGAACCGCACGGGATGGCTCGGCTCGCTGTCGGGATGGCCGAGCCCGAACACGGGCTCGTGTGCGAAGTAGCTGCCGTCGGTCCGGCGCGCATAGCGCTGTTCCAGCCAGTTTCGCGTCTCGACACTGTAGGTGCCCATGCGTCGGCGCCGCATCGTAGAGGGCATCGGTGCGGGTTCCACGGTCGCCTCCGGCGCGATGTCGCGTGCGCGCGGCTAGAACCGAAGCGCCACTGCGAGCACGAGCATGCGAACGTCCTCGAGCAGGTGCAGCTCGCACATCGCGCCGTGTCCGCGGTCGAAGTCGACGTTCGCGCCGACGAGCAGCGAGTATGGCGTCACGGGCCCCTGATCGACCTCGAACCGCAGCTCGCCGGCCGAGGTCGGCACGCTGCCGGCGATCGTCGTCGCGGTGTCCCAGTAGGTCACGCCGCCCCACAGGCGCACCGGCAGCTTGTCGATCTTGCCGTTCCAGCCCGATCGGATCGTGCCGAGGAAGGCTTCGATCGTCGCGAAGTCCTCCATGTCGACGCGGATCCACTGGCCGTCGCCGCTGATGAACCAGTCGCCGTAGCCGGCCGCGAGGTTCGTGCCGACGCCGAACGTTGGCCCCTGCTGTTTGGTCGGCACCGCGAAGGTCACGTCCTGCGGGCCACCCGGCCCCGGGACCGTGACGGTGACCTCCGACGCCGAGTCGTTCCACGTCCAGCCGCCGAGCACCGACACGTTCCAGAACGGGAAGATCCACGCGTCGAGCCGCCCCATCACGTTGTCGACCGTCGAGTCGCTGCGCACCGCGAGGAAGTTCACGGGATCGAGCGGCGCGCCGTCGAGTCCGGTGCGCACTTCGTCGACTTCGATGTCGCGATGGAGCCGCGTGTAGGCGACGCCGACTCCGAACGCGCGTGGTAGCTCGTAGCCGGCCGCGAGCACGGCTTCGCGTCCGAGCGGCAGGAAGTTCGACCAGCGCTCGTCGCGCGGCTCCTGTGGATTCTCGGGTTGCTGCGGGTCCTGCCAGGCCATGAACGACGGATCGACGAACAGATCGAGACGGCCCGTCGTTCGCGGCGCATTCTCGCCGGCGTGCTCGAGCTCGATGCCGGTGCCGCCGGCCAACGACGCGACGTCTGCGTCGGCCGCGACGCGTGGCCCCATCGCCGACGGCACCCACACGGCCGGTTTCGCTTCCCCCCGCTGCATCTTCGCCGGGGTGGGCAGCGCCGCCGGCGGACCGAACGCGCGCGGCACGCCGCCCGCAGCCGGCGTTTGCACGCTCGACGCAACGCGGCATCCACCGAGCAGGGCAAGGCAGCTCGCGGCGAACACGCTCTGCGCGCGCGCGACGTTGGTCATCCGCATCAGCGGCGCGGCGGGAAGCCGTCGAACATGTCCTCCATCAGTCCGACCAGGAACGCGCGCCGTTCCTCGGGCAGCTGGTCGGCGCGGAAAGCGCCGCTCGCGCTGCTGCGCCAGACGGCCTCCTTGGTCTTGGCCGAGATGAGATCGATCACGAGCGAGCCGGACTGCAGCTGGTAGGTGCGCAGGCGACCGTCGCGGAACTCGTAGCCGGAGCCCTTCGTGTTCAGCTGGCCTTCGATCGTGCGGTGCACGGCGACCAGCAGGTCGGGGTTCTCCTTGCTGCGCTTGAGCCCCTTCTTCTCGAGCAACGTGGCGAGCGCGCCGACCACCGTCTCGTCCTTGGCCGCGGTCGGCAACGTCGCCGGCAGCGACATCCAGTCGTAGGTGTGCAGCTGCGAGAAGTCGACGCTGTCGTCGTGGGTGGAATCGACCGAGACGCTGTGGCAACCCGCGGCGGTCGCGAACAGCAGTGGTAGCAGCAGAAGGAACCGGACGCGGAACATGCTCACTCCCGGATAGGTTGCGCGCGCGAGGCTACCGGCCGCCGGGTCGCGGGACAACGACAGCTCCGTGTACGCGTGGTAGTGCGCGCGGAATCCCGAGCTATGCTCGCGGCGCCAACTCAGACCGCCCTTGCCCACCCATCCGCCACTGCGACGCGCGGCGATCGCCGCGAGCATCGCGATCGGCTCGTTCGCCGGCGCGGGCACCTACACGTTCATCAACGCGGAGGGCCTCTCGTACTTGTCCGACGATCCGGCCGGCTGCGTGAACTGCCACATCATGCGCGAGCAGTACGACGGCTGGCGGCACGGCTCGCACCACGCCGTCGCGACGTGCAACGACTGCCACCTGCCGCACGACACGCACCTGCACATGCTCCTGGTCAAAGCGAGCAACGGCTACCACCACAGCTACGCGTTCACGTTCCAGGACTTCCCCGAGCCGATCCGCATCCAGCCCGGCAACTCGCAGGTGCTCGAAGCGAACTGCCGCCGCTGCCACGAAATCGCGATCGGCGAGATCACCGCGCACGGCACGCTCGGCGTGCCGAGCGATCCCGTGCAGCAGACCGATCTGTTCGGCTGCGTGCGTTGTCACCAGAGCTCCGGCCACGGCCCGACCCGCTGAGCCCATGACCCCGAACGAATCCCCTCCCCGCCGCCAGACCATGCGCCTCGTCATCGTCGCCGTGATCGCCGCCGGAGCGACGGTGCTCGTGCTGCTGCTGAACCGGAACGTGATGACGCGCAAGGCCGAAGCCTTGCAGACGAGCTTCAAGGTAGTCGAGCTCGACGAGAAGACCGTCGATCCGGCGCAGTGGGGCAAGAACTTCCCGCGCCAATACGACGGCTATCTGCGCACGGCCGACAAGTACTCGACGAAGTATGGCGGCGCGGGCAGCGACGGCATGCCGAAGAGCCGCCTCGAAGAAGACCCGCGTCTCGTGGCGATCTTCGACGGCTACGCGTTCGCGATCGACTTCAACCAGCGCCAGGGCCACGCGCACATGCTCGGCGACCAGCGCACCACGCGCCGCGTCACCGAGCGGCCGCAGACCGGCGCGTGTCTGCACTGCCACGCGTCGAACACGGTCGCGTACCGCGACCTCGGCCTGCACAACGGCGCGCCGGGCTCGCTGACCGACGCGTTCGCGTCCGACACGGCGCAGGCCCAGCTCATGGCCGGCTTCGAGGTGAGCTGCATGATGCCGTACGACGAGGCCACGAAGCTCGTCGACCATCCGGTCGCCTGCATCGACTGCCACGACCCGCAGAACATGTCCCTGCGCGTGACCAAGCCCGGCTTCCTGCGCGGCATCCAGGCGCTCGCGAAGAGCGGCGAGCCGCTGCCGCACCTGCCGTCGATCGAGCACTGGCGTCGCAGCGATCGCAGCAAACCGTACGACGCGAACCGCGACGCGTCGCGGCAGGAGCTGCGGTCGATGGTCTGCGGTCAGTGCCACGTCGAGTACTACTGCGGCGCCAAGGCAACGCTGTTCTTCCCGTGGGACAAAGGGCTCAAGGTCGAGCAGATCGAGCAGTACTACGACGAGTACAAGTTTCCCAACGGCACGCCGTTCACCGACTGGACCCACGCGCGCACCGGCGCACCGGTGTTGAAGGCGCAGCATCCCGAGTTCGAGCTGTGGAGCCAGGGCATCCACGCGCGCAGCGGCGTGTCGTGCGCCGACTGCCACATGCCCTACCGCCGCGAAGGCGCCATCAAGATCAGCGACCACCACGTGCGCAGTCCGCTGCTCGACGTCGCGCGTTCGTGCCAGACGTGCCACCGCTTCCCGGAGGCGGAGCTGCACGCACGCGTCGCGACGATCCAGGATCGCACGAAGGCGCTCATGGATCGCGCCGAGGACGCGCTCGTGCAGCTGATCGGCGATCTCGAGAGCGCGAAGAAGAACGGCGCCGGCGCTGCCGCGCTGCAACCGGCGCAGGCGCTGCAGAAGAAGGCACAGTGGCGCGTCGACTTCGTGAACGCCGAGAACAGCATGGGCTTCCATGCACCGCAGGAAGCCGCGCGCATCCTCGGCGAAGCGATCGACTACGCGCGCCAGGGCCAGCTCGCGCTGCGCAACGGCAAGTAGTGAAGCAGAAGCGGCGCCGCCCCCCGCTGGGGAACGGCGCCGCTCGCAAGCTTGATCGCTCGAGTCGGATCAGACGACGATCAGTTGCCGACGATCCCGCCAAAGGCGTCCGACACGACCATCCCGAACGGGTTGATGGTGTCGAAATTGGCGCACTGAGTGTAGAGCTGGAAGCCGATCAACGGCGCGCTGTTCGGGATCGGGAAGTTCCACGTCGCGCTGGTGCCGACGCCGACCACGGCGTCCGTCGCATCGAGGCTGACGCGCAGCGGGCAGCCCGGCATGCCGAGCCCGGTCAGGTCGACCGGCAGCGGCCCGAACCCCGAGATCGTGTTCGACAAGCCGATGATCATCAGACCGATCCCGAACTGCATGTTGTTGACGTTGAGCGACAGCGTGCCGCCGAGCTGCGGCAGGGTCGTGGCCACGAGGTGCGACTGGCCGACCGAGCCCGGGCAGCCCGGCCCGAACCAGCCGTAGCCAGCCAGGGAGGTCACGTTGTTCGTGCCGTAGTAGAGCGTGCCGCTCCAGGCGCGAGGCGTGTTCACGGTCGTCGTGGTCCCCTGGAACGGGCCGACGGTAGTCGCCGCGGCCGAACCCAGCGTCAGCGACAGGTCACCGTTGCCCACCGTGATGAGCGTGGTTTGCGTCGTGTAGCGCGGAACGATACCTACGTATCGCAGCGCCACGCCGTAGCTGCCGAACGGGAGGTACAACGGCAGCGGGAAGGTCGCCAGCGACGGTTGGTTGGCAACGGGGTTCGAGGTGCCGCTGGCCGTGGCGACCTGGGTCCAGACCGCGGGCGTGTACTCGCTGCCTGAGTAGCCCCCGAGCTTGAGATACGCGTTGACGGTGAACGGCGTGCTCACCGAGCTCGAGATCGAGTCGAAGGCGCTGATGTTGACGCCGAGCGGGTTCAACACGTTTACGTTGTAGTAGACGGTCCACAACGATGCACCACCATTGTTGGCGGCGAGGTTGGTCGAGAGCTGCTGGACCGGAACGACCGACTTCGTGACCTGCGAGATCGGCGAGCACAGGCGCGTCACCTTCAACGTCACGTTGACCGGGTTGGCGTTCGGGTAGACCCAGGCCGGGTTCTGCAGCGTGCTGTCGGTGATGCTGTCACCGTTGAGATCCCAGTCCCAGCTCGTCGCCGCCATGTTCGAAGTGTCCGTGAACTGCACCGTGAGCGGGCCAATGACCTGGCTGGTGAAGTTCGCCGTGATCTGGTCGGTCCTGATGTACGCGTTCCGCGTCAGCGTGCTCGGCGGGTGCGAGGCGTCGGTGACCGTCAGCGAGACATTGTAGTTGCCGCACGTGTTGTAGACGAACGACGGGTTCGGGGCCGTCGAGTCGATCACCGAGTCGCCGTCCAGATCCCACGCGTAGCTCGTGATGCCACCCGGGTCGCTCGAGAACGATTGGTTCGTGAAGTTGACCGCCAGCGGCGACGGACCACCCGTGACGTTGGCGCTGAAGCCTGCGAACAAGCCGTTGGCCGGCACGTAGGTGAACTCGGTGACTGCCCCATAGCTGGTGGCGACGGTACCAGTCGTCCCCGTGATGCCCGTCGTGTCGTAGACGCGGCTGCCCAGTGCCTGGCCTGCAGCCGAATGGTGGTCCGCCGCGCGGCTCACTCCGGTCCAGCCCGTGCCATTGAGGTAGATGTCGATGGTCAGGTCGCTGCCCGACGTCGGGTCGTAGAGGAAGTTCGTCGTCAGCGGGATGTCGATGTGCCACGGCACCACGACGCCCATGCCGGTGGTCGAGCCGCCTTGCACGGTGACCGGCCCGTTGAGCACGGTCGTGACGTCGGGACCGAGGTTGTTCGCGAACGTCCCGCTCGCGGCTGACCAGTCGAGCGGACTCGTCGCCATGTCGATCCGCACGTTCGGCCACGAACCGCCGGCCCACGTCACCACCGTGGCGCTCGGCTGGGTATAGGGGCGGTAGCGCAGCTTCGAGATGATGATCGGGCTCACGACGCCCTGCGCCGTGAAGTGCGAGCTGTCGATCAGGAACTGGATGCGCATGCTCGCCGTGTTGCGCGCCCACGGGAACGAGTTGTTCGTGTTGCCAGGGGTACTCGTCAAACCGTTCGGCGTGACGAGGGTGAGCTGTGCCATTGCGGTCGTGGCGAGCGCGCCAACCGCGAGCAAGGAAAGGAAACGCTGCATGGAGCTTGTCCTGAGGTTGAGGATTGAGGTGTGCGCCCCTGGCAAGCAGGGAGCGCGAGGGGAAGACTAGAGAGAGGGAGACACAATGAAACCCTCTGCCGGCCGCGGGTGTGGGAGAAACAGAGACGGTACAGACGCGCGCCGAAATGCAGTCCTGCGCATTGCCCGCACGCTCGCCGATGGCAGTGAAGACTCGGCGCTTGCTCGCAGCCGCTCGCGCAGACACAGCGAAAGCCAAACGGCGCCCCCACCGCTGATTGCCCTCCGACGCATCGCACGCGACGCTCCGCGAATTCGCGATGACAGCGGCGATGCGCATGCTACCGCACAACCCGCACTCACTTGTACTCGCGCCGCGGCAACTCGCGCCCGATGCGGGCGGCGTGCTCCTTGAGTGCTTTGTCCACGTCCGCTGCGGGCATGCCGACGAGATCGAAGAACGTGCCCTTGCGCAGGCCGCCGTTCTGCCGTTCAGCCACGAGCAGCTCGAAGGCCACGTCCTTGCGCTTGCCGCCATTGGCCTCGAGCAACCAATGCACCACGAGCGCCGCCTGCTGATACGCCTCGGCATACTCGTCCCACTTCTCCTTCTGCACGTGCGCGAACTGCTGCATCGGCATCAGCGCGCCCTTGCCGATCGCGTCGATCGCGATCGCGAGGTCGTTGTCGACGATCGTGCCGAACTTGCCGCTGCGCCCGTTCGGCGAGTCCTTCGCGACGAGACTCTCGAGATACGTGGCGAGTCCCTCTTCGACCCAATGCAGCGGTGGACCCTGGGCCTTGCCGCGCCACGCCGTCTTGAGCCGCAGGTCGAACTGCTGGTGCGCCCCTTCGTGGAAGAACGTCTCGCACAGACTCGTCGTGTCACCGGCGTAGAACTCGTGGTCGTAGTAGAAGTAGCCGATCTTCGTGCCCGAGTAGTAGAAGCCGAGCGCCGCCGCGGAGTCCGCCGGCTCGACGCCCTGCAACCGCAGGATGCACTCGTAGTCGACCTTGGAGCGGAACAGGTAGACCGTGCTCGGCTTGTTCAGTGTCCGCAGCGACTGTTTGGAGCTGGTCAGGAACGCATCCAACGCGTCGTAGAGGTCCTCGCACGCCCGCGCGAACGCGAACACCGTGCTGTGTGGTGCATTCGTGACGAAGCGGTAGTGGCGCGTCTGCAGTCCCCAGGCATCGACCCAGTTCTCGAGCTCCGCGGCCAGATCACCTCGACCCAAGAAGCCGCCGCCGAGCGCGCGCAGCAGCTTGCGAGCCTCCTGCTTCTCGCTCTTCGGCAGCACGCCGTAGTTGAAGATCGCGTCGTAGTCGAGCTTCAGCAGCGCCGCGAGCGCCTTCGGATGATCGGGATCCACCTCGTAGGCGCCGGCGAAGTTGCGTTCCGCGGTTTCGGTGTCGCCCGCGGCGAGCGCCAAAGCACCGAGCTCGTACATGGCGCCGGCGATCGGCTCCAACTCGCTGCGCGCGCGCTTGCGAAACGCCTTGCCGTTCTTCAGCGCGGCCTCGCGATAGGTGCGCACGAACTCGTCGGCGCCGAGGCTCTTCATGCGCGCCGTGAGCGAGGCAATCGCGTGGTTCGGCTCGACGCGCAGGATCGCGCCGGCGAACGAACCGGCTTCGCGCAGCAAGCCGAGGTCGAACGCGGCCTTCGCCAATTGACTGCGCGCTGCCAGGAGCCGCGCAGCGACCTCGGTCTCGGCAGGCGAGCGTGCTTCGGGCTGTTGTGCACCTGCCGTGGCGAGCAGCGACAGCAACGACAGCAGCGTCAAGCACCTTGCGTGCGAACCGGATCTCATGACAGTTCCCTACTGCGCCGCGTGGCCCGGCGCGAGAGGGGCCTCGCTCGTCGCACAGAAAAGCCCGGGGCGAGGTGGGACTGCGAAGACATCTGCGTTACGGGCGCCCTCCCGGCAGCCCCCGCCACGCTCTTCGACGAAGAGTTCGCACCCCGCCACTCCGACCATGAACGACATCGCGACCTCCGACCGGCGCCTCTGGCTCAAGCGCGCCGGCAGCGGAATCCTCGGCTTGGGCGCCAGCAGTCTCCTCCTCTCCGAAGCGCGCGCCATCGCGCCTCTTCCGCCCGCCCCGCCGCGGCGGCTGCCTGCGATCGCGCTGCACCCCGCGGCCCAGGAGCTGTTGCGCGTGCACGCCTCGCGTCTCGTCGCGAGCCCGACTCCGAGCACCACGCTCGGCCCGTACTGGCTTCCCAACATGCCGGTCCGTTCCGACATCACGCTCGGCCAGACGGGCATGCCGGTCAAACTCTTCTACCAGGTGCTCGGCGTTGGCACGCTGCAGCCGATCCAGGGCGCCGCAGTCGACCTGTGGCAAGCGAACGCCTGTGGCGTCTACTCGGGCTTCGCGTCCCAGGGCACGCAGGGCCAGACCTTCCTCCGCGGCGTGCAGCCGACCGACAGCAACGGCATCTGTGTCTTCGACACGGTCTTCCCGGGCTGGTACGTGGGCCGCACCGCGCACATCCACGCGCGCGTGCGCCCGACGCTGACCGCCGCGCCCGTGCTGACGACGCAGTTCTTCTTCGGCGAGCTGCTCGGCGCGCCGGGTCTGCAGATCAACCCGGTCGTCTATCAGTTCATTCCCCCATACGGAACCTGCGGCGCGCCCCAGACCCTCAATCAGAACGACGGGATCTACAACCCCGCGCTCTCGCAGATCGCGCTGCTGCGACCCGATGGTCCGCTCGGGCTCTGGGCAGGCCTCGTGATCCTGATCTGACGCGGCATACGATCGTCGCCGCATGACCAGCGACGACGAACGCCATCTCCTCCGCCACACCGTGGCCACGCTCGCCTACCGCGCGGGCAAAACGCTGCGCGACTTCCCTCCCGAGTTCGCCGAGCGGCGCGTGGCGCCAACCACGCGCACGCCGCTCGAGCTGCTCTGTCACCTCGGCGACCTCGCGGAATGGGCGACCGGCCTCGCGCGAGGCGACCCGACCTGGCGCGCGGCGCCGCCCGCAGCGTGGCCCGCAGCGCGGCAGCGGTTCTTCGACGGCCTCGGCACGCTCGACACCGAGCTCGCGCGCGGCGCGCCGCAGAGCCGGCCGCTGCCCAAGATCTTCCAGGGGCCGATCGCCGACGCGCTGACGCACGTCGGCCAGCTCGCGATGTTGCGCGGCATGCTCGGCGCGCCGATCCGTCCCGAGAGTTACGGCCGCGCCGACATCGCGGTCGGCCAGGTCGGGTTCGACCAGCCGCCGCCGCGCGCCGAGTTCGACGGAGACGCGAGCCGCCCTGCGTCCTGACGCCCGCGCTGCGAACCTGCGCGGATCAAGTTCTTGCCAGAATGCAGCTGTCTGGGCAGGGGCAACGGTCTACGCTCCGCGGCCATTGCCGCAATGCGCGCCGACGCGCGCGGCCGCGAGGAAACGAGAACGACCATGATGATGGGCATCGGTTTGGCAGTGGTGACCTTGGGGGCCATCCTGCGCTGGGCGATCGACAGCAGCGGCGACCAGTTCGATCTGCAAGTCGTCGGGTTGATCCTGATGATCGTCGGCGGCATCGCGTTCCTCACCGGCGCGGGTCTCGAGTTCATGAAGCGGCGCGCCGCTTTCCCGCCGCACATGCCGCATCCGGGCATGCCGCAGCAGCCGCCGGCCGGTGCTCCGCAGGGTTACCCACCGCCGCCATATCCGCAGCAGCCGCCAGCCGGTGCTCCGCCAGGCTACCCACCGCCACCGAGCTACCCGCCGCAGCAGCCGCCGGGCTACCGGCCGCCCCCCACCTCGCCGCCGAAGCCCCCGTACTCGGCGCCGTGATGTCGGACGCGGCGGCCGCGTGATCGGCGATCGTGATGGGAGCGCCGCCGGCGGCAGACCATCGCATCAACCACCGTCGCCGCCGCGCGCGTGCAGCATGCGCACGGTCGCGATCGTGTCGGCGTCGGCGGCGGTCTTGTCGTCGCGGTAGCGTTTGACGCGCGCGAAGCGCAGCGCCATGCCGCCCGGATAATGCGGGCTCGTCTGCACGTCGTTGAACGCGATCTCGACGACGAGCTCGGGGCGCACGAACACGACGTGCCCTTCGCGGTGCGTCTCCCGCGCGAGCAGTGCCGCGGTCTGCGTCCGCAGCATCTCGTCGGTCAGCCCCTTGAACGTCTTGCCGAGCATCACGAAGCCGCCCGTGTCCGGATCGCGCGCGCCGAGGTGCAGGTTGGACAGCAAGCCGCGCCGGCGCCCGCTGCCCCATTCCGCAGCGAGCACGACGAGGTCGAGCGTGTGCGCCTGCTTGATCTTCAACCAGCTCGCGCCGCGGCGCCCCGCCGCGTATGGCGCCGCGGGGTCCTTCGCCATCAGGCCCTCGTGGCCACGCGCGAGTGCATCGGCGAGGAACTGCTCGGCGGCCGCGAGGTCGGCCGTGACGAGACGCGGCACCAGGCTCGACGCGGCACACACCTCGCGCAGCGCGGCGACACGGGCCTCGGTCGGCGCGTCGAGCAGGTTCTGGCCGTCGCGATACAGACAGTCGAAGAAGAACGGCGACAACGCGCGGACCTGCTCGCCGAGCGCCTTCATCGTGTCCTGGAAGCGCGCGGGCCGGCCGTCGGCGCCGAGCGCGATCACTTCGCCGTCGAGCACGAGCTCGCGCGCGGGCAGCGCGCGCACGAGCGCCGCGACATTCGGCAGCGAGCCGGTGATGTCGTTCTGCGTGCGCGAGAAGATGCGCACGTCGTCGAAGCACCGGTGCACCTGCATGCGCACGCCGTCGAGCTTCCACTCGAACGCGGCCGTCGTCAGCTGCGCGAGCGCGTCCGCGACGTCGGCCGCGGGGCTCGCGAGCATCGGCTGGATCGGCCGCAGCAATTGCAGGTCGAAGCGCCCGACGCCTGAAGCACCCTCGGTGAACGCCGCCGTGACGACGGCGAGCAGGTCCGATGCGAGCATCTGCGCGCTGGCGGATCGCCGCCGGCGGCAGGTTCACCGCGCGCGCGATCGCGTCGAGCACGAGGCTCTCGAGCGCGCCCTGCCGCAGCTCGCCGGTCAGCAGTCCGGCGAGGAACTGCTGCTCCGGTTCGGTCGCGCGCGCGAACAGCGCGGCGAGTTCCTGCTGGCGGCGTGCCGCGGAGCCGGCGCCGTGCAATGCCGCGACGGCCGCGAGCACGCCGTCGACGTCGGCGAGTGTCAGCGTCGCGGTCGCGGCCGGCGAGCTCGCGAGCGCATCGCGGACCTGGGCGAACCCGACGCCGATCTTGTCCTGGCGCAGCTGTCCGGCGAGCCAGAGCGCCGCGAGCGGACGTTCCGCGGCGGCGGCGGCGACGAGCATGGCGGCGATCGCCTCGGTCTTCTTGCTCCGCGCGCGCGTCGCCGCGACCGCGTTCGAGCACGCCACCAGGTCGGCCAGCTGCATGGGCGAACGTTAGTGTCCGCCTGGACACTTGGCGGCGAGAAGCCGTTAGATTGCTGCGGTGCGAGCTCGTGTTCTCACGTTCGTCTCGAGCAGTGGATCCCTGCTGCTCGCGGCATTGCCGTCGCTCGGCTTCGCCGGTGCGCAGCAGCCGCCCCCGGCGGGCGCCGTGCTGCGCGAGGAGCTCGCGCGCGCCGTCGCAGCCTACTTCGCGGCCGACGAACGCGCTGCGGCGACGACGCTCGCGGGTGTCGTGAAGCTCGCGCGTGGCAACGAAACGCTGCTCGCGGAGGTCGTGCGCAGGAAGTCGTTCGTGCCGGCGACCGCCGAGGTCGACGCGCGCGGCGCGATCGATGCGAGCTACCGGTTCGTCGCGGGCACCGCGGCGTCGGGCCAGGAACACAACGAAGCGCGGCTCGTGGGACCGGCCAGCGCCGACACTCTCTTCCCGCTCGTCGTCTACGTGCCCGACGCCACCTCGACCGTGCACTTCGACCCCGAGCTGAGCGAGCAAGGCACCCGCGCGGGGCGCTACGTGTTCCTCGTGCCCGACGAGAAGCGCGACAACAAGTACGCCCCGTCGGTGCACGAACACCGCCGCCACGCGGGTCCGCTGCGCACCCTGCTGCTCACGCTGCCGATCGATCCCGATCGCGTCTACATGATCGGCTCGGGGCGCGGCGGTCATGCGACGTGGGACGTGGGCTTCCTGGCCGCGGATCGCTGGGCCGGCATCTTCCCGGGCAACGGCGGCCTCGTGCACGAAGGCGGGTGGAAGGCGAGCGGCGGCGTGTTCCTGACCAACGCCCGCAGCTTCGCGACCTTCACGGTCTTCAACACGACGTTCGACCACGGTCTCGAGTCGTGCTGCTACGCGGTCCAGAAGTTCGGCGAGTGGAACTACCGCATCGACGCGCACGAGGAGCAGCAGATGCGGCACATGGGGATCGGCGAAGCGATGGCCAAGCTCGCGCCCGTCGCCCGCAACGCGCACCCGCGGCGCATCGAGAAGCGCTTCAACCACGTCGAGGACGGCGGCCACTACTGGCTGCGCGCGCTCGATCGCAAGCCGAAGGAATGGGACCCCGCCGCGAAGATCATCGTGCAGGGCGACTGGCCCGCCGATCGCGACAAGCAGCTCGAGGTCGTGTGGGACGCGGTGCGCAAGCAGTGCGGCTACCTCGCGGGCACCGCCGTAGCCAACCGCATCGACGTGACCGCGCAGGGCGTCGGCCACGTGCGCGTCTACCTCGATCCGGAGCTCGTCGACTTCGGCGAGCCGGTGACGGTCGCGCTGAACGGGAAGGTGGTCCGCACGCTGAAGCCGGTGATGCAGCCCGAGGTGATGTTGCAGCGCGTGCGCGAGACCGGCGACACCTCGTGCCTCTACTGGGCGTTCGTCGATCTCACGATCGGCGGGTGAAGCAGCTCTGCTGCCGTTGCGCGTTCACTTGCGACGGAAGATCAGCTTCATCTTCCTCACGCCCTCCCCCTCCTCGATCGCGAACGAGCCATTGCTGTAGTCGACCGTCTTGCTGTCTTCCTTGCCGGTCTTGTCCTTCGCCGTGATCGTCAGCTTGTTGCCGGCGAGCTTCCAGGTTCCGGTCGATGTCTCGTCCACCTTGCTCCCGAAGAACTCGGCCTGCATGTTCATCGTTGCCGTGCCGTCGGCCTTCAGCTCGATGGTGCTGTTCATGGAGCTGACCATCTGGTCGAGCATCTTGTCCGCCGCCGCGGCCGCATCCTTGTCGGCCTTGGCATCCGCTGGCATCGCAGCGGCCATCGCCTGCTTCACGGCAGGTTTGTCCAGCTCGTAGGTGCCGGCGGCACTGCCGCCGCTGCATGCGACCACGAACAGAGAGAGAACGAAGAGAGACGGGGCAAGGAGCTTCTTCATCCCGGCACGATGCCGAGTGCGTCGTGACTCTGCCACGGCGACGCGGGGAATCAGCAGAGTTGGCGCAAGACTCCAAGGACCGCGGCTCGCGCGTCATTCGGCGCGGAGTCGCCGCAGCGGCGCCGGGCGCTTTTCCGCGACGATCACGTCACCGCCGACTCCGGTGTCCGCCCGCGCGTGCACCACGTGCCGCACGAACGTGAACAGCAGCCACGCGGCGGTCGCGAGCAGCAGCCATGCCGGCATCACTTCGCTGGCAATGGCCCCGACCAGCGCGACACCACCCGCCGTGGCGAGCACGGTGATCGCCGCGCGCACGACGCCGCCGGTGAGCCAACCCTGCAGCGCGGCCGGAATGCGCTCCATCGGCACGAACGCGAACAGCATCAGCCACACGCGCATGAACGGACCGGTGTCCATCGTCTTCCACGTCATCAGATGGAACGCGAGCGCCGCCGGCAGGAAGAACCAGCGCGTGCGCGGCCACACGAACACCAGCGGGAACGCAGCCTGCACGAAGACGACGCCGATGCTCTGCATCTGGCACCAGAACGCACTCTGCGCGAACGCGCGCGACCAGACGGCGTCGTGCCCGAGCATGATGCCTTGCAGCGTGTAGCCGTTGAACCACTCCGGTCCACCGAGGATCACCTTCGAGAGCCCGGCGCCGCAGTAGCCGATCGCGAGCGTGACCTGCGTCAGCACGATCGGCATGCCGCTCGTGAGTTGCTGCTCGGGCTGCGGCACGCCGCGCCGTCGCCGCAACCATCGCCGCAGCACCGCGTCGAGCGACACGGCGGCGCCGACGCGAGCGAACGGCAGCGCGGCGAGCGCGAACGCGAGCGCGACCTTGTCGTGGTGCGGCTTGCCGAACGAGTAGCCGAAGCAAGTCCACGCGTAGAACGCGATCGCGCCGACCG
>Ga0111539_10004635_pt1 | contig 17956 bp, 15 predicted proteins | sample RhiMethybrSRZTD1_FD_79667 | JGI IMG/M metagenome (GOLD analysis project Ga0111539, IMG submission 79667) | Populus rhizosphere microbial communities from Tennessee, USA - Rhizosphere MetaG P. TD hybrid SRZTD1 (version 2) (version 2) | ecosystem: Host-associated > Plants > Roots > Rhizosphere >... | reverse complement strand
CGGCGCTCGTGCGCGATCCTGCGGGTGATGCGGACCTTCGCCGGAGCCTTACGAGCTGGGCAGGTGAATTTGTCGACTATCTCCTATTCATCGACGAGGCCGCCTTTCCCAATGGTCCGATTCAAGGGGCGTCCGGCTTCGCCGAGAAATTTGCCGGCCGCGGCCCTCGCGATCGGCAGGGACGATCGCTTCGGGATCTGGATCTGCAGACGCGGCTGCTGAAGTATCCCTGCAGTTACCTGATCTACAGCGAGCAGTTCGACCATCTGCCGGCGATGGCGCGCGACGCGATCGTCGCGCGCATGCGTCAGATCCTCACCGGTGAGGAGAAGGGGAAGAAGTACGCGCGGCTGTCGTCGGCCGACCGCCGCGCGATCCTCGAGATCCTCAGAGACACCAAAAAGGACTTGGGCTTGTCCTAGTCAACGCCCTCTAGCGGATCGCCGTGCTCGGTCTGCCGAACCTCGCTTCGTCGACCGCGACATTTGGCTGCACGCTGGTCAGCTGGAACGAATCACGCCCGTCCAACCACGCGAACGTCCACTTGAAGGGGAGCTTGACTCCGGCGACGTCGCGATAGTCGCCGAGGTCCACCTGCGTCGGGACCCGGCCGATCGGCGACTTGCCATACCGAATCATCCGCGCCAGCAGGCCGGTTTCCGAGTCGAAGTACATCGTCGTCATCAGGCCTCTCGGGCCCTCGGCCTGGACCACCTGCACCGGTCGATCATCGATCGAAGAAGGGAAGCCGACTCGAGGGTTGGTGAACACCGTCTTGATTTGTCCCGGGAATCCGAGCATGGCGTCGAGTCTGGCACCGTCGAGTTCGCTGCCGCTCAGCGCGTACTCGCCCAGCACCGTGAGTGGCGTCTTGAGCCAACCGGCCGACCCGTTGTAGCTCCGCGTGCTGTCGCCGCGATCCGGCGCATCCTTGAACTCGATGATCGTGGTGCGCTTGTCGGGCGCCTTGGCGTAGAGCCGGACCTGACCGCCGCCGCCGAAGCCGCCGAAGCCAACGCTCGTCCCGGTGGCGACGTAGCTCGTGAGTTGCGACAGCCGCTGCGCGCCGCCAACCGCCGCAATGTACTTGTCGAAGATCTGGGCCGCATTCATCGGCAGCCCTTGCGCCTGGATGACGGTGTCGTCCCGCTGTTCGGGCGGCTCGCCGTACATCACCTCCATCGTCGGCGTGACGAGGGGTCGGTCGCGGTTGCGATGGCAGGTCCAGCAGGTCACAACCTGGCGTCCCTGGAAGTTCTCTTTGTTGATGGTCTGCATCATGGTGACCATCCGGCGTGCGGTGCGCTTAATCGGGTTGTCCGCGGCCCAATCGACCTTCTCGGTGCCCGCACCCTCGTGGCAATCGGAGCAGTCGAACGCCAGTGCCGCGCACATGACGCCCATCGTGCCCATGAAGTCGTCCACGGGAATCCCCTTCAGGACCTGGACGTTCTTGAAGGCTTCATCCGACATCAACGGTCTGTTCGGTGCCGCGGTCTGCGCCAGCAGCCCGGTTCCGCGTGCGGCCGACAACGCGCCGATCAGCCATGCCACGGCCAATCCTGCGGCCAGAATTCCCCGGAAGCCGGTGGCGAGGTTTGGTCTCATCCTAAGCTTCATCTCGGTCCCTTCCCTTTTTCCGCTCAGCTGCCAGCTGCGTTGCCGCGACTGAAGGCGCCCATTATACCTAGAGGCTCTAAGGCCGCCAGAGTGTTTGGGTTCTAACCGCTCCAGGAGTAGACTCGGGCCTCATTGAGGAGTCGCATCATGACCGTACCTATTGATCGCCGAAGCTTTTTGGTGTCCCTGCCGGCTCTCCTGGCTGTCCAGCGCCTGATGGCGCAAGGTGGCGCGCCGCAGATCCGCGTCAATGGGTTGAGCCAGTTGACGCTCACCGTCTCGGATCCGAAGCGCTCCATCGACTTTTATCAGCGGCTTTTCGGTATGCCGATTCAGGCGCGCCAGGGAACGACGACGTTCTTGCGCATTGGCGCGGGGCCGAGGTTTCTGGCGATCGTTCCGGCCGCCGCCGGCGAGCGCCCGAGCATCAGCCGGTTCGGCATGGGTGTCGAGCAGTTCAACGTCGATGCCGTGCTCAAGACGCTCGCCGCCCACGGCGTCACGCCGGTGGATGGTGCTGATGCCACCATCAAGCCAGGGCCGAACAAGGTGCAGGTCGTCACGCGCGGAAACACGCGTGAGATCTTCGTGGGTGATCCGGCGGGCATTGTGTTTCAGCTGCATGACGCCAGCTATTGCGGTGGCAGCGGGCCGCTCGGCAACATGTGCCAGGTGGAACCATCGCCCTCCAAGGGTGTATTCGTCACGAAAGACATGAGTCACTTCACGATTAGCGCTCCCTCCGCACAGTTCTACCAGGATCTGTTCGGCCTGGGCGTGAGGACCATGCAGGGAGCGACGCCGGGATACGGCGTTGGCCCGACCGTGCACTTCTTGATGTTCACGGGCGGTGGTGGTGCTGGCCGTGGTGCCGCGGCGGGTGCCGCTGGTGGCGGCGCGCGGGCTGGTGCCGGCGCAGCGGCGGCAGGTGCAGCCGCTGGAGCCGCGCGAGGCGGCGCTGATGCTGCTGGCGGAGCGGCCAACGCCGGGGCGGCTACAGGCGGGGCGGCTGGTGGACGCGGGGGAGCCGCAGGTGCGGGTCGGGGCGGCGGCGCACCGGCTGCTTCGCAAATCGACCACGCATGTGTCTCGATCGACAACTTCAACCCTGAAGCGGTCACGAAGGCGCTGAACGACTTCGGCATCAGAAATGGCCCGCGCTCTGAGGGGCCGCTGGTGACCTACATCTCGCTGAGGATGGAGAACCGCGGCGGCGCGCCAGTCACGGGAACGCCTGAGCTTTACTTCACGGATCCAGACGGCCTGGCGATTCAGCTCCAGGATCCGAAGTACTGCGGCGGCGGCGGGTTTTTAGGGGACGTCTGCCCAGCGTAGCGATCAATTCAAAATTCAACATTAGGAATTCAAAATTCAATTCCTAATTCTGAATTCCTAATTGTAAATTCCGGGAGGCATGGGGGTTGCACGAGGGCCCGCATGCCTGATCTACTTCTCCAAACTCGCCGCGAGTTCTGCGTGCACGCATGCCAGACGGTTTCGGTCCTGACCGTCGGCGCCGTGGCGACGGGCTGCGGCGGGTTGACTTCTCCCAGTGACAACGACCCGTCCCTCCCGGTGGTCAACGCAAGCGTCAACAGCGGCACGCTCGTCATCCCAGTCGATCCCACTTCGCCGCTCGCGGCCGTTGGCGGCATGGCCAGAGTGTCGACCTCAGCGGGCGCCTTTCTCATTGCCCGCACCGCCGAGGCCAGCTTCATGGCGCTCACCGCCATTTGTACGCATGAGGGTTGCGTCGTGGACAGATTCTCGGATCAGGCATTCGTGTGCCACTGCCACGGATCGCACTTCAGCACCTCAGGTGGGGTTCTTCGCGGCCCGGCAGGGTCCCCTCTCCGCCAATTTGCCACGCAGTTCGCCGACAACGTCCTCACGGTCAGGCTGACGGGGTAGACGCGAACCGGCGCTCGAGCCCCATGAACCGAAATCTACATTCTGCAATCTACCATCTGCAATCTTAGAGGTCCTGAGCTACCATCCGCCCGAGGTCCTGGCCATGACCAAGCGTGCGCTCACCGTCCTTCTGGCGTTCGTCATTCTTGCTCCGGCGTCGGCCCAGATACGTCTAGACCCCGACATCAACACGAAGATTCGCGCGGAAGCGAACTCGCGCTCGCAGATCATGCGGACGCTGCACTATCTGACCGACGTATACGGCCCACGCCTCACCGGCACACCAAGCTTGAAAGCCGCGGGTGAGTGGGCCATCCAAACGATGGCGTCCTGGGGATTCACCAACGGGCATCTCGAGCCCTGGGAGTTCGGGCATCCGGGTTGGACGAACGATCACTTCAGCGCGCACATCATCGCTCCGGTCAAAGACCAGCTCACTGCTGAAGTGCTGGCATGGACGCCCAGTACGAACGGGACGGTCACCGCGCGTGCGTTTGCGCTCGACTTGCCGAATAGCCCTACCGCCGATGTGCTCACGACGTTTCTTGACGGTGTGAAGGGCCAGGTGAGGGGGAAGATCGTGCTGGCCGGACGGGCAGTGGCCGCGCCCGTCAACCTCAACCCTCCGGCCAAGCGCCGCGACGACGAGCAGGTGCGCAATCAGTACGACCCGAACCGGTCGCCGACGGCGGGCCAGGGTGGACGCGGAGGCGGCGGCCGTGGCGCGCAGCCGGCTCCCAACCCGCCGCCGCTGACCGCGAATCAACTCGCCGCACGCGTGGACGAGTTCCTGGTGGCGAACGGCGCGCTCGTGCGCGTCAACGATGCCAGGCGCGAACACGGCCAGATCATCGCGTTTCACAACCGCACCTACGACCTGTCCAAGGCCGTGCCGACGGTTGTGATGCGCAACGAGGACTATGGCCGCATCTGGCGGATTCTCGCTGACGGCACACCGGTCGAGCTCGAGTTCAACATCGTCAATCGCGTGTACCCCGAAGGGCGGACGGCGTACAACACCATCTCTGAGATCGCGGGGAGCGACAAGAGAAACGAAGTGGTGATGCTCGGTGGTCACCTCGACTCCTGGCAGTCTGCGACCGGCGCCACTGACAATGCCATCGGGTGCGCGGTGATGATGGAAGCGGCGCGAATTCTGAAGGCCATTGGCGTGCAGCCACGGCGCACGATCCGCGTCGCGCTCTGGAGCGGTGAGGAACAGGGGCTGCTCGGGTCGCAGGCCTACGTGAAGGAGCACTTCGGGCAGTTCGAGAATCAGAAAGCTGACTACGCCCAGGTGGTGGCGTATCTGAACCTCGACACCGGCACAGGGCGCGTGCGCGGCGCCAGTGTGTTCGGGCCTCCGGAGGCGGCTGCCGTCGTGCGCGCGGCGCTGGTACCGTTTGCCGATCTCGGTGTCGGCGGGGCTTTGCCGAGCACGAGCCGCACGATCGGCGGGACCGACAGCACGTCCTTCAACAACGCCGGCCTGGCCGGCATCGGGTTCAGTCAGGATCCGATCGAGTACAACTCGCACACACACCACACCAGTCTCGACAATTACGAGCGGGTGATTGAAGCCGATGTGAAGGCGGCGGCCACGTCGATCGCGGCGGTGCTCTATCAGCTCGCCATGCGCGATGAGATGCTGCCGCGGTTCTCCAAGGAGGCGATGCCCGCGCCCTCACGATAACGGCGGCGGTGCGCATTCGCGTAACATAGAGAGCTCAGAGGAGAGGACACATGACAGCAAGACGCGTAAGAAGCCTGACCCTGGTTGTTCTTTCGGCTCTCGTCGTCGTTGCCGGCAGCTCGATCGCCCGGGCGCAGGCGCCGGCGGCGAAGCTGGATATCAACGGCGTCTGGACCTTCACGGTGATGGTCGACGGCGCCGTCAGCGGTACGCCCACCGTCACCTTGAAAACGGACGGCGAAAAAGTGACGGGCCACTACTCATCGATGACCCTTGGTGAAGCCGACCTCACCGGTACGCTCAAGGGGGCGGCGCTAGAGTTCAGCTTCTCGGTGCCGGACGCCGGTGACGTGATCTACAAGGGCACTGTCGAGAACAACAACTCGATTAAGGGGACGCTCGACATCGCGGGGGGCGCGGTCGCCGGGACCTTCACCGCCAAGCACAAAGAGTAGATGGCCTCCCGCTCCCTGCTCGCGATTGGTGGGCTCACGCTGGGCGTCGGATGTGTCGCGTTCGGCGCGTTTGCCGCGAGGCCAATCGCGCAGGGGACGACACCCAAGGGGACACCCTCGTTCTCCATCCAATCGCTGGCTTCGCCGGCGCCTCTGGGCAGCGGTGAGCCGCGGCTCACCGTTGAAGGCGAGCGTGCGTTCCTGAGCTGGATCGAGAGCTCGGAAACGACCGACCGGCTCAAGTTCGCTGAGCGGACGGCGTCGGGCTGGTCGACCCCTCTTCCGATCGTCTCGGGCTCCAACCTGATGGTCAATGCGGCCGATGTACCGTCGATCCATCTCCTGACCAATGGCACACTGGTGGCGCAGTGGCTGCAGGAACACGGGGACGATCCCGAGGCATACGACCTGCGGCTTGCTCGCTCCACCAATGGCGGACGGACCTGGACGCCGCCGGTCAGTCCGCATCACGATGGAACCGCCTCCCAACACGGCTTCGCTTCGGTCTTCGCGGTTGCTGGCGGCGGCTTCGGGTTGATCTGGCTCGACGGGCGCTCGGGTGCCGACATGGCGCTGCGCGCGACGAGCTATGGGGCCGACGGCAAACAACTCGCCGAAACCCAAATCGATGCGCGCGTCTGCGAGTGCTGTCAGACCGCGGTCGCGGTCACCTCGGAGGGCCCGATCGCCGTGTTTCGGGATCGCAGCGCCGACGAGATTCGCGATGTCTACGCCTCGCAGCTCGTCGCGGCGAAGTGGAGTGCGCCCGTGCCGGTTCACCGCGACGGCTGGAAGATCGACGGTTGTCCGGTAAACGGACCCGCCGTCAGTGCATCAGGCCGTGACGTCGCCGTCGCCTGGTTTGCCGCGCCGGCGACGCCAGGCCACGCGTTTGTCGCGTTCTCACAGGATGCGGGCCGGACGTTCGCGACACCCATCCGCGTGGACGATGCGGCCGCGATCGGACGAGTGCAGGTGTCGCTGGTGAGCGGAGCGACGGCTGCCATGGTGTCGTGGATCGACTTCACGGAAGGACGCTCGCAGTTCCGCGTTCGCCGAATCGAGCGGAACGGCACCCGTGGCGCGGCCCTGACGATCGCTGAGGGCATCGGTACGCAGTACCCACGCATGGTGGCACGTGGAAGCGAACTCGTGTTCGCCTGGGCGGAGAATACACGAGGGACCACACGCGTCAGCACTGCTCGCGCGGCACTCCCGGCGGGGAAGTAGCCCGCCAGGACACCTCTGTTAGAATCTCCTGCCGAATCCCGTATGACTCTTTACGGAAAGGATATGCAGTGCCGTCGCGACTGCGCAGGCTCTCGCTCGTTCCGCTAAGCGTCGGGCTGCTTGCGGCCTGCGGCGGGCCAGCGCCTCCACCGTACAAGCCGGTCGCAGACAACAAACTGCTGATGCGGGCGGTCACCGAGCCGGCCGCCGACATCATTTGGGCATCTGTCGGCGCGATCATCGATGCGTCGGGCGTACAGGACATCCGGCCCAATAGTCAGGACCAGTGGGTCACGGTTCGCAATGCGGCCGTGACCGTAATGGAGTCGGGGAATCTCATGATGATGGTCCCGCGTGCCAAGGATGGCGGAGAGTGGATGCGGCTCTCCACGGCGCTCATCGACAAGAGCAACGAGATCGTCCAGGCCGCTGAGGCGAAGAACGTCGACAAGATCTTCACGCTTGGCGGCGATCTCTACGACATCTGCACCAACTGCCACAGCAAGTACAAGCCGGAAATCGCGCCGGCGACGCAATGAATTGTGTGGGGAGGCGCGTCACTCAGAAGTTGCGGCTCTCGCCCGGCGTCGTGTTTGCCGTGCTGGCGGGGCTCATGGCGAGCGTCCCGATGGTGCTGGAGGCCCACGGCGTCACCGGGAAGAATGCGACGTTCGTCGAGGGCATCGAGGGACCGGCGATTGGCCCGTTCCTCTATCTGGGCGCCAAGCACATGGTGACCGGCTATGACCATCTCATGTTCCTGGTCGGGGTGATCTTCTTCCTCTATCGCCTCAAAGACGTCGTTCAGTACGTCAGCCTCTTCACCATCGGCCACAGCGTGACGCTTCTGGCAGGCGTGCTCGGCGGGATCCGCGCCAACTCCGCGATCGTCGACGCCATCATTGGAGCGTCGGTCGCGTACAAGGCGTTCGAGAATCTCGGCGGCTTCGAGCGCCTTCTCCATGTGCGGCCAAATACGAAAGTCGCGGTGCTGGTATTTGGTCTCTTTCACGGATTTGGCCTTGCCACCAAGCTTCAGGAATTCGCGCTCTCAGGGAACGGACTCGTGACCAACATCGTCAGCTTCAACGTTGGTGTGGAAATCGGCCAGATGCTGGCGCTGACTGCGGTGCTGATTCTCCTGACGGCCTGGCGGGGCCGCCCGAGTTTCTTTCGTTATGCCTTTCTCACGAACACGGCGCTCATGACGGGAGGCTTCGTGCTGGCGGGGTATCATCTGGCCGGGTACCTGCTGTCGCGGACATGAACGCTGCCGGCGAGCCCCCGGATCCCGTCTCAGAATTTTCACAGGCGGCAGGCCGGCCGTCTGCGGCCAGAATTGTCCAAGCCACGATCGCCGCGCTGCTCGTGGCGACGTTGGTGCTCGTGACGGCCATCCTTCCGGCGGAGTACGGGATCGATCCGCTGGGTACCGGGAAGTTGCTCGGGCTGGTAGAGCTCGCACAGGTGCGGCCCGGCGTGCTGGCCTCTCAGCCCGATGAGTACAGAACGGACTCCCGGGAATTCGTTCTGGGGCCGTATCAGGCGGTTGAGTACACCTACCGGATCGAAAAGGGCGGCAGCATGCTCTTTTCGTGGCAGGCGACCGGCACCGTCCGGTGGAACCTGCACAGCCAGCCGGATGGCGCCGCTCAGGACTACGCGGAAAGCTTCGATCAGCGGGAAGGATCGAAGGCTCACGGCACGTATGTCGCACCGTTCAGCGGCATTCATGGCTGGTACTGGGAGAACGTCGACAACAAGGACGTCCGGATTACGTTGACGACGGCGGGATTTTATAGCGGCGCTCAGGAATCCTTCGATGGCGGCAGTGCGTCTCACGACGTCAAGGACCCGCGCGGGAACGTGGTCAAGCGGCCGCAGCGATGAGAACGATATGACGCGACTCATATGGAGGCGACGATGACGTGTGGAAGACGGTTGAGAGGTGTGTGCGCGGCGGTGCTGATCGTTTGCGGATTGAACGCAGGTGCACGCCCGGCCGCTGCGCAAATTCCGCAGCCGACGCCACCCACCGGGTCTTTGGCAGGCACGATCGTGGCAAGGGAGAGCGGGATTGCCGTGGCCAACGCCTTGGTGACCGTCGAAGGCACCTCGATCAGCACCACCGCGACCGACGGCGGCCGATTTCGCATTGATGGTCTGCCGCCCGGAACGGTGACGCTGGTGTTTAGCGCACCGGGATTTTTTGAACTCCGTTTATCGGGGATCGAGGTTCGCTCCAGGGCGACAACCCAGGTCGGCGCGGAGATGCAGATCACGCCGGTATTCATGGACCGCGTGCAGGTATCGGCGACCAGACTGCTAGCGAAGATTGGTGACGTCCCGGCACTGGCAGATGTCGTCGAGCGGCAGACGATCGATCGCCGCGGGGATCAGACGTTGACGCAGGCCATCGCCAACACACCTGGCGCAGTGGTCAGCACGCAGCTCGGCGTCTTCGAATCCGTGATGCTCCGGGGGATGCCCCGCGGCGATCTCGAGTTCACCAACACGCTGCTGATGGTCGATGGCATTCCGCAGACGCTCTCCAGCAACGCGTCACGCGTGACCGCACTCACGATCAACGACACCAGCGCCATCGAGGTCGTGCGCGGGCCCAATTCGGCGCTCTACGGACGCACGGCGATTGGTGGCTCGGTCAACCTCCGCACGGCCGACCCCTCGCCCGAGCATCAGTCTGGGTTCGAATTCACGGCCGGAGAATTCGCCGCGGCCAAGGGCATCTTCCGGGCGTCGGGTCCGGTGCTCGACTGGGGCGGCTATTACTTCTCGATTGGGGCGGAGCGCAACGGCGCCTACTTCAACAATTTGACCACCGATGATTTCGCGGTCGGCAACAAGGCGTTCTTTGGGAAGTTCAACTTCAGGATCGACGACAAGTCGTCCGGCAGCCTGAGCTTCAACCGGGTCGTGTCGGACAACAGCACGCCCACCAACGAGCCGGTCATTGACGGGCAGTTGCTGCACAACCTTCAGCCGGAATTCGATCGGCTCTCGAACTTCAATCTGCCCGGCAGGAACTACCAGCAGGCTGAAGGCCGGCTGGCCTTCAACTACACGCGCCAGTTCACTCCCGCAGTCAAAATGGTGGGTGTGCTCGGCTATCGCCCGGTCAGGCTCCACTTCGTCGAGGACGGCGACTTCATAGGCGGGCCCTACGATCTCGAAGCACATACGGCCATCCAGTTCCCGTTCACCCAGCAGGTCGACGAGGACATCTTCTACGAAGAGTTGCGGTTCGAGCTGACCCCGAAGTTCAAGAACATGAAGGATTCGCTGATCCTGGGGGCCTCGCACGAGGGCAACAAGGGCTCATCGACCTTCACCGACATCTCAGTCGGCGAGGCGTTCGAGGGCTGGCCGATCAACTATCTCACGCCGGTGTTTCCGGATCGGAGTAAGTGGATCCAGACAACGAGCAGCCAGACCTATCATTTCAGCACATCGGGTTTGTTCGCCCAGTACATGGTCGACGCCGGCCCGCGCACTGTGCTCACAGCCGCGGGCCGCTACGATCGACTGAGTATGGATAGAACACTCAGCGCCGTCGAGACCGAGGCCACCTTCAACGCGTTTAGTCCGAAGCTGAATGTGACCCACCGGATCCTGGGCGGCCAGGGCGCCGGCGAGTCGCGCGTGAATCTCTACGCGGCGTACTCGCACGCATTTCTTCCTCCGCGCCGTCCAAGCTCCCTGATCCCGGAGGATGCTGAACTGAATCTGGAGCCCGAGAGCATCAACAACTACGAGGGCGGCGTGAAGGCGAGCTTCCTGGGCGGGCGGGCGGCGTTCGAAGCCACCTACTTCTACATGACGGAAAACGGCGTCGTCCTGGACACGCGCGAAGGCTCGCTGTTTCGCCCAACCAACTCTGGCGAACAGCGCTACCGGGGCCTCGAAACCGGATTGGGGCTGGCCCTGAACCCGAAGTTGTCAATCTACGGGAATGGAGCGTTCTATCACAACCGATTCGGCGACTTCGTGATCCAGTCTGAGGATGGCGACGAAGTGCTGACGGGGAACCGCCTGCCGATTTCTCCGGACTACGTCGTGAACTTCGGCGCCATCGCCACGCCGACGCCGAAAATCGACGCGACGTTCGACGTGAAATTCATGGGCGGCGTCCAGACCGACCGCGGGAATACCTTCGAGCTCGATCCGTACACGCTGTTGGATGCGGCGATCTCGTACAAAGTCGGTCGCATTCGATTGACCCTCTCCGCACACAACCTCTCGAATGAGGAGTACTACTCGAATAGCGGCGGCGAGAGCGCTGACCCCGGACAGCCGCGGCAGGTGCTCCTGACGACGGCGATTCGCTTCAAGTAGCGGATGATGCGCTTGTACTCGTAGCGCAGGACTTTAGTCCTGCCCGTACAAGCAGATCTAAAGGTCTGCGCTACGAGTACGCTCCGACGGTCAAGGGTCGAGGGTTATCGGGCTGGCTGAGACGCGCGGCCGCGGCCGTAGCTCGATCGATAGTGCATGTGGCAGGTCGTGCACGACACGTACACCTGCTCGTTGAGCGCGGCCAGGGCGGCCACGTCCTTGGCCTTGGCGGCCCTGAGAGCCGCGGCGCCGGCATCGCGCATCAGTTTCGCGTCTTCGAGCCAGCGTTCCTGATCGCGCGCCCGGCCCGGCATCATCAGCAGGTTGCCCGCTTCGGCGAGCATCAGTGCCTTGCCCTGCAGCTCGTTCCACTCCATGTCATTCTTCGGCGTGCGCGTTTCGATGTAGAGAATTGCGTCTGAGACTGGATAGATGATGTCCACCATCAGCTCGCTCATCGTCCCGATGATGCGAGGCGCGATCGGCGTGGTCGTCGAGGGCGCCTGATCTGATGCCGTCGAGGGCGAGGGCGAGGGCGAGGGCGACGCGGGCGACGCGGGCGCAGGCGTCTGGCTCGCCCGGGTCGAAGCCGTACCAGGCTGCGTCAAGAACGCGCCCGTCAGAAGCAACCACGCCACCGTGCGCATCAGGTGTCCTTCCCCTCACGGCAGGACTGAAGTCCTGCGCTACGAGTACGGTTGCTGTCAGTTCAGCGTGCGGATTGGGGCGCAGATGCAGGACTGACGTCCTGCTACGAGTACCGATGAGGCGCGACCTACGGGTGAAGCACGAGCCAACGATCCAGCGGAGTCAGGTCGCAGAGCTCAGATTGATCTGACATCAACCTGAACTCTGCAATCTGAACTCTGCAATCTCAGAGTTCTGCGCTTAGCGTCCTGGCGGCGGTGTCGCTGAACGTCCACCCGGCGCCGCGGGCGGCGTCTCTGTCGGATCGCGCCCGTCCGACGGTGCACCGGTGCCCGACGATCCCATGAACAGCTTGCGGCCATCCGGGAATGTCACGTCCCGGCCGTTGGCCCGGTTCGAGCGATCCTTGCTCTGGTAGCCGTCGACGACGATGTCGGTGCCGACCGTGAGCGAGTCTCTCGTGATGCCGCGGCGGAGCAGTGTATTCGGCGTCCCGCCTTCGACCATCCACTCGTCGACGCCTGAGCCATCGGCCTTGGGCACCGCGATGTGGATCCAGGCGTGCGGGTTCACCCACTCAACTTTCGTGACTTTGCCTTTGAGCAGCACCGGACGATTGGGGTCGAACTCCGCGCCAAACGCGTGATGCGCCAGCACGGTGACGGCGCTCGGCAGGATCAAGAACGCCGCAGTCGAGAGAGTCGCAACGATGAACGAGAGTTTTGTCCGCATCTTCTAAGCCTCTTTATCTCTGCTTTGCAGCCTCTTCGGCTTCCTTTTCCAACAGCCGTTCGCCACGGAGGATGTCGCCCAAGGCGTAGTTCCCTTCGTGGCACGCGTACTCGTAGAGATGATCGTCTGGCGCCGCGAGCCGCCAGGTGTATTCACCGCTCCACGGCTTGCTCCAGGGTGAGTTGGGTCCCGGGTCCTCAACGGTGAAGCGGTAGAGGAGGGTCTTGTCGTCGAGCCGGCTGAAGCGCTCGACTACGTGGAGATCGGGTGAGGAGCCGCCGTAACGCGTCTTCTCGGTGAAGTTGGTCGTATCGACGACCAGCGTGTCGCCTTCCCAATGGCCGACTGGGTCGCCCAGCCACATCCGGATGCTCTTCGGCCGGTGCGGCTGGTTCATCCGCACGATCCGCACGTCGTGATTCATCTCGGTGAGAATCATCACGTGTTCGGGCGTCTGCACGATCTGCTTGAAGTTGTTGTAGAGGACGGGCAGCGCGGGCGGGCCGGATGTCGACCCGAATCCCATGAGGCAGCGTTCGCCGAGCGGCCGTTGCTCGGGATTGTCGTACGCGCCGCGCGCGGCCGTGACGACGTTTTCAGCGGCATCTGAGGTCGGCGCCACCGCTGCAGCCGGGGCGAACCCGCGGCCAGCCGTGCGCGCCGCGCGCGGGATCCGGCCGTCCGGCGGATCGACGACGATCGAGGTGCGCGGCCTGCCGTTGATGACGACGACGGTGTCGCCTGAGTCGATCCAGAAGTTGTTGTAGCCGCCGACGTTGCCGGCCGCGCCGGACGATCCGTCGCCGCCCACCGGCGGAGCCTGCCGGCTCGCATTGCTGGGCAGGCTGGCGCGCTCGCGTCGTGCCGCCGTCTGTGCCTCGACTCTCTTCGCCTCTTCATCGGTCATGTGGACGTCGGCGGTCGGCCGCTCGAGGGGCGTCAGCGTCGACGTGTCGTACACCCCCTGCAGATCGGGCTTGCCGTCGGCCGTCCGCGGCGGCGTATAGGGCCTGGCCGCCGCGGCAGGCGCCCGCGTCACCTGTGTCTGTCCCTCGACAGCCACGAGCCCAAGCGATGCGACGACACCCGCGACCACCAAGGCGCCGGCGAACGCTAGCATTCGATCGCGCATGAAAACCTCGGTAATGATCACTACGGACTCAGTGGCTTCTTGCGGTACTGGCCGTACATGAGCTCTTCGACGAACTCTACGCACTTGAAGTCCATGATCTGCGCGCCCCGGTCGAGCCGTCGATAGAGGGGCATGCTGATCTTCCACGGCCTCGAGAAGGTTTTGGGATCCTCGATCGTCGCTTCGTAGTTGAGGACGTCGGGCTGGATGCGCGTGTATCGCTCCACCACGTGGAGCGCTTCGCTGTGGAAGTTGCCAGATCGATCGAACCAGCTCTGATCGTTGAAGCCCTTGACGTCGATGATGAGCGTTTCACCTTCCCAGCGAGCCACCGACTGCCCCATCCACGAGTCGACCGGCGCCGGGCCCGGATCCTTCAAGTAGATATTGCGAACCGCGCCCGCATATTCGTACGCCATGAAAATGGCGCTGGCGCTCTGGAAGATTTGAAACGGATACGGCATGTAATTGGCGCGCGGCACGCCAGGCAGGTAGCACTTGACCTCTGGGTCGGACGTCGCCCAGTTCTCCTGGTTCTTTTTTTTCTGGGCGAGCGCGGCAGGAAGATACGGAATCTCGTCGCCCTCGACGACACCCGGGCCTGGCGGCACCGCTCCCACTGCCCCGAGCGCGAGCACGTTGGCCGCCGGCAGCGGACCAAACGGACCGGCCCGGAGTTGCATGGCTGGACGCGCCATGTGTGACTGCAGATCGTAATTGGCTTCGTTGTTGGCCTGCCAAATGCCGTTCAGATTCGGCTTGCCATCGGCGGTCCGTGGAGACCGGTACGCTGGTGCCTGAGCCTGGCCCGACACCGGCAGAGCGGTCAGGGCAACGAGCGCGACCGCGGACGCCGCGGCCATTCCGAGCATGACCCGGTTCAAACCTTCTCGCATCAATGACACCCCCTGCGCCTGTCATGAATACACTGTAATCAAGAGATCGTCAAGGCTGTAAGTGCTTGAGTCGCGTATACTGTAGCGTCTACCGTTCAGCACTTTCAGGAGGCTGGAATATGCGAGCCGCGCTCCGTTCCTTGAACCTGCCCGTTGTCGCTGTGGCCGCCCTGGCGTGGCTGAACCTGGCGCCGTCGACCTCGTCGGTCAACGCGGCGGCCGCGGCCCCGACCTTCTCCAAGGATGTGGCCCCGATCCTGTTCAAGAGCTGCGTCGAGTGCCACCGCCAGTCGGGGATGGCGCCGATGTCCCTGATGACCTACCAGGACGTTCGTCCCTGGGCCCGTGCGGTTCGCAACAAGGTCGTCTCAAAGGAGATGCCGCCGTGGGGCGCCGATCCCACCATCGGCAAGTTCGCCAACGACATCAGCCTCACAGAAGAGCAGATTCAGACGATCTCGGCTTGGGTCGAGGCGGGTGCGCCCGAAGGCAACAAAGCCGAGCTCCCCAAGGCGCCGCTCTTCGCCGAGGGATGGTCGATCGGCCAGCCCGACATGATCTTTACGATGGTCAAGCCGTTCACGGTTCCGGCCGACGGCACGGTGCCGTACATGTACGTCACGATCCCAATGAACCTCAAAGAGGACATCTGGATTCGCGGCGTCGAGTTGAAGCCGAGCGACCGGCGCGTCGTGCACCACATCATCAGCGACCTCGTGGAAGGTGACGGCAAGCCGGTCGATCCGACGCCGAAGCTGCGGAAGGATCCGGGGTTGAAGGAGATCGGTGGCGTGGGCGGTCTGGTCCCGGGCCGGCTCTACGAGCCATTCGAAGAGGGCGTTGCGCGGAAGATCCCGGCCGGCACGAACATCGTGCTCCAGATGCATTACACGACCATCGGCCAACCGATTGTCGATCAGACCCAGGTGGGCGTCATTCTCGCGAAGGAGCCGCCATCGAAGCTGCGCGCGTCGGCGGGTGGCCAGATGCCGAACACGTCATTCGCGATTCCTCCCGGGCATCCCAACTACGAAGTCACGGCGAAGAAGGTGTTCGACAAGGACACGTACCTGAGCACGCTGTATCCGCACATGCATGTGCGCGGCAAGGACGTCTCCTACAAGATCATCTATCCCGACGGCCGCGAGGAGGTCGTGCTTCGCGTGCCGAAGTACGACTTCAACTGGCAGACCAGCTACAAGCTGGCTGAACCGAAGTTCATGCCGAAGGGGTCGACGCTGATGGTCGTCGCTCACTACGACAACTCGACCGGCAACCGGTTCAACCCGGATCCGACCGCGACCGTTCGCTGGGGCGATCAGACGTGGGAAGAGATGCTGATCGGGTACTTTGGAACGATCGACGCGCTGCCAGGGCAGCAGCAGTAGGGACAGCGCAATTTCGAATTTCTGATGAGAAGCCTACTGTCGGTCACGAGCATCGCCGTGGCTCTGTGCGCCGTCGTCGCCCTGGCGCAGACGCCTGGTGCCAATCCTCAGACACCCGCGGCCCGAACGGCAACGTCACCGACGGGCGCCACACTCTACGAAGCCAACTGTGGGTCGTGCCATACCGGTCCGACCGATTCCCGCATTCCGGCGATCGCCGTTCTCCGGACGCGGACACCCCAGTTCATCGTCGACACGCTGACGACCGGCGTGATGCGTGCGCAGGGGGAGACGCTGAGCACTGCTGACCGTCGAACGGTCGCGGAGTTCATCACGGGAGTCACGCTGACGGCGGCGCCTCCAAGTACGGGGGCCACGCCGGTCGCGGGAGCTGCGACCGCCAATCCGTTGAGCGGCATGACCGGCCGCTGCAGTTCGTCGGCGTCATTCGATCCGTCGAAAGGCGGACAGTGGAACGGGTGGGGTGTGGACGTGGCGAACACCCGCTTCCAGCCAGCGGCACAGGCCGGTCTTACTCCCGATCAGGTCCCGAAGCTCACGCTCAAGTGGGCGTTCGGCTTCCCCAACGGCACATCCGCGCGCGCGCAGCCGACCATCGCGGGCGGTCGGCTATTCGTCGGCAGCCAGAGCGGCGCGGTGTACGCCCTCGACGCCAAGAGCGGGTGCATCATCTGGGCGTATCAGGCGGCGGCCGGCGTCCGGACGGCCGTCGCCCTCGGTCCGCGGCCGGGCGGTCGCGGAACCGCTGCCTACTTTGGCGACACGCGCGCGTCGGCCTACGCCATCGATGCGTCAACCGGCGAGTTGATCTGGACGCGCAAGCTCGACACCCATCGCAATGCATCGATCACCGGCACGCCGACGCTCTACCAGGATCGGCTGTACGTGCCGGTGTCCTCCGGTGAGGAGGGGCAGGGCGGGAATGCGCAGTACGAGTGCTGCACGTTCCGCGGCAGCGTCGCGGCGCTGAACATCGCCACCGGCGACGTGATCTGGCAGACGTATTCCATCGCGGAGGCGGCGAAGCCGATCGGGAAGAACAACTCAGGCACGACCCGATATGGCCCCTCGGGCGCTGGCATCTGGTCCGCGCCCACCGTCGACGTGAGGCGTCGGGTCGTGTACGCCGCCACCGGCAACATGTACACGGAGCCCGCGCAAACCACGAGCGACGCCGTCCTGGCGTTCGACATGGACACGGGCAAGATCGTCTGGTCGGCCCAGGCGCTGTTCAACGACGTCTTCCTGGTCGGCTGCAATTCGCCGAAAGGCGCGAACTGTCCGCAAACGGTTGGGCCGGATTTCGATTTCGGTAACGCGCCGATCCTCGCGAAACTCCCGAACGGCAAGGAGGCGATTGTCATCGGCCAGAAATCCGGCGTGGGCTGGGCATTCGATCCCGATAACAAGGGCGCCGTGATGTGGCAGTACAAGGCCGGCCGCGGCAGCGCGCTGGGCGGCATGGAATGGGGCTCGGCGGTCGACAACGAACGCGCGTATTTTGCGATTGCCGACAACGGTGCGCCTCAGACCGCGGGGCTGCACGCCGTCAGGCTCGATAACGGCGAGCGGCTGTGGTACACGCCACCCGTCGCGCCGAAGTGCGGATCGGGCCGCGGGTGCACCGGCGCCGTGTCGGCAGCGATCACGGTCATTCCCGGCGTCGTCTTCGCCGGCTCGATGGACGGTGGCATCCGCGCGCACTCTGCGAAAGACGGCGTGATGCTGTGGGAGTTCGACACCAACCGGGAGTTCGAGACGGTCAACGGCGTCAAGGCCGCCGGTGCGTCGATCAATCAAGCCGGTCCCACCGTGGCGGATGGAATGGTCTACGTCAGCTCAGGGTACGGCGCCCTGGGAGGACGCCCTGGAAATGT
>Ga0111539_10004631_pt1 | contig 17963 bp, 23 predicted proteins | sample RhiMethybrSRZTD1_FD_79667 | JGI IMG/M metagenome (GOLD analysis project Ga0111539, IMG submission 79667) | Populus rhizosphere microbial communities from Tennessee, USA - Rhizosphere MetaG P. TD hybrid SRZTD1 (version 2) (version 2) | ecosystem: Host-associated > Plants > Roots > Rhizosphere >... | reverse complement strand
GTAAACGCAGCAGCATTGGCGATACAGACGAAGGGCATCTCCTCAGGAGGAGTGGATGACAATCATCCCTACGGTCCGCTGCAGCCGCATGGAGACGGCGATTGCCTTCTATACAAAGGTGCTCGACTTCGAGTGTGTCGAGTATGGTGGCGACGGTGATCCCACCTTCAGTGTTCTCATTAGGGGAGGGTCATTGCTGTGCCTCTCGAGCCATGGCGGGGACGGCACGTTTGGACAGGCGATCGTCGTGTTGACGGACAATGTTGACGCCTTGTTTCGCAAGTTCCGCACCCGAGGGCTGAAGTCACCCGGGAACCCAGACGCTCCCGCAGAGGTCCATGAGGGTCCCATCGATCAGAGTTGGGGGACACGTGAGCTGTACGTCGACGATCCAGACGGCAACACCCTTCGGTTTGTCGAGGGCTTCGGTTTCAGCGCGAGTGAGGAACATCACACCTAACAGGCGCACGAGAGTATGACGGGCAAGCTAATGCCAACCATCGACGACGTGAGTTCCGAACGGTTCTACCATGGCCGGCCTCTGGCGGCGCGATTAGTGGTGTCCCTGATTGCGGTTCTTTCCGTCGGATCGAGTCAAACGACGTCTACGGCTGCTCAGAGTGGGTTTCAGGTCGTGCTCCAGTTTTCAGCGACGGACGTTCGTGCCGAATTCTCCGTACCGCTGTCGCGTGACGTCGTGCTCGAGATTCGGCGCACGGTCGATGCGCAGGGACGCCACATGGGTTGGGATCTGTCAGCGCGAGATCAGCGTCTCACTGGGCATCAATCGCAGGACATTTCATGAAGACTTCCCGTTTGTGCTCTTCACCTTCATGTCGCTGCATGCGCTGTTCATCGTCCTCTCACTGACACCGGCTCTACGACACCTCCGAGCGGAAAGAAGTTTCAGAGCGTTGAAACTCGGTCACTGGGCCGGACTCCTGCTTGGTGCCTTCCTCGGATATGTGTATGCCAATGTGGTTGTTGACCAGCTCCCGTGCTTCCTGGGAGTGCTAAATTGCGATTAAGGCGTCGATACCGCCCAACAGGCGCTTGCCGCCGATGCGCGTCGCAATGCTCGGTGAACCGCACGCGATTGAGCGTGTCAGAATAGAACTTCACCCGTCCGGCTGGCACTCAGAATATCGAGGTGCTTTCTCTCAGTCCGAACCATTTCGAGCTTGTCGAGAATCCGTCTCTGATCCACCCTATCTGCAAGGCCAAGGAGATGGCGCGAATCGCATCACCTGCCCGTGAGATTCCAGAATGGTGTAGGAATGCTAGGCCTCTCAACCCGGCCAGCGGGACGAAATGACGTTCCTGACATGAGTGAGGAACATAGCGTGATTCATCGAAATGTATGGCTCATCACCGGCGCTGGCCGAGGCTTGGGTGTCGACATCGTCAAGGCCGTCCTGGCTGCCGGCCACGCGGTTGTCGCCACCGGCCGTGATGCGGCGAAGGTTGCCGCCGCGGTCGGAGACCACGATAGCCTGTTGGCCATCAAACTGGACGTCACCCGTCCACAGGATGCACAGAAGGCAGTCGAAGCGACCGTCGCGAAGTTTGGCCGAATCGACGTCTTGGTCAACAACGCGGGCAACTTTTTCGCCGGCTTCTTCGAGGAGTTGAGCCCCGACCAGGTCCGCAGTCAGATTGAGACGCTGCTGTTCGGCCCGATGAATGTCACTCGTGCCCTCCTGCCGGTGATGCGCATGCAGCATTCCGGCCTGGTGGTTACGATCTCCTCGACGGCGGGCATCGCAGGCCAAATGTTTTGCACAGCGTATGCTGCCGCGAAGTTCGGCATCGAGGGGTGGATGGAGTCGCTCACGCCTGAGATCGAGCCCTTCGGGATCTGCACGATGCTGGTCGAGCCTGGTTTCTTCCGCACCGAATTGCTCTCCGACGACTCGACCACCTACGCTAAGCCCTCAATCGACGACTATGCCGAGAAGACCAAGGAGATCGTCGCGGCCTGGAAGAGCATGAACGGGAAGCAAGGCGGCGACCCCGCCAAGCTCGCCGACGCCCTCGTGAAGCTCGTCGCGCTCAAGGAGCCGCCTACCCGATTCGCGGCCGGCGCCGATGCCATGCAGACGGTTGAGGCCAAGGCCAACACCATGCTCGCCCAGGCTCGAGCCTATCCCGAACTATCAACTTCGCTCGCGCACGACAGCGCTTGACCCAGTGTGCTTGTTGGCTTCGCGGTTCAGAGTGTGACATTCCGGTCAGCGCGTGTCGTGAGGCGGCAGCATCGGGGAGCAACGCATCATGAAGACGCACAAGGTTAACGGCGGAGGGGGAATTCAGCTCCACGTGGTGGAGACTGGAAACGCCGGCGGTCGTCCGATCCTCTTCCTCCACGGCGCCTCCCAGTGTTGGCTCCAGTGGAGCCGACAGATGGACTCGAGCCTGGGCAAAGACCATCGATTGATCGCGCTGGATCTAAGAGGTCATGGACTGTCGGATAAGCCCCACGCTGGCTACGACGACTCGAAGCAGTGGGCCGACGACATCAACGCAGTCATCCGTACGCTGGGCCTCGATCATCCACTGCTTTGCGGATGGTCGTACGGGCCACTGGTCTTTCTCGACTACATCAGGCACTACGGTGATGAGCAACTCGGCGGTCTCCACTTCATCGGCGCGGTCACGAAGCTGGGTAGTGAGGATGCCATTTCGGTCCTCACGCCCGAGTTTCTCAGCCTGGTCCCACAATTCCTTTCCCCCGACGCGGAAGCGAGTGTGCGCGGTTTACAGGGTTTGATCCGGCTGTGTTCAACGCAGGAACCAGCGGCCACCGAGCTGTACCTGATGCTGGGATACAACGTCTCCGTCCCGCCGTATGTCCGTCAAGGATTGTTCTCGCGCTCCTTTGACAACGACGACCTGCTCCCGAAGATCCGCAAGCCTGTGCTGATCACGCATGGCGCCAAGGATGCAGTGGTCAAACCCTCCGCCGTGGATCAGCACAAGCGGGCGATGCCTCACGCACAAGTGCAGCTGATGCCGAATACGGGGCATGCAGCGTTTTGGGAGGACGCGGCGGCCTTCAACGAGGGCTTGCGCGCCTTTTCCGAAAGTCTCTAGAGAACCGTCGGATGAATCTCGAAGACGAGAAGGAGCGGCTGCTTCGGCGCGATGCCGAATGGGCGCGTCTGGCCTCGGAAGGGCAGGACGTCGAACACATTCTCTCGTACTGGACGGACGATGCGGTCGTGCTGCCGCCCGGTTTGCCCGCAGTCGTGGGGAAGGCAGCTCTTCGTGAATACGTGCGTGCGAGCCTGCAGATCCCTGGGTTCCGGATTACGTGGGCTTCCACGGACGTGCGCTTCTCGCCGGATGGGAATCTCGCTTACATGTTTGGTCGCAACGCCGTGACGCTCAACGGGGCCGATGGCGAACCAACGACGACGATGGGTCGTGCGGTCACGGTTTGGCGCCGAGAATCCGACGGAGCCTGGCGTTGCGCCGTTGACATCTGGAACGCGGAGCCTACAGGCTTGGGAGGCGAATGAATCGACGATTGGTTCCGGTCTTGCGGTCATGCTCAGCGTTGCAGGCTGCAGTGGTGGTGCAGCGCCGACGTCGCCACGACGACGCCGTTCACGAACTTCTGCACAAACGCCACGCCGTCGGGCTGCATACTGAAGTCCGGCGAGTTCTTGCGGCCGCGGTTCCTACTTGGTGTGCGATCATTTCGCTGGCGAAGGTGGCATGAATCACGAGCACCTGTACATGTCGGTCGAGGAGCAGCAGTCTGCCCTGCGTAAGGCCGGCTTGACCGAAGTGGAATTGCTCCTACTCAAGGGTGTCCTTGTACGCCACTGTGCAACCGCGCAATGGCCGTAAATCGGCGCAGATTTGTCACGGACGCGTGTCGGGCCGCATGTGCTCTCGCTCTGCTTCCGTCGGCCGGTTGTGCGCGGCAGGATGCCTCTCAGCCCAGCCTGCCTTCGAACATCCGCGAATACCTGGACAAGCGCATTCCGGAATTGTTGGCGGAGACCAGAGTGCCGGGGTTGTCCATTGCCGTTGTGAAAGACTCGGAGCTGGCCTGGCAACGGTCGTACGGAGTCGCCAATGTCGAGACCAAGGCTCCGATCGTTGAAGACACCGTCTTTGAGTGCGGGTCCGTCAGCAAGACCGTGTTCGCGTACGCCGTGCTCAAGCTGTGTGAGAAAGGGGTCTTGTCGCTGGACACCCCGTTGACGAAGTATTCCACGGAGCGTCCTCTCAGTGATCCGCGCCTTGACCTCGTGACGGTCAGGCGTGTCCTTTGTCACACGACTGGGTGGCCGAATTGGCGATCATCCGACACACCGTTTGGCTTCGCGTTCACACCAGGTGAGCGATGGTCATACTCCGGTGAAGGCTATTGGTATCTGCAGTCGGTCGTCACTCGCCTGTTGGGTCGCGTTGATCCCGACACGTGTTCGACATTCGAGGACGGTCTCCGCGTGTGCGCGACCGATATCGGTGAATATCTGAAGGCCAACGTGCTCAGTCCATTCGGCATGTCCTCGAGTGGCTACCTCTGGAACGCCGACTATGAGACCCGGGCGGCGCAAGGCCACGATTCGAACGGTCAGATGCGCAGTCCGCGTCGGAGAGCGAGCGCCATCGATACGGCACGCTACGCCGCAGCCGGCGGATTGCATACAACAGCGCCCGACTATGCGAAGTTCCTGATCGAAGTGATCGATCCGAAGCCAGCTGACGCGTATCGTCTCAGCGGCCAGATGAGAGACGAGATGATTCGCCCGCAGGTGAAGGTCGACGCCGCCTCGTCGTGGGCGCTCGGCTGGCAGATCTTTCAGGGAAAATCCGGGGATGTAATCTCGCATGGCGGCGACAACCCCGGCTTCAAGGCTTTCGTGGTCGGGTCGGTCGCGCACAAGGCAGGTTGGGTGATTCTGATGAACGGCGACAATGCGGGTCCGATCATTCAGATGCTGGTCGATGAAAAATGCCCGCTCAGTCAGCTATTCGCGTGACCTCAACCCGCAACGGCCAGACAGGCGACCATGCCAACTGATGTCGACACGTTGATGACGGCGTGGCAGGACGCTTGGTTTACCAAGAACGGGCGTGCAATCGCAGAGATGATGACCGATGACTACATCTATGTCGCACCGAACGGGGCGGTCCTGGACCGGGCCACAATCTTGGGAGTGGTCAACGACCCCACCTATGCGCTCGCGGGTGGCACGCACACGGAGACGGTCGTGAGCATGCTCGGCGAGGCCGCAGCAATGGTGCGGCGCCGGTGGCAAGGCAGTGGAACATATCGGGGTCAGGCGTTCGTCGAGGATCATCGATGCCTGACGATTTGCGATCGCTCAAGCGGGCGGTGGCGCATTCGATATGAACAGTGCTCGGCAGTCACGTAAAGTGGGGGCACTCACATTAGGCAACGACGCGAGTGACTCAAGCCAGAATGGAGACAATCAGATGCCAGCGTTGCTTACGCGTTACTGGAAGATTGCGATTCTCTGGGCGCTCTCGCTGGTCGTGGTGAGCGCGCTTTCGTCCTCGGCCCAGACACAGCGGGGAGGACGGCCGGCACCTAATCTCCCCACCGAGACGCCGACGGTGGTCTCCGGCAGCGATGTCGGCTTTCGCATCGAACGCACGCAGGATGGCATTCCAGTCGGAAAACTGGTCGTCCGTGTGGATGGGCGGTGGGTCGATACGGCACCGAGCCGGTAATCAACCACCATGGTTGTTGCTTGAACGACATGCCGCACGACGGACATAACCACATGACGACCGTGCCGTTGATGGGCGATGAGATCCCATTTACCTTGGCGATGAACGCGCCGGGGCTTGGAAGATCGACCTGTGGGCGACGAATCGTCAGGGGTTCGACTCGGTTCGCCGCTTCAGTGATGAACTGGCCTCGCGGCTGAACGACGAGAACCGCGCGGCAATCGTCTCCATTAAGGCGGCGTGCTGGCAGCATCCGCAGTATCGCCGTGGATTCACCAGCGCCGACGTGTACGCGGCAGTACTGGATCGCGGTGTGCGTGATGTTGATGCGTTCTGGCTGGACTTCAGCGCCGCCAAGGGTATCCAGCAGCGATAGCCGATCCGTAACATGCAAGAGTCGTCGGTGCACCAGTTCAATCCCGACATGGCGCCTGACTCCGAGTTCGTGCCTGGCGCCCTCAAGTATCTCCTTGTCGGCAATCGCGGCCGATGGATGGACCCGCGGCGGACACCATTCCACGTCGTCGCGCTCGTTCCTCGGACCGGCCATTTCGTCATCGAAATCGACGACTTCGAGGATCGAGGAGCACGTCTTGAGATCCCGTTCGAACGCGTGACTTCGTATCAGATCGCGGCTGGAAGCGCCGAGGCATCCTCAGCGGACATCCTGCGGCTCACCGAGATCGTGGCGCGCTTTGACCAACCGTTGCAGATACCGTGCGATTCAGAAGCGACCGCCAGAACACAGCGCGCACTCCAAGAACGCCAGGCAGTTGTCAGCACTTGGCTGTCTACGCACTCCACGTTCCTGAAGCTGGGGGTGTCCCTTGACACTCGCACGCGACGAGGCTCGCGCGAGCTCGCCCTGGATCTCAGCGTCTTCATGGAACAGCAAGGACTCCTCGATCTCGAAGAAGGCTTCGCCACCACTTTTGTCAGCAACCCGCGTGCAGAACTCATCAAAGGGCACCGCATTGTGCTGGCAGAGCTCGGCCTCGTCCCCTATGAGGGCTCGATTGTTCGAAACTCTGACCTCTTCGACGGTCGGTGGGCACGGGACCGGCGTTCCGCGCACATTCTCAACCGGCTATCGTTCTTACGTGCCCTTTTTGAGCACATCGGTCATCCGAAGGTGACGCTCTATCGCGGACTGGTCTTCGATGATCGCCCCGAGCCGACCCGGAACGAATCTTTTGTGTCCGCCTCATTCGACTTCGAGGTCGCGAAGAGTTGTTTCGGGCCCCGTGAACTGCGTCGCAATGGCTTGCTGACTCGGCAAGTGGTGCCGATCACAAGGCTGTTCATGACCTACCTTGAGACTGTGCAACTAAATCGGCAGTTCCTCGAAGCGGAGGCTGTCCTGCTCTATGAACCCGGCCATCCGCTCTTCTAGAACCGTGGCCATCCGAATGGCACGGCCATGCTGAGAGCTTCCTTGCATGGTCGTCTCCTCGAGAGCGTAAGAACGCAGGACTAAAGTCCTGCACTACGAGTACTGCTGGAACGCAGGACCAAAGTCCTGCGCTATGAGGACCTCGCGCCGAACGAATAGTAAGATGCCCTGATGGGCATCCTCGGACGGCTGCGCGACAGCCTCTCGCGCACCAAACAACAGATTGTCGAACGCTTCGACGAAATCGTTCGGCTGGCCGACGAGCCCGAACGTCGGGTTCGGCCGATCGATGCCGACACGGTCGAGGCCCTGGAAGAGCTCCTCATCTCGGCGGATCTCGGCGGTGCCGCCACCGAGCGCATTCTCAGCGCCGTCAAAGGCCGCGCACGCGCAGGCGCCAGCCTTCGGGATCTGGTGAAAGAGGAGATCCGCCGCGTGTTTCAAGCGGTCGATCTCCCGCTCACGGTGACGACCTCCCCTCGCGTGACGCTCATCGTCGGCGTGAACGGCACCGGAAAGACGACGACGGTTGGCAAGCTCGCCAACCTGCTGAAGAACAGCGGGCGGCGGCCGTTGATTTGCGCCGCCGATACCTTCCGCGCTGCAGCCGTCGAGCAACTTGAAATCTGGGCGACCCGCGCCGGTGTGGACTTCATCCGGGCCCGCGAGGGAGCGGACCCTGCGGCGGTCGTCTTCGACGCCATCGTGTCGGCGAAAGCGAAAGGCCGCGACCCGGTTCTGATTGACACCGCCGGGCGACTCCATACCCGCGTCAATCTCATGAACGAGCTGGACAAGATTTGCCGCATCGCCTCTCGTGAAGTACCCGGTGCGCCTCAGGAAGTCCTGCTCGTCCTCGATGCCACCGTGGGCCAGAACGGTGTGATGCAGGCTCGCGAGTTCGCGAACGTCGCTGGCGTCAATGGCATCGTGCTGACCAAGCTCGATGGAACAGCAAAGGGAGGCGTGGCGGTCGCGATTGCAAACGACCTGAAGCTCCCGATTCGTTACGTCGGTGTTGGTGAGGGCATTGACGATCTGGTGCTGTTTTCGGCCGACGAATACGTCGACGGCCTGTTCGAGGAGAAGTGGTAACCGCCGCAGATTACATGGATGCGGCGCTCTTTCACGCCGAGCGCGGGCGCGGGCGCACGAGTCCGAATCCGACCGTTGGCGCCGTCGTCGTATCGCCCGAAGGTACGGTCGTCGGGCACGGCTGCACCGAGAAGGCCGGATTCCGCCATGCCGAAGTGGTGGCGCTCGACATGGCGGGCGAGCGGGCTCGTGGAGGCACGTTGTACTGCACGCTCGAGCCGTGCAGTCACGTCGGCCGCACCGGACCGTGTGTGGTTCGTATCGTCGAGGCCGGGATCGCACGCGTCGTCGCCTCCGTCGGGGACCCCAATCCGCTCGTGAACGGACAGGGATTCGCCTTCTTGCGAGAGCACGGGGTAGGGATCGAGATCGGCCCCGGCGCCGCCCGGGCGACGGCGATCAATCAGCCCTTCTTTACACTGGTGAAAGCCCAACGGCCTTTCGTCATTCTCAAGGCCGCGACGAGTCAGGACGGCTATGTGGCTGAGGGGCCGGGCCGGCGGACACAGTTGACGTCGGAGGTTGCGAACCGGCATGCGCAGCGCGTCCGCGCCGAGGTGGATGCGATCGGCGTCGGCGTCGGGACGATCATCGTCGATGACCCATTCCTGACGGCCCGCGGCGTCTATCGCGAATCCCCTCTGGTCCGAGTCATTTTCGACCGCACGTTGAGGACGCCGCCGGGGGCCCGCGTGCTCTCGACACCGGGGGCTGGCCCTGTCATGATCGTGACGGGTCCTGCGGGGGCCGCGCGGACCGAAGCGCGTCGGCGCCTCGAAGAACGCGGGGCGGACATCGAGATTGTGGAGGATGGCACGCTGCGGTCAGCGCTCGAGTTGCTCGGCAAGCGGCAGGTCGGTTCGCTTCTTCTCGAAGGCGGGCCGACCCTTCACCAAACCGCGTGGAAGGAAGACCTGGTTGATTACGTGCGGCTCTATGTCACGCCTCATGTGCTCGGGTCGAACGGTCTTCGCCTGCTGAACGGACAGCCATTTCATTCGGCCGCGTTGATCGATCGGCGGGTCTCTCCGCTTGGTCCGGATGTGTTGATAGAGGGATATGTTCACGGGCCTCATTGAAACCGTCGGGGAAGTGGTCGAGTGCAAGCCGACGAGCGGCGGCACCCGCTTTCGGATCGCGACGCCACTCGCAGTCGAACTGAAGCCAGGAGACAGCCTCGCGGTCAATGGCGTCTGCCTGACCGTGATCCTGGCGGAGCACAACGAAGTGCACGCCGACGTCGGGCCCGAGACGCTGCGCGTGACCACCCTTGGCAGTACTGAGCGCGGAACGCGAGTCAATCTCGAGCGCCCGCTGCGGGCCGACAGCCGGTTCGGCGGACACTTCGTGCAGGGGCACGTCGACGCCGTCGGGCTTATCGAGGAATTGCGCGGTGGCTCGGACTTCCACTGGCTCACGGTGAGCTATCCGACCGGCCTGGCTCCCTACATCGTGCACAAAGGCTCGATCGCCATCGATGGCATCAGCCTGACCGTCGCCGGCTGGGTGGCGATCGCTTCGACGTGATGGTCGTGCCCTATACGCTCGAACACACGAATCTAAACGTCCGCCAGATCCGCGACCGCGTCAACCTGGAATGCGACCTGGTCGGGAAATACGTCCTCCGCGCCGCGGAGATCGCCGGGTTGACGCTTACGTCGGCGTCCGCGAAGGATGTAGCACACTGAAATCGACAAGCAGGACTAAAGTCCTGCGCTACGAGTACGACTGAAGTCCTGCGCTACGAGTACGACTGAAGTCCTGCGCTACGAGTACGATTGAAGTCCTGCGCTACGAGTACGACGGCAGGCGCTGAGGCGGGATATGAAACACAAGATGGAAATCGCGAAGGGTTCGCGCAAGAAGCGACCCGGTCCGTTTGCCCGTATCGAGGACGCCATCGAGGCGATCCGCGCCGGGCGGATGATTATCGTCGTCGACGATGAGGATCGCGAGAATGAAGGTGACCTCACCATTGCCGCGCAGTTTGCGACGCCGGACGCCATCAACTTCATGGCGCGGTACGGCAGAGGGCTGATTTGCCTCTGCCTCACCGAGGAGCGCTGCGATCAGCTCGAACTGCAGCCGATGACCGCCAGGAATGAGGCGACGTTCGGGACCGCCTTCACCGTGTCTGTCGAGGCGCGCGAAGGCGTCACGACCGGCATCTCGACGCACGACCGCGCCCGGACGATTCAGGTCGCGATCGACCCGGCCAAAGGTGCCCGCGACCTGGTCCAGCCTGGTCACGTGTTCCCGCTGCGCGCGCGCGACGGCGGTGTGCTGCAGCGCGCCGGGCAGACGGAGGCCGCCGTCGACCTCTCGCGGCTCGCCGGGCTCGTCCCCGCCGGCATCGTGTGCGAGATCATGAATGACGACGGCACCATGGCCCGCGTGCCGCAACTGACGAAGTTTGCTCGACGTCACGATTTGCTGCTGGTGACGGTCGCCGACCTGATCAAATACCGGATGCGGAACGAGTCGCTGGTGAAGCGGGTCGCAGCGGCAAAAATGCCCACCGACTACGGCGAGTTCGAGATTCACGCCTTCGAAAACCAGGTCGACAAGCAGACGCACGTGGCTCTCGTGTGCGGAGAGATCGGCGATGGGAAGGACGTGATGGTGCGCGTCCACTCGCAGTGCCTGACGGGCGACGTCCTCCACTCGATCCGGTGCGATTGCGGCGCCCAGCTCGACGCGGCGATGAAGCGGATCGCCGAAGAAGGCCGCGGCGTTCTCCTGTACCTCAACCAGGAGGGACGGGGTATCGGACTCGCGAACAAGATTCGCGCCTACGAATTGCAGGATGAGGGGCTCGACACCGTCGAAGCCAACGAACGTCTCGGGTTCAAGGCCGACCAGCGAGACTATGGGATGGGCGTCCAGATCCTGCGGGAGATCGGCGTGCGGACCATGCGGCTGCTCAGCAACAATCCGCGCAAGCTCGTGGGGATCGAGGCGTACGGCTTGTCCGTCAGTGAATGGATTCCGCTCGAAATGCCGCCGACCGAGTCGACCCGGCGCTATATGAAGGCGAAGAAAGACAAGCTAGGCCACAAGCTGTCCTCGGTTTGATTGACAGTCCGCAGGCTCGTCCACTACGATAAGCGTTTGCCCTAGAAGGGCTTAGCGGCAACATGTTCGATTCCCTCAGCAACCGGCTCCAGGACGTTTTCAAGGCGCTTCGCGGCCAGTCGCGGCTGACGCCGGAGAACATCGAGACCGCGCTGCGGGAGATTCGGCTCGCGTTGCTCGAGGCCGACGTCAACTTCAAGGTCGTCAAGGCATTCATCGACCGGGTGCGCGATCGGGCGATGGGGCAGGACGTGCTTGGGAGCCTGTCGCCCGCCCAGCAGGTTGTCAAGATCGTCCGCGACGAAATGCTGGCACTCTTCGGCGATGCCGAAGGCGGCCTGCAGGCGACGACCAAGCGTCCGAGAGTGATTCTGCTCCTTGGGCTGCAGGGCGCTGGCAAGACGACGACCGCGGGCAAATTGGCGATGTGGCTGACCAAGCAGGGGAAACATCCGCTGCTGGTATCCACGGACGTGAAGCGCCCGGCGGCGATCGAGCAGCTCAACGTGGTCGCGAAGAAGGCGTCGGTGCGGGTGCACGATCCCGCGGGGCAGCTCGATCCGGTTGCTCGCGCGAAGGGCGCTCTGGCGGAAGCGACCAATCTCGGTTTCGATGCCGTCATCGTGGACTCTGCGGGCCGACTCCACATCGACGACGACCTGATGACCGAGCTGGTGGCCATCAAGGATGCGACCGGTGCGACGGATTTGTTGTACGTCGCCGATGCGATGACCGGACAGGACGCCATCAAGAGCGCCGGCGAGTTCAACCGGCGCGTGGGCGTGACCGGGGTCGTGCTCTCGAAGATCGATGGCGACGCACGTGGCGGCGCCGCGCTTTCGGTGGTGTCGGTGGTCGGCGTCCCGATCGCGTTTGTCGGGAGCGGCGAGCGGCTCGAGGATCTGGAGCCATTCCATCCCGACCGGATTGTCTCCCGCGTGCTCGGCATGGGCGATGTGCTGTCGCTCATCGAGCGGGCCGAGGCGGCGATTGATGGACAGGACGCCGAACGGCTCGAGGAAAAGATCCGGGCGAACGAGTTCACGCTCGAGGACTTTCGCGATCAGCTGAAGACGATCAAGAAGATGGGGCCAATCGAGCAGATCGTCGGGATGCTGCCGGGCATGGGCAACATCAAGGCGCTCGCCGAGAACAAGCCCGACGAGAAACAGATGACGCGGGTCGAGGCGATCATCAACTCGATGACGGCGGAAGAGCGGCGCAAGCAGCACATCATCAACGGCAGCCGACGCAAGCGCATTGCCCGCGGCAGCGGGACGTCGGTGGAAGAGGTGAATCGGCTGCTCAAGCAGTTCGTGCAGATGCAGAAGATGCTGAAGTCGCTCGGGGGGTTGGCTGGTCTGGCGGGTGGCGGCAAAAAGTCCCGCCGGCAAGCCATGCAGATGCTGCGCAACCGCGGGTAACCGCGGCTCGAATACCGCGCAGCGAACTTTCGGTTCGAGGTCGAGCTCGGGCCGTTTTCAGGAGAGACACATGGTCGCGATCCGTTTGCGTCGGGCAGGTTCCAAAAAACGTCCGTTCTTCCGCGTCGTCGTCACCGATTCTCGCGCTGCACGTGACAGCAGCTTCGTCGAGATCCTCGGCCACTACAATCCTCGCACCAAACCGGCGCTCGTCACCGTCGACAAGGAACGCGTTGACTACTGGATCAAGAAGGGCGCGCAGCCGTCCGATTCGGTTCGCACGCTGATCGCTCGACATCTGACGCCGCCAAAGGAAGCGCCGGTGGCCGCTGTAGCCGGCCCACGGTGAGCGCGATGGCAGCCTCAGGTGTGCGCGCTGTCGTTGAAGTCCTCGCGAAGGCGTTGACCGATCGTCCAGACGAGGTTCAAGTGCTGGAATCGCAGCACAAGGGGACCACACTCCTTGAACTCTATGTCGGGGCTGGGGAGCACGGGCGCGTGATCGGACGTCAGGGACGCACGGCGGCCGCATTGCGGACCCTGGCGGCGAGCGCCGCGGAAAAGGACGGCGCGACGGTCACCCTGGAGATCAGAGACGGGAAGCCGTAGGGTGGACTGGGAGTCGATGGCGGTCGTCGGGCGGATCGCCCGAGCGCACGGCATCCGGGGACAGGTCATCGTGAACAGCGAGACCGATTTCCCGCGCGAACGGTTCCGGCCGGGAGCCGAGTTCTTCGTGAACCGAACCGGGCGGCCGGACGATATCGAAACGCTGGTCGTGAAGACCGCCCGGTTCCAACAGGATCGGCCGGTCATCGCGGTCGAGGGCGTGGATGACATGAACGCGGCCATCAAGCTGGCCGGGGTTGAACTTCGCGTGCCGGTCGAGCAGCTGATGCCGTTGCCCGATGGCGCGTTCTACAGGCACGATCTCATCGGCTGCGCGGTCGAAACGCGCAACGGTGAACGCGTCGGCGTGGTCGCAGGTGTCGAAGGCACGTTTGCCGGAAGCCGGCTGGTCGTCGACACGAGCGGCGGGGAAGTGCTGGTGCCTCTAGTCGACGCCATTTGTGTGGAGATTGATCCGGCGTCGAAGCGGATCGTGCTCGATCCACCTGAAGGGTTGCTGGACCTGAATCGTAGGCCCGAACTCAAGCTCGAGAATCGTAGGCCCGAGCTTAAGCTCGGGCGTGATTAGATGCTCTTCGACATCGTCACGATCTTTCCGGCGATGTTCGAGCCGGCGCTCAAGGCCGGCGTGGTCGGCCGAGCCATCGAACGCGGCAGGGTGACGGTGAATGTCCGCGATCTGCGCGACTTCACGACCGACCGTCACAGGGTCGTTGACGACGTGTCATACGGCGGCGGCCCGGGGATGGTGCTCAAGCCGGAGCCGGTCTTTCGAGCGCTCGACGCCATCGAGCGTGATGGCGGAGGATCGTCGCGGGTGATTCTGACGTCTCCGCAAGGAACGCGCTTCACCCATGACGTCGCCGGGCGCTTGAGCCGCGAGCCGCATCTGGTGCTGCTCTGCGGCCGATACGAGGGCGTGGATGAGCGCGTCCGATCGCGCGTGGACGAGGAGCTGTCGATCGGCGACTTTGTGCTGACCGGCGGAGAACTTCCCGCGCTGGTGATCGTGGATGCGGTGGCGCGACTGGTGCCGGGCGTGGTGGGTGACGAGCAGTCGGTGGAAGAGGAGTCCTTCGCGCGCGGGATTCTCGACTTTCCACACTATACGCGGCCCGCGCAGCTGACGTGGCCCGGGCCGGCGGGGAACGTCCTGAAGGTCCCGGACGTACTCGTGTCGGGGAACCATGCGGAGATCAGGCGGTGGCGCAAGCGAGAGGCGCTTGCCCGCACGCTGGCGCGACGTCCTGATCTGCTCGCGTCTGCGACGCTGGACGAAGAGGAACAGAAGATTCTGCGCGAACTGATCGCCGAGCGCGACGAGAATTGAGGAGAAGCCATGAGCACAATCGACGCCGTTGAGAAAACGCAGCTGACGGATCGCCCGGCCATGAAGTCCGGCGACACCGTCCGCGTGCACGTGAAGGTTCGCGAGGGCGACAAAGAGCGCATTCAGATCTTCGAAGGAGTGGTGATCGGGCAGCATCGAGGAGGGACACGGGCGTCATTCACCGTCCGCAAGGTCTCCTTTGGTCAGGGCGTGGAGCGCATTTTCCCCCTGCACTCGCCGACGATTCAGAAGGTCGAGATCATGCGGTCGGCCAAGGTGCGGCGGGCGAAGCTCTATTACCTGCGCGATCTCAAGGGCAAGGCCGCGCGCATGAAAGACGCCGCGAAAGTTCAATAGGCACCCGAGTCAGGTAGGTCTGGTCACCAGCCCCAGATGGTTCGCGTACCCGCCATGCGGACGCTGGAGAACGCACTCCGGCGCATCGGCTTCTGTCATGTTGCCGGTGTCGACGAAGTGGGGCGGGGGTGTCTGGCCGGGCCAGTCGTGGCTGCCGCGGTGGTGCTGCACCCCGATCGCCACATCTCCGGCGTGTGCGATTCGAAGCTCGTGCCCGAGATCGAACGCGAAGAGTTGTTCGTCCGGATCACCGGCGAAGCGATCGCATGGGCTGTTGCCTCCTCTGATCCGCGGGAGATCGACCACATCAATATTCATCAGGCATCGTTGACCGCCATGCGCCGGGCGGTGTTGGCGCTGGTGCCGCTTCCCGATATTGTTCTCGTGGACGCCTTTCGTGTTCCGGAACTGCCAATGGCCCAGCGCGGCGTGCCTCACGGCGACCGCCGGTGCTCGGCGATTGCCGCCGCCTCCATCGTTGCCAAAGTGACCCGGGATCGGCAAATGCGTGAACTGCACAGTCAAGATCCGCGGTACGGATTCGATCGCCACAAGGGCTATGCCACCGCCGATCATCTGGAGGCGGTTTCACGTTTCGGCTATTCGGATGCGCATCGCCGGTCGTTCCGGCCGGCGACGCTGTTTGATACGATGGGTTAGCCTGTGCCGATAGACCGCGCCGTCACGCTCAAGAACGCCGAAAAGCTGCTGCGGCAGGGCAAGCTCAACCCCGCCATCGCAGAATACGTGCGCATCGTCGAGGAACACCCGCGCGACTTCAACACCGCGAACATCCTGGGCGATCTTTACGTCCGCGCGAAGCAGGTCGACAAGGCGATCGATCAGTTCACGCGGATTGCCGACAGCTTGACCGAAGAGGGGTTTCTCCCCAAGGCCGGCGCGGTCTACAAGAAGATTCTCAAACTGAAGCCCGATCATGAGCATTCCCTCCTGCAGGGTGCCGAGATCGCCGCCACGCTCGGTCTGCTGGCTGATGCCCGCAGCTATCTCAACGTGGTTGCGGATCGGCGGCGAGCCCGCGGGGATCAGCGCGGCGCGGCACAGATCAAGATTCGGCTCGGCTCACTCGATCCGGATGATGTTGCGGCCCGCCTCGAGGGCGCGAGAGCTCGGGTCGAGCTGAAGGACTCGGAAGGCGCGCTCCGCGACTTCAAGGAACTTGCGGCTGAGCTCTCCGAGAAGGGGCGTCAGGCTGAGGTTCTTCAGATCCTCGACGAAGCCGCCGCGCTCAAACCCGACGATCCCGAGACGCGCGAGCGGCTCCTGAACGTTCATCTCGAGGCAGGCGACTACGCGCGCGCGCGTGAATACGCCACCAGCGCCGCTCAGTTCAAGGACATGGCGGCGAGGCTCAATGCCGCCGATCGTGCGGACGAGGCTCTCGCGATGCTGGCTGAGGCCGCGCGCGTCGACCCAGCGGATATCGCACTGAGAACGCACCTCGCTCGTGCGTACGCCGCCAATGGCAATCTCATCATGGCGGCGGAGTACGTGACCGTCGAGACCGCCGGCAACGATTCGCAGCTCCTGCTGATGGTTGCCGAGGCGCAGATTCGCGCTGGCCGGTCAGACGAAGGCTTGACGCTGATCCGTCGAGTGCTCGATGACGGGTCGGGTCATCGTCAGGAAGTGGCGATGGTTGGCTGGGCAATTGCCGAGCAGCTGCCCGACGTCGGCTTTCAGCTGGTCGAAATGGCGGCCGACGCTGCCGTCGTCCAGTCGGATTGGCCATCGGCGGCGGCGGTGCTGCAGGAGTTCGTGACGCGCGTACCCAACCACATTCCCGCCCTGATGCGCCTGGTTGAAATCTGCGTCGACGGTGGACTCGAGGCCACGATGTACGCCGCGCAGGCGCAGCTGACCGACGCCTACATCACGGCGGGGCTGGCGGCGGAGGCGCGATTCATCGCGGAAGATCTGGTCGCGCGTGAGCCCTGGGATCGCGCCAACATCGAGCGGTTCAGACGTGCACTCGCCTTGTCGGGAGAGCTGGATCCGGATGCGATCATTGCCGAGCGTCTGAGCGGCGAGTCGCCGTTCACGAGCACGGACCTGACCTTCAGCGAAGAGCTGCCCGATCTGTCGCCAGCCCCGGAGATTTCGGCACCGGTCGATCCCGTTCCGGAGGCGATTGTTCTGGAGGCGCCGGCTTCCGATTTGGCGCCTCCCACCGAAGAGCCTGAGCCGACAAAACGGTCGAAAAAATCGAAGTCCAAGGCGAAGTCCGGCGGCGATCTCCATACGGATCCTGACACGAGCCACGACGCCGAGGCACCGACGGAAGATGCTGAAATCGATCTCAGTATCGCGTTTGATGACGTGGAATCGGCTTCCGGTGGGGGAACCCTGGCGCCTGAAGACACGCCGTCGCAGAGTCTGGACAATGTCTTTGCTCGCCTTCGCAGCGGCTTGTCACGACGGTCATCGTCGGACGAATCGGCCGACGAGCAGTATCGGATCGGCGTCGCCCTTCACCAGGCCGGGCAGGACGATGAAGCACTTACGGCTCTCGAGGCGGTGGCCCGGACGCCCCGCCACCGTTTTGCGGCGGCGTCGCTCGCCGGACAAATTCACCGGAAGCGCGGTATGACGGACAAGGCGATCGAGTGTTTCGAACGCGCCGCCGAGGCCTCGCCTCCGAGTGCGGAGGAGGGACTGCGGCTGCTGTACGACCTCGCGGATGCGCTTGAGTCTGCAGGAGATGTGGGCCGAGCGCTCACGATCTGCATGGAGCTGCATGCAGAAGCCGGCAACTATCGCGACGTGTCGGCCAGGGTCGATCGCCTCGCCAAAGCCCAGGCGCGGGGGTAGCGTTCTGGTCCGCCGCCTCGTTTTCGTCGCCTTCTTCATCGAGGTCGGACTGCTGTTGATCGTCCTGCCCTGGTCGGCCTTTTGGGAACAGAACTACTTTGCGCGCGCCTGG
>Ga0111539_10004626_pt1 | contig 17967 bp, 15 predicted proteins | sample RhiMethybrSRZTD1_FD_79667 | JGI IMG/M metagenome (GOLD analysis project Ga0111539, IMG submission 79667) | Populus rhizosphere microbial communities from Tennessee, USA - Rhizosphere MetaG P. TD hybrid SRZTD1 (version 2) (version 2) | ecosystem: Host-associated > Plants > Roots > Rhizosphere >... | reverse complement strand
CTCTGCGGGCGCTCTCGCTCTGCGAGAGCCCACCGCTGTCGTTGGTGGTGACGGGGCCGGAGATCGTCTCCGTCCGGACCGTCGCGGAAGCTTTCGGGCGGCGCTTCGGGCGTCCCGTCCGCTTCACGGGCACTCCGGGGCCAGCCGTTCTGGGCGATTCGTCGCGCTGCACCTCGCTCCTCGGCCCTCCGGAGGTGGACCTCGAACGCCTGTGCGACTGGGTCGCGAGCTGGGTCTCGCGCGGCGGCCGCAGCCTCGGCAAGCCGACGCACTTCGAGTCGACCGATGGCCGCTTCTGAGGCGCTGCGCCGGGCGCTGCTCGAGGGGCTCGTCATCCCCGCGCACCCGCTCGCGCTCACCGCGGAGCGGAAGCTCGACGAGAGGCGCCAGGTCGCGCTCACGCGCTACTACGCCGAGGCCGGCGCCGGAGGAGTCGCCGTCGGGGTCCACTCGACGCAGTTCGCGATCCGCAGCGCGGGTCTCTACGAGCCGGTCTTGAGCCTGGCGGCTCGGACGGCCGACGAGGGCGGGCGCGCGCTCGTCAAGATCGCCGGCGCGATCGGGCCGACGGCGCAAGCGGTGAGCGAAGCCGAGACGGCCTGCGGTCTCGGCTACGACGCGGTGCTGCTGAGCCTCGGGGCGCTGCGCGACGCGAGCGAGGACGAGCTCGTCCTTCACTGCCGCCGCGTGGCCGAGGTGCTTCCGCTCGTCGGCTTCTACCTGCAGCCGGCCGTGGGCGGCCGGCCGCTCGCAGAGGCGTTCTGGCGCCGCTTCCTCGAGATCCCGAACGTCGTGGCCGTGAAGGTCGCGCCGTTCAACCGCTACCAGACGCTCGACGTCGTGCGCGCGCTCGCCGCGAGCGGCCGGGCCGGAGAGGTCGCTCTCTACACCGGGAACGACGACGCGATCGTGCTCGACCTGCTCGCCGACTTCCCCGCCGAGCCGCGCGTGCGCTTCGTCGGCGGCCTGCTCGGCCAGTGGGGCGTCTGGACGCGCCGCGCGGTCGAGCTGCTGGAGTCAGTCAAGCGCTGCCGGCGCGAAGGCGGCGCCTCGAGCCTCGAGCTGCTCGCGCTCGGCCAGCAGCTCACCGACGCCAATGCCGCTCTCTTCGACGCGCGGAACGGCTTCCGCGGCTGCATCCCGGGCATCCACGAGGCGCTGCGGCGCGTGGGCCTCATGGCCGGCCGCTACTGCCTCGATCCGGCCGAGGAGCTGTCGCCCGGCCAGCGCCAGGAGGTCGACCGCGTGATCGCCGACTACCCGCACCTGACCGACGACGCCTTCGTGCTCGAGAACCGGGACCGATGGCTGCGCTGAGCGAGGTCGTGCGCGAGCAGAAGCGGGGCGTCGCCCGCGGAATCGCATCGGTCTGCTCCGCGCACCCGCTCGTGCTCCAGGCCGCGTTCGAGCAGGCGCTCGCCGACGGCTCGAGCGTGCTCGTCGAGTCGACCTCGAACCAGGTGAACCAAGATGGCGGCTATACCGGGGTGACGCCGAAGGAGTTCGTGGCCTTCGTCGCGCGCCTGGCGGCCGAGGCGGGGCTGCCCACGGAGCGCGTCGTGCTCGGCGGCGACCACCTGGGACCGCACCCGTTCGCGTCGGACCGGGGTGCTCTCGCGATGGAGCGCGCCGCCGAGATGGTGCGGCAGTACGTGCACGCCGGCTACGAGAAGATCCACCTCGACGCGAGCATGCGCTGCGCCGACGATCCGCCCGGCCCGCTGTCGGACGAGGTCGCCGCCGAACGAACGGCCGAGCTGGCCGCCGCGGCGGAGACGGCGACCGTCGAGCGGCCGGCTCGGGTTCCGCTGCCGGTCTACGTGATCGGCACGGAGGTCCCGACCCCGGGCGGGCAGGCGGGCGAGCACGAAGGCCCCGTCCCGACGCGCGTGGAAGACGCGCGACGCGGGCTCGAGCTCACGCGCGCGGCGTTCGCCCGCAAGGGCCTCGACGCCGCGTGGCAGCGAGTCCTGGCACAAGTGGTCCAGCCCGGCGTCGAGTTCGGGGACGACGTCGTTTACCGCTACGAGCCCCGGGCGGCGGCCCAGCTGCGCGCGTTCTCCGAAGCCCAGGAGCGCCTCGTGTTCGAGGCGCACTCGACCGACTACCAGACGGAGGCGGCGCTCGGCGCGCTCGTCGCCGACCACTTCGCGATCCTCAAGGTCGGGCCGGAGCTCACGTTCGCGCTGCGCGAGGCGCTCTTCGCGCTCGAGGCGATCGAGCGGGAGCTCTTCGAAGGGCGGAAGCCCGAGCGGCTGTCGGGCCTGCGGCAGACGCTCGAGCACGCCATGACCGGCGAGCCCCGCCACTGGAAGGCGCACTACGGCGAGGCGGACGAGCAGACGCTGCGTCTGCGGCGCGCCTTCAGCCTGTCCGACCGCGCGCGCTATTACTGGCCGCTGCCCGAGGTGCGGCGAGCCGTGGAGCGGCTGTTCGCCAACCTGGACGCCGAGCACGTCCCGAGCGGGGTCCTGCGCCAGCACTTCCCCGCCGAGGCCGACCGCGACTCGCTGCGGCCCGAAGCGGGGAACGCCGCGGGCCTCGCGCGCGCCCACGTCCGCCGCGTGCTCGCCCGCTACGCGCGCGCCTGCGGTTCCGCGGCCGGCTCCCTCGCGCCGCGCGCGAGCTTGCCCTTATGATCCCCGCGATGCGGAAGGGCAAGCGCGAGGCCTCCGGTCCCGGCAAGGGACGCGCGACGCGGTTGCTGGTGGAGGAGCGTCGGCGCCGGATCCTCGAGCTGCTCGACGACCAGGAGCGCGTCACGGTCGAGGAGCTGGTCGCGCGCTTCTCGGTCTCGGCAGTCACGATCCGCGGCGACCTCGACGCGCTCGCCGACCTGGGCGCGGTGGTGCGCTCGCACGGCGGTGCGCTCAAGCGCGGCGACGCGCCCGAGGACGTGCCGATCACCGTGAAGGAGACGCTGCACCACGCCGAGAAGGTGCGGATCGGGCACGCGGCCGCGCAGATGATCCAGGACGGCGAGACGATCATGCTCGACTCGGGCACGACCACGGCCGAGATCGCGCGCCAGATCCGCTTCCTCAGGCTGCGCTCGCTCAACGTGATCACGAACGCGCTCAACATCGCGATGGAGCTCGCGAACCTGCCGCACATCCGGCTGATCATGATCGGCGGCGTGCTGCGCCAGATGTCCTACTCGCTCGCGGGGCCTCCCGCCGAGGCGACGCTGCGCGGGCTGCACGCGGACCGCCTGTTCCTGGGCGTCGACGGCCTCGATCCCGAGATCGGGCTGATGACGCCCGACGTGGTCGAGGCCCAGCTCAACGCCGTGATGATCCAGGTCTCGCGCGAGGTGGTGGTGGTGGCCGACACCTCGAAGTTCCAGCGCCGCAGCCTCTCGGTGATCGCGAAGCTCGACGCGGTGCACAAGCTGATCACCGACTCCGGCGCCAACCCCGAGGTGCTCCAGGCGCTGCGCGCCCGCAACATCGAGGTGATCGTCGTCTGAGCCGGAGACGGCTCAGGCCGTCTGCGCCGAGGCTCGGGCCGGCGGCGTGGTCGAAGGCAGCGGCGACGGCGGCTGCGGCGCCTGCGCGAGCGCCCGGTTCTCCCGGAGGATCGCGACGGCGACGACGAGCCACCCGAGCGTCAGCAGGACGTTGACGACCGCGAAGCCCCGCACGCTCAGCAACAGCCAGTGCGTGCCAGCGTAGACCAGCGCCGCCTGCAGCAGGTCGCCGGCCCGCACGAAGAAGGTGTCGACGGCCTGCTTGCCCTTGTACTTCTCCTCGCGCGACGTCGGCAGCCAGAGCAGCCCGCGCGCGGTGTTCATGATCGAGTAGTCGGTCGCGTTCTCCGCCGTCTTGACCCAGCGCACGACCGCGAAGCTCACGCCGAGCGCCACGATCGAGTAGCCTCCGAGCGCGATCAGCGGCAGGGCCAGCAGAGCGCCGCGCAGGCCCGCGTACTTCACGAGCCGCGAGGTCACGAAGAACTGCAGCAGCAGCGCCACGACGTTCACCCAGAACTGGTAGCTCCCGGCGAAGGCGCCGATCCAGGCCTCCTGGTTGAAGGTGCTGTCGGCCGCCGCGGCGTCGCGGGCGTGCAGCTCGACGAGGTGCGCGATCAGGTACTCGCCGGTGGTGTTGACGACGTTCAGCAGCACGATCAAGAGCGCGATCAGGCGCAGGTATCGGCTCTTGAGCACCAGCGCAAACCCGTTGCCGGCCGCGAGGGCGCCCTGCTCCTGCGTCCTCGGCGCGCGCAGCGTCTCGCGGGCGTTCACCGCCAGGTAGAGGCCGAGGCTCAAGAGCAGCAGGGCCGCCGAGACCTGCAGGATCATCTGCGGCGCGACGTGCGCCGCCGAGAGCCGGCCCGCCACGAGCGAGCCGAGCGGCGCGCCCGCCGTCATGCCAATCGCGATGATCGGGAACAGCCGGTCCCCGGCAGGCTTCGTGTAGATGTCGTTGGCGTACGACCAGAATTGCGCCGTCAGGGCGTTGTTGAAGATCCCCACCCAGATGAAGAAGGCCACCCCGACGAGCGGGATGTGCGCCGCCACCGCGAGCGCGAAGAGCTCGATGTTGACCACGAAGAAGAGCGTGACGCCGATCAGCAGCTTGCGCCGGTCCACCCTCGAAGCGAACCAGCTGTAGAAGGGGACGAACAGCATCAGCAGCACGGCCTGCCCCGCGGAGGAGTAGGAGCGCACCTCGGCCCCGCCGCCGAGCAGGATCAGCGGCTCGCGCACGACCTTGATGATCGAGTAGCAGAGCAGCGTGAGGAAGATGTTCGAGAGCATGAGCAGAACGGTCACGCCTTCGCCCGCCTGCACGTCGCCGAACAGGCGCAGCAGCCGGTCGAAGGGGCTCGCCGGGGCCGGCCGGTCCGCCGCGCTGCTGCTCATGGGCGCTCAGCATAACCGAGCCGTTCGGGGGCTGCACTTCCCCGGGCGACGCGGCGAAGAATCGCCTTGCGAGCCGGAAGGCGTCCGTTGGAGACTCTCGCGGCGGCAGCTCGGCCGCCCTCTCGCCAAAGGAGCGCTGCGATGTACTGGATCGTCACGATCATCGTGGGCGGCATCGTCGGCTGGCTCGCCAGCATGCTGATGAAGACGGACAAGCAGATGGGCATTCTCGCCAACGTCCTCGTCGGCATCGTGGGCTCGAGCATCGGCTTCTGGCTCGCGGCCGTGCTCGGCTTCGCGGCCTACGGCCCGATCGCGCAGTGGGCGGTCTCGATTGCCGGGGCCGCGCTGCTGATCCTCCTGCTGCAGAAGCTCGGGATCTTCAGGTAGAGCGCACCGCCGGCACGTCGAACTCCGTCGTCTCCCCCTTCGGCAGCGCGAAGCGCTCGAGTCCGAGGGCGCGGTCGGCGTCCGTCAGGGCCACTCCGCGCCCGTCGGTGAGCGGCAGCACCAGCTCGCCCGGGCACTCGGCCGGCAGCGTGACGAAGGCGCGGTGGCCTTCCTCCTGCGCCTCGGCTCGGAAGGTGATCGGCCCCCTGGGCGTGTGGCAGACGAGCTCGAGCTCCTTGAGGTCGCCGAGCTGCGGGCGGACCTCCGCCTTCGCGAAGCCGGGAGCGGCCGGCCGGATGCCCGCCACCTCCCGGTAGAGCAGGGTGAGCGGCGCCACCGCGCAGTGGCTCCACTGGTCGGTCGAGTCCGGCCGCGCGTCCCAGCGCTCGGGAATGGTGTTGTTCTTCAGGACCGCGGGCAGGGGCGCCCACCGCTCCCGCAGCTCGCGCAGCACGGCGTCGATCCGCCCGTGGCGCGCGAGCGCCCGCAGCCGCCAGTGCGAGTTGGCGGGATAGGACAGCATCAGCTTCTCGTCCGGCTGCGCGAGCGCCTGCACCGACTCGGCGGCGCGGCCGCCCGGGCACAGGTCGAAGAGCAGCGCCGAGGCGAGCGAGCGGTCGTCGCGGCGCGCGCCGCCCTCCTCGTCCTCCCACGGCAGGTTGCTCACGAACACCGAGCGCTCGCGGCTCCAGAAGCGCGCGACCGCGGCGGCCAGAAGCGCGTCGGCGGCCGCGGCGAAGCGCTTCTCGCCGGCGCTGTCGCCGGCGAGCGCGGCGAGCGGCGCGAGCGCCGACTTCAGCACGCCGGCCGTGAAGAGGTTGAACGCGCACTGCTTCTGCCGCGGCTTCTGGAAGCCGTCGTCGAGCCACACGGCCGGAACGCCCCAGCCCTCCACGGGCAGCAGGCCGTCCTTGCCCCGCCGCTCCAGCAGGTAGGCGACGAAGCGGACGAAGCCCGGGTAGAGCAGGAGCGGCAGGTCGCTGTCACCCGTTTCCTGGTGGTGCTGCCAGGCGTCGGACACGAACGAGACGCCGTGGTCGAGGAGCGGGCCCCAGCGCGTCGCGCCCAGCTGGCGCTGCGCGATGCGGTTCAGGCGATCGAACGCCGGCCAGCAGTCGAGGAAGAAGCCCTCGAGCGTCTGCCCCATCGCGTAGCTGCGCAGGAACCGGCGCGACAGCTGGCGGTCGCCGCACACGAGCCGCGTGGCGTGGAGTTGGTGCGAGACGTCGCCGCTGTACTGCTGCCGCTCGCGTCCCATGCCGTCGACGATCGTCTCCTGAGCCGAGTTCGCGAGCGTGTTGAAGGACGCCTCGACGAGGCGCTGCAACGGAGGCTCCGCGACGCGGAAGCTGGGCGGGCTCGGCCACGGGTACGAGCGACGGCGCAGCCCCACGTCGCGCACGACCACCGGTCCCTCGGCGTCGTGGACGTGCAGCTGCAGGAAGCGCAGCGACTCGTAGTCGAAGCACTCGAAGCGGTTTTCGCCGGCGCGGCACACGAAGCGCGTCCAGCCGAAACGCTGGGTGTCGAGCCACGCGGGGCCCGCGGGGTCGTGCGACTCCTGCGTCAGCAGCTCGACCACGGCGCCCGCGGGCGCTTCGACCGTCAGGTACGGGAAGCCGACCATCTGCTCGGGCAGCTCGAAGGTGAGGAAGACACCTTCCCGCGCGCGCGGCTCGACCCGCCACGCGGCCTCGCCGGCCGGCGTGGCGGCGCTCTCGTCCACCAGCTCGAACGAGCCGGGCACGCGGAACTCGAACCAGTCGCGCGGGTCGCGGCGCCAGCGCACGCGGCCCGAGCGCGCGAGCCGCTCGATCGGGCGCAGCGTCTCGCGCAGCAGTGGGACCTCGCGCGCGCGGAGCGACGTCGCCTCGGGCTCGAGGCTCGCGTCTGCCAGGTAGTCGGCATGCTTTCCCGCCGCCGCGGGGCGATCGGCGGCAGCGTCGAGCAGCTGCGGCTCGAGCCACGCCTCGTCCGGCGCGAAGCCCGGGGCGCTCCAGCCCGACGGATGGAGCCGCGCGTCGAAGTCCTCCTGCAGCGCGCGCAGGTACCAGCGCTTGAACTGCCCCGGCCGGTGCGCGCGGTCGAGGAAGACGCGCCAGGTCTCGTCGCTGCGCAGCTCGCGGAGGCCCCCGCCCGGCTCCTCGACGCGCAGCGCGAACACGAAGCCGGGCTTGCCGAACGGCCAGGTCCCTTCGCCGTGCCCATAGAAGAGGACCTCGGCGCCGATCACGTTGCGCCCGGGCACGAGCCAGCGCGTCAGGTCGATCGGGTCGGCCTCGTACGCGCGCGGGTCGCACGGAGCCGGGCCCCACTGCACGCGGCGGCCGTTGACGAACAGGCGGTAGCGGCTGTCGGCGCTCACGAAGCCGCGCGCGGACGTCGGCGCCTGCGCGAGCTCCAGCTCGCGCCGGAAGAGCACGAAGCTGTTCGCGAGCGTGCGCTCGGCGGGCAGCCAGATCCAGCGCGCGGGCGCCATGTCGATGCGAGCCCCGGGCTCGGGCAGCGGCCAGCCGCCGCGGGCGACGCGAATCGGCGCCGGCTCGGGCGGCGGGGCGGGCGCGGGTCGTGGCGCGGCGGGCTTGGCGGGCGCGGCCTTCGGCTTCGTCGCACGCTGGCGCGGCGCGGCCTTCTTGCGGGCCTGGGCCGCGGCGGCCCCCGGCACGGCAAGCGTGGCGGCCACCGAGGCGCCGAGCCGGCGCAGGAAGCGGCGGCGGCCCGTCTCGCCCTCGCGGCGTGCGCGCTCGGCCATGCGTGGCGCGCAGTCTAATCCAAGACGCGGAGCGCCTCCGCGTGCGATCTCAGCCGCGGCCGGCGTCGAGCGCGTCGCGCACCGCGCGCGCGAGGCGGTCCTGCGTGAACGGCTTCGCCACGCCGCTCGCGGCGTCCGCCGCCATCAGCAGCACGCGCGTGCGGGGGCGCGCCGCGACGAGCTGTTCGTCGAGCCGGCCGCCGCGCAGCCCCGGCATCGCCGCGTCGGCGAGCACGACGTCGATCGGCTCCCGCCGCTCGCGCGCGAGCCGCAGCGCCTCGTCAGCGTTCGACGCGACGAGCACGGTGTAGCCGAGGCCCTCGAGCAGCTCGCGCGTGACGTCGCGCACGGGCTCCGAGCCCTCGGCCACCAGCACGGTCTCGCGCCCCGACGGCGCGGGTGCCTGAGCGCTCGAAGTCACGACCGCGGGCCGCGCGCCGGCCCAGGGCAGGTAGACCCGGAAGGTGGTTCCGAAGCCGGGCTCGCTGTCGAGCGTGACGTGGCCGCCGGCCTGCTGGGCGACGCGGTGGACGCTCGCGAGCCCGAGCCCGGAGCCGGCACCCTTGGCCTTCGTCGTGTAGAACGGCTCGAAGACGTGGCCGCGCGCGTCCGCTTCGATCCCAATGCCCTCGTCCGAGACGTCGAGGACCACGTAGCGTCCGGGTGGCACGGGCTGCGCCGGATCCGAGGTTCGTGCCGTGACGACCGCCTCCTGTGTCTCGATCGTCAGGCGGCCGCCGCCCGGCATCGCGTCGCGGGCGTTCAGCACCAGGTTGAGCAGCAGCTGCTCGAGCTGGGTGGGATCCGTGTTCACGAGGCCGCGGCCGCCCCCCGTGCGCACCTCGAGCTGCACGTAGGCGCCGAGCAGCCGCCGCAGCGTCGGCTCGAGCTGCAAGACGAGCGCGTCGAGGTCGGCGAGGACGGCCGGCTCCTGGCTCGCGCGGCCGAAGGAGAGCAGCTGGCGGTTGAGCGCCGAGGCCCGCTCGACCGCGTGCATCACCGTGAAGAGCCTCACCGCGGCGGGGTGCCCGTCGCCCATCAGGCGGCGTGCGAGCTCGACGTGCCCCGCGATCACGAGCAGCAGGTTGTTGAAGTCGTGGACGACGCTGCCCGCGAGGCGGCCCAGCGACAGCAGCCGGTCCGCGCTCGCGTCGACCGTCTCGGACCGACGTGCGCGCAGCAGCAGCCGCGTCACGCCGAGGACCGTCGCGGCGGAGGAGTTGGCGGGCAGGCACACCTCCGCGCCGCACGCGCCGCACGCCGCCCCGTCCGGCACCAGGTGCAGCACCGGCACCGAAGCGGCTCGCGGGTGGCGCTTGAGCTCGCCGATCACCTCGAGCGCGACCGCGGCCGGCGAGGCGGCGCCGATCACGATCACGTCGACCACGCCGCGAGCGGCGTGCGACACGACCCCGCGCAGGCGCGCCCGCTCGATCTGCGCCAGCTCCTGGAGCCGGTCGACCGAGTGGACGACGCCCGCGATCAGGAGCGTGTGCGCACGCTCGCGCGCGTCTTGCACGGCCACGGCGCGGCGTCCCGCTGGTTCGGGACGCCGCGTCGTGAGTGACGGCCTCATCGAGAAGTCCTCACCTCGGTGGCGGAGGAGGCGGATCCGAGGGGTATCCCGTACCGTCCTCTGCCCGAGCGCCGCTCATCTCGACGTCCCCGGACGTCTTGTCTGTCTGCGACTGGTAAACGTCGACGCCGATGAACAGCAAGCCACCGGTGAGCACCACGCTCCAAAACAGGCGCATCTGAGCCTCCTAGGGGTCTCAATTTCTTGGTCTTGCGTCGAACCGAGCGGAGTGTATATGAATTGTTTATCCAATGTCCATGCCCGATTTCCGCCTAATCAGGCTACGGTGTTCCGTGAAGGATCCTCATAGCGCAAAACGGGGTCTTTGCGCTATAGTCCACACCGTGAACAGTCTGGATTCGATGGTCAATCTTCTGGTCGCGGACGAGCCGAGGAGGTCGGCGGATCGCATCCTCAACCGCCTCGTCCAGATCCACCAGGCGCGCGGCGGAGCGATCCTGCGTCCGCGCCAGGGACAAGTAGAAATTTGGATGAGCGTGGGACTGAGCCTCCCCGCCGTCTCGGCGCTGCCGGTGCGCTGGGCCGACCACGCTGCGGAGCTCGCCGCGGGCCGCTCGGTGATCGAGCCCGGCTTCGGCCTGTTCCCGGCGATGCGTGGCAACGAGATGGTGGCGGCGCTCTACCTCGCGCAACCCGAAAGCCTGACGGCGCTCGACGCCGCGGTCTTCGGGACGGCGATCGCCCACGCCGTGCTGGCCTCGGACACCGAAGAGCCGAAGCTGCCCGTGCAGGCGACGAGCCCGGCCGAGCAGGGACGGCTGCAGATGCTGACCCTGCTCGACGGCAACGACTGGAACATCGCAGAGGTCGCGCGTCGCCTCGGAGTGACGCGACGAACCGTCTACATGCGCCTGCGCAGCTTCGGAATCGAGCGCCGGCGGGTGCCCAAGCTCTACAAGAAGATGCCGGTTGGCGGATGAGCGAGGCGCAGTGGGCCGTCGCGCAGCTCGTGAAGGTCGCCCTGCTCGCGCTCCTCGTCGCGATGGCGATGCGGGGGCGGCTCTCGCTGTGCTGGTCCTTCACGCTCTACTTGCTGGCGATCCTGGTCGGTAACAGCCTCGCGACCTTCTGGCCTCACCGCTTCTACACGGGGGCCTTCTGGTACTGAAGCAGGGGGTCTACGATCTGCTCAAGATCGCGGTCGGAATCGAGCTGGCGTGGCGCGCGTTTTCGGCATTCCCGGGAGCCTGGCGAGTCGCACGCGTGGTGATCCTAGCCCTGCTGACGAGTAGCACCGTCGCGCTCGCCTGGCTGACCCCACGTTCGACGTACCGCAATCTCTGGGATTGGCAGCCTGGAGTCGTGACAGCGGCCGTTTGGCTGCTGACAGCGGTGGCACTGCTGGTGGTCCTCTATCAGATCCCGATCGGTGAATGGCAGCGCGCGGTCGTGCTGGGCTTCGCACCGTACCTGCTGGTCTCCATCACGCTGATCAACATCTGGCAGCGGCGCGGATGGCAGGTGCGCGAGGTGATCGGATTGCTCGATTCAGTCGCGTACCTCGCGCTCGTCCTCTTCTGGGTGTACGCGGCCTGGCGGCAGGAGGAGCCACCGCACGAAATGATCCCCGCGCGGAGCGTCGCCTGATGCTGGAACTGGTTCTGTCGACCGTCGGCTGCGCCGCGCTCTGCTACACGCTCGGCCGCTACAACCGCTCGCTCGCGCTGCAGCGCTGGGAGTTCGTGTTGAACGCCCCCGAGCAGCGCGCGCTCGACGCGCTGCGCCGTCGCATGGAGCTCGACTCCGCGCTCGCGCGCCAGGCGCTCGACGCGGCATCCAAGGCCCGCGACGAGAAGCGCGCGCCCGACGCCATCACCGTGCTGCGCGTGGCCCTCTCCGTGCTCGAGGAGGCCGGGGCCGACCGACTGACGCGCATTCGCGCGATGGGCATCTACTCGCGGATGGTGCAGGCGATCCGGCCGCTGCCGGCGCCTTCGGCGGCGTCCTTCCGCGGGACGCGGCTCAAGCTCTCGGCGCGGGTCGCCGGCCTGCTCCACGGCCTCATGGTCGGCACCCAGGAGCGCTTCCGGCTCTGGCTGACGATGATGCGGCTCGGGGTCGGGATCGTGCTGCACGGCGGCCGTCGCGCCGCTGAAGCCGCGAGCCGCCAGCCCGAGCACCCGAAGGCGTGGACCGAGTTCGCCGACGAGCTCTCCGACTTCGAGGCGCTCGACGCCTCCCACCTGGCGGCCTTCGAGGCGCTCGCGGCGTCGCTCGCCGCGGTCGACCGCGGCGGCCGGCAGCAGCTCTGGGAGCGCATCGCAGGCAACACCCGCTAGCGGGGGCTCGGGAGGCTCGCTAGCCTTCTAGCGCGCGGGCCTCCAGGTCCCGATATCGCCCTGCCAGCCGCGTCACCGCCGCGCCCTCGCGCGGCTCGAAGCGCCGGACGTCGACGCTCCGGGCCACCTGCGCGCGCCCCTCGGCGAGCGAGCCCAGGCCCCCGCAGGCGATCGCCTGCAGCAGGAGGTTTCCGATGGCGGTCGCCTCGACGGGGCCGGCCTGCACCGGGATACCGGAGGCGTCGGCGGTCGCCTGGTTGAGGTACGCGTTGCGGCAGCCGCCGCCCACGACGTGGATGCCGCGGACGGTCTCGCCACTGAGCGACTCGATCGTACGGACGACCGACGCGTAGCGCAGCGCGAGCGAGTCGAGCACCACGCGGGCGAACGCCGCGGGATCGTCGGGCGCCGCCTGGCCCGTCTCCCCGAGCGCGGCCCGCAGCGCGCCGGTCATGCTCTCGGGGTTGAAGAAGCGCGGGTCGTCAGGGAACACCGCGCCCGGCGAGCGGTCGAGCGCCGCGGCCGCCTGGAGCAGCGCCTCGAGCTCGGGCGCGCGCCCGGCAGTCTCCCACTCGCGGCGGCAGGACTCGAGCAGCCAGAGTCCCATCACGTTCTTGAGCAGGCGGATCGTGCCGAAGGCGCCGCCCTCGTTCGTGAAGTTCGCGCGCGCGACGTCGTCGCCCAGGAGCGGCGAGTGTCGCTCGACGCCCACGAGCGACCAGGTGCCCGAGGACAGGTAGGCCCAGCCGGGCTCGAGCGGCGTCCCGGCGACGGCGCTCGCTGTGTCGTGGGTCGGAGGCGCGATGACGCGCAGCGGACGGAGCCCGAGCTTCTGCCGCAGCGCCGGTCGCAGCTCGCCCAGCGCCGTGCCGGGTTCGACGAGCTCGGGCATCAGGCCGCGCGGCAGCCCGAGCCGCGCGAAGAGCTCGTCGGCCCACTTGCCCGACTGCACGTCCAGAAGCTGCGTGGTCGACGCGTTCGTGTACTCGCCGGAGAGGGAGCCGCAGAGCGCGTGGTGGACGAGGTCGGGGATCATGAGCAGCCGCCGGGCGTCCTTCGGCAGGCCGGCGCGGACGTGGACGTCCAGCTGGAAGAGCGTGTTGAACTGCAGGAACTGCAGGCCGGTGCGCGCGAAGATCTCGCTGCGCGGCAGCCGCTCGAGCACGCGCTCGATCGCGCCGTCGGTGCGGTGGTCGCGGTAGGCGATCGGGTCTTCGACGAGGCGCCCGGTCTCGTCCACCAGCCCGTAGTCGACGCCCCACGAGCAGACGCCGGCGCTCTCGAGCTGGCCGGCCGTGGCCTCGCGAGCGCGCGAGAGCCCCGTCTCGACTCCCTCCAGGATCGCCGCGAACGGCCAGCGCAGGTGGCCGGCCGCGCTGGCCGGAGGATAGTGGAAGCGGTGCAGCTCCTGGAGCTCGAGGCCGGCCCCGGAGACGCGCCCCAGCATGGCGCGTCCGCTGCCGGCGCCGAGGTCGATGGCGAGGTGGCTCAGACGATGCCGGCGCCCTGCCGCACCGTCGCCGGGCGCTCCTCGGCCTTGCGCTTGCGGTAGCCGCTCGCGCGGTACGCGCCGACCGGGTCGATCGCGCCGCCCGCGCGCTGGCGCGCCGTCGCCAGGATCGGACCGACGTCCGTCGTGAACGCCTGTTTCAGGAGCGCGAGCGCCTGTAGCGCGTCGTGGCCCTCCTGGGCCTCCCGCAGCGCCTCGCGGTCCACGAGGTGCGCCTGGACGTAGGCGCGCACCACCTCGACGGCGCTCGTCATCAGCGACTCGACCGGGTCGGTGACGTTGTGCGACTGGTCGAGCATGTAGGCGGGATCGAAGCCCGGGGTGCCGTCGAGCTGGGCGTCGACCAGCTCGTTGAAGATCAGGAACAGCTGGAAGGGCTTGATCGAGCCGGAGTCGAGGTCGTCGTCGCCGTACTTGCTGTCGTTGAAGTGGAAGCCGGCGAGCTTGCCGAGCTGGATCAGCCGCGCCACGATCATCTCGATGTTGACGTTCGGCGCGTGGTGGCCGAGGTCGACGAGCGACAGCGCGCGCTCGCCCAGCTCGCGCGTGCAGTAGTAGCTCGTGCCCCAGTCGTTGAGCACGGTCGAGTAGAACGCGGGCTCGTAGAGCTTGTGCTCGATGAACATCCGGAACCCGGGCGGCAGCGCCGCGTAGATCGCGCGCAGGCTGTCGAGGTAGCGCTCGAGCGCCCGGCGAAAGTGCGTCTGGCCTGGAAAGTTGCCGCCGTCGCCGATCCACACCGTGTGGGAGCGCGCGCCGAGCTTCACGCCGAGCTCCATGCAGTGGACGTTGTGCTCGATCGCCTGCCGGCGCACCGCCGGGTCGGCGTGCGTCAGGCTGCCGAACTTGTACGAGAGCTTCTGGCCGGGCTGGTCCTGGAACGTGTTCGAGTTCATGGAGTCGACGAACAGCCCGCGCGCCGCGGCGTACGCCTTGAGCTCCGCGGGGCTGTCCGGCTCGTCCCACGGGATGTGGAGCGAGATCCCCGGCGTCACCCGCACGAGCCGCAGGATCGTCTCGCAGTCGTCCAGCTTCTCGAAGACGTTGCGCGGCTCGCCCGGGCCCGCAAAGCGCGCGAAGCGCGTGCCGCCGGTGCCGACGCCCCACGACGGCACGGCCACGCGGAACGCCGTCGCACGCTCGGTCATCCGCTCGATGTCGACGCCGCGCCGCTTGAGCTGCCGCCCCAGGTGGGCGTAGTCCTCCTCGAGCCACGACGCTCCCTGGCGGTTCTGCTCGGCCACGAACGACTCGTCGATCCTGAAGCTCATGGGCCCTCGTTCGCTCGACAGCAGGAATGATAGTCGGTCCCGGGGCGCGAGCGGAGGGCGGGACCTGGGGCAGAATCTCCTCGGAGGAACCGTGAACCCGACCCGCTCGCTGCTCGCTCTGGCCCTCGTGCTTGGTGGCTCGATCGCTCCTGCCGATGCCCGGGTCGCCCGGATCTCGATCGAGCGGCGCGAACCGGTGCTCGGCGGCCGGCCCTTCGGCCTCGCGGGACCCTACGAGACGCTCGTGGGGACGGTCGAGTTCGCGCTCGACCCGAATCACCCCCGCAACCAGGCCGTGGTGGACCTGGGCCTCGCCACCCGCAACGACAAGGGCGAGGTGGCCTTCAGCGCCGATTTCTACATGCTCAAGCCCATCGACGTCGCCCGCGGCAACGGGCGCGTCTACTACGAGGTCCCGAACCGCGGCGGCAAGGGCATCCTGCGGCGGCTGCAGTACGCAGGCCGCAGCTCGCTCGACCCCCGCGAGGAGGCCGACTTCGGCGACGGCTGGCTGATGCGCCAGGGCTTCACGCTCGTGTGGATGGGCTGGCAGTGGGACGTTCCCGAGCTGCCGGGCCTCCTGCGCCTGCGCGCGCCGATCGCGATGGGCTCGCCCCTGCCCGTCACCGGCCTCGTGCGCGCAGCCATCCTGCTCGACGAGCGCAAGCCCGAGGCGGCGCTCGGCGACCGCGGACACCTCGCGTATCCCGCCATCGACCCGAAGGGGCGCGACAGCCGGCTCTACGTCCGTGACCGCAAGCTCGACGCGCCGCAGCTCGTGCCGCGCGGCCGCTGGCGCTTCACGGATCCCGTGACGATCGCTCTCGACGGCGGCTTCGAGCCGGGACGGCTCTACGAGGTCGTCTACAAGAGCAAGGACCCGCGTGTCGCGGGCTGCGGCTTCACGGCGACGCGCGACCTCGTCAGCTTCCTCAAGAACGACGCGAGCGGCGAGAACCCGCTCGCCGGCGGCGTGAAGCTCGCGTACGGCCACGGCATCTCGCAGAGCGGCCGCTTCCTGCGCCACCTGATCTACCAGGGCTTCAACCAGGACGAGGAGGGCCGCCGCGTCTTCGACGGCGTGATCGCCGAGGTGGCCGGGGCCGGTCGCGGGTCCTTCAACCACCGCTTCGCGCAGGCCTCGCGCGACGGCTACCAGCACTGGAACATCCTCTATCCGACCGACGTGTTCCCGTTCACCGACCTGCCCGAGCTCGATCCCGAGACGGGCGAGACGGCCGGCCTGCTCGATCGGGCGAACGCGAGCCACACCGCGCCGAAGCTGTTCCACGTGATGTCCGCGTTCGAGTACTGGAACCGCGCGGCCTCGCTCGTCCACACCGACGTCGCCGGGTCGAAGGACGCGGCGCTCGCGGACACGAGCCGCATCTACTTCATCGCCTCGGCGCAGCACGGCCCCGGCTCGCTGCCGCCCGCCGAGCCGGGCGGCGGCGGCAACGCAGGAGCGAACCCGGCGAACCCGAACGACTTCCGCCCGGCTCTGCGCGCGCTCGTGAGCGCGCTCGACGCGTGGGTGGCGCGCGACGTGGAGCCGCCGCCGAGCCTTTACCCCCGCCTCGCCGACGCGACGCTCGCGGCGCCGGAGCGCGCCGGCTGGCCGGCGCTGCGCGACGTCCGGATGCCGCTCGTGCGCAACGAGCCCGTGCGGATGGACTACGGCCCGGAGTGGGCGCGCGGCATCATCACGCTCGAGCCGCCGCGGCTCGGCTCGGTCTATCGCGCGCTCGTGCCGGCCGTCGACGCCGACGGAAACGACCGCGCCGGACTGCGCCTGCCCGAGATCGCCGTCCCGCTCGCCACGCAGACGGGCTGGAACCCGCGCGACCCGAAGACCGGCGCGCCGGACGCGCTCGCGGGGGTGGTGGGTTCGTACATCCCGTTCGCCCGCACGAAGTCGGCGCGCGAGGCGAGCGGCGATCCGCGCCTGTCGATCGAGGAGCGCTACGCCGACCGCGCGGCCTACCTCGGGCGGATCGCCGAGGCGGCGCTCGCGCTCCAGCGCGACCGCCTGTTGCTACCGGAGGACGTCCCGGTCGTCGTCGAGCGCGCCGCGGCGCACTGGGACTTGCGAGCCGGCAGGCCCTAGCCCTTCGTCGCGCCGGCCGGGCCGCTTCAAGGCCGGGCGCTGATCTCGAACGCGAGCTTGAAGTGGTTCGCGACCTTCACGACGCCGGCGACCGACGGCGGCTCGATCCCCAGGTCGCGCAGCTCCAGCTCGACCTCCCCCTTCGCCTCGATACCGCCGTCGACGCGACGCGCCTCGAGCGGGATCTCCACCGGCACCGAGCGGCCCTTGAGCGTGAGCGTGCCGGCCACCACGAGCTTGAAGGCCGAAGCCCCCTGCGGCGTGCTCTTCACCGAGGCAGACTGGAAGACGATCTCGGGGTATTTCGCGACCTCCAGCACCTCGGGTCCGCGCATGCGCTCCTCGACCTTGGGAATGTCCTCGGCCGGCTCGCTGCCTGGGACCACGAACAACCGGGCGGCCTCGAAACGCAGCTCGACGGACGAGCGCACGGGATCGTCCTCCACCACCTCGACGTGGCCTCGCGCGAGCGGCGCCTCGATCTGGTGCTCGTGGCCCATGAACTTCATGAGGCCGGCGCGCCCGAGCTCGAGCCGCACGTGGCTCTTCGCGGGATCCACGGCGAGTCGCTGCGGCTGCGCGCCGAGCCGGCCGGTGACCGCGAGCGCCAGCACGAAGCACAGGGCTCCCGTCGGTCGCGCCGCCCAGCGAAGTCTCATCGGACCCATGTTCTCAGTGCACCTTGTAGCTGACGAAGAACCGCACGTTGAAGAAGCCTTCGTTGGACGACGACGTGGCGGGCGGGCGGGTGATCGACAGCCAGGAGTAGAAGGCCTCGCCCGTGATCCAGAAGCGCGGCGACGGGGCGAACGTCACTCCCGCGAGCGCCGCGACCGTCGTGCCGTCGGCGAGCTGGACGCCGTGGTCCTCGATGAGTCCAGCGCCGTAGAGCGCGTTCACGCGGAACTCCAGGTCCATGTAGCTGACGGCCACGCCCGCGTACGGCTTGAAGCGCCCGCCCGAGTCGTAGCCGGCGACGACCTCCAGCCCGATCACCTTCTGCCGGCTCTCGTCCTGCGACGGCTCGACGCACAGGAAGGGGTTCTGGTCGATGTCGTTTCCGCCGGCGACCTCGTCGGCGCTGCAGGTGATGTCGGCCTCGATCTTCCCGACCTGCCCGTAGCCGCGGAGCCCCAGCCGCCACGACGGCGAGAGCGAGAACGGACGCGAGAGCGCGGCGGCCAGCAGGTTCGG
>Ga0111539_10004625_pt1 | contig 17967 bp, 16 predicted proteins | sample RhiMethybrSRZTD1_FD_79667 | JGI IMG/M metagenome (GOLD analysis project Ga0111539, IMG submission 79667) | Populus rhizosphere microbial communities from Tennessee, USA - Rhizosphere MetaG P. TD hybrid SRZTD1 (version 2) (version 2) | ecosystem: Host-associated > Plants > Roots > Rhizosphere >... | reverse complement strand
TCGCCGCCGGTGCGGTGCTGGCGTTGTATCTGCCCGGACAGTTGGCGGTGCTGGCGATGAGGCGCGCCACCGGACGCGACGGTGTGTTGGCGGCGACCCTGGTGGTACCGCTCTCGATCGCGGCCACCGCCGCCGTCGGATTCGTGGTCGCCGCCGCCGGTCTCCGGTTCGAGCCGGCCGTCGTCGGGTGGCTGCTCGTCGCCGTCTGCGTGCCTTTGGCCGTCGCGGCGGCGCTGGCCCGTCGGCGCGGACCGCAACCACCGCGCGGACCGCAACCACCGCACGGACCGCAACCGGCGCGGGTGCCCGAACCGGCGCGGGTGCCGGGCGTCCGGGCGTTGCGGCACTGGTGGGCGGCGCTGCCGGCGTTGGCGCTGACCGCGCTGCTCGTCGTGCAACTCGTGGCGGCGACCCGGACGCCGGACTCGTACTACACCGAGTTCGCGATCGAGCCGTCCGGGACGGTGCTCGTGCACAGCCGTGAGCGGGCCGAGACCCGGTTCCGGTACGAGGTCCGGGTCGGCGGCGCGGTGCGGCAGTCGGCGGGATTCACGTTGCGGCCGGGGGAGCGGCGCGAGTTCCCGCTCGCGCTGGCGCCCGAGGAGCGGGCAGATGTGCGCCTCTACCGCGCCGGCGAGGACCAGCCGTACCGGCGCCTCACGCCGTAGCGCGGGGCCCGTCGGGCGGCAGCTTGACAGTCGCGTCCTGATCGGACAGCCGGACGGTCGGCGCCTCGCCGTCGGCCAGCCGAACCGTGACATCGTCGGAGGGCGGCGTGTCACCGGAGATGGCGGTGCTGCGGCCGCGGTGCGGGACGACCCGATGGATGGTCGCGAGGATCAGCCCGACGAGCAGGGCGGCCGTGCCGGCTACGCCCGCGGCGCCCCCCGCGTACGCGGCGAACAGCCGGCGCCGGCTCAGCTCGTCCGGGTCGAGGTCGTGCACCTGGTCGGTGAGTTCGAAGGCGACGGCGGCCACGGCCAGCAGGACGATGCCGGCCAGCACCAGGACGATCGTCGCGACCGGGTGGGCGTCGCGCTGCAGGACGAAGTCCTGCTTGCGCTGCGACAGCACGAGAACGAAGCTGACGGCGGCCGTCCAGCCACCTACCACGAGCAGTGCCGCGACCGCGTCGCTCGGGCGGTGCCAGCCCGCCGAGAGCGTGGCGACGCCGGCGACCGCCGCGTACCCCGCCGCCAGGAACCCGCCCACCGCCCGGGTGCGCGGCGGCAGCACGAGCACCAGCGCCACCGCCACCGACGCGGCGATCGTGGTGTGGCCGCTGGGCAGGCTGTTGCCGGCCGCGGCCCGCTCGATGTCGACGCCCAGGTTCGGCCGGGTGATGAAGGCCTTCAGCGCCTGCGTAGTGGCGTTGGCGCCGGTGATCAGCAGCAGCACCATCAGCGCCAGCCCGCGCCTGCGGCGGATCAGCGCGATGAACGCGAGCACCGCTGTGGCGATGGCCAGCGACAGCAACGACATGCCGTCGAGGACGGTGTTGACCATCTCGTCGATGCGGGCCCGGCCGATGGAGTTGCCGGTGAGCGCGACGAAGTCGAACTTCTGCCCGTTCACGGTGAGCACGAAGTACCGGGCCAGCGCGACGAACGCCACCACACAGGCGGCGCCGACGATCAGGTGCCACCCGGCCACGGCGGCTTTCCAGTTGGCCCGCATGGACAGACCGTAGTCGACCTCATCGGTCGACGCCGGTCCGCCCTAGATGACCGGTGACGGCGCGGGCGAGCGACGCGACGTCGTCGCCGGCGGCGAGCCTGATGTTTCCCTCCAGCAGCAGGCTCGCCAGGCCGTGCACGAGCGACCACGCGGCGAGCGGAGTGGTCGCGTCGGCGGTGCCGGGCAACGTGACCGCGCCGGCGCGCAGTTGCTCGCCGGCACTGTCCCGGGCGGCGGCGAGGCCCGCGTCGTCGGCGTCCAGTAGGTAAGGAGCGCGCATCACCGCGAAGTGGGCCGGGTGCTCCATGGCGAACATCACGTAGGCGACGCCCTGCTCCCGGAACGGCGTAGAACCGTCGTCCGCGTTCGCGCCGGCGTCTTCCAGCGCGCGGGCGAGCAGGCGGTACCCGTCGGCCGCGATCGCGGTGAGCAGGCCCGCCTTGTTGCGGAAGTGGTGGGTGGGCGCGGCGTGCGAGACGCCGGCCCGCCGTGCCACTTCGCGCAGGCTCAGCGCGGCCGGCCCGTGCTCCGCGACCATCTCCAGCGCCGCGTCGATCAGGGCCCGGCGCAGATCCCCGTGGTGGTAGGGCCGGGACCGTTCCGCGTCGCTCACGTCACACAGTCTAACGACCATCTTGCCATTGACAAGATGCTGCTTCGCGAGGCATCTTGTCAGTGTCAAGTTGAGAGGAAATCGAGATGCCAACGCTGCCCTGGGCCACCGTCGAGCGGCCCGCCGATCCGTCCGCGACCGCCGTGTTCATGGCGTCCCGGTTCACGCTGCGCCGCTGGCGCGACGTGCTGCCGTTCTTCCGCGACTCGATGCGCATCCGCCGCCAGGTCCGCGCCGCCGACGGCGCCTACGGCGTCACCCTTTCGGCGCACCCGTTGCGGCGCGAGTTCCTCACGCTGAGCGCCTGGCGCGACGATGCCGCGGTGCGCGCGCTGGTCGCCGCCGAGCCGCATCGCTCCGCGATGCGCAAGTACCGGCCAGCGATGGCCGATGCCGCGTTCCGGTTCTGGTCCGCGCCGGTGGGGTCGCTGCCCCCGACGTGGGACGAGGCGAAGCGCCGCCTAGCGGAACCCGAGTAACCCGCGTCCGGGCAAGATCGCCGCGATCTTGCAGTTGTGGTGCCTCACAAAGTCGGGCAAGGCAGGGCGAACTCTGGCACCACAACTGCAAGATCAACGCGATCAAGCGGGCTCAGCCGGACAGGACCTTTCCCAGGGCGTCGGCTACCGTCTGGGCCTCTTTGGTCGTCATGCGATCGGCGAACAGGCGCTGGATGCCGGCCAGGTAGGTGGGTGCCGCGCTGCGCAGCCGCCGGCGCCCGGCGGGGGTGATCGCCGCGAACGCGGAGCGGCGATCGTCGGGGTTCGCCTCCCGGGCGACGAGGCCTGCCTTCACCAGTTCGTCGACCACCCGGCTCACGCGGGAGCGGCTCACCACCGCGACGGCGCCCAGCTCGCCCATGGTGAGCCGCCGCTCCGGCGCCGCGTTCAGCTCCAGCAACACGTCGTACCAGGTGATCGGCAGCCCGTGCGCGGCCTGGAGCTCCTGGTCGAGCGCGGGCAGCAGCGCCGCGTGGACCCGCAGCAGGGCCGCCCACGCCGCCACCCCGACGCCCGTGTTCTCCATCACGGCACCGTACCACTCTTGTGCGCGCGCACGCATCGGTGCAGAATATGCGTGCGCACGCACATAAGTAGAAGAGGAGAACACGATGAAACTCCTGCACATCTCCGCCTCGCCGCGCGGCGAGCGGTCGGAGTCCCTCGCCATCGCCAACACGTTCCTCGACGTCTTCCGGGAGGTGCACCCCGACGTCGACGTCGAGCACTTCGATCTCTGGGACGGCACGCTGCCCGCGTTCGGCCCCGAGGCCGCCGCGGCCAAGATGGCCGTCTTCGCCGGCGAGACCCCGACGAGCGACGCGTGGCGCGCCGCCGTCGACACGTTCCACCGCTTCGACTCGGCCGATCGGTACCTGTTCAGCGTCCCGATGTGGAACCACGGCGTGCCGTACATCCTCAAGCAGTTCATCGACGTGGTCAGCCAGCCGGGCCTGGTCTTCGGCTTCGACCCGGAGCGCGGCTACACCGGCCTGCTGAAGAACAAGCGGGCCGCCGTCATCTACACGAGCGCCGTCTACGGGCCGGAGCGCGGGCCCGGGTTCGGCAACGACTTCCACGCCACCTACTTCAGCGACTGGCTTCGCTGGGCGGGTGTCGACGACATCGCCGAGATCTCCTTCCGGCCCAACCTCGCGATCGCCGACGCCGAACCCGGCCGCCGCGCCGCGCACGCCGCCGCCCGCGACGCCGCCAAGCTGTTCCACTGAGGCAACCGGGGCCGTACCGTGGGGTCGGTCGATCCGTCACCTCGGGGAAGGTCCTGTGCGATACCGGCTGCTCGGTCCGCTGCGGGTGCGCGACGGCACCGCGTGGTCGCCGATCCGGGCCGCACAGCAACGCGTGGTGCTCGCCGTGCTGCTGGCCGAGCCGGGTCAGGTGGTCAGCAGCGACCGGCTGGTCGCCGAGCTGTGGGGCGACCAGCCGCCGAGGGAGGCGCAGAGCGCGCTGCGCGGTTACGTCATGCGGTTGCGGCGCACGCTCGGCGATCCGGCCGCCGGCCGGCTCGTCACCCGCGGCCACGGCTACGAACTGGTGGTCGGGGCCGGCGAGATCGACGCCGTCGAGTTCGAGCGCAGCGTCGTGGCCGGGCGCCGCGCGCTGGCGGAAGGTTCGCCGCGGGCCGCGCTCGAGCAACTCGACGAGGGACTGGCGCTCTGGCACGGTCAGCCCCTCGCCGACGTGCCGGCGAGCCCGACGGTGACGTTGTGGGCCAACCGGTTGGGCCAGAGCCGGCTGGCTGCGCTGGAGGAGCGGGCCGCCACGCTGCTCTCGCTCGGCCGGCACGCCGACGTCGTCGACGACCTGAACCGGCTGGTCGGCGAGCACCCGTTCCGGGAACGGCTGTGGGAACTGCTGATGCGTGCCCTGCGGGCCGCCGGCCGGCGCGCCGAGGCGCTTTCCGCCTACCGGACGGCCCGGCGGGCGCTCACCGAGGATCTGGGCCTGGAGCCCGGCCCGGAACTGCGGGATCTACACCGATCCATCATCGCCGAGCGGGCCACCGGCACCGGTGACGAGCCGGCCGCACCGGCCCGCGTCGTCCCCGCCCAACTGCCGGCGGCGGTGTCCGGCTTCACCGGACGCCAGCAGCAGCTCGACCGGTTGGGCACGATGCTCGCCGGGAGTCGCGGCGCGCGGCCGGCCCTCGTGCTCGCGACGATCACCGGCACGGCCGGTATCGGCAAGACCGCGCTCGCCGTGCACTGGGCACACCAGATCCGCGACCGCTTCCCGGACGGTCAGCTGTACGCGAACCTGCGCGGCTACGACGCCGGTCCGCCGCTGCGCCCGATCGACGTGCTCGCCGCGTTCCTGCCCGCACTCGGCGTCCCGGCCGACGAGGTGCCGGCCACGCTCGAACCGGCGGCTGCCCTGTACCGCAGCCTGCTCGCCGACCGCCGGGTGCTCGTGTTGCTGGACAACGCCCGCCACCCCGACCAGGTGCGGCCGCTGCTGCCCGGCGGCGCGGGCTGCCTGGCGCTCGTCACCAGTCGCGACCCGCTGGGCGGTCTGGTCGCGCGCGACGGGGCGGTGCGCCTCGCCATGGCGGTGCTGACGCCGGCCGAGGCGCACGACCTGCTCGTCGCCCTGCTCGGCAAGGACCGGGTGGAGGCCGAACCTGACGCCGCCGCGCGGCTGGCCGCGCTGTGCGGGCACCTGCCCCTGGCGCTGCGGATCGCGGCGGCGAACCTGGACCGGGACGGTGGTTTCACCCTCGACGCGTATGGCGCCCAACTGACCGGCGACGGCGCGCTCGCCGCGCTGGAACCGGACGGCGACCCGGAGGCCGGCGTCCGGGCGGCGTTCGAGCACTCGTACGCGGCGCTGCCGGAGCCGGCGCGCACCGCGTTCCGGCTGTTCGGCCTGGTGCCGGGTCCGGACGTCACCGCACCGGCGCTGGCGGCGATGGCCGGCCTCGAGCCCGACGCGGCGGCCCGTGAACTGGCCAGGCTCGCGTCGGCGGGCCTGCTCGACGAGGCGCCCGGCGGCCGGTACGGCGCGCACGACCTGCTGCGCCGCTTCGCGGCCGAACTTTCCGCGGCCGGAGACGAGGGCGGTGACGACGGTGCCGCGGCTCTCGACCGCCTCATGGCCCACTACCGGCGCTGTGCCGACGCGGCCGCGACGCTGTTGTACCCCGTCATCCTCCGGCTTCCGTCCACTGTGGAGGGACCGGCGACGCCGGTGTTCTCGTCCGATATGGAGGCCGCCGCCTGGCTCGACGCCGAACTGCGCGGCCTGGTCGCGGCGATCCGGCACGCGGCGCAGCACGGACCGCGCCCGGCGGCCTGGCAGCTCGCCGACTCCCTGCGCGGCTACCTGTACCTGCGCATGCACGTGGTCGACTGGGAGGCGGTCGGCGCGGCCGCCCTGACCGCCGCGCTGGCCGAGGGCGACGCGCTCGGCGAGGCCTCGGCCCGGCTGAGCCTGGGCACGCTGCAGCTGGCGACCGGCCGGTACGACGACGCGATCGCGAGCTTCGCCGCGGCCCGCGGCGGCAGCCGGCTCGCCGGGTGGCCGGCCGGCGAGTCGGCCGCGCTGGCCAACCTCGGCAACGTCCACCTGGAGTGCGACCGGCTCGACGAGGCGGCCGAGCACTACGCCGAGGCGCTGGAGCTCAACCGCAGGCACGGGCTGCGTAACGGCGAGGCCGGTCAGCTCGCGAACCTGGCGCTGGTGCAGGGGATCCGCGGGCAGTTGCAGCTGTCGGCCGACAACCTCGGTGCGGCGCTCGCGCTGCACCGGCAGATCGGCTCGCGGGTCAGCGAGGCGCGCAACCTCGCGAACCTGGGGCACGCCTACCACCGGCTCGGCCGGCTCGCCGACGCCACGGCGGCGCTCACCCGGGCCCTTGCCATGCACCGCGAACTCGGCGACCGGCGAACCGAGGGCAGCACGATGTGCATGCTCGCCACGGCGCACCGCGACTCGGGCCGCCTCGGCGAGGCGCTGGAACTGGCCAGCGGCGCGCTCGCCCGCACCGCCGAGTCCGGCGACCGCCCGTACGACCGTGCCGAGGCGGTGATCGCGCTCGCCGGCGTCCAGCGGGTACGGGGCGAGACGACCGCGGCGGCCGAGGGCTACCGGCGGGCCGCGATGCTGGCCCGCGAGATCGGTAACCGGTACCTGGAGTGCGCGGCGCTGATCGGCCTGGCCGGCACCGAGCCGGCCGGCGAGGCCACCGAGGCGGCACGCGCGGCGCTCGCCATCGCGCGCGAGCGCGGCTACCGGATGCTCGCCGGCAACGCGTTGACGGCGCTCGCCGCCGTCGAGTTGCGGGAGGGCCGGCACCCGGCGGCGCTCGGCTACGCGTCCGGGGCGCTGCTCGTGCACACCGAGACCGGCTACCGGATGGGCGCGGCCCGCACCCATCTGATCGCCGCGATGGCGGCCTCCGACGCCGCCGTGGGCGCGGCCCACCGCGACGCCGCCGAGCGTCTGTTTTCCGACATCGGGACGCCCGTGGCGCTGCACGCCGGGCTCGTCACCAGCACATAGACGACCGCGAGCGGATCGGCTCACACCGGACTCACAGACGGCTCACGCCCGGTGGCTAGGTTTTTGCACAAGCAATGTAATGGCCGACGCCGCAACGAGAGAGCCAACGCCCATGCGCACCGCTGCTGTCCGTCGTCCGCATCCGGTGGACCTCCTCGGGGCCTACGCGCTCGACGCGTGTTCGCCCGCCGAGGCGGCCACCGTCGCGGCCCACGCCGCCGGATGCACCACCTGTGCCGACGAGATCGACCACCTGATCGCGGCCGCACAACGCGTCGGCACCACCAACGCGGCCCCGCCACCCGCCGCGTTGCGCAACCGGGTGCTGGCCGCGGCGCTCGCCGCGCGTCCCGCCGCCGAACCCGCGGCCGGCGACGCGCTCGACCCGTACGCGCTCCAGGTGGCGGCCTTCGACGAACTGCTCCGCGGGTTGACCGACGAGGAGTGGTACCTGCCCAGCGGGAAGTACCGCACCGTCCACGACCTGGTCGTCCACCTGGCCGACAGCGACGGACTCGTCGCCGCCGACCTCGGCGCCGGGCCGGTGCGCGCGTCCGGGCGCCGCGTCCGGCCGTCGGAACGGATCACCCGACGGTGGCGGCAGCAGAGCGACGGGTTGCTGCGGACGATAGGCGACGCGGGAAGCGCCGTCCTGTCCCGGCCGGTCCGCCTGGCGGGTGGCGACGGGACGCGCCGTCCGCTGGTGGAAGCGCTCACCCAGCGGGCCTTCGAGACCTGGATCCACGCGGAGGACATCCGCGGCACGCTGGCGCGGCCGGCGCAGTCGCCGCCGCCCGAACACATCGCGCGCATCGTCGGGTTCGGATTGGGCCTGTTGCCCGCGGCGATGGACGCGGCGCGCCGGGCCCACCCGGGCCGGGCGGTCCGGTTGGAGCTGACCGGCGCCGGCGGCGGCACGTATGTCGTCCCCTTGTCGGCGGCGTACGACGGCGCCGCGCCCGCCGCGGACATCGCGTTGCCCGCGGAGCGGTTCTGCCGGTTGATGGCCGGCCGGAGCGACCCGGCCGCGTCGGGAATCCGGGTCACCGGCGACCAACGTTTCGCCGCCGACTTCATCGCCGTGGCCGCGACCTTGGGGTGTGACTGAGATGCGACCGGTCCGCGAAGACGACGCCAGGATGCGCGAGGCGCTGACGGCCGGCCACCCGGACGCGCTGGCGGCCGCGTACGACGCGCACTCCCCGACGGTGTACGGCATCGCGCTGCGGATCACGCACGACCATGCCGCGGCCGAGGACGTCACGCAGGACGTGTTCGTCGAGCTCTGGCAGCATCCCGAGCGGTACGACCCCGGCCAGGCGCCGCTGCGCGGGTGGCTGTGCATGATCTCGCGACGGCGGGCCATCGACTGGCGGCGCAAGCAGGTCACCCGCGACCGCTACACGATGCTGCTGGCCGGGCAGGCGGTGCCGGCGCCGAACATCGAGGAGGACGTCGAGGCGTCGACGATCGCGAAGATCGTGCGGGCGGCCGTGCACGACCTGCCGCCGCTGTACCGGGAGGCGATCGCGCTGGCGTACTACTACGGGCTCACCTATAGGCAGGTGGCCGCCGAACTGCGCATCCCGGAGGGGACGGCGAAGTACCGCCTGCGCACGGGCCTTCGGCGCCTGGGGGACGCCATCAGCGCCCACCTTGCGGGATAGTTTGTGGGCATGGAGCCCTCGATCGAGACGCGAACCGAACAGCCCTACATCGGTATCACCCGCTTCGTCACGATGGGGGCCTTCGGCCCGGTCATCGAGGCACATCCGCGGGTCTTCGGCTGGCTGGCCTCCCGCGGCGTCGAACCCGCCGGCGCGCCGTTCTTCCGCTACTACACGATCGACATGGACGGGGAACTCGAGATCGAAGCCGGCGTGCCGGTGCCGCACCACTCGGCGATCCCGGCGTCCGACGAGGAGGTCAAGGCGGGTTGGCTGCCGGCCGGGCGGTACGCCACCGTCGAGCACGTCGGGCACCCGGACACGCTGGTTCAGGCGACGGCCGACCTGCTCGCCTGGGCCGAGAAGCAGGGCCTGCGCTGGGACGCCGAGCCGGGCGAGCGCGGCGAGAAGTGGGGCGCCCGCCTCGAGTTCTACGAGACCGACCCGGCGGTAGAGCCCGACATGCACAAGTGGCGGACCCGATTGGCCTTTCGCTTGGCCGACTGACCGTACGGCCGCAGCCGATCCCCGCGATCTTGGACGTCTACGACGGCTCCGAGCCGTCGTAGACGTCCAAGATCGCGGAAGGGGTCAGGGGCGGGAGAGGACGGCCGTGACCAGTTCTGTCACCGGGTCCAGGAGATCGGCGAAGGGATGCTCCTCGCGGACCCGGCCGTCGGGGCCGCAGGCGTGCAGCATCAACTCGTTGATCCCGCCGACGATGGCGAGCGCCAGCATCGGCGTCAGCGGGCGCATCTGGCCGTGCCCGTTGCGCCGGCCCTCCTCGACAAGCTCGCACAGCACCCCGGCGAACTTCTTCTGGGTGCGGGCCCGCAGCCGGTACGCCTCGGCGCCGGCGGCCTGCACCTCCAGCAGCAGCGCCCGGTTCACTGCGGGTAGTTGTTCCAGCGCCCCGAGGTAGGCCGCGGCGATCGCCCGCACCCGCTCGGTCCAGTGCCGGTCGGGCGGGATGTAGGTCTCCCGCAGCACGTTCATCATCCTGTCGCTGACGTGCTGGTAGCCCGCCAGCAGGCAGTCCTCCTTGTCGGCGAAGTGCTCGTAGAACGTCCGCTTGGACACCCGCGCGTGGCGCACGATGTCGGCGATCGTCGTAGCCGCGTAGCCCTTCTCCGCCGATGCCGCGGCAAGCGCGCTCACCAGCCGTAACCGCGGAGTCTCCAGAACCTGCGTCATCGTCGCCCTCTCCCACCGGCTGGTACCCGATGGTACCATTGCGGCCCGGCGATGGGAGGAGCATGACCGAGCATCTGCGGGTAGTGATCATCGGCGCCGGTTTCGGTGGGCTGGGCGCCGCCATCAGGCTCACGCGCGACGGCGTCGGCGACCTCGCTGTGCTGGAGCGGGCCGACGACGTCGGCGGCACCTGGCGGGACAACTCGTACCCGGGCTGCGCGTGCGACGTCCCCTCGCACCTGTACTCGTACTCGTTCGCGCCCAACCCCGACTGGTCGCGCAGCTTCTCGCCGCAGCCGGAGATCTGGGCCTACCTGCGGCGGACGGCCGACGAGTACGGGGTCACGCCGCTGATCCGGTTCGGCACCGAGGTCACCGCGGCCGCGTGGGACGAGGTGACGAACGCCTGGCAGTTGACCACCAACCGCGGGCCGCTCACCGCCGACGTGCTGGTCTCCGCCACCGGTCCGCTGTGCGAGCCGGTGATCCCGAAGCTGCCGGGCCTGGAGACGTTCGCCGGCACCACGTTCCACTCCGCCCGCTGGCGGCACGACCACGATCTCACCGGCCACCGGGTCGCCGTGATCGGCACCGGCGCGTCGGCCGCGCAGTTCGTGCCGGCGATCGCGCCCGACGTCGCGCACCTCGACCTGTACCAGCGCACCCCGCCCTGGGTGATGCCGCGCGGCGACCGGCCGCTCTCCGAGCGCATGCGCCGGCTGTACCGGACGGTGCCCGGCCTGCAGCGCCTCGCCCGCGCCGGCATCTACGCGTCGCGGGAGGCGTTCTTCTACAACTTCCGCGCCGCCAAGCGGGGCCGTCTCGGCGAGCGGATCGCCCTGCGCCACCTGCGCCGCCAGGTTCCCGACCCGGCTCTGCGGGCCAAGCTCACCCCCGACTACGCGATGGGCTGCAAGCGGGTCCTGCTCTCCGACGACTACCTGCCCGCGCTGGCCCGGCCGAACGTCACGGTGGTCACCGAGGCAATCCGCGAGATCCGGCCGGACGCGGTGGTCGCCGCCGACGGCACCGTCCGCCCCGTCGACACGATCATTTTCGGGACGGGGTTCCACGTCACCGATCTGCCGATCGCCGAACGGATCCTGGGCCGCGACGGGCGCAGCCTCGCCGAGGTGTGGCAGGGCAGCCCGCAGGCGCATCTCGGCACCACGGTCGCCGGGTTCCCCAACCTGTTCCTGATCCTCGGCCCGAACACCGGCCTCGGCGACAACTCGGTCGTCATCATGGGCGAGGCGCAGATGAACCTGCTGTACGTCGCGTTGGAGCACCTGCGCCGCACCGGATCGTCCACAGTGGAGCCGACGGCCGAGGCGCAGCGCGCCTGGGTCGCCGACGTCGACCGCATGATGCGCGGCACCGTCTGGACCGCCGGCGGCTGCAAGAGCTGGTACCTCGACTCGACCGGCCGCAACTCGACGCTCTGGCCGCGCACCACATGGGCGTTCCGCCGCCGCCTGGCGCGCTTCCGCGCAGAGGAGTACGTGACATGAATCCCCGCTTCGAGCGGACCATGGTCCGGCTGCTCACCGGTCTGCCGCCGGCCGCGCTGCGGGCGCTCGCCCGGCCGCCGAAGGGCGCGACGACGCCCGTCGATCCGCACGTGCGCATGATGCTCGCGCTGCGGCGCGCCCGCGGCTATCCGGGACTCTCCGTGGAGACACCCGAGCTCACCCGGACGTTCATGCGGGCGCAGGCGGCGCTCGCCCGCGCCGTGCCCACCGCCGTGAGGCAAGTGACCGACCTGACGGTCACCGGCGCCGCCGGCGAGCTGCCCGCGCGCCACTATGCCAACCCAGACAACGAAGGTCTCCTGCTGTTCCTGCACGGCGGCGGGTTCGTCGCCGGCGACCTGGACACCCACGACGAGCCGTGCCGCGTCCTGTGCGCGACGGCGGGCGTGAACGTGCTGTCGGTGGAGTACCGGTTGGCGCCCGAGCACCCGTTCCCGGCCGCCGTCGAGGACGTCGCGGCCGCGTACAGGTGGACGGTCGAGCACGCCGACGAGCTGGGCGGCGGCCCGATCGCCGTCGGCGGCGACAGCTCCGGCGCGAACCTCGCGACGGTGCTCTGCCAACTGATCGTCGCCGGTGAGTGCGACGCGCCGCCGCCCGCCGCGCAGCTGCTGTTCTACCCGCCGACGCGGCACGACCCGCAGTGGCCGTCGCGCTCGTCCTACGCCGACGGCTTCCTGCTCACCCGCGCCGACATCGACTTCTTCCAGGGCCACTACGCCGCCGGCGACGAGCCCGACTTCCGGCACTCGCCGCTGCTCGGCGCCGCCCGCGGCCCGCTGCCGCCGGTGGTGCTCTACACCGCCGAGTTCGATCCGCTGCGCGACGAGGGCGAGGCGTACGCCGAGGCGTTGCGGGCGGCGGGCACCGAGGTCGCCGCGGTGCGCGTCGACGGAATGGTGCACGGATTCGTCAACCTCACTACGCTGAGTCCCGCCGCGCGCACGGCCGTCGTCGACGCCGGGCGCCGCCTCGCCACGCTGTTGAACATCCGGGAGGAAAGCATGAGTCCACTGAGGAACCGGGTCGTGTTCATCACCGGTGCGGCCCGCGGCATCGGCGCCGAGACGGCGCGCCGGCTGGCGGCCCGCGGTGCCCGCGTCGCGCTGGCCGGCCTCGAGCCGGAACTGCTCGAGAAGCTCGCCGCCGAACTCGGCGCCGACAGGCACGCCTGGTTCGAGTGCGACGTCACCGACCAGGCCGGCGTGGAGGCGGCCGTCGCCGGCACGATCGAGCGGTTCGGCCGCATCGACGTCGTGGTCGCCAACGCCGGCATCGCCAACCGGGGCACCGTCGCGGTCACCCCCGTCGATGACGTGGCCCGCACGATCGAGGTGAACCTGCTCGGCGTGGTGCGCACCGTGGGAACCGCGCTGCCGCACGTCATCGAGTCGCGCGGGTACTGCCTGCTGGTCGCGTCGGCCGCCGCGTTCTCGGCGGCGCCGGGGATGGCCGCGTACACCGCGTCCAAGGCCGGTGTCGAGCAGTTCGGCAACGCGCTGCGGCTGGAGGTGGCGCACAAGAAGGTGGGCGTCGGCGTGGCGTACATGTCGTGGATCGACACCGACCTGGTGCGCGACGTGCAGGCCGACATCCCGACGTTCACCGACTCGATCAAGAAGATGCCGGGCCCGCTGCGCCGGGTGATGCCCGTGGGCGACTGCGCCGACGCGTTCGTCGATGCGATCGAGCACCGCCGCGACCAGGTGTACGTGCCGAAGTCACTCAAGCGCCTGCGGACGCTGCGCGGCGCGCTCGCCGGCCCGTTCGACCGGATCATGCGACGGGAGGCGGCCAACTCCGTGCCCGAGGCGGAGGAGAACTACGCACGGCTCGGCCGCAGCTTCGGCGAGCACAGCATGGGCCACGGCAAGAAAGCCGAAAAAGACTGAGACGGGGCGCAAGGCGCTCCGGCACCCGATGCGTCTGAGGGTCAATGAGCGAGCGGAGCGAGCGAATCCTCGGTAGAGCGTTTTGCGAATGCATCGCCGAGCGGAGCGAGGCGATTGCATGAGTTACTACGGGGACGACGGCGAGGACACCTGGTCGGGCGCAAGCGACCGCCGCAAATGGGGTTTCATCTGGTTGACGGTCGGCGCGGTCGTCGTCGTGATCGCGTTGTGCGCCACGGGGTTCGTGCTCGCCAAGGGCCAGGACTCGCCGGGCACGAAGGCCGCGTCCGGCGTCGAATCGCCCGTCGCGCCGTCGGCCGTGACGTCGACGGCGGCCGCTCCCACCGTCGCACCGACGCCCACCGCGGCAGCGACAAGCGCGACTCCCTCGCGCACGACGAAGCCCACGCCCTCGAAGAACCCCAAGGCGACGCTGCCGCCGCCGCCCGCGCCGCCGCGCACGACGGCGCCCGGCTGCGTGCCCACGCAACGCGGCACGGCCGCGAGCTACGCGCAGGTGCGGGCGGCGCTGAAGGTGTCGGCGGGGCACACCTACTGGGCCAGCGTGCCCAGCATCAAGGTGCCGGAGCGGCTGCTGATCGCGATCGCGATGACGGAGAGTTCGTGGCGGTCCAACGTGATCGCGTGCGACGGCGGCATCGGGCTCATGCAGGTCATGCCGGACACGGTCACCCAGATCAACAACCGGTTCGGGACGAAGTGGGACGTGAACACGCTGCAGGGCAACGCGCACCTGGGCGCCAACTATCTCGCCTGGACCGTCAAGTACCTCGGCGACCTGTACTTCGGCGGCAGCTACGACCTGACAAACCAGCCGCTGATGGACGGCGTGATCGCGGCCTACAACTACGGAGCGGGCGCGATCGACCCGACGAAGGGTGCCGCCGGCATCCCGAATCCGGGCTATGTCAACCAGGTCAAGCAGTACATGGCCAGCTGCCCCTGCGACGCGTTCTGACCCTTGCGGTGCCACGGCGAACGTGAAAGAAAGGGTCCCCCGCGTCGATTCTGGGAGGCCCCGTGGCAACAGTCGAGACGGTCAAAGGTCCGGTCGCGGTAGAAGACCTCGGCCCGACGTTGATGCACGAGCACGTGTTCGTGATGTCCACCGAGCACGTGCAGAACTACGGCGAGGGCTCCTGGTGGGACGAGGAGGCCCAGGTCGCGAACGCGGTGGTGAGGCTCAACGAGCTTTCGGCCACCGGCATCAGGACGATCGTCGATCCCACGGTGTGGGGCCTCGGACGGTACATTCCACGCATCCAGCGGATAGCCGCGCAGGTCGACCTGAACATCATCGTGGCGACCGGCGTCTACGTGTACGAGGAACTGCCGCACCACTACAGCGTCCGCGGGCCCGGCCTGACCATCGACATGCCGGAGCCGATGGTGGCCGACTTCAGCGCCGACATCCGCACCGGCATCGCCGGCACCGGGGTGAAGGCCGCATTCCTCAAGTGCGCCGTCGAGGCGCAGGGGCTCACGCCGGGCGTCGAGCGCGTCGCCCGCGCCGTGGCGCGCACGTCGGTGGAGACCGGTGCGCCGATCACCGTGCACACGTCGTCGCCGGCGCAGGCCGGCCGGCTCGCGGTGGACCTGTTCCGCAAGGAGGGCGTCGACCTGACGAAGGTCGTGATCGGCCACGCCGGCGACAGCAACGACATCGACTACCTGATGGAACTCGCCGACACCGGCGCGACGCTCGGCATGGACCGGTTCGGCCTGGACGTGTTCAACCCGACCGAGAACCGGGTCGCGACGATCGTGGCGCTGGCCGAGCGCGGCTACGCCGACCGCATGGTGCTGGCGCACGACGCGTCCTGCTTCATCGACTGGTTCGGCGGCGCGCACGACGACGTGCGGGCGACCATGCCGAACTGGAACTACCTGCACATCGGCAACGACGTGCTGCCCGCGCTGCGCGCCGCCGGGGTCAGCGAGGGCCAGATCAACCAGATGCTCGTCGACAATCCGCGCCGGTACTTCTCATGAGTGCCGTGTTCGACACCGACGGCATCACGCTGGGAGCCGACGGCATCAAGCGGTACGACGGGGTGCCACCGAGCGTCGTCGCTATGCTCCGCGCCACCGTCGAGCGCGCCGGCGGCCGCGAGGCGCTGGTGGAGACGGGTGGCGGCCCACGGGTTACCTACCGGGAGTTGTGGGACCGGGCCGCGCGGGTGGCGGGCGGCCTGCGCGCGAGCGGCGTGTCGCCGGGGGATCGGGTGGCGATCCGGCTCGGCAACGGCGTCGACTGGGTGCTGGCGTTCTTCGGGGCGATGTTCGCAGGCGCCGTCGTGGTGCCGGTGAACACGCGGTTCGCCGACGAGGAGGTGGCGTACGTCGTCTCCGACAGCGGCGCGGCGGTGGTGATCGCACCGGGTGACGCGTTGCCGGACGGCGAGCCGTTCGTGCACGAGGAGGCCGGGCCGGACACGCCGGCCGCGATCTTCTACACCAGCGGCACCACGGGATTCCCGAAGGGCGCGGTGACCACGCACGCCAACTTCGTCACCAACGCGGAGACCTGCCGACGGGTGCTGCGACTCGAGCACGGCACCGGGTTGCGGACGCTCGTCTCGGTGCCGTTGTTCCACGTCACCGGGTGCAACAGCCAACTGCTCGTGGCCGTGTACCTCGGCGGCTGCACGGTGATCATGCCGCAGTTCGAGGTGGGCGCGTTCCTCGCGGCGATCGCCGAGGAGCGTATCGACGTGCTGACCACGGTGCCGGCCGTCTACTGGCTCGCCATCAACCAGCCGACGTTCGCCGAAGCCGACGTCTCGTCGGTGCGGATGCTCTCGTACGGGGGAGCGCCGATCGCGCCGGAACTGGTTGGCCGGATCATGAAAGCATTCCCGGGCGCCCGCGTCGGCAACGGGTTCGGGCTCACCGAGACCTCCAGCGTCACCTCGTACCTGCCGCACGAGTTCGCGCAGCACGCCGACTCGGTCGGCTTCCCGGCGCCGGTCTGCGACGTCCGCATCGCCGACGCGGGGCCGGACGGCGTGGGCGAACTGCTGGTGCGCGGTCCGAACATCGTCGCGGGGTACTGGAACAAGCCCGAGGCGACGGCAGACGCCTTCGTCGACGGCTGGCTGCACACCGGCGACCTGGCCCGGATCGACGGAAACGGCTTGATCTACATCGTCGACCGGGCCAAGGACATGATCAACCGTGGTGGCGAGAACGTGTACTGCGTCGAGGTCGAGAACGCGCTGGCCGGTGCGCCGGGGGTGTTCGAGGCGGTCGTGGTCGGCGTGCCGGACGAGGTGATGGGCGAGAAGGTCGGCGCCGTGCTGGTGCCGCTGCCGGGCGCCAGCATCGACGTGCCCGCCGTGCTTGCCTATCTGCGCGAGCACATCGCCGACTTCAAGGTTCCCCAGTATGTGGCGGTGCGGGGCGAGGCGCTGCCGCGGAATCCGGGCGGAAAACTGCTCAAACGACGCATCCGCGACGAGACGACGTGGGGGCCAGCGCTGCGCTGAGTCTGCTCAAGTCCATTTCCGGGGTGCCGATGGGGTTGCGTGGACGGCTCCAGCCCGCTGGCACTCAACGATCTGGTGGACATCTCGCTCGCATCGGGCGCCGTCTACCCGTCGCGGGTAGAGGACGTCAACGGCGACGTCCTGCGCGTGGCCGCCGTCCTCGGATCGCTCGACGGCGTGCGCCTCGACGACTCCGTCGAGCTGGCCTGGCTGCTGGCGGGGGACCGGCTGGCGGCGCCGGCCAAGGTCGTCGGCATGCCGGCGAGCCAGACCCCGTCCTGGGACGTGCGCATCACCGGCGAGCCGCGCCGGCAGAACCGCCGCGGGTTCGTGCGCGGCGGCGGCGGCGAGCCGGTACGGCTGCGCCGACCCGACGACGCGGGGCCGCCGCTGGACGGCTACGTCATCGACGTCGGCGAGGCGAGCGTGCGGGCGCGCGTGCGCAAGTGCGACTACGAGCTCGAAGAGCAGCTGATGGTGACGATGCAGCTCGGTCCCGACGTGGTGGCCGTGGACGGCAGCGTGATCGCCGTGCGCAACATCATCGAGACGGGGTACGTGGACGTCATCGTGTCGTTCGGTACCGGCGAGGCGCAGGGCCGGATCATCCGCAGCTACATCATGAAGTGGCAGCTCGAACAGCGGCGCCGGTTGGCGGCCAAGTCCTGATTCCGCTGGTGGGTTACCCGCGGCCGCCAGCGGGCGCAGCGAAGCGGAGCCCGCGGTCAAGCGGCCGCGTAACGGGGCGCCGACGGTAGGGTGGCGCCATGCGGACGCTGGAGACGGGTACTGAGGATCTGCTCGCGCATGTCGACGACGGCGTCGCGGTGCTGACGATGAACCGGCCGGAGCGGCGCAACGC
>Ga0111539_10004622_pt1 | contig 17970 bp, 13 predicted proteins | sample RhiMethybrSRZTD1_FD_79667 | JGI IMG/M metagenome (GOLD analysis project Ga0111539, IMG submission 79667) | Populus rhizosphere microbial communities from Tennessee, USA - Rhizosphere MetaG P. TD hybrid SRZTD1 (version 2) (version 2) | ecosystem: Host-associated > Plants > Roots > Rhizosphere >... | reverse complement strand
TGGAGAATCGGTGTCGCTGGACGAAGTCATGCTCGAGTGCCGGGCGATGATGGAACCGCAGGCGCAGCAGCGTGGCATCAGCATGACCTTCCCCGAGTTCGACAACCCCTGCTTCGTCAGTTCCGATCGGACCCGCTTGAAGCAGATTCTCATCAACCTGCTCTCCAACGCGATCAAATACAACAGGGCGCAGGGAACGGTCGTCGTCGACTCCACCGCGATCGGCCCGGACCGCATTCGCATCAACATCACGGACACCGGGGCGGGATTACGTCCGGAAAAGCTGGCGCAGCTGTTCCAGCCGTTCAATCGTCTCGGACAAGAGGCCGGGGGCGAGGAAGGCACGGGCATCGGCCTCGTGGTGACCAAGCGCCTCGTCGAACTGATGGGGGGCGCCATCGGCGTGGACAGCACCGTCGGGACGGGAAGCGTGTTCTGGATCGAACTGATCTCGGCTGCTGCACCGCAACTTGCCGTTGAAGGAGGCGAAGCTGCCGCACATGCCCCACCGCCAGTGCCCGACGGCGCGCGGCTGCGTACCTTGCTCTGTGTCGAGGACAACCCGGCCAACCTGAAGCTGGTCGAGGAACTCATCGCGCGCCGCCCCGATCTGCGCCTGCTGACCGCGGTGAACGGGACTCTCGGCATCGAGGTGGCGCGCGCCTCGCAGCCGGAGATGATCCTGATGGACCTCAATCTGCCTGACATCAGCGGTTTCGAGGCAATGAAAATCCTGCGCGAAGACCCGGTCACTGCGCACATCCCCGTCGTGGCGCTCAGCGCGAATGCCATGCCGCGCGACATCAGGAAGGGCCTGGAGGCAGGATTCTTCCGGTATCTCACCAAGCCCATTAAGGTCAACGAGTTCATGGACACACTGCGCATGGCGCTGGAATTTGCCGAACAGCGGGCCGCAGAAGAAGGGCGTCCAGCCCTGCGCATTCTCGTCGCCGAGGACCATCCCGTGAATCAGGAGGTGGCGAGGCAGATCCTGCAGCGGCTGGGGCATCACGTCGTCGTGGCCGTCGATGGCCACGCGGCGCTTGCCGCGCTCGAGCAGTCGGGGCGCGGGGCGTTCGACCTCGTGCTGATGGACCTGCAGATGCCGGTGATGGGCGGGCTCGAGGCCACGGCCGCAATCCGCGCCGCCGAGCGCGCCTCGGGGACGCACCTTCCGATCGTGGCGCTGACCGGGAACGCGATGCCGGGCGACCGCGAACGGTACCTGGAGGCCGGCATGGACGGGTACGTCACGAAGCCGATCGACGCCGTCGAGCTGGCCCGCGTTATCGACCAGGTCGTGCCGCCGGCTGCAGCGCCCGGGACGGTCCCCGCGGCGGCAGTCCAGGTGGCGCCGAGCGTCGCAGGCCGGCCCGCCTTCGACGAGCGGGTCTTTCGTGCGAGGCTGGGTGACAACACGCGACTGTTCGAAAAGATGGTGCGTCTGTTTCTCGAAGACTGCCCCGCCCGGATGCGAGCCATGCGGCGCGCGATCGGCGCCGGCGACGGCGAGGCGCTGCGCGAGCCCGCGCACGCGTTGCGGGGCGCCGCGGCAAATTTCGCAGCCGCTCCGGTCGCCGAAGCCGCACAACGACTCGAGCTGCAGGCGAAGAACGGAGACTTTTCTCAGTCGCTGGCGACGTACGATGTGCTGACCCGGGAGATGCAACGCCTGCGGCGGGCGCTCCGCCGCGCCGCGGCAAGTTTGGCGAAGGACGGCGTGGACGCTCTCACCGATCCACGGCGCGGACGACACGTCAGATCCGATTGAACTTCGCGATCGCTTTCGTGAGCGATTTGAACTCGCGAATGAACGGAAACATCCCAGTCTCACGCTCGTCGATCTCCTGCGCCTTCTTCAGGATTTCGGCCGCGCGTTCCTGCGGTACGACGACGACCCCGTCCTCGTCAGCCACGATGATGTCGCCCGGACGGACCAGGACGCCCGCGCAGGTCACCGGGACGTTTCTCCCGACGGTCGCGTAGTGACCGACCGCGGTCCGCGGTGACGCCGAACGCGCATACACCGTGAGCCCCATGCGACGAATGTCCCAGATGTCGCGAATCGCGCCATCGAGGACCATCCCCGCCATGCCGCGCACGGTCGCGGCCGTGCCCATTAGATTTCCCATCGCGGCGATGTCGAGCGTGCCCTCCATAACGATGACGCCGACCTCACCCGGCTGCGCGTTGTCGATCATCTCGACGGAGTGCTTCGTCGACAGCGCGGGCGTCGCCTGGTCGGCCGTTGCGGGTTTGACGAGCGACGTGACCGCGCGACCCACCAGTGGGCGACCGGTCACGAGCTTCATGTCATGGAACATCGTGCCATTCGCGCCCGTGACGAGCTCAACGGCATCGGAGACCGACGCGGGGTACGTCTTCTTGAACCCGGCAATGAGCGGATCGACGGGCGCACCGTTGGGCGTCGACTTGGCGCAGGCCACGGTGAGGATCGCCAGCACCGATAGCCACAGCACAGAGCAAGAGCGCGCGGGGGCCATCCGTCTCTCCTAGCCGCGTCCCGGGCCGCGGCGTTTGGCCGTCCACGTCGCGCCGAGGTACTCGCCCATGTCCAGCGCGCCTGAGAGCGTTTCACCGGCGAGCTTGCCGGTGAAGCGGAAATTGATCGAATCGCCGCGAGGCGCCAGATTGCTCGAGAGCGTCACCGTGTCGCCGTTGATGGTGCCGGTGATGTCGCGCGTGGCGAAATCTGCCTGATGACTTCCGGTCAGCCGGTTGCCGGTTTGCAGCAGTTGAAATCCGTGCGACGTCCTGCTCGCCAGAAACTGAATCTCGACTTGCCATGCCCCCGACAAGTCCGTCGCCGGCGCCGCAACCGGATCGGCCGGCTTCAGTGTGTGCGGAGTCGAGAGAACCTGAAAGAGACGATCCGCGATGATTTTGTCGTCGCCGGGCGACAGCGTGTGCGGATTGATCGACAGGCTCGTGTCTCCCGGCGCGTTCTGTGTCGCACCGCCTCGCCCTCCCGCGCCACCCACCCCCGTGCTCCCGGCGACGTGAATACGTGGTTCGGTCGCGTCGAGAATCCGAGCGACCTCCGTGCCCGTGATGCCGAGCTTTTGCGAGTCCCAGCGGATGGAGAGATTGGACGCTTTGTTGTCGCGGCTCTCCTGTTCTGGTCTCACCGTGGCGGTGACCCCGGGAATCTTGGACACCCGAGCCGCGATGAGCGTGAGTCGTGCGATCCACTCCTTGAATACGGCGGCGTGATCGCGCTTGACCCAGCTCTCGACGGCCACGACCATGCCCACGACTTCCTCGCGGCCAATCTTCATCGCGCGCGAGTAGCCGTGATGCGGCGCGCTGTGCACCCATGCGGCCTGGCAGAGATCCTTGCGCCCAAGCAGGAGCCCGGCGCTCTGCGGGCCGCGAATCGCTTTGCCGCCGCTGTAGCAGACGAGCGTCGCGCCCCGCTGCAAGTGAACGTTTGGGTTGACGGTCAACACCTCCGCGGCAGCATCCACGAGCACAGGGACGTTGCGCGCCTTCGCGGCCGCGCAAATCGCTTCGGTGGACATCGGACCGGTTTCGTTGGATGGGCCCGCCATGATGTAGATCATCGCGGTCCTCGGCCCAAGCGCGAGCTGAAGCGACTCGGGCGAGTCGACTTCGATGATCTTCACGCCAAGCGCTCGCACTGCGGCGTCGTACTGATTGCGCGACGCCGTGGGAATGATGACCTCGTCTTTGGGAAAGCCGGTGAGATTCGGCAGACGGACGTGCATCTCGGGGTTGCCGCCGGCAAGACACGCCGCAGTGGCGTGAGAGATTGCCGCCGAACACCCGGCGCTCACCATGCCCCACTCCGCACCGGTCAACTCGGCCAGCCGCTTCCCGGCCGCGGCCTCGAGCTCGTCCATGTGCGCGTGTTGCTGATTGGCCAGCGTCTTGACGGCCTGCACTTCGGGCAGCTCGATGTTGCCCCCGATGATGGTGAACGTGCCGCGCGCGTTGATGATGGGACGCACGCCGAGCGCCTGATACGGACTGACGACCGGCGCGGCCGCCGTCGCGGTCCTCTGCGCTGCCGTCTCGGCGACACTTGCCGTTGAATGCCCGCGCGCCCCGACCAATCTGCTGCTTCCCAGAACACCGAAGAGCCCGAGCAGATTGCGCCGGCTGAGACGCTGCGGAGTGAACCAGCGGCGCTCCTCGAGTTTGGACATGCGGGCCTCCATGGTTGGCGGGTCGACGGAAGAAAAACACCTCTGCCGTGCTTTGTCAACACGCGCCGTGCGGCCCGTGCGAAGGTAAGGCTCCACGCGCCTCGAGACGATGTAGCATGGCGCGCATGACACGCATTGCGGCTCTGCTGGCGGCGATGGTGCTCGTTCAAGGGGCAAACGCACAGGCCACCTACGATCTCGTGCTCAAGGGCGGGCACGTCCTCGACAGCAAGAATCGGATCAACGCGATCCGTGACGTCGCGATCAAAGGCGACCTCATCGCCGCGGTCGCGCCCGACATTCCCGCCTCGTCGGCCACGCGCGTCGTCGACGTCTCCGGCTTGTACGTCGCGCCCGGTCTCGTCGATATTCACGTTCACGTGTTCCCCGGTGAACGACCCGGCACGTACGCGGGCGGCGATCTTGGACTCGCGCCGGATGGTTTCACGCTGCGGAGTTGCGTGACGACGGTCGCCGACGCGGGAAGCTCAGGATGGCGCAGTTTCCCCGACTTCAAAGCCCGAATCATCGACCGCTCGAAGACGCGCGTCGTGGCATTTCTCAACATCGTCGGCGTCGGCATGCGCGAAGGACGGCTCGAGCAGAATCTGCAGGACATGGAAGTGCAGCCAACCGCCGAGATGGCGATGAGGCACAAGGGCGTGATCATCGGCATCAAGAGCGCGCATTTCAATGGGCCGGAATGGACGCCCTACGAGAAGGCCGAGGAAGTCGGACGGCTGGCCAACATCCCCGTGATGGTGGACTTCGGCGGCAACGTGCGCGCCGGGCGGACGCTCTATGACCTGCTGAACAAGTACTTCAGGCCCGGCGACATCTTCACGCACATGTACGGCGGTGTGCGAGGCGAGCAGGACGACAAAACACAGGGCCCAAGCCAGGCGATGATCGATGGTCGCAAGCGCGGCGTGATTTTCGACGTCGGCCATGGCGGCGGCAGCTTCAAGTGGCCAACGGCGATTCCGTTGATGAAGGCCGGCTTCATTCCGGATTCGATCTCGACGGATCTTCACGCGAGCAGCATGAATGCCGGCATGAAGAACATGCTCGACGTGATGAGCAAGTTTCTCTTGATGGGCATGTCGCTCGAAGACGTGGTGTTGCGGTCGACCTGGAATCCCGCGAGGGAAATCCAACTCGAGCAGCTCGGGCACCTCTCGGTCGGTGCGCCGGCCGACATCGCCGTGTTCCGCGTCGATCGCGGCAAGTTTGGATTTGTCGATCAATCATCGCTCGTCGTCGAAGGCACCCAACGTCTCGGGTGCGAAGCGACGTTGCGCGACGGCAAGGTGCTGTACGACGCGAACGGAATCACCATGGCGCGGTACAGGTGAAGGAGCCCGGTATGGATGCGAGAAGCCGACGGAGATTCGTGAACAGCATGATGGCGGCCACGGCGGCGGCGATGGGTGGCCCGATACTGTTCGCCGCGCCTGGTCAGCAGACGACGACACCCGCAGCACCAGCAGGCAATCAAACACGCCAGCCGCGCCCCAGGCCCGCGGGCATCGTGTGGATCTCGGGCACCGGCATCGAGCGTCAGCCCGGCCCCAACACCTGGGACTTGAAGGAGCACACGCGGCTCACGATGGACAACGTGAAAGCCTCCGTCGAGCGGCTGGGCGGGACGATGAGCGATTTTCTGTACTTTCAGGTGTTCTTTTGCTTGCGCTCGGACGACAGCACACCGCTTCCGACGGGCAGCGCCGCCGCCGCGGCGTACCAACAGGGCTACATGGACTTGAACAGCGTGTACAACACCTACTGGCAGGGCACGAAGTACGGCGCGCCGCCGCGATCGTGCTTCGCGCTCGCGTGGATTCCGGGGAGCTCGCTGATCGAAGTGGTGGGCGCGGCGTACATCCCGCAGAGCGCAACGTAGTCGGTGTCACCTGTCGTCGTGTCGCGCGCGCGACACGGCGCATGCGCACAAACTATATATTCATATATAGTTGAGACGTGGCCGCCAGCCCGCTGCAGGCGTTCAAAGCCCGGTTCTTCCGGGCCCTCGCGCACCCGGTCCGCATCAAGATTCTCGAAATCCTGGTGCGCGGCGATCGCACAGTGCAGCAACTGCAGGACGCGCTCGGCCTCATGCAGCCAGTCGTGTCGCAGCAACTGGCTGTGCTCCGCAACCAGGGCATCGTCGCGACCGAGAAGCAGGGCCTGACCGTTCGCTACACACTGCGGGATCCCGCGGTCGGCGAGCTGCTCGAGGTGGCCCGACGGATCTTCAGCAATCATCTGGTCGATTCCCAGGGCATGCTCCGGGAACTGAAACGGGAGGTGCGGAACGGATGACGACGTTCGGTCTGCGCTGGCAGAGCCTTGTCGATCTCGTCGTGCTGGCCGCGGCGATCTCTCTGCTCCTGCGCTGGAGCCGGGAAGCGCGGGCGCTGCGCGTCACGCTCGGCATTCTCGGTCTCGAAGCCGGTGCGATCATGGCTCGCCAGTTGGGACTCGCGATTACCGTCTGGGTCCTGCATGCCGCGGCGCTCGCCGCGGCCGTCGTGCTCGTCGTTCTCTTTCAGCCCGAGCTTCGCCACGCCTTGAACCGGTTGGAAGTAATCGTGACGCGGCCCCAGCGTCGGGGCGCGCTGGCCCACGCCCTGGAAGCGATCGCGACCGCCGCGTTTTCGCTCGCGCGGGCGCGCCGCGGGGCCCTCATCGTGGTGACCCGCCGCGCTGCGGTGAATGAGCTGCTGACCGGGGGGGTGTTGCTCGGCGGCGAGGTCTCGGCGGAAATCCTCGAAGCGATCTTTCGCAAGGTGTCCCCGGTGCACGATGGGGCCACCATCATCGACGGCGATCGGATTACCCGCGTCGGCGCGCTGATGCCGCTCTCACACGACCAGAAGCTCCCACGCGACTGGGGCACGCGGCACCGGGCCGGCATGGGGCTGACCGAGCGATCGGACGCCGTCGTCATCGTGGCGTCGGAAGAACGCGGCGATCTGACGCTGATGCACGATGGCGCGTTTCAGCGGATCGACACCGCCCAGGAGCTGGTCGCCAGGCTGAAGGATCTGGTTACGACGCCGGTGGTCGGGCGCCCGCACGTGCGGCGCTCGAGCGAGCTGCTGCTGCAGAGCGTCGCCCTGGCGCTCGCCCTCGCGATTTGGGGCACCACGTTTCTCGTGACCGGCAGCGTCGTCCGGACGAGAACGGTCCCGATCGAATTCACGAGCCTGGCGCCTGGCTTGAGAATCGTGGACCAGTCCGCCGTGTCTGCGCAGGTGCGGCTCCGCGGCAGCGCGTGGGCGCTCGACGCGATCGAGGACGAACGAGTGGTCGTACGCGCCGACCTTCGAGACGCGGGGGAGGGCGTCCACAGCGTCGACGTCGGCGATCCGTCGCCGGCCCTTCCGCCCGGCATCCGCGTCGACGACATCTCCCCGCACCGGGTGTCGGTGCGGCTGGCACGCCCGACGGCCGCCGGCGCCAGGGAACGCCCATGACGGCCGTCGATCCGTCCGGCGCCGTGCCCGCCGCGCTCGTCCTCCGGATCGCGATCGTCGCGCTGACGCTCGTCGCGGCCCGCCGGCACGCCCTGGCGCGCCGCGTGGCGTTCCTGGGATCGGCGGTCGCGTCCCTCGTGACCGGACTGGTCGCCGTATACGTGCTTTACAGCGGCTCGCCGCTCGCCGGCCTGCTGTTCGCGCACCAGGCCTCGGGCATTCGGTTCACCTACGCAGTGGACGGGCTGTCCGCGTGGTTTCTGCTGGTCCTGGCGGTTCTGGCCGTGCCGATCGCGATCTTCAGCATCGGCTACCTCGGGCATTCCCACTTCAGCCGGCGATCGGTGTTCGTCGGCGTCGCCTTCAACGTGCTGCTGGGCGCGCTCGAGATCGTCTTCGCGGCCGACAACGTCTTCGCGTTCCTGTTCGCCTGGGAGCTGTTCACGCTGGTCACGGCCGCGCTCGTCGCCACCGATCACGAGCAGGTCGCCAATCGCCGTGCCGCTTTCCTGTATCTGGTGATGTCGCACGTGGCGACCGGCTGTCTCATCGGCGGCTTTCTCACGCTGGTTGCTGTGTCCGGCGGCGCCTCGCTGTCGTTCTCGACGCTCCTCTCCGGCCAGGTGGCGTCGGGACCGCTGCGCGACTGGCTCTTCGCGCTGTTCTTCGTCGGATTCGGCGTCAAGGCCGGCGTGATTCCTCTCCACATTTGGCTTCCGGAGGCGCACCCGGCGGCGCCGACGAACATCTCCGCCTTGATGTCCGGCGTACTAATCAAGGCTGGGATCTACGGCATCGTGCGCGTCTGCGTGTTCGGTTTGGGTGTCCCCAGCCCGGGCTGGGGCATCATTGTCGTTGTCTCGGGAGGGTTGGCCGCGGTACTCGGCGTGTTGTACGCGCTGATGCAGCACGATCTGAAGCGCCTCCTTGCGTATCACAGCATCGAGAACATCGGCATCATCCTCCTCGGCCTCGGGGCGGGGATGATGGCGCTCGCGTACGGGCGGAGCGACGTCGCCTCAGTGGGCATCGCCGCCGGTTTGTTTCACGTGTTGAATCACGCGGTCTTCAAGGGCCTCCTCTTTCTCGGCGCGGGCGGCGTCATCACGGCGACCGGCACGCGACACATCGAAGAATTCGGCGGGCTGCTGCGACGCATGCCGTGGACGGGACTCTGCTTCCTCGTCGGCGCGATGGCGATTTCGGGCCTGCCGCCGCTCAACGGCTTTGCGAGCGAATGGCTGACGTTTCAGGCCTTTCTGTTCGGATTCAGCGGTAAGGCCGAGCCACCGATGTTGCTGTTGTTCCCGGTGGCCGGCGCGCTGTTGGCGCTCACGACCGCGCTCGCTGCCGCCTGTTTCGTGAAGGCGTTCGGGATCTGTTTTTTGGCGCTGCCGCGGACTCCGGCAGCGGCGGGGGCGCGCGAATCAGCCGTGATCATGCTGGCGCCGCAGGCCTTTCTGGCGGCGCTCTGCATCGCGCTGGGCCTGGCGCCGGGCATCGTGCTGCGCACGCTCGGCGGCGTGATGGCGACTCTGCCCGGTTTGCAGCCGCAGGCGAGCCTGGGCCGGACGGCGTTCGACATGACCGCGGGCCCTCCCGAGGCCACCGGCCTGGTGTTCTTCGATCACGTCACTCCCATCGCGCTCGCCGGGGCGCTCCTGGTGGCGCTGGGCGTGGCGGCGTGGGTGACGCGGCGCGCCGGTGTGGCGCGGCGCGTGCCGACGTGGGGATGTGGCGGTCAACTATCGCCGCGCACGGAGTACACGGCGACGGCCTTTTCGAAGCCGTTGATGATGATCTTCAGCGCCATTTACCGGCCCACGCGACAGGTCGAGGCCATGGCCAAAGGGTCGCCGTACTTCCCGCACGAAGTCAGGTATCGCGCGGAGATCGAGCCGACCTTCGAGCGATATGTGTACGGCCCGTTGGCGCGCGGGATCATTCGCCTGGCTGACGGGATGAAGGTGCTGCAGGCGGGCAGTCTTCATGCCTACCTCGCCTACGTGATTGCCTTGGTGGTCAGCCTCGTGCTCGTTGTCTGGTGGAGAGGGTGAGGTGAGTGTCATCGAAGGTCTGGCCGTCGGATTGCCCGCCTCGCTCGTCGTGCGCCTGGTGACCGTGACCGCCACGCTGCTCCTGGCCCGGAACGTGCGCGCGTGCCGTCTCGTCGCGCTCGGCGGCTCCATCCTGGCCTCGTTGATGACGATGGCGATGGCGGTACAGGTGATTGCCTCGGGACACAGCGCCGACGGTGTGCTCATCCGGCATGCGGCGTCCGGCATCGCGATCGGCTACTCGCTGACGCCGTTGTCCGGGTGGTTTCTGATCGTGGCGGGCATCGTGGCCGTGCCGGTCGCGTTCTACAGCGTCGGGTATTTCGCGCACGCGATTGTCGCGTCCCGTACGGCCGCGGTCGGTGCCTTGCTCAACGTGCTGCTGGGTGCCTTGGAGCTCGTGTTCGCGGCAGACGGAGTGATCGCGTTTCTGTTCGCCTGGGAGTTGATGACACTCGCGACGGCCGCCCTCGTGGCGACCGACCACGAAGCGCGCGCGAGCCAGCGCGCGGCCTTCCTCTACCTGGTCATGTCGCACGTGGGCACGGGCTGCCTCATCGCCGGCTTCCTGATCCTGTCGGCGGCATCCGGCTCGATGGCGTTTTCCACCCTGCTCTCGGGCGCCGTCGTTTCGGGCCCGCTGCGGCACGCGCTCTTTGTGCTCTTCTTCTTCGGATTTGCGGTGAAGGCCGGAATCATTCCCTTCCACGTGTGGCTGCCGGAAGCCCACCCGGCGGCGCCAAGCAGCATCTCGGCGCTCATGTCCGCGGTGCTCATCACGGCCGGCATCTACGGCCTCGTCAAGGTGTGCGTGTTCGGCCTCGGGGTTCCGGAGGTGCGCTGGGGGCTCGCCTTCATGGCCCTCGGCACGTTGTCCGCCATACTCGGTGTGCTCTACGCGCTCACGCAGACGGACATCAAGCGGCTCCTGGCGTACAGCACGATCGAGAATGCCGGGATCATGGTCCTCGGTCTCGGGGCCGGCATGGTCGCCCTCGCCCTGGGCAACGGGGCGCTCGGCGCGCTGGCCGTGGGCGCGAGCCTCCTGCACGTCCTGAATCACGCGGTCTTCAAGGGCCTCCTGTTTCTCGGGGCGGGCGGCGTGGTCGCCGCGAGCGGCACGCGCAGGCTCGAGCAGCTCGGCGGCCTGATCAAACGTATGCCCTGGACGGCCGTGTTCTTTCTCGTCGGCGCCATGGCGATCTCCGCGCTGCCGCTCTTCAACGGGTTCGTGAGCGAGTGGCTGACGTTTCAGACGCTGCTGCTCGGCTTTGCCTCGACACCCGGTCTGGTACGTCTGAACTTTCCCTTCGGGGGCGCGCTGCTCGCGCTCACCGCGGCCCTCTCGGCCACGTGCTTCGTCCGGGCGTTCGGCATCAGCTTTCTGGCGCTGCCACGGAGCCCTGCCGCCGCCGACGCGCGCGAGTCGCCGGTCTCGATGCTCGTGCCGCAGGCGTTTCTGGCGGTCATGTGCGTCGCATTGGGCCTGTTTCCCGGGAGCGTCTTTGGCGCGCTCGGCGCGGTGCTGCGGTCGTTGCCCGGCCTGCGGCCGCGGCCCGAGTCGGTCCTGGGGCCGCTGGGATTGGTGACGGGCTCAGCGGGATCCGAATCGTTCGACCGGCTCGTGCCGGTGGTGATTGGCGGCGCCATGCTGGGCGGGGTCGCGATGGCGGTCGGCGTCACGACGCGGTGGCGCCAGACGCGGACCGCCGTCCGCCGGCCGCCGACGTGGGGTTGCGGCGGCGAGCTCACGCCGCGCACCGAGTACACCGCGACCGCGTTTTCGAAGCCGCTGATGATGGTGTTCCGCGCCGTGTACCGGCCGACGCGAGACGTCGAGACGTTGACCGAGGTGTCGCCGTACTTTCCGCGTGAAGTGCGCTACCGGTCGGAGATCGAACCGACCTTCGAACAGTACGTGTACGGTCCATTGGCGCGCGGCGTCCTCCGGGCGGCCGCCGGCCTGCGCGTGCTGCAAGCCGGGAGCCTGCACGCCTATCTGGCGTATGTCCTCGTGCTCGGCGTCCTGCTCCTCATCTGGCTCGGAGGTCCGACGTGATCCAGGACGCGTTCTTTGCGGCCGGGCTGGCGGTGGCGCAGGCCGTGGGGCTCCTCGCCGTGGCGCCGCTCCTCAGAACCCTCATCAAGAAGATGAAGGCCAGGCTCCAGAATCGCCAGGGGCCGCCGCTGCTCCAGGGCTACTACGACCTGGCGAAGCTCTTTGCCAAAGAGTCGGTGCGATCCGAAACGGCCTCGTGGATCTACGTCGCGGGCCCCCGCGTCTACTTCGCGGCCGCGGTCTCCGCGACGACGCTGGTGCCGGTGCTGATTGCCATGGCGCCGCTCGAATCCGCCGGGGGCATCCTGTTGCTCGTCGGCACGCTGGCGCTCGGCCGCTTCGCGCTCGCCACCGCCGCGCTCGACACGGGCAGCCCCTTCGGCGGGATGGGCGCGAGCCGCGACATGACGGTCGCCGCGCTGGCCGAGCCCGCGCTGATGCTGGGGCTGTTCACGTCGGCGCTGGCGGCCGGCTCGATGAACCTCGGCGTGCTGGTGAGTGGGCTGCACCAGCAAGGGCCGAGCTTCCATCCCAGCGATTTTCTGGCGCTGGCGGGGCTCTTCGTCATTCTGATTGCCGAAACGGGCCGCATTCCGGTCGACAATCCGGCCACCCATCTCGAGTTGACGATGATCCATGAGGCGATGGTTCTCGAGTACGCCGGCCCCGATCTCGCGCTCGTCGAGTGGGCGTCCGCGCTCAAGGAACTCTTGTACATGACGTTGCTCATCGATCTGTTCCTGCCCGTGGGCATCGCCGGGAGCGCGTCCGTGAGCGCGATCGGCATCGCGGCGCTGGCTTGGGCCGGCAAGGTCCTGCTGCTGGCGGTGGCCGTGACGCTCACGGAGAGCACGAACGCGAAACTCCGTCTCTTTCGTGTGCCCGAGCTCGTGTCGATCTCGCTTGGCCTCGCGTTCCTCGCTCTGGCCATTCGATTCCTGTGAGGCGCCGCTCATGACCGCGAACGTCCTGATTCTCTGCGCCGCCGGCATGCTGGTGAGCGCCTACCTCATGGTGGGGCAGAAGGCCCTCTTCACGGCGATTCGGCTCTACGGCGTGCAGTCGCTGCTCCTGGCAGTGATCGCCGCCACGATTGCGATTTCGCAGAACCGCCACGATCTATTCGTCACGGCCGCACTCACCGTGACGCTGAAGACCTTCCTGATTCCGTGGTTCCTCATGCGTGTCATCGACCGCATCGGGATCCACCGCGAGATCGAGCCGTTCCTGAACGTGCCGGCCTCGCTGCTCGTATGCCTCGGCCTGACGGTCGTGGGCTATCGCGTCAGCACCGGCTTCCCGGAAGGCGGTCAGGGCGTGAGCCACCATCTGATTGGCATCGCGCTCTCGATGCTGCTGATTGGCCTCTTCCTGATGGTGACGCGCAAGAAGGCCATCACACAGATCCTCGCGCTCCTGACCGTGGAGAACGCGGTGTTCGTCGTGGCCGTCGGGGTGACGTCCGGTATGCCGTTCATCGTCGAGCTGGGCATCTCGTTCGACGTCATTCTGGCCGTGCTCGTCCTTGGAGTGCTGGTCCAGCGCATCGTCGGCCGGTTCGAGTCGATGGATGTCAGCCGCCTGTCGAAGCTGAAAGGGTAGCGTGCACCTGCTTCTCGTCTGGACACTCGTGGTTCCCCTCGTCACTGCCGCAGTCGGCGCCGTGGCCGGCGTGCGCCGGTTCCGGGAAACCGTCATAATCGGCGGCCTTGCGGTGACGTTTGCACTCTGCCTGGCGATTGCCGGCGTGTTCCTCCGCGGCACGATCCCGGCGGCGTTTGGTGACGCATTGCGCGTCGATGGCCTGTCCGCGCTGGTGCTGGTGCTGTGCGGGTTCATCGGTCTGCTCTCGGGCGTGTACGGCGTCGGATACCTCCGGCGCAACGAAGCGCGCGGGCTGATCACGCCACGGATGCGTCGCGAGTTCTTCGGGCTGATTCCGGCCTACGTCTTCGCGCTCCTGCTCGTCTCGATGTCGAACAACCTCGGCATCCTCTGGATCGCCGTCGAGTTGACGACGCTCGCGTCCGTGTTTCTGGTGACGTTCCACGATCGGGATACCTCGCTCGAGGCCGCCTGGAAGTTCCTCATGCTGGGCAGTCTGGGCCTCGCGTTCGCCCTGCTCGGCACCGTGCTGCTGTTCGCGTCCGGCCAGGGACAGCTCGGCGAAGGGATGGCCGCGCTCCATTGGACCCGGCTGATGCAGGTCGCGCCGGAGCTGCACGCCTACACGTTGCGTCTCGGCGTGGTCTTCGCGCTCATCGGGTACGGCACCAAGGCGGGTCTGGCGCCGATGCACACGTGGAAGCCCGACGCGTACGGCGAGGCGCCGTCACCAGCCGGCGTGCTGATGGCCGCGGGCATGATGAACGCCGCCCTCTATTGCGTCATCCGGATTCACCTGATCTCGAAAGCGTCGCTCGGACCGGAGTTCTCCGGCAGTCTGCTGCTGACGCTCGGGCTGCTCTCGGTGCTCGTGGCGACGCCGTTTATCGTGATCCAGTGGAACCTCAAGCGTCTGCTGGCCTACTCGAGCATCGAGCACGTCGGCATCATGGCCATCGGGCTCGGGCTCGGGGCCGAGGCCGCGGTCTTCGGCGCGTTCCTGCACATGACGTATCACACGCTGGCCAAGCCCGTGTCGTTCTTTGCCGCGGGCACGATCGCGCAGCTCTACGGCTCCTCCGATTTCGCCAAGATCGGGCGCGGCACGTTCGGCCGCGCGCCGGTCGCCAGCGCCCTGTTCGTGCTGGCCGCCGTGATGATCACCGGGTCGCCACCCTTCGGCATGTTTTTCAGCGAGCTGATCATTCTGAGGGCCGGGTTTCTCGGCGCGCACCCCACGATCACGGCGGTGTTTCTCGCCGCGCTCGTCGTGCTGTTTTGCGGCTTCGTCTATCAGGTCGGACGCCTGGTGCTCGGACCGCCGCGCGATCCCGCTGAGGTCACCGCGTCGCCTGAGCCGTTCGACCTCGGGATGGGCACGGCGATCGTCGCGGCGGTGCTGGCAGTGGTGTCCGCGTTCTACCTGCCCGGTCCGATGATGGCGCTGATTCGGGCCGCGACCCACGTGGTGTGGAGCGGAGGCGGCGCATGACGAGTTCCGCACGCGCGGTTGTCGCAGCGGCCCTGGACCTGTCGGAGGGGGCGGTCCGCGAGCTGCATGCCGGAGAGCTCGCGCTGGTCGCGAGTCTCGAGAGCCTGCCGGCGCTCGCCGATCGCGTGATGAGCGGTCTCGGCGGCCGGCTCATGTCGCTGTTTGCCAGTGAGGAACCGGAGTGTTTCTGGCTGCACCACGTGTACTCGCTGCCCGAGTGGCGCACGTTCCTGCAGGTGGTCGCGCCGGTCAGTCGCGCCACGCCGGCGTTTCCATCGATCGCCGCGAAGCATCCGGTGGCGAACTGGTTCGAGCGCGAGGTCTTGGACTTCTTTGGGCTCGCGCCGGAGGGCCACCCCAACCCCGAGCGCGTTGCGCTCCATGACGACTGGCCGGATGGAGTGTGGGCGCTTCGCAAGGACGTGCCGTTCGACCGCGCGGTGCCCCGGGTCCCGGGAGAGTTCCACCCATTCCGGCCGGTGACCGGCGAAGGCGTGTTTCAGGTGCCGGTGGGCCCGGTGCACGCCGGCATCATCGAACCCGGACACTTCCGATTTGGCGTGGCCGGTGAGCCCGTGCTGTACCTCCAGCTTCGGTTGTTCTACGTTCACAAGGGCACCGAGAAGCGGTTCGAGCGGGTGCCGTGGCGTCACGCGATCTTCCTGGCCGAGTCCATCTCCGGTGATACGGCCGTGGCCCATGCGTTGGCCTTCGCGCACGCCGTCGAGCGCCTGGCGGACGTCACCGTGCCGGACCGCGCCCGTGCGCTCCGCGTGGTGCTGCTCGAGCTCGAGCGCATCTACAACCACGTCGCCGATATCGGCGCCATCGCCACCGATGTCGCGTTCACGATTCCGGCCAGCCGAGCCCAGGCGCTTCGCGAGGGCCTCGTCCGGCTGCAGGACGCGGTGTTCGGGACGCGGCTGCTGAGGAACACGATCGCGGTGGGCGGCGTCACGCGTGACCTTCCGCCGCAGGGCCACGATCGACTCCGCACTCACCTGCGCGGGTTCGAGAAGGAGTTCGACGCGCTTGTCAGGCTGCTCATCGACTCCGGCACGTTCACCGACCGCGTCGACGCCACGGGCGTGCTCACCCACCAGGCCGCACGCGACCTCGGCATCGTCGGCGTGGCGGCACGCGCCTCGGGTGTGGACGCGGATTTGCGACGCGATCACCCGCACGACGCCTATGAGCGCCTCACGTTCGAGGTTCCGGTCGAAGACGGCGGAGACGTTCGCGCCCGCCTGATGGTGCGCGCGCGCGAGATCGTCCAGTCGCTGTCGATTCTTCGCCAGGTGCTCGACCGGCTGCCGGAGTCGCCCATCGCGGCGCCGGTGCCGGCCGTGCTGCCGCCGCTCGCCTCCGCGCTCGGATGGGCGGAAGCGTGGCGCGGCCCGTGCACGCACTGGGTGGCCACCGACGAGCGGGGCGAGATCACGCGCGTCAAAATCACCGACCCCAGTTTTCTCAACTGGCCTGGGCTCGCCCATGCGGTGCCCGGCAACATCGTTCCGGACTTTCCCGTGATCAACAAGAGCTTCAATCTTTCGTATTCGGGAAACGACCGGTAGGGGCGAGGGCAGAGAAGATGTTCCGCATCATCGCGAAGAGTCTCGCCACCGGAAGCCTGACCGAAGCCGATCCGTTCGGATCGCGCGCGTCGTTCGGGTTTCCGGTGATGGATTTCACCCGCTGCACGGCGTGCGACGCCTGCGCCCGCGCGTGCCCGACCGGTGCGATCCAGGCGGCCTCCTCGACGCCCGGCCGCAAGACGCTCACGTTGTCGTACGCCTCGTGCATCCAGTGCCGGGCGTGCGTCACCATATGCCCCGAAGAGGCCATCCGCGCCTCGAGCGATGTGGAGGTCGCCGCGTACAGTCGCGGACAGCTTGCGCGGACCGGCTCGTTCGACGTCGATCCCGTGACGGGGCGGGAGACGTTCGTCCAGGAGGATGTCGCGCCAGGCCCGAGCCTCGCGGAGTCCGCCGCCGCATTACGCGCGCGAATCCGCGGCCGGTTCGGCCGGTCGCTTCACGTGCGCCAGGTAGACGCCGGAAGCTGCAACGGCTGCGAACTGGAAATCGCCGCCACCACGAACCCCCTCTACGACCTCGAGCGCTTCGGGATCCACCTGGTCGCGAGTCCCCGGCACGCCGACCTGCTGCTCGTCACCGGCCCGGTCACGCGCAACATGGAGATCGCGCTCAAGCGCACCTACGAGGCCGCGCCGGAACCGCGCGTCGTCGTCGCGGTCGGCGCGTGCGGCTGCAGCGGCGGGATCTTCGGTGAGGGGACGACTGCCGCCGTCGGTGGCGTCGATCGCGTGCTGCCGGTGGACGTCTATATTCCGGGCTGTCCGCCGCGGCCGCAGGCGATCCTGAACGGGCTACTCGTCGCGATGGGTATCCGGGAAGCACGCGTGAGGGACGGACAGTCGTGAGAGCCGTATTGAGCGCCACGCGATACAACCATGTGACCTGGCTCGACTGGCGCCGGAACTGCGGGTATGAGCGCCACAACTGATAGGCAATCTCCCTAAACCCTTGGCTCGCGACTAGTCAGGTACCTGCCGCTATGGCGTTTTCGACAACCGTGTCGCCTGCTGCAGGCCGAATTTGCCGCAGCGCGGCCGACGTTCCCATCATGCGGAGGGCGCGCGAGCGTGCGGCTGAGGCCAGCAGCAGGCGACACGGTTGTCGAAAACGCTTTAAACCGTCGACTCGCTCGTTCGGCTGACCCTCCGGCTTGCCGGATGAGACTGCGACGCTTGCAGCGTTCGGCGAGGCGTCTGCGGCCTCGGAGCGCGTGTTAACATCCGGCTTCGTTCCGGAAACCAAAGACTTGACGATCTGGGACGGAGGCGCAGTCGAGTGGCGTTACTTAACTGCTTCGTGTATCGCATCGCCGGGTGGCGAGCCGAAGCAGGTTCGTGGCACGGTGCTCGCGGTGCTGAAGAAGCTCCCGGACGGCAGCTGGAAAGTCTTCCGCGCGATGGGGATCCCAGAATGAGTTGCATCATCGCCGTTCCTGTTTCAGTTTCCGGTACAGCGTCGCCGCACCGATGCCCAGGCTTTCGGCGGCCTTG
>Ga0111539_10004621_pt1 | contig 17971 bp, 16 predicted proteins | sample RhiMethybrSRZTD1_FD_79667 | JGI IMG/M metagenome (GOLD analysis project Ga0111539, IMG submission 79667) | Populus rhizosphere microbial communities from Tennessee, USA - Rhizosphere MetaG P. TD hybrid SRZTD1 (version 2) (version 2) | ecosystem: Host-associated > Plants > Roots > Rhizosphere >... | reverse complement strand
TCAGTTGATTCCCGTGCCAACGGCCCACACCGACGGCGACACGATGGTGTACTTCCCTACGGCTGACGTGATCATGACCGGCGACTTCTTCCGCTCGGTCGGCTACCCATTCCCCGATCGGAACAACGGCGGCACGTTCAAGGGGTTGATCGACGGGTTGAATCAGATCGTCGCGCTGGCGAAGCCCACGACGAAGATCATCCCGGGTCACGGCCCGATCGTCGACAAGAACGCCGTCGCCGCCCATCGCGACATGGCGCTCGCCGTTCAGACCAAGGTCGCGGCGTTGGTCAAGCAGGGAAAGACGCCGGACGAGATCGTCGCGGCGAAGGTCACGGCCGATACTGACGGCAAGGTCGATCCGGGCGGCAACAGCAGCGAGCGCTTCGTGCGCGCGCTCGCCACCGAAGCGGCTGGAACGAAGTAGGAGCATCGAGAAGAGAAGAGAGAAGCCTTCGTTCTTCTCTCTTCTCTGTCCGGCCCTCTCCTCCGGATGTCCTTCCCTGACCTGCGCGCGTTCATCGCGCGCCTCGAGCGCGACCGCAGCATCGTGGCCATCGATGCGCCGGTCGACCCGTTTCTCGAAGCCGCCGAGATCCACAGACGGGTCATTGCCGCCGGAGGCCCGGCTCTTCTCTTTCGCAACGTCAAGGGCGCCCGCTTTCCCCTCGTCACCAATCTCTTCGGCACCGCGCGTCGCGCTCAGCTCGCATTCGGCGATCGCCCGCTGCAGCTGATCAAACGGCTCGTGCAGCTGACCGAGACGCTCCTGCCCCCCAGCCCGGCGAAGCTGTGGCAGGCACGTGACGTCGCGCGCGAGTTGTTCCGCGTCGGCCTCACCCACCGGCTCCGCGCGCCGGTCGTCGAAGTCGTTTCCGACGACGTCCATCTCGGCGATCTCCCGGTGTTGACCACCTGGCCGGAAGACGGCGGCCCGTTCATCACGCTGCCACTCGTGTACACGCAGCATCCCGACGGTCGCGCCTCGAACCTCGGCATGTATCGCCTGCAGGTGCACGATGCCTGTTCGACAGGCATGCACTGGCAGATCGGCAAGGGTGGCGGGTTTCACTATCAGGTGGCTGAAACGCGCGGTCAGCCGTTGCCGGTCACGGTGTTCCTCGGCGGCCCGCCGGCGCTGATTCTCTCGGCCGTCGCGCCCTTGCCCGAGAACGTGCCGGAGATGATGCTCGCGTCGCTCATCGCCGGCGAACGGCTGAAGGTCCTCGACGGGTATGGCCCGCATCCGTTGGTTGCGCAGGCAGAGTTCGCGCTGGTTGGTGAGGTCGCGCCTGGCGCCAGGAAGCCGGAGGGGCCGTTCGGAGACCACTACGGGTATTACTCGCTGCGCCACGAGTACCCTGTCTTCACCATCCATCGCATCGCGCGACGCCAGGATGCTATCTATCCCGCCACTGTCGTCGGTAAACCGCGTCAGGAGGACTTCTACATTGGCGATCTGCTCCAGGAGCTGCTCTCGCCGCTGTTTCCGCTGGTGATGCCGGCCGTCGAACACCTCTGGTCCTACGGTGAAACGGGTTATCACGCGCTCGCCGCGGCCGTCGTGAAGCAGCGCTACGCCCGCGAGGCGATGGCGAGCGCGTTTCGGATTCTCGGCGAGGGCCAATTGTCGTTGACGAAGTTTCTGCTCGTAACCGATCGGCCGGTCGATCTGAAGGATTTCCGCGCGACGCTGGAACACGTGCTCGCTCGTACTCATCCGGAGACGGACCTGTACGTCTTCTCGAACCTCTCGATGGACACGCTCGATTACAGCGGACCCGAGGTCAACCGCGGCTCGAAGGGGGTCTGGCTGGGGCTCGGCGATCCGGTGCGAGAACTGCCACGAGCTTTTGCGGCCGCCGAGCTCCCGCAGGGCGTGAACGATGTGCGCGTGTTCTGCGGCGGCTGCCTGGTCGCCGGCGCTCCGCCGTACGACCGGGAACCCGACGCGGCATCGCGCATCGCCGCCCATCCAGCCTTTGCCGGCTGGCCGTTGGTCGTCATGACCGACGAGCCAGCGCGCGCTACGAAGAGTCCGATGAATTTCCTCTGGACGACGTTCACGCGTTTCGAGCCGGCCGCCGATATTTCAGCTGCGGGCGTCCGCGTGGTGCGGAACCATCTGGCCTACACCGGCCCGGTGATCATCGATGCCCGACTCAAGCCTTGGTACCCGAAGGAGTTGTCCTGCCGGGACGACGTCGCGGCAACGGTCACGGCGCGCTGGCGCGAGTACTTCCCTCAGGGTGGAGTGGAGATGGGTGACGCTGAGCGTGGACACCTCGACTAGGAACGTGGACGCGCATGACGCGGACCGCTGAACGCTTTCTGAGGACGGGACTGCTGGCCCTCGCGCTGGCCGTGTTCAGCTATACGCAGGCCGACCCGGACCTTTGGGGCCACATCCTCTTTGGGCGTGACACCGCCGTATCAGGCGCTGTCGCGCAAGTCGACCCCTATTCGTTCACAAGCGATCGACCCTGGATCAACCACGAGTGGCTGGCCGAACTCGCAAGCTATGAGGCGTGGGCGCGAGGCGGGTCGGCCGGACTCATTGTCCTCAAAGCCTTGCTCCTCCTCCTCATGCTCCGAGCCTGCATATCGAACCTGCCGGCTGGGACTGCACCGGAGGCCCTGGCCTTCGTTGTCGGAGTTGTCGTGATCGGCACCCTGCCCCAGGCGATTCATGTCCGGCCTCAGCTCTTTTCGCTGACGCTTTTCGCCATCCTGCTCCGGACGCTGGCCGGCGGCTGGGGATCGGCCGGCCACGACCGCATCAACGACGCCGTCGTCCCCGTCGCCATCATTACTCTATGGGCCAACCTGCACGGAGGCTGGATTGCCGGTGTCGGGACGCTCGGGCTGTGGGTGGCCGTGAGCGTCGTTCAACGCCGGCCCTGGCGCGAGCGCCTCTGGATGATCCTGGTGGCCGGCGCCGCCGTACTGGCCAGCGTGCTCAATCCGTACGGGTGGCGGCTGTGGGTGTTTCTTCAGACGACCGTCGGCTTCGGACGCGAGGGCATTACCGACTGGCAGCCGGTCTATCGAATGGTTCCGGCGTTTGTCGTGTTGTGGCTGGCGCTGGCGACAGTGGCCGGCCTGGCACTTCGCCAAGCCGTCCGGCAAGGCCGGGCGGACATCCGGAATGTCGCGGTAGTGCTGCTGTTCGGCCTGGGATCGTTTAGGGTCAATCGACTGATGGCCTTTTTCGCAATCAGCACAATCGTCCTGTTCGGCGACCGGCTGGCGGAGCTCGTCGCGGCTCCTCCAGACCGCGATTTGGCGCCAGGTGCGCGGCGGCGTACGGCAGTTGCGGCCATCGCCCTCGCCATCACGCTAGGCCTGGCGGCGGCGGCCATCATCTACCGGAACGCGTCATGCGTCATCGTGAATCCCTCGCAGGTCCCCGATCCTCGGTCGACACAGGCCTTGGCGGCGTCGAGCCTGCGGGGCCGCCTGCTGACCCCTTTCGATTGGGGGCAATACGCGATCTGGTACCTGTCGCCGCGGCTCCTGGTGTCTCTGGACGGCCGGCGCGAGACGATCTACTCGGACGGGATCATCAACAAACAGTTCGGTTTACTCGAAGATCCGGTCGGGCACGCGTCGGTGCTCGGGGAGCTGGCCGCGGATTACGCCTGGCTGCCGTCTGGGGCGCTTCTCGTACCGTTTCTCGAATCGGCCGGTTGGACCCGGCTCGCAGGTACCGAGCACACCGTCATCCTGGCTCGCGAGCCGGCGCCACCGCTAATGGTTCCAGCGGGAAGGATTGGACCGCGCTGTTTTCCCGGTCCGTAAGTCCCGAGATCTTTCCAGGGGAAGAATAACCTCCATTAGGAAGACTTCTTTCCGTGAAACCGACGAAAGATTGCCAGAAATTCTGTGCACATTGCGTCGGGTGAACGCCCATAATGCTTGAATCCGAAGTCTGCCCCCTGGCTGATCTCAGTCGTTTGCCACCGCGTGCAACGCGGCAAGTACAACTTGACAGAGTCGTTTAAGTCCTTCCGTGAAGGGTAGAACGGCCTGCACGGCGTGTCGCTTGTACTGAGATGTTCGGTTCGGCGCTACCAAGCAGTGTCCGAACTGATAGGGGTACACCACTTGCTTGGATGGAGGCATTCTGACTCCACCAACTGGATTCGACGTCGAACCCACTCGCCTAGTCAGTGAGAGTCCAGCGATGCGCGCCTTGATGGCGAGCGTCGAACGGGCGGCGAAGAGTAACGCCAAGGTCCTCATCACCGGCGAAAGCGGCACGGGCAAAGATCTGATTGCCCAGTGCATCCATCGCGGCTCACTGCGCGCCGACCGACCGTTTATCGCGTTGAACTGCGCGGGGTTGCCGGAGAATCTGCTCGAATCGGAGCTGTTCGGCCACGTGCGCGGCAGCTTCACTGGTGCGTATCGTGACCGCCCGGGCAAGCTACAACTGGCGCACCGCGGCACGCTGTTACTCGATGAAGTCGGTGACATGAGCCTGCGGATGCAGGCTCTGCTCCTGCGCTTCCTCGAAAACGGCGAACTGCAAACTGTTGGTGCCGACAGCCTCGCCCCGGCCGCGGACGTCCGGGTCGTCGCGGCCACGCATCGCGATCTCATGCAGCGCGTTCGCGAAGGCCACTTCCGCGAAGACCTGTTCTACCGGTTGCGCGTGATTCACCTCCGAACGCCGGCGCTGCGCGATCGCCCGGAAGACATTGCGCCGCTCGTCCAGCACTTTCTGTCCACACGCGGCATGACCGCGACGTTCACCGACGCGGCGATCACGCTACTCAAGCGGTATCATTGGCCGGGCAACATCCGGGAACTCCAGAACGTCATCGAACAGGCCGCGTGGATGAGCGGCACGCCGGTCGTCGACGTCGAGCACGTCGCGTCGTGCCTGGAGCCATCGGCCGCGACCGGCTTCCAGCACGAACGCCGTCGGCAGTTCGCTGACGATCTATATGATGCTCTCGTGACTCGCGGGTCGTCGTTTTGGGACAGCATCTACCCGATGTTCCTGGCGCGTGATTTGACACGGTACGACCTCCGCGAGCTGATTCATCGCGGCCTTGTGACAACGAGCGGCAATTACCGTTCGCTCCTGAGGTTGTTCGGCATGCCCGAAGACGATTACAAACGGTTCCTCAACTTCCTGGCTGCGCACGACTGCAGCATCGACGTTCGCGCGTACCGCGAGGGAACGCCGCCAGTCCGTCGGCCGCGCACGCTGATGCTGCCGGCTGCCCGCCCGGTCGAAGGAGTGACGGAATAGGTATGGCTTCTCTGTTTGCATCAGCAGAGAAGCCGGAGCCGGATCCGCGGGAATCCGCCGCATCCATGCCTGACGGCCTGGCGCTGTCTCACCTCGTCGTCCTCAAAGTTCCCGTTTCATGGCAGGAGGCGGTCGCCGTCGTCCTCGAGACCGCCCACGATCTGCCCCCGCTGGCGTCGTTTCCCGACCTCTCCGACGTCACACTGACATCCATCGGCGAAGTTCATCGGCGCTCCACGCGCGGCGTCTCCGGCTCCCCGGTCCTGCGCGCGGCGGAATTGTTGCGAGACTTGTTGCGTGACGCGTCCGCTCCCGCCGAACTGAAGGCGGTCATCGAGCAGAACGTCACCGACCCGCCCGCACATGCATCGCTGGCCGCTTTCGTGACGGCCCTCGGCTATTTCGAACGCCCCAACCGCCGTGCGGACGTGGCCGCAGTGTATGGGCGCGGTTTTGCCTTGTTGCAGTCCTCGGCAACTCAGCAGGAACTGGAACGGCTGCGCACCAAAGTGGCGCGCGATCAGAAGGCGAAATCCGCGGAACAAAGCTGGCGGGTCCGATGGGGCGGGCCACTTGGACAGCTCGGGCTCGCCATCGCGCTGTGCATCATCATCGCGGTTAGCGGATACACTCTTATTTCCATGGCGCTCGGCCCGGTCACGGTCGCACGAGATGATGGTGGCGCGCCTCTTGAAGCCGAGCGGCCCACCGTCGCCGAGACCATGTCCGCCGCAGGAGAGCGGCTGAAGGAGCTCGTGATTGCCGGCTTGAGCTTGACAGGCACGGCTGGAGAAACGACAACTTCACCGACAACGCCCACGAAAAGGGCGCGGCGTCAGCCCGCGGCGGCCGAGGGCGACGAGTGGGTCGTGTCGGTGCGTGACGTGACCGCGACCTTCTTGGCGGACGAAAACGAGGCGACGTCAGCCGCTGGTGGAACGGTGACCAGCGATTCCTCCCCGGCATCAGAGGCGGCGCCCCTGCCGAGCAAGATTCTGGGACGCACGGACATGATTACCGGTCCGCTGTTCTCGGCGAGCGATTTCGACGTCTTTCCCGCGACGCTGGTCAAACCCAAGCTGCCCTCGGTCGCCCGCGACATCGCAAGCCCTGACAATCTTGCGGTGCTCGAGCTGGTCGTCAACGAAGAGGGCATCGTCGACAGCGCAAAGCTGACCGGACCGTCGCAACGAATTAACGACAAGATGCTGGTGGCGGCCGCGAAGGCCTGGATCTTCGACCCCGCGCGCCTCAATGGTCAACCCGTCCGCTATCTGCTGCGCATCCAGATCACTGAATAGCCGCCGTTCGCATGGACTCCCCTCCTTCGGACCGCGCCGTCGCGCAGAATGCGCCGCTGCCCGATGAACTGCTGGAGTTCATCGACGAAGAGACACTGCTCAAGGCGGACTCGCAGGCGATAGAGCCAGAGCCGACTCCAAAACCGATCCCGGTGGTCGCTGCGCCGGCAAAGCCCGTTCTGGTTGAGCGCGCCAATGCCGCTCCGCTCCCGCCCGTTCCGTTCACCGTCGAGGAGCCCACCGATTCGGAGGAGCCGATCGATCCGGAAGAGCCGATCGATCCGCCGGAAACAATCGCGCGGGCCGAGAGTGTCACCGCGACTCACGAAGAGCCGGCAGACAGTGCGTCGCCGACGCCTGCGGCCGCCCAGCCGGCAGCGAGTGCCGCGCCGATACTTCGAGTCCTGCCCCGGCTGAGCGCAGTCCCATCAGAGGCCTCGGCACCATCCGCTCCACGGCACCAGTTGAGCGTCGCCGACCTGCTTTCCCCGAAGATTGAACGCTCGTGGCAGGAGGCCGTCGCCATCATCCTGGAACTACTCGACGGGTGGCCCGGTGATGTCGGCTGTCCGCGCGCCGAAGCGGCCACCGTGTCGACGTCGGGAGCCGTGCGGGCATCGAGGACGGCGACGTGCGACGGACACCCGGTTGCAGCGGCAGCGCGGTTGCTGGGGGATCTGCTCCCTCCATCGCGGGTGCCGCCAGAACTTCAGCGGCTGCTCGATCGCGATTCGCGTGAGTATCCGGAGCACGCGTCAATCAAAGAATTCGTCAACGCGGTGTCGTACTTCGGACGCCCCAACCGGCGTCCCGACACGTCGGCGTTCTGCGAGCGCGCGCTAGAGTTCTATCGAGGCCTGGACGCCGATCGAGAACTCAGCCGGCTGCGAACAAAGGTCAACGAAGAGGCCGATCGAGACGGCGTTGGCATCGCCGGCTGGATTCGCCGCCGCAGCCCACGCAATGCGCAGAACGCACTGGCCGCGGGGTTGTGGATGCTGATCATCCTGAACGCCAGCGCGCTCGTGTGGTTCGCGGTCACGCCCGCGCCGGCGCGACCGCCGCTGCCGCCGATCGAGCGCGCGACGCCACCCCCCGAACCGCCGGTTGCGGCGAATCTCGACGTCTTCGTCGGACCGCTGCCGCCGGCCACTGAGTCGCGCGCCACGCGTACCGTCGCGCCGGCGCCGGCTCCGGAACCGGCGGCGAGAGTTGTGCCGCCCCGTCTGATCGCACAGCCGGTTCCGGTCGTTACCCTGAGATCGGCGCCGGCGACACCGCCCGCGAATCGCGAGTCGGAGTTCAATGTGTTCGTCCGCGAGGTTCCGCCCGAGCGGCCCGTGGCAACCAGGGGCACCATCGATCCCAACGTGATCTACTCCAGTGATGACGGCGACGTCACGCCGGCGGTGCTCATGCATCCGCAAATGCCCATCGTCGACGCTGGCGCGACCGCGGACAGCCCCGTCAGCGAATTCGAGTTGATCATCGACCGCGCCGGGCGAGTGGAGCGCGTCCGACTGACCAGGGCCGTCAACCAACTGCAAGACAAGATGCTGCTCGCGGCAGCCAAGGCGTGGCTGTTCCAGCCCGCCGTGCGCGGTGGTCAGCCGGTGCGGTATCAGCTGCGGCTGCGGGTGTCGCGCTGAACGGGAGATGCCAGAAGCTGCAAGCGGTGCGCACGCCTCGGTGACGTTGTCCGATATCCTGGCCGCCTCGTGCAACGCGGACGGTGGATGGGGCTATCAACGCGGTAAATCGAGCCGCATCGAGTCCACTGCCTGGGTGGCGCTGGCGCGAACGCCTTTCTCCTCTGACGCCCTCCGCTGGCTCACCCGCATTCAGGGCGCTGACGGATGGTTGCGTGACGACCAGCACGCACCCGTTAATTACGGTTTCAACGCGCTGGCACTTCTGGCCATGACCACGGCGCATCGGGTGCCTGGCGGGGCGACCGCGCTCGCGCGGAATCTGCTCGGGGTCAAGGGGCTGCGCTTCGATCCCTCACCGGTCGTGAGGCAGGACAACGCCCTACAAGCCTGGTCGTGGGTCGACGGGACCTTGTCGTGGGTCGAGCCCACCGCGTACGCACTGCTCGCCCTCAAACGCGCGCGCCAATGCGGCGTCCAGATGCCGGCGTCGCTTGCCGAGCGCCTCGACGTGGGCGAGCGCATGCTCATCGATCGCGTGTGCACTGGCGGCGGCTGGAACTACGGGAACGCCCAGGTGTTCGACAAACAGTTGCTGCCGCATGGGCCGACGACGGCCGTTGCGCTGCTGAGCATGCGTGACCATCGTGGCGTGGCGGCTGTGAGAGACTCGCTGGTGTTCCTCGAGCAGCACGCGACGGCCGAGCGGTCGGGCCTGGCGCTCGCGTTGGCGACGATTTGTCTCCGCGTCTTTGACCGGGATGCGCGAGCCGCACTGGACGCCGCGCGGAGGCAGCTGGCCGTTTCACTCCGGTTGGAACAGACGGTGACACTGGCGGCTCTGCTGGTCGCGATCGACGATCGCCCGGACGCGGTTGAGGCGTTCACGGTGGGTGCGCACGATGCCTGATCCCACACGGCGTCTCGGCCTCGGGCGGCGCGAGTTTCTGGCGGCAACTGCCGGCGCGCTCGTCGCCGGCGCGTGTCGGCGGCGGCCATACGACAGCCGGCAGTTCGCGCATCCCGATCGATCGGCCGTCGGGTTGTTCGCGGCCGACGAGTACGGCGATGGTCTCGCCGACGTCGTCTATCGCGGCTTGCGCGAATTCGCCCCGGACGTCACCGGCCGGCGCGTGCTGCTGAAGCCGAACATGGTCGAGTTCGAGCGTGGTACGGCGATCAACACACATGCGAGCGTCGTCGCTGCCGCTGCGGACGCCTTTCTCCGACTCGGGGCGGCAGAGGTGATCGTCGGCGAAGGTCCAGGGCATCGACGCGATGTGGAATATCTGCTCGGCGTAACCGGACTCTTCGACTATCTCGCCGACCGGCGCCTCTCGTTCGTGGATCTCAACCACGACGATGTGGTGTGGACGAAGCTGCAAAGCCACTTCACCAACTTCGCCGAGCTCGCCTTGCCGTCGACGCTGATGGCGGCGGATCTCGTTGTCTCGATGCCGAAGTTGAAGACGCACCATTGGGCGGTCATCACCGCCGGCATGAAGAACCTCTTTGGTGTGGTTCCGGGGTCAATCTACGGGTGGCCCAAGAACGTGCTGCACATGGCCGGTATCGAAAATTCGATTCTCGATCTTGCGGCGACGATCCGGCCGCAGTTCACCATTGTCGACGGCATCACCGGCATGGAAGGCGACGGACCCATCATGGGCCAGCCGAAGCACGTGGGCACGATTGTGATGGGCAACGATGTCGTCGCGGTCGACGCGACCTGCGCCCGCGTCATGGGTATCAATCCGTCGCGGATTGGCTACCTCGCAGAGGCGGCCCGCTTCCTCGGAAACCTTTCGGAGAGCACGATTGACATGCGTGGCGAACCCCTGGCGCGTTTCGCGTCGTCGTTTGCCTTGCCGCCCTCTCTCACGGGTGGGACCGCCGGTTGAACCAGCATTTTCTCCGGGAATTGCTGCGCGCGCCCTCCCCGACGTGGGGCCTCATGAACGAATCGACCGGCGCGATCATCGCGAAGCAGCTGATCCCGGCGTTCGACCGACAGTCACGTAACCAGGGGCTGCTTCGACGCACCGGACTTCGAACGGGTGAGGCGCTCATCCTCGCACCCTGCTCCTCGGTCCACACCTGGTTCATGCGCTTCGCGATCGACATCGTGTTCGTGTCGCGGGCGGGTGAGGTCCTCAAGGTAAAGGCTGGCGTCGGACCCTGGCGGTTGGCCGCCCGCCTTGGTTCCTTCGCTGTGATCGAAATGGCCGCCGGCGGCGCAACCGGAGTCCAAACCGGCCATCGCATCGGGCTGGTGCGCCTGGGGTCCACGAGCGATGTCGCGAACGCGAGTTGACCGTTGTCTGCCGCACGATGGCCGTCCGTCCGCCGATCGGGAGAATTCACCGTCACCGTCATCTGCTGGCGGCTCGTGTCGTTCCGCTAAGTTGTTCTGCATACGTCACTAAGTCGCCTGCACCGTTGACATCGCCAGCGGCATCCTCATTGCGCTAAGAGAGCGCACGCCTCACCGCGTCGCAGCTGGTGAAGCGCCGCCCTCGTCAGCCCTTCTGACGCGGAGCCTTGTTTTCGCTGCGATTATCAGGAGTGGGCATGTCCAATTTGCTTCGCCGATTCGTTCGTGAGGACGACGGCCAGGACCTCGTCGAGTACGCCATGCTGATTGCGCTGATCGCCCTCGCGGTCGTCGCCGGCGTCGGTGCGCTCGCGACCGCGATCAATACCCAGTACAACAACATCTCCACGTCGTCGCCCCTGACCGCCAGCTAGCCAGCGTCACATCCATACGAGGGAGGAGCGCGCCAGCCCAGCCTGGCGCGCCACCCACCTGCCTCACGTTATTCGCTTGCCTCATGACGAGCAGTTCACGCTTTTTCACTCCGGTTTCGGGCCAATTCCTCGGTCTCATCACAACTCGCTCGACGACCGCATCGGCGATCTCGGTGGTTGCTAAACGTCCGTCTGCCCGGGCGCAGGCGAGTGTCTGCCCTCAGCCAGATGCCGTGAGATACAACGTTGACTGACAATTCTTCCGCTCTCAATAAACCCAATTCATACGGTCGTTTAGCGATAACGGAAGTCTCCTTTTTCAGTGTCCGCTCACGGCACCGCACTTGCCAAGCTGAGGTGCAGGCCCGTTATCACACAGCAAACGGGCGTGCGGTGCTGCGGCTCCCCCGCATCCGCGTCCGTGTCTGCTGTGAAGGAGTAGAGGATGTCCAACTTGCTTCACCGCTTCGTTCGGGAGGACGACGGCCAGGATCTGGTCGAGTACGCCATGTTGATCGCCCTCATCGCGCTCGCAGTTGTCGCCGGCGTCGGCGCGCTCGCGACGGCTATCAACACCCAGTACAACAACATTTCCACGTCGTCGCCCCTGACCGCCAGCTAAGCAGGTGTCGGGCGGGTGAGAGATGCTCACCCGCCCAGCCCAATGAGCGATCCCATGTGGACAAAGCTTCGCCGCGCACGATTCATCCGTGATTGTCGCGGACAGGATCTCGTGGAGTACGCACTGCTGGTTGCGCTCATCGGCATCGCGGCCACCGCTGCGGCGCCGACCATCGAAGCCGCCCTCCGGTCGGCCTACACCGTCTGGAACACCCAGAACCAGGATCAGTGGATCGTGCCAGATCCCGGCGCGGGCGGCTCTTAGAACATCACAATGACCGTCATGGTTTCCATCGCCGTCGTCGCTGTGGCCACAGTTGCGGCCATCTCCGATCTGTCCACTCGTCGCATTCCTAATCTCTTGACTTTTGGCGCGGCCATCGCCGCGCTCGTCTACCACGCGATCAACGGCGGCGTATATGGCGCCGGCCAGGCGAGCCTCGGGTGGATCGCCGGCGTGGCGCTGTTCCTGCCGTTTTTCGCGCTCGGCGGCATGGGGGCCGGCGATGTGAAGCTGATTGCCGCCCTCGGTGCCTGGTTCGGACCGATTGGCGCGCTCCAGCTCGCGGCGGCCACGGCTATCGCCGGCGGAGTCGTGGCACTCATCGTGATGCTCCACGCCCGCTATTTCGGCCGCGCGCTCCGCAATCTCTGGCTGCTGCTCACTCACTGGTGGGTCAACGGCATCAGAACGCTGCCCGAGCTGACGCTGGCGTCGAGCCAGGGTCCGCGTCTCGCGTACGCCGTCCCGATCCTGCTGGGAACTCTGGGGGTGCTCTGGTGGCAATGACCCTTCGTCCGCGGACTCGCGGCTCGCGTGGAGCGGAACTGGTGGAGCTGGCGCTGATCCTGCCCATCCTCCTCATCATCATCGCGGGCATCGTCGACTTCGGCTTCATGTTCCAGGCGTTCATGGTGGTCAACAACGCCGCCCGCGAAGGTGCCCGCGTGCGCGTCCTGCCCGGGTACTCGAACGCTGACGCGACCGCGCGTGTCAACAACTACGTCACGGCTTCCGGGCTGACGGGCACGGCGACGACAGCGGTCAATGCGATCACGATCACGAATGGCGGCGGTGGCGCACCGACATCCAACGGCGTTCAGGTAACCGTCAGATATCCCTACACCTTCACCCTGCTCGGGCCAATCATGGCCGCGAGCGGCATAAGCAGCGTCATGCTCACGGCGTCGTCCGCGATGCGCTCGGAGATGTGAGGTTTCGATGAATCGAGGAGTTCGCACGCTGATTGTCGTGGCTGTCGCGGTGGTCGTGGCCACTCTGGCCACGTTGGCTGTCTATCGCGCCGTTCAACAGATTCCTGTTCGCGAGGTCGAGCGGGCCGGCGTGCCGGTGCTCGTCGCGGCCAGAGCGCTGCCGATTGGCACCGCGCTGTCCGCGAATGACCTGCGGGTGGCCACCTGGCCAGCCACCAATCCCGTCGCGGGGGCGTTCACCTCGCCCGATGCGGTGCAGGGCCGCGGCCTCATCGCCGATGTGGTCGAGAACGAGCCAATCACACCCGCGAAGCTGGCCCCGACGGAGGCGGGCGCGGGGCTCCCGCCGGTCATCCCCCCAGGCTGGCGCGCGATTTCCGTTCAGGTCAATGAAGTTGTCGGTGTCGCGGGCTTCGTCACGCCGGGCAACCGCGTGGACGTCGTCGCCACGGTGAACAAAGACCCGCTCAACATGTCGCGGGTCGTCGTCGCGAACGTCAAGGTGCTCGCCGCCGGCACGCGGTACGACCAGCAGCGCGCGCAGACTGGTGAACCGATTCAGACGACGGTCGTGACGCTGCTCGTCACGCCGGCCGACGGCGAACGCATCGCGCTGGCCTCGGTCGAAGGCAAGCTGCATCTGACGCTGCGTAATCCGCTCGACACCGATGCCGCTTCGACGCCTGGCGTCCGCATCGCCGCATTGCTCGGAGCGCCCGATCCTCCGCCGCCGGCGCCAAGACCGCGGACGGTCGCGCGTGCGGAGCCGCCGCCTCCGCCACCGCCCGCGCCGAGACCGTACACCGTCGAAACCATCCGCGCGGCCAAGCGCAATGAGGAGGTCGTCAAGTGAGGGCTCGATCCTTTGGTTCCGCCGTGCTGCGTCTGTTGCTCGTAGTCGGCGCCGTCGTCTGGCCAGTGTCGCTGGCTGTGGCGCAGCAACCGGCAGCCGTCGAACCGCAGCGCGTGCTGATTACCGTCGGGCGCTCGACCGTGCTGCCCACGGACTTCGACATCACGCGCATTGCGATCACGAACCCGGTCATTGCCGACGCGGTCGTCGTGGCGCCGCGGGAGGTCCTGATTGACGGCAAGGGCGCTGGAACGGTCAGTTTGATCATCTGGGGGCCCGGCCGCCGCGAGCAGTACGACGTGGTGGTCGATCAAGGCACAGCGATGATCGAGCAACAGCTCCACCTGCTCTTCCCCGGTGAAGACATTCAGGTGACGGCCAACGAAGATGCGGTGATCCTGCACGGCAAGGTGAGCAGCAACATCGTGAGCCTGCGGATCGCCGAAATCGCCGCGGCGGCGTCTCCGAAGGCGCGGGTCATCAACATGCTGGAGCTGCCGGGCGGCAACGAGAGCCAGCAGGTGATGCTGCAGGTGCGTGTTGCGGAGGTCAACCGGCGAGCGCTGCTCGAAGCCGGCCTGGCATTGTTCGTCGCCCGCCCTAACGTGCTGGCGCGATCGACCACTCAGCAGTTCGCTGCGCCGGATTTCGATCAGGACGGCAACGTGGGCACGCTGAACTTCACCGACTACTTGAATCTTTTCCTGTTCAGCACCAAAGAGGGCGTTGGCGGGGTGCTGAAGGCACTGGAAACCAACGGACACTTTCAGACGCTGGCCGAGCCGAATCTCATCGCCTACAACAACCAGGAGGCCAGCTTCCTCGCCGGCGGTGAATTCCCGATTCCGGTCATTCAGGGAACGACCGGCCAGGTGACCATCGAGTTCAAGGAGTTCGGCGTCAAATTGAACTTCACGCCGCGAATCGCCGGGGACACCATCCGGCTCAAGGTCAGACCCGAGGTCAGCGCACTGGACTTCAACAACGGCATCACGCTCAGCGGCTTCCGCATTCCGGCCTTGACGACGCGGCGCGCCGAAACCGACGTCGAGCTTCGAGACGGTCAGTCGTTTGCCATCGCCGGTCTGTTGAACAACATCGCACAGAACGACGCCACGGCAATTCCGATTCTCGGCAAGCTGCCCGTCATCGGCCCGTTGTTCCGCGCCAAGGCGGACCGCGCCGAGCAAACCGAGCTCATGGTGCTCGTGACACCGCGGCTCGTGCGTCCACTGGATCCAGACGAAGTGCCGGCGCTCCCGACCGAGCCTGGCGTGTTTCTCCAGTCACCGACCAGGTCGGGTGGTGAAGGCGCCGAGGGCCCCGTCGTGCGGCCAGATTCAAACAGCGGCCGTAAGTAGGAATCGATATGCCCGATTCGATGAGGCACAACATGACATCCGGTGAACGTCCACGGCGGCATGAGCATGGGGCGGTAGCGGTACACGTGGCGTTGATGCTGGTCGCACTGCTCGCGTTCCTCGCGTTCGCGATTGACTTTGGGGTGTTGTTCGCCAGCCGCCGCCAAGCGCAGAACGCCGCCGATGCCGCGGCGCTTGCCGGCGCGATTTCACTCTCGTATACAAACCCCAATGATCAGAATCTGGCTCGAAACAGCGCCGTCGCAGCGGCGCAACGAAATTCGATTTGGGGCGGCACTCCCGACGTCACCACGGCAGACATCTCATTCCCCGCATGTCCGCCCGGTTCTCCTGGCGTCGCCGGAACCTGTGTCCAGGCCAACGTCTATCGCACGAATTACAACCGCGCCAACGGGAGCCCACTTCCGACGTTCTTCGCCAATCTCGTTGGAGTCGGCGAGCAGGGAGTGAGGGCCAGTGCGACCGCGCAACTCATCGCCGGCTCGGGGACCGCCGACTGCGTCAAGCCAGTCGCAATTCCCGATCGCTGGGTCGAGTTCAACCCGGCGACGACCGCGTGGACTCCGACTTCGCTCTTCGCGCGTTATCAGGAGAACGGCAACGGCGCCGGCTCGTTACTCACCCCGGCCGATCGGTACGATCCACCAACGACGAGCTCAATGGGGTCTGGGTTCACTGTCCAGAACGACTATGGGGTCGAACTCGAGCTCAAAGAGGGCCAGGGCGGACAGGGTATTGACCCGGGTTTCTACTACCCGATTGTGCTGAATCCTGGGTGCGTGGGTGGGAGCTGCTATCGCGATGCCTGGTCGGGTTGCTCAGGAGTTGAGATCGGGCCCGGTACCGTATTGAACCCGGAGCCCGGCAACATGATCGGTCCGACTCATCAGGGTGTGCAAGCGTTAATCGATCAAGACCCAACCGCGTCTTGGAGCACGAGCGCCAATGGGGGCCGCGGCGGACCGGTCGGCGGATGTATGGCGGCTGGCACCTGTGGCCGAAGCCCCCGCTGGATCGCGATCCCGCTCTTCAACGTTGACGCCTACCAATATGCGCGGGCGGTCAACAATGACAACGGTCGAAGCACACCGATCACGATTACCAAGGTGATCGGATTCTGGCTCGATCGCATCCAGGGCAACGACGTGTACGGACGTATCATGTATTACCCGACCACGGCCATCAGCGGCGCGCCCATTCCGGGTGCGTCGGCATTTACCTACAACATCATTCTCGTCCGATGACCCTGCGCTCTTCGATTCAGCTCGTCGCTGTCTTCAGCACGGGCAACTCCAGCGTCACCGATCTGCTCCGGTCGCTAGGCGCGAACGTCGTGGCGGCCGCCATTGCCGACATGAGTTCGTTCGCCGCCAGCGGCCGCACGCCGGAGTTGATCGTGCTCGACGTCCGTGACTTGAACCGCCTTCCCGAAGGCACCGCCGCGCTGAAGCGTCGTTACCCCGACGCGTCGATTGTCCTGGTGTGCTCATTGCCCGAGCCCTCGCTCATTCTCGAAGCCATGCGCGCCGGCATCAGCGAATGTGTCACCGAGCCGCTGACCGCCGAAGGTCTGGCCGCCGCGATCGAGCGGGTCATGGGCCAGAAGTCCTCGGATGGCGTCGGCGACTTATTCGCGTTCCTCGGCGCCAAAGGCGGCATCGGAACGACGACCATCGCCGTCAACATCGCCACGGCGCTGGCGCGCGCCAAGCAGCGGACACTCTACGTCGACCTTCATCTCGCCTACGGCGACGCCGCCGTGTTTCTCGGCGCCGAGCCGCGGTTCTCGATCGTCGACGCGCTGGAGAACATCCACCGCCTGGACGAGGCGCTGTTCAAGACGCTCGTCACGACGACAACGGCCGGTGTGGACCTGCTGGCGTCGTCGAGCCAGGCGGCCGTGTGGAACGTGGACGTGAAACGAGTGGGACGCCTGCTCGATTTCGTGCGCCAGCACTACCGCTACGTCGTTGTCGACTGCCCGCGGTCCGACGCGAACCTGCTCGACACGCTCGAGTCCAGCACGCGGATCGTGCTCGTCGCCAACCAGGAGCTCGCGACGCTGCGTAGCGGAAGCCGCATGGCCGCTGCCCTGCGTCAGCGCTACCGCCCCGAACGCGTGATGGTCGTCGTCAACCGCTTCGACTCGGCCGCCGAGATCGGACACGACGACGTGGAGCGCGTGATCGGCGCCACCGTGAAGCACGTCGTGCCGAGCGACTACCGCAGTTCGCTCGAGGCGCTCAATCGGGGGAAGCCGCTCATTCTCAAGAATCACAGCCGCGTCGCGTCGTCACTCGATGCGCTCGCACGGGAGTTGGGCGGCCTGCAACGGCCGGAGGGATCGACGTCAAAAGGTTCGGGATTGTTCGGCCGCCTGACGGGCAGGCGTTAGCAGCGTAAAGGATGGCAACAGACATATGGAAGTGACGCAACTGTTCGATTCGCGTCCGGCGCTGGGAGACACGCGTCATCACGGCTACCAGGACATCAAGGCCCGCATCCATCAGGACCTGCTCAACCGCCTGAACCTCGAGCGGCTGGCGAAGGTGCGCCGCCAGGACGCCGAACCGGAGATCCGCACGCTCATCGTCGAGATGCTCGACCGCGAGACCAGCACGCCGCTCAGTCTGTACGAGCGCGAAGCGCTGCTTGGTGACGTGCTCAACGAGCTGTTCGGCCTCGGACCGCTCGAAGCGCTGCTGCAGGACAGCACCGTCTCCGACATCCTGGTCAACCGCCACGACCAGATCTACGTCGAGCGCGAGGGCAAGCTCGAGTTGACGGATCTGGTGTTCAAGGACGACCGTCACCTGTTCCGGATCATCGAGCGCATCGTCTCCACCGTCGGCCGCCGTATCGATGAGTCGAGTCCGATGGTCGACGCGCGCCTTCAGGATGGGTCCCGCGTCAACGCGGTGATTCCTCCGCTCGCCCTC
>Ga0111539_10004620_pt1 | contig 17972 bp, 13 predicted proteins | sample RhiMethybrSRZTD1_FD_79667 | JGI IMG/M metagenome (GOLD analysis project Ga0111539, IMG submission 79667) | Populus rhizosphere microbial communities from Tennessee, USA - Rhizosphere MetaG P. TD hybrid SRZTD1 (version 2) (version 2) | ecosystem: Host-associated > Plants > Roots > Rhizosphere >... | reverse complement strand
TGGTCGCCCCCTCGGCCTGTGCGATCTCGTTCTCGTGATGCGGAAAGATCAGATCGACGCCGCCAGCATGGATGTCGATCACCTCACCGAGCAGACGCACGGCCATGGCCGAGCACTCGATGTGCCAGCCCGGGCGTCCGGGGCCGGCGCCGTTGCACTCCCACGACGGCTCGCCAGGCTTGGCCGCCTTCCACAACACGAAATCGCGGGCATCGTCCTTGGAATACTCGTCAACGTCGACGCGCGCGCCGGCATGAAGGCCTTCGTGATCGAGACGCGCCAGCCGGCCGTACGACGGCAACGACGCGATCTTGAAGTACACCGAGCCGTCGCGATTGTAAGTGTGGCCATTGCGCTCGAGCGCGTGGATCATGTCGCACATCGCCGTCATATTCTCCGGGTCGGTCGCGCGGGGGAGTTCCTCGGGCGTCTCGATTCCGAGCAGCGTGGCGTCTTCCCTGAAGGCGCGAATCCACTGATCGGTGTATTCGCGCAGCGGCATGCCGGCTTTCTGTGCACCGGCGATCGTCTTGTCGTCCACGTCGGTATAGTTGATGACCTGCTGCACCTTGTACCCGCACAGATACTTGAGCGTGCGCCGCAGGACATCGAGGCACACGTAGGTACGGAAGTTACCGATGTGACCGCGGTTGTAGACGGTCAGGCCGCACGCATACATGCGCACCGTGTTGTCGCGGAGTGGGGCGAACGGCTCTTCCTGTCGCGACAGCGTGTTGTACAACCGGAGCATGGAGCGTGGTTCAGAGTTCGAGTGCGACCGTCCGTGTCGCGATCTGCACTTCGAGGGGGCCGGTCGAACGCCGCACCACGACCGCGATGGAGTTCGAGGTGTGAACGATGGACCCGTTCAAGTGCGCACCAACCGCTTCAGCGACGCGTTCGCCGAACTCGGCAGCACTTGGCTCGTTGCAGCCGGCATAGCGGGCGGCCTGCTCTGCGAGCATGCGAACGACCGCCGCTACTTCGGCATTGCGCGGGACCGAGACCTGGAATTCGAATGTCGTTGCGTCCACGACTACACCGAAATCCGGCTGAAGAGATGGTCGGCGCGGAGCCGGTCCGCTTCGATCTGCGCACGCAGCGCGTCCACGTTGTCGAACCGCCGTTCGTCGCGCAACCGCTGGACGAACGACAGCCGCACACGCCGTCCGTAAAGGTCGCCGGAGTATCGCAGCAGATGCGTCTCGATGGTGGGTTCGGTTTCGTTGAAGGTTGGCCTGATGCCGATGTTGGTCAACCCGCCATGCACGAGGCCATCGATGGTCATCGTCGTCGCATACACGCCGTGCGGCGGGATCAGTTCGTTCTCTGTCGTCATGTTCGCCGTCGGAAATCCAATCGTCTGCCCCCGCTTGCGTCCCTCGACAATCGTGCCATCCAGGAAATATGGATGGCCGAGCAGCGCACCCGCTTCATCCATGCGGGCCTCAGCGACCAGCCTGCGAATGCGCGTGCTACTGACGACGAAGTCTTTGTACCGTACCGGATCGATCTTATCGGCCCTGAACCCGTGCTGCTGCCCCAGCGTGCGCAGCAGGCTGAAGTTGCCGCTCCTGCCGTGGCCGAACAGAAAATTCGCGCCGACCCACACTTCCGAGACACGCAGCCAGTCGGCGAGCACCGTGCGCACGAAGGTCTCGGGCGCCCACTCCGACAGCTCGTGCGTGAACCGCACGACCGCCACGCACGCAATCCCGACCCGATCGAGCGCCTCGAGCCTCTGCGTTTTGGTCATCAGCAGCGGCGGCGCCTTGTCCGGTCGTACGACCCGCGGCGGATGCGGGTCGAAGGTCATCGCCATCGGCGTGCCGCCATGTTCGGCGGCGCCGCGTTTGACGCGCTCGATGATCTTGAGATGCCCGCGGTGGAGGCCGTCGAAATTCCCGAGGGCCAGCACCGGGTGCACCAGCCACGGCGGCCGCGGGTCGTCCGGGAAGTGGATGGTCTCCATTCACTCCACGTCGACGCTCACGTCGAGCACCAGCCCATCATATGCCAGTTCGACTCCAGCCGGCAGGCGCGCCGAGGTCGTCGCGTGGCCCAAATCGTGGGTCATGTGGGTGGTAAAGGCGCGGCGCGGCTTGATGCGAGCAATGACGTCGAGCGCTTCCGCGAGGCTGAAGTGCGTGCCGTGCGGTCGATCGCGCAGCGCGTCGATGATCAGCGTGTCCACACCATCAACCAACTCCCAGGCGCTGTCGTCGAGGCGATTGCAGTCGGTCAGGTACGCCATGTTCCCGAATCGAAACCCCAACACCGGCATGCGTCCGTGCCAGACCTGAACCGGCACAACCTGCACACCGCGAACGGCGAACGGCCCGGTGATCTCATGCGGATCCAGTTCGGGGATGCCGCCACCCAGCCCCGTGACACCGTCAAAGATGTAACTGAACGCCTGACGCAGCGCCTCCCACGTCGGCGCGTTCGCATAGCACGGGATCGCGCCACCCTGAATCGCGTTGAAGCGGCGCACCTCGTCGAGCCCGAGGATGTGATCCGCGTGGCTATGCGTAAAGAGCACCGCGTCGACTCGCGTCAATTCGTGGACGAGCGCCTGTTGCCGAAGATCGGGACTGGTATCGACGAGCAGCTTCGCGTGTGTCGGGACGTCGAGATAGATGGATGGCCGGAGCCGCTTGTCACGTGGATCGGAGGAGCGGCACACACTGCAGGTGCAGCCGATCATCGGCACGCCGTGCGACGTGCCGGTACCGAGGAACAGGACGCGGGCCGGAACCGACGTCAAGGGATGATGATACGAGGGGGCTCGGGCGAAGCCGTCTGGGTCGCCTCGACGTAACGCATCCGGAGCTCGTAGAGGAGCTGCTCGAGCAGCTGCCGCTCCTCGGCCGTCAGATTGCCGCGGGTCTTCAGTTCGAGCAGCAACAGGATGTCGATGATCTGCTGCGCGGCCGCGAGATTCGCCGTGCCTGACTGTCCGGTGACCGGATCAGGAACGTCGCCGAAGTGATAGGCGGCCGTGTGCGCCAATGACAAGACGAACCCGACGAACGTGACGACGTTGGGATCGTGCGGTTCTCCGGACGTGCTCTGCTCTCCGTCGCTCATGTCTCAACCTGCAAGATCTCGAATGGTAGCATGTCGCCATGGCCGACCGTGTGGGCGAGCGATTCGAGCGTCTTGTCGAGATCATGCGGGCGCTGCGCGCGCCGGATGGGTGCCCGTGGGACCGCGAGCAGACGCATACCTCGCTCCGCCCGTTTGTGCTCGAGGAGACCTACGAGGTGCTCGAGGCGATCGAAAGCGGCCAGCCGGCGAACCTCTGCGAAGAGCTCGGCGACTTCCTGTTCGAGGCCGTCTTCCTGGCACGCATCAGTGAAGAAGCCGGCGACTTCACCATCGGGGACGCTATTGACGCCATCAGCGACAAACTCGTGCGTCGTCATCCGCACGTCTTCGAGCGGAAGAGCGGCGACCCGGCGCTGACCAGTGGCCAGGTCATCGAGAAATGGGAAACGCTGAAGGCGCGCGAACGAGCGGCGGCGGGAGCGCCGGCGACAACCAAGACGACACTCAGCGGCGTTCCGAAGACGCTGCCGGCACTCCTGCGAGCTTACGAGGTCAGCTTCCGAGCGGCCGCCGTTGGGTTCGACTGGGCGAAGCCGGACGATGTCCTCGACAAGATCGAGGAGGAGGTCGCGGAGTTGCGACGCGAGGTCGAATCGGGCGCCACGGGCGACCTCTCGCGCGCGGAGGAAGAGATGGGCGATCTGTTCTTTGCCATCGCCAACCTGTCGCGCAAGCTGGGTATCGAACCGGAGGCAGCGCTGCGGCGAGCCACAGACAAGTTCACGAATCGGTTCGACGCGATGGAACGGGCCTTCGCGTCACGCGGCAAGCGACTCAACGAATCCAGTCTTGACGATATGGAAGCGGAGTGGCAGCGGGTGAAGCAGGCCGGAACATCCTAGACCCGCCATCACTCACAGGATCTTCATCGAACTGCCCTTCGTCAAAAACCTAAAGGTGAATTGTCCCGTCGCGGTCTTGGCGAGGTTCTTTACCAATGTCTCAACCTTTGCCATGTGCGTCGGGTTCGCGGAGACGGCTTCGCTGCTGTTGAACGAGAAGCGAAACGGCTTCTGACTGGCGGCACGGCGACGGCGGAACATCATCTCGATCACTTTCGTGTTCGGATTCTCGCTAAAGCCGTTTCCGCAGAACACATAATCGCGGGCAATCACGGCCTCGACGAAATCCGAGTCGATGTTGTTCTCAGATCCATGATGCGGCACCTTCAGCACATCGACCTCGATCGTGCCGCCGTTCAGACGGCCGGCCTGCTTCAATCCGTCAACAATCTGATCGCCGCGAGCGTCACCGGTCAGCAGCAACGATTCTGAGTCGTCCTCGACGAGCAGCGTGAGTGAGGCGAGATTCGGTGTCGTGACCTCCGTAGGGTCGCCGAACATCTCTGCCTGCAGACGCAGCGATGCCACCAGATTGTCGAACTCCGACGCTCCGAGCAGTTCCTCGGTGCGACGCGCCGCGTCTCGAATCTTCTTGAGCTGCTTCTTTCCGTCGATACTCTGCAGAAACGTCTTCCACTCTCCCCGCAGGCTTTTCAAATGGGCGTCGGTCGGACCGATGATCGTGATCGTCAGGCCGCCGATTTTGATCGGCTTCTGATTCTTCCGCAGCATCATCAGTTTGCCGTCGGCCCGAGGATTGAGCGGAATGTTCAGCTGGTTCGGCGAGATCCGCCGCGAGACTTTGATGGCTTCCCCGATGCTGGTGACGAGATCCGACTGCTTGAGCGCCTCCCTGCGAATCTCGGCGAGGTCGGAACCAGCCAGAACAGGAGCCATCGCTGACAGCGAATCCTCGATCGGCTTGGCCAGCGTGTTCAGCAATTCGCCAAACCCGTTGTGCCAGATTTCCTTGACCTTTGGCGGTCGGGGTACTGTCGGCGCCTTGCTCTTCGTGTTCCCGCTCTTCTTCTGGAACTCGTGCACCCGCCACGCCGCCTCGTCGTCGAGCATCTTGAGGACCCCGCCGATGTGGTCCTGATCGATGTGCGAGACGTAGACGATGTCGAGCGCCTTCTTGGCGACCTGCAGCTTCCCCATCGCCGCAGCGACGTGGGCGTTGTAGGACACCGGCATCCCGCCGTCAACGAGAATGCGCGCCGTGCCGGCGGTGTTGGTGAGCAGAAGGCAGTCACCCTTGTCCGACTGGAAGGCGGTCAGACGCATCAGCCCAAATCCTTTCTGAGATTGAGGCGGGATGTCTCGACAAGACAGGCCTCCGGATCGATGACACCAAAACCCGCAGCGTTGGACCAGGTGAAACTCGCACCAGGAAGCGGCTTGGCGGTGCGGCGAATAATCGACTCGATCTGCGCCGCAGTCAGACGCGGTTCGACGGCGAGCATGAGTCCCACCACGCCGGTCACGAGCGGACTCGCCATGCTGGTGCCCGACATCGCGATCCACTCGTCGGGATCACCGCTGAACCCTTTTGCCGCGACAACCTCCGTGCCCGACGCCGCAATGTCCGGCTTCTCCCGTCCGTCGCGAGTCGGGCCCTGGCTGCTCGAGATGCTGATCTGGTTGCGAACGGCGTCGAGATTCGCCACCGTAATCACACGACTGCCGCATCCAAGCGAGCTGACGGTTGTGTCGTCAACCAACGTGCGCTCGGTGAAGAATGACGGAAACGACCACGCCTCGCGATCGCCGACGCGTCCAAGCCGCTGCGGGTCGTCGCGCTCAATCCATGCGTGTAATCTGCCGTCACGCACCTCGAGCGAGTGCAGGCGCACAATCCATGTCCCGGCCCGCACGCCAATCACCGGCTTGCGAAGAAACGGGCTGAGAAACACGCTGATGTAGTTCAGTCCGTTGGTCGGATTGAACACCTCGTTGTAGACACTGAACATCGTCCCGTCGGGCAGCATCCGGTTCTGGATGAACTCCCGCGGCTCGACAGGACCGATCCAGTCCATGTCCGGCGGCTTGATCGAGACGGCAAACCGATCCTGCGCGCTGTACCAGATCTCCAGTTCGTTCTCGGAGAGATCCATGATGCCGTTGCCGACGACCACCCACTCGAGGTCCTTCTCGAGACCCGCGGCGGGAATCTGGCCACTGGCGTGGATGCGGCCCATGATCCAGCCAAGGTCGTCGTCGGTGACGGCCTTTTCCTGACCAGAGTTTCCGGCGGCGACCGTGACGGCGCGGCCGGGCATCGCCAACGCCGCGTCGATCCACCGCGTCACGGCGGAACTCCCGTCGTGCGAGTGTCCGTTCGTGCCGAGGCTCACGTTGATCGACACCGGCAGCTTGAGCTTCTGGCCAAGCCGCAACAGGTAGTCCACCGCGTCGGCGACTCGGCTCGAGTCGTAGAACGACAGACGCCTGTCCTGATCCGCCTCTGGCAACGAGATGAGGACACCGGCTATCTTCGCGCGGCGGCAGACGCCGCGATTGCCAGCCGCGATGCTGGCGACGTGCGTACCATGAGAACCTTCGACGCGCTGCGACTGCGGCTCGATGTCTGTCGCCGGTATGCCGAGGCGAGGAGCGGCCGCAATCGCCCGATTCAAGTCGGTGCCTTGTAACTCGGCCCCGTACTCGAACTGCCTGTCGAAGTGCTTACTGTCCCGGTCGTGCGGCGATGGCCGCGCGTCGCCACCCTGATCCCAGATCTGTACAAAGCGCGTCGTGCCGGCATCGTCGAGGAAGTCCGAATGGCTGAAATCGAAGCCCTGAACGTCGATGATGCCGATGAGCACATCCTCACCGAACTTGTGCTGCGTTGCGGATCCGAACCGGCGCCCGTCCATGGATGGCGTGGCCGGCGAGTTGTTTTCGACGACGACCACCGGCATCTTCAGCGGTTCGGCCATCTCGACGTAGGTCACCCCGTCCTGCTCGGCGATGGCCGGGATCCGGTCGAGAGGAGCCTGAATCTGGACGATCTCACCCTTGCGACATGTCGGCTGTCCGACGTCGGGCGTCTCGACCTTCGGGTCGCGCAAATAGACAAACACATTGGTGCGGACCGCTCCGGTCACACGCGTCAGCGGTCGAACGCGGGGCTTTTTCTTGAGGTCCTCGATCGTGACCGGCACCGCGTCGGCACCCCTGCACGTCTCGACCTTTTTCAACGCCGCTGGCGATTCGACGATGAGCGCTGCGGTGCGCTCGGCTCGCACGATGTTCACATCGGCGTCACCGTCCGCGATCATTCGGAGCTTGGGCTGTAGTTTCTTCAGTACCTCACGAGAGGTTTTCGGCGGCATCGTCACCTCATGCCTGCAGGCCGTCCACGCGTGATGCGTAGAGGGTCAACTGGTTTCTAAAACGTCGTCCCGGGCCAAAGCGAACACGTTCACACTGCCGCGCAGGTCAGTGGGCGCCTGCGGTACTGCGGCGTGCGAACGTCCGTTGTATGACCAGCCGTCCGTCAGTTTCGAGTTCAATCTGACCGTCGAGATCGGTCCGCAGGATCGTAGCTCCAATGGCCTCCAGACGTTGCAGCACCTCCAGCGTGGGGTGACCAAAGCGATTCCCGCGGCCGCAGCTGATGACGGCGAACTGTGGCCGCCAACTCTCGAGCAGCGCCGACGAGGACGAGGTGCGACTACCGTGATGCGCGACTTTGAGGACTCGAATGGGCGCCGGAGTGAGTAGAGGCACGACCGCGCGCTCGATGTCTCCGCTGATGTCCCCGGTGAGAAGAATCGCGACATCACCGTAGACCACCTCGAGGACTACCGAGTCGTCATTGCGCACGCGGCGTCTCTCCCAATCCGGCGGCGTTGGATGGAGGACACGCAGTTGGACCTCGTCCAGGCGCATCGTCTCGCCCGCCCGCAGGGGCGTGATCGGAATCCGCAGTCGCGCCGCTTCATGCATCAAGTCCTGTGTCGGCACATGCTGCGGCACCCGAATGCCTTCCCAGATCCGCCGCGGTCTGAAGTCGTTGGCGACCGCCACTGCTCCACCGAGATGGTCGGGATCGCCGTGCGTGACGAGCAGCGCGTCGAGCGAGCGGATGCCTCGTGCCCAAAGCGCCGGCGCGAGGACGCGGCGGCCGACGTCGATGCCTCCTCCGAATGGCGCGCCCCCGGTGTCGACGAGTAGTGAATGGGCACCAGTCTCGATCAGCATCGATTCGCCCTGGCCGACATCGAATACGGTGAACCTCAACAACGCTTCGCCAGTGCGCCCAAACCGTGTCACATCGGTGCCGCTGACGACCGCGATGAGTGCAGCTAGATAAACCACTGCACTCGCGAGGCGTAAACGTCCGCGACCAATGACCGTCGCCACGAGTGCGACGTAGTAGACCAACAGGATCCAGACAGCGGGCGGAGGCACGCGCGCGGCGAGCCACGGCGCCGCCTTTACCAGGTCGGCGCTCGAGATCAGCGCGCTCGCAGCAACGTGCGTCGTCCACCCAGCGCTGTACGCAAGCAGCGGACTCTCACTGATTAGCGTCACCGCCATCGCGGCGATCTGCACGACGCCCATTGCCGGCACCGCCAGCAGGTTGAGGATCAGGCCGGCGCTGGTGACGCGCGAAAACGCCGATGCCGAGACCGGCAGCAACGCGACCTCGACCGCCAGCGATCCGATCAGCGTCGCCACGATCCACGAGATCACCCAGCCACCCGTAGGGCGGGTCTTGTTCCCGCCTCCGCCAAGGCTACGGCGGGCCGCCATAGCGTTTCGCGAAGGCGGCTGTAGACCCGCCAACAACGACGACCCGCGTCGCGCACCTTCGACAAGGGCCGCCGTCGCGCCGAACGTCATCAGAAAGCCGGGATCGGCAAGGTCGAGCGGCTTGGTCACCAGAATGATCGCCGCCGCGACGGCCATCGCCTGCCAGACTGGCGTTCGCTGATCGACGACGCGCGCCACGAAATAGGCGATCGCCATCACCGTGGCTCGCCAGACCGATGGTCCAGCGGTCACGACGGTTGCGAACGCGATGAGCACGGCGATCGTCAGAAGCGCGCCGGGGCGGCCACGAATGCCGACGAGCGCGAGCAAGGCGCACGCGCCTGCAGCGAGAATCGCGATGTTGCCACCGGAGATCGCGATGACGTGATAGGTACCGGCCGCCTGGAGGGCATCGCGGGTCTCATCGGGAACGCCCGTGCGATCGCCAATGAGCACGGCGGCGGCAATGGCCGCTGACACGGGGCTGTGTGGACCAACCCACGCGGCCAGCGCCGTCCTGACGTGCGCACGGATGTCCGCGGCGAGCTCGTCGATTGGGCCAGCGTGCGAAACCACCCGGACGAGGCGTGCGCTTTTGATCGACCCGAACAGCGCGGTGCCATCACGCGCCACTGCCTCTTCGAAGTCCGGGACGCCGTCGTTGAGAAAGCGCGCCGGCCGCCGAAAGACCATCGGCGCCTCAATCGTTCGCTGCGCCCGCCATTCGAGAACGCGGTCGCGCGCCGCGGCTCCGCCGACACTCACGATGACCCCGCCCTCGACGGGGTGCCAGGCGTCCTTGAGCCGCAGTGCGGTGACTTCTACGTGAAGCGAGACATAGCCCTCGCGGGGCGACGCGTCCTCGATCAGAACGGCGCGCGCCAGGATCGGATCGTGAACGGCCTCCGGACCCAACGTTGAGATATCGAAACCGCCGAACTCCCGTTCGAGGAACTGACGCAGCGAGGGATGCCGCGCGCGATCCAACGCGCTCGACGTCAAGACAACGCTCGAGACCCAGAACCCGAGCGTGAGACAGGCGACCGTCGCTCGGCTGACGCTGTAATGCCACGCGATCACGCTGGCGATGAGAAGCGCCGGCAAGAGCCAGAGCAGCCATCCGGCCGTCGTGCCGAGGATCGGCGCGCACAGGGCTCCGCCAATGATCGAGAATGCTGGAAGGATGCCGACGACGGGCATGACGTCGCGCGGATGCAAGAGGCGCGCGTCCGCGAGCGCACGCGTGGCTCAGAGACTTACCGGATCGGGTAGCAGTTTCTGCCGTTCAAGTGGGCGACGAAGCGCGCGGATTCCGCGCGGCGCAGATTCCGCGCGACGCTTAGACGTCAGCCCAGCGGCGAAGCAGATTGTGATAGACGGACGTCAGTTGCACGGCCGCGGGATGATCGGGCAGATCGAGCGTCAGCCGCTGAATCGCTGTGTCGAGATCGAAGAGCAGTGTCCGCTCGCCATCGTCGCGCAGCATGCTCTGGATCCAGAAGAACGACGAGACGCGGGCACCGCGTGTCACGGGCGTGACCTTGTGCAGGCTCGATGCCGGATACAACACCATGTGCCCCGCCGGCAGCTTGACGGAGTGGACGCCGAAGGTGTCTTCCACCACCAGCTCGCCACCGTCGTATTCGTCTGGCTCGGTGAGAAACAGCGTGGCCGACAGATCGGTGCGAACGGTCGAACCGTTGGTCCTCGATTCGCGGATCGCGTTGTCCACGTGATTCCCGAAGGACTGGCCGCCGCGGTAGCAGTTGAACAGCGGCGGAAACACACGCAGCGGCAGCGCCGCCGAGACGAACAGCGGGTTGCGGCTCAACGCGTTGAGGATGACCTCACCGAGCTCCCGCGTCACAGGATGATCCTCGGGCAGCTGTAAGTTGTTCTCATTGGTGCGCGCCGGCAGAGGCCCAGCCGTCACGCGACCGTCGGCCCATTGAGCCGATTGAAGCAGGCGGCGCGCCTCCGTCACCTGCTCCGCGGTCAGCACGTCAGGGATTTGGAGAACCATCAAGCCGCTGAACTCTGCCTGGATACCGGATCAACGCGATCGGCCGCGCGGCGCTTCATCCACGCGCGCCAACGGCGCCAGGCCAGCGCCAGACCGGTCCACACCAGCACGACGCTTCCAGCAGTCGCGAGACCGGCAACGGTCTGACCAGGGACACCGAGCACCTCGCCGGTATGTGCGAACCGCGAGATGCTGCGAAGACGGCGGCCGAGGCTCTGATCTTCAAATGCCTCGTAGGCGACAACCTCGCCGGTGGCTCGATCGAGCGTCAGCGTCGAGCGGAGCTGCGGCTGTCCGCCGTCACCCTTGTCGATCGCAAAGACGACCGGTGCTCGATTCGACTCGGGCACGCGGACATTGATCGTCCGCCAGCCGTCGACGTGCTGCTCGGCGCGCGACCAGAGGTTGTTGAGTCCCCCGATCGACGGTGCGGCCCGTTCTTCACGAGCGCCGCGTGCGGGTCCGCCTTCTCGACCGCGCTGCACCGGCGGCTCTTCGCCTACCGTTCGATACACCAACGCGTTCGCCCACGGGAACGAGATCGGCAACGCCGAGAGGACGACGATGAACAGCGGAACGGCCGACCAGACGCCGATGACGTTGTGCCAGTTGAAATCGCGGGCTTTGGCGGTCGTCGTGCGGTTGAACAGCAACACAGTGCGCACGTGGTTCCAGGCCCACCTACGCGGGAACCAGAGATAGAAGCCCGAGACGACAATGAAGAGGAAGAGGAAGTTGGACCAACCGGTGATGAAGCGCGCGACAGGCCGGCCGTCACCCTCGACGGCGAGCCAGCGATGCCACGCACGTGTCTCGCTCATGAAGCGACGCATCCCCTGCGAACCCTCGCCGAGCAGACGGCCCGAGTAGGCGTCGAAATACAGTATCCGCTGCGGCACGGCGACCGTCACGGGCGCATCGGCCGTCGATCCGACCGTGATGGCGTTGGCTGCGATATCGGGATGCTGCGTCCGAATCGTCTGAAGCAGCGTCTCTACCGGAAGGCGGCTTGTGGCCGGAGCCAGAACCGTAGACCGGTACTGGCTGTCGGACCACGCAATGAGCTGACGCTCGTAAGTAAGAAGAACGCCGGTCACGGACATCACGAGGATCACGACGCCGGCGGTCATTCCCGCAATGAGGTGGGGCCAGAAGATCAGAGTCCGAAGTTTCATCGCCGCCCTGTTCGGTCTGTTGTTTCGCCGAGACTGAGACTGAGTCTCAGGATTGGATGGCCAGTCTATGTCCGACCAAAACAGTCGTCAAGGGGGAACTATCAGCGGGTGGGTTGGGCGAAATAGCCGCGGCGGGCTCGGACGAAATACCCGCCCGTGCGGACGCGAACGCGAAGCGGCCGCCAACCGCCATCCGGCGGCTTCGACGAGCTGTAGCCGATCGTGTATTGCTTGTTCAGCTCGTCGGCAATGCGCTCGGTGGCCGGACCGAGATCGGCGGCGCTCTTCACCACTTCCGTGTAACCGCCAGTCAGGCTGGTAATGTCGCGCAGCGCCTCCGGATTCACGCGCGTGCTCTCCCGTCCGTCCGGCGCATCGATCGCAATCGCGTAGACAAAGGCGTCGTTCCGCCGAATCACGTCAATCGTCTGCAGCAGCGATCGATCGCTCGCGGTATCCGCGCCGTCCGACACGACAATCATCGCCGCGCGCAGATTGATTCGCTGCTCGAACAGCTTCGAGGTATCCGCGAGCGCGTCGTAGATCGCCGTCCCGCCAGACGGCTTCAGATCGCCGAGGCGTCCCCGCAGTGACGTCGGGGGCGTCGTCCACTTCGTGACGAGGCGCGGCAAGTGGTTGAAGGTGGCGACGAAGACCTCGTCCTCGGTGAGCAGCAGGTCGCCGACGAATCGGTCGAACGCCTCGCGCGCATCGATGACCGGCTGGCCGCGCATACTGTCGCTGGCGTCGAGCAGCATGCCGAGGCTGACCGGCACGCGCTTGTCGGTGAACTGCGTGATCGTCTGCTCGATGCCGTCCTCAAACACCTGGAAGTCCTCTTGCGTGAGGCCGGTGATGAGCCGGCCGCCGGCGTCGGTCACTGCGACCGTGACCTGGACGACGTCGATGCGGCTGCGGAATGGACCGGTCTGAGCCCACACGATGGCGCAAACAACGACACAGCAGGCTGTGAGTGCGCCGACTCGGTGGTAATTCACGACTTTACCCGTTGACTCGTGCTCCCGCCTCGACGCCTGCGTAATAGTCCTGCAGCGACCGGACCGTCAGCGTCTGCTGCCGCATTGCCCGAATCGCGCTCACGGCGGCTGATGCGCCGGTCAGTGTCGTGATGCACGGCACCTGCGCCATCGTCGCCGCACGCCGGACGGCGCGATCGTCGAAGAACGACTCGCGGCCGAGTGGCGTGTTGATGACCATGTCGATGCTGCGGTTGACGATGTGGTCGGCCACGTGCGGCCGTCCCTCGTTCACCTTGTACATCACGTCGACGTCCAGGCCATGTGCGCGGAGAAATGCCGCGGTGCCCCGCGTCGCGGCCAGCTTGAACCCGAGCTGGGCGAGATCTCTCGCAATCGGCAACACCGTCTGCTTGTCGCTGTTGTTCACGCTGATGAACACGCAGCCCTTCTCGGGGAGGCTCTGCCCTGCGCTCATCATCGCTTTGCCAAATGCGGCACCGAAGTTGTCCGATCCGCCCATGACCTCCCCGGTGGACTTCATCTCGGGTCCGAGAATGGTGTCCACGCCAGGGAAGCGGACGAACGGGAACACCGGGCTCTTCACGAAGACGCCCGCCGCTTCGAGGTCATCGACCAGTCCGAGTTCCGCGAGTGAGCGGCCCGCCGCGACGCGGGCTGCGATCTTCGCCATGGGCACACCGGTCGCCTTGGAGATGTACGGAACGGTCCGCGACGAACGCGGATTCACTTCGAGCACGTAGACAGTGTCGTCCTTGATGGCGTACTGGATGTTCATCAGGCCGACGACCTTCAACGCCCGCGCGATACGACGCGTGTATTCGCGAATCGTCGCGAGATGACGCTCGGCCACCATGAAGGGCGGCACGACACAGGAGCTGTCGCCGGAGTGGATGCCGGCTTCCTCGATGTGCTCCATGATGCCGCCGATGACCACCGCACCCGAGGCGTCGGCCACCGCATCCACGTCGAACTCGAAGGCGTCCTCGAGAAAGCGATCGATCAGCACCGGCCGGTCGTGGGAGACGTCGACTGCGCCGGTCATGTAGCGGTCGAGCGAGCCCGAGTCGAAGACGATGGCCATGCCGCGTCCGCCGAGGACGTACGACGGCCGGACGACGACCGGATACCCGATCCGCTCGGCGACTTCGCGCGCTTCTTCGCGCGAGACAGCCGTGCCACTCGCCGGCTGCGGTATGCCGAGGTCCCACAACAGCTGAGAAAAGCGCTGCCGGTCCTCAGCAAGGTCGATGGAGTCCGGTGACGTCCCCAGGATGGAGACGCCCGCTTCCAGCAGCGACAGTGCGAGCTTGAGCGGCGTCTGTCCGCCGAATTGCACGACACACGAGACGTCACCGCCGGCGCTGCGCTCGCGTTCGATGATCGCCATGACGTCCTCGAACGTGAGCGGCTCGAAATACAGACGGTCGGCGGTGTCGTAGTCGGTCGAGACGGTTTCTGGATTGCAGTTCACCATCACCGTTTCGAACTTCTCTTCCTTGAACCCCATCACCGCGTGGACGCAGCAGTAGTCGAACTCGATGCCCTGCCCGATGCGATTGGGACCGCTGCCGAGAATAACCACTTTCTTCTTCGGCGTCGGTTCCGCTTCGTCCACCTGCTCGTAGGTGCCGTACATGTACGGCGTGAACGACTCGAACTCCGCCGCGCACGTGTCGATGCGTTTGAAGGCGGGGACGAGACCCTCTTCGAGCCGACGCTGTCTGACGATCTCTTCGTCGATCCCGTACACGCCCGCGATGTCGGCGTCGCTGAACCCACTTCGCTTCATCGTGCGCAGCAGGTCCGATGAGACTTCGCGGAACTCGCCGAGGTCCGCCATGTTCCGCAGCTCGACGATGTCGGCGAACTGCTGCAGGAACCAGGGATCGATCTTGGTGAGGTCGTGCAGCGTCTCGACGCTCCAGCCACGGCGCAAGGCGCGGAACAGCGCCCACATGCGCCGATCGCTCGGCACCACGAGACGCTTGCGCAACGCGCTCTCGTCTTCCTCCTCGAGCTGCGCGGCATTACCGGCAAACAGGCTGCCGGTCTTGCCGAGCTCCAGCGATCGCACGGCCTTCAGGAAGGCTTCCTTGAACGTTCGTCCGATCGCCATCGCCTCGCCCACCGACTTCATCTGGGTCGTCAGCGTGCGGTCGGCCTGCGGGAACTTCTCGAAGTTCCAGCGCGGAAACTTCACGACGATGTAGTCGATGGTCGGCTCAAAGGATGCGGGCGTCTCGCGGGTGATGTCGTTGGGAATCTCGTCGAGGTGGTAGCCGAGCGCCAGCTTGGCGGCGATCTTCGCGATCGGGAAGCCGGTGGCCTTCGACGCCAGCGCCGACGACCGCGAGACGCGCGGGTTCATCTCAATCACGACGATTCGGCCATCGGCCGGGTTGATGGCGAACTGGATGTTGGAGCCGCCGGTCTCGACGCCGACGCGGCGGATGATGCGGCGGCCCATGTCGCGCATCCGCTGGTATTCCTTGTCGGTGAGCGTCAGCGCCGGCGCCACGGTGATCGAGTCCCCGGTGTGCACGCCCATCGGGTCCACGTTCTCGATCGAGCAGATGACGACGAAGTTATCGGCGACGTCGCGCATCACCTCGAGCTCGAATTCCTTCCAGCCGATGACCGACTCCTCGACGAGAATCTCGTGGACGGGGCTCAGGTCGAGGCCGCGGCCTGCCAGTTCCCGGAACTCCTCGACGTTGTAGGCGATGCCGCCGCCGACGCCGCCCAAGGTGAACGACGGCCGGATGATTGCCGGGAAGGCCACCTCCTCGACCAGCGCAAGCGCCTCCTCGAGCGTGCGGGCGACGCCGCTCTTCGGCACCTCGAGGCCAATCTCCCTCATCGCATTGCGGAAGAGCAACCGGTCCTCGGCCACCTTGATCGCATCGATCGAGGCGCCAATCAGCTTGACGTTGTACTTGGCGAGGATCCCGCGCTCGTGGAGGGCGACCGCCAGATTGAGCGCCGTCTGGCCACCAACGGTGGGCAACACCGCATCAGGCTTCTCTTTGATGATGATGGCTTCAGCGGATTCCGGCGTGAGCGGCTCGATGTAGGTCGCTTCGGCCAGTTCGGGGTCGGTCATGATCGTCGCCGGATTGCTGTTGATCAGGACCACTTCCAGCCCCTCTGCCCGCAGCGCCTTGCAGGCCTGCGTCCCGGAATAGTCGAACTCCGCGGCCTGACCGATGACGATCGGTCCCGAACCGATGACGAGCACACGTTTGATGTCAGTTCGTTTTGGCATCAGTCGCGATCACTTCTTTTCCATCGATTCGAGAAACTGCTGGAAGAGGTAGTCGGCGTCGTGCGGACCAGGCGAGGCTTCCGGATGATACTGCACCGAGAAGATCGGCTTCGTGACGTGTCGGAAGCCTTCGACTGTTCCGTCGTACAGGTTCAGATGGGTGACAGTCGTGTCTGACGGCAACGACTCGGGCTTCACAGCAAAGCCGTGATTCTGCGAGGTGATTTCGACCTTGCCTGACCGCAGTTCCTTCACCGGATGATTCGCGCCGCGGTGGCCGAACTTGAGCTTGAATGTCTCGCCTCCGACGGCCAGCCCCAGAATCTGGTGGCCGAGGCAGATGCCGAACATCGGGACATCGGACTGCGTCAGCGTCCGCACGTTCTCAATGGCGTAACTCAGCGCCGCCGGATCACCGGGACCGTTGCTGAGAAACACACCGTCCGGCTCGATCGCCAGCAGGTCCGAGGCAGGCGCCGTGGCGGGAAACACGTGCACGTCGCAGCCGTAGGCCTGCAGCCGACGAAGGATGTTGAACTTCACCCCGAAGTCGTACGCCGCGACGCGAAGCCGGCGCGACGCCCGGGCACCGGGAGTGATGCCGAATTCGGCGTGGTCCTCTTCCCCGAGCGAATTCGCGTGCCACTGGAAGGGACTGTCGCAGGTCACTTCGCGCACGAGATCGGCGCCTTCCATACGCGGAATCGCGCGAGCCTTCTCCACCAGCTCGGCCGGGTCGACGTGTCCGGTGGCAATCACCCCGCGCATCACGCCCGCCGAACGGAGGACGCGCGTCAGGGCGCGGGTATCGATGTCGGCGATCGCGACGATGTTGTGACGGATGAGGTAATCGCGGAGCGTGCTATCCGCCCGATAGTTGCTCGCGATAGGCGACGCTTCGCGCATCACGAACCCCGCGACGCGGGGCGTGCTCGATTCGGCGTCGCCGGGGGCTACGCCGTAGTTGCCGATCTGGGGGGCGGTCATCGTGACGATCTGGCCGGCGTACGAGGGATCGGTCAGGACTTCCTGATAACCGGTCATGCTCGTGTTGAACACGACCTCACCGCGGGCCTCGCCCTGGGCACCGGCCGCGACCCCGCGGTACCAGGAGCCATCTTCAAGCGCTAGCAGTGCATTCATGGGGATCACGCGATCGTAACATTCTGGGGCTCGGTTTCTTGACACTACCGCGAGCGCTCTGCAACAGTACCAACAGGTGCAGTCCGATTCAGGTGTGTCAGCCCCGGCGAGCCCCGACACGCGCGCACGCGGCGGGGATGCAGCGGGCGCCCGGCTTCCCATCGACATCCGGCGATTTCCGTGGATCCGGCGGCTCGCGGCAGACTTTGTTTTCGATCATGCGCGCGTCGCCGACTTTTTCGCCGGCAATCCCGACGATCCGGCGGCCTGGCGTGACGCAATTGCCCGCACGCACCAGCATCACCGCCAGCGTGACGCCATTGCCGACCTGCTGCAGGCTCAGCAGCGCACTCGCGGCGCGTCAGATGCGGCGATCTCGGCAACTGCCCTACTTCGCAATCCGCAAACCGTTGCCGTGGTAACCGGTCAGCAGGCCGGTCTCTTCGGCGGACCACTCTTCACGCTCCTGAAAGCGCTGACCGCGCTTCGACTCGCCGAGCAGGTACGAACCGAGCACGGCGTGCCGACGGTCGCAGTGTTCTGGATCGACGCCGAAGATCACGACTGGGACGAGGTCAAGTCGTGCAGCGTGCTCGATGCGGACATGAAGCCGCTTGCGATCGCCGCCGGCGATCCGCCACAGTCGCACTC
>Ga0111539_10004619_pt1 | contig 17977 bp, 13 predicted proteins | sample RhiMethybrSRZTD1_FD_79667 | JGI IMG/M metagenome (GOLD analysis project Ga0111539, IMG submission 79667) | Populus rhizosphere microbial communities from Tennessee, USA - Rhizosphere MetaG P. TD hybrid SRZTD1 (version 2) (version 2) | ecosystem: Host-associated > Plants > Roots > Rhizosphere >... | reverse complement strand
TGCCGGAACGCGCCGGTTCGCCGCCGGCCGGGAAGCCGACAAGGCGGCGAACATACTGCCGGTCACCGCCCTTGGTGTCCCAGTTATGTAGAAGCCCGGCCCGCCAACATGCCCAGCAGGGCCGCCAGACTCAGCACATCGAGGCGATTGTGCTCGAGCACACGATCCACGGGCCCGGTGCGATCGCGGATCCAGTCGAGGAAGGCCGCCGGCGCTTCGCTGCCCGGCAGGTCGTCGTGGCGTTCCAGGCCGAGCAGGCGCTGTTCCACGGTGCGCAGCCGCGTATCGGGCAGCCCCTTGCCATGGGCGCGTTTCACGAGGTGATACAGGTCGAGATGCCGCGGCGTCAGCACGAGCGCCTGGATCTTGTGCACGCCGAGCCGCGCCGCGATGCGGTGGCGATCGAAGCTCTTGCCGACGAACGTGACCGGCACCGGGAACTCCAGCAGCCGTGCTTTGACGTGGTGCAGGATCGCCTGCTCCTCGCCGAAATCGCGCAGGAACAACTGCTCGACGACGAACTCCTGCGCGCGGAAGAACGCGAGCCCGTATGCGAACACGACCGTGCCCGCGCCCCCGGCGAGACCCGTCGTCTCGGTGTCGAGGAACAGGCACTCGCTGCCGTCGAGCGTCGCGAACGTGCGGTCCTTCGCGAGCAGAGCAAGCCGTTCGCCGTCGAGTGAGCGCGCGCGTCCGAGCGCAACGTTGCCGTGCACGAAGTCCAGGGAATGACGCATCTCGCGACGCCACATCGGACCGTGCTGCGTCTGCGTCACTTCGCCGGGTGGCAGCTCGACCATGGGCCGCGGTGTCGCCGTGAACTGGCCGAGCCGGCGCAGCAGCCGATCTCTCAGGTTGGGGGCACGCAGGTCGCCGTCGCGCACAGGCCCCACGGCGTCCGCGCGCGCGGCGCTCACGCGGAACGCGCGCCGCAACTTGTCGCGGCTGTGTTTGTCGCGACTGTGCTCGTCGCGACTGGGAGCTACCATCAGCGCTCCTCGCCGAGCAAGCCCTGCAGGATCGATACGGCGACGCCCTTGCTGCGCGCGCCGAGGCTCGACGAAGGGCCGATGCACGACGGACACCCGCTGCGGCACGCACACTTCTGCACGAGCGCCAGCGCGGCGCGCAGGATCTCGCGATGCACGTCGAAGATGCGCTCCGCGAGGCCGACGCCGTTCGGCACGCGGTCGTAGAGGATCAACGCCGGCGCCTCGAAGTGCGGTTGCAACGCTTCTGCGAGCACCCTGACGTCGCCGGGATCGACGCGCAGGAACAGCGGCACGAGTCCCTGCAGCAGCTCGCCGACGCCCTGCAGACAGCTGCCCTCGCCGCCTTTCTGCAGACCGAGCCGTTGCACCAGATCCGGCCCCAGCACGAGCGCGCACGCCTCGGTCTCGAACTCCTCGGGCGGCAGGTTGATCTCGCCGATGCCGACGTTCTCGCGCGTGTAGTATTTGATCTTCTTGAACGCCTTCGCGAGCGTGCTCACGTGCACCTCGCCGCGATGTGCTGTGTAGCTGCCGTGGTCCTGTCTCGCGTCGAGGTGCAGGATCTTGACCTCGGTCTCGGTGTCCGCCTCGGTGTAGAAGTCCGCATCGACGCGCCGCACGAACGCGCGCCGGTCGGCGTGGTCGAAGCGCTCGACGAGCCAGGTGTCGCCCTGGTGCCCGTAGATCGCGCCCTCGAAGACCTCGGTGATCGCCGACGGCCGATCGATCTCGGCCAGGATCGTGCGAGCTTCGACGTCCTGGATCGTGACGTTGTCCATGTCGGCCGCCGTGAGGCTCACGCCGCTGGCCGGATAGGTGCGGTCGGCGTAGTGGAAGCGCCCACCCTGATGCACGAGCACCTCGAGATCGTGCGTCAGGAAGTCGAGCACCTCGCGCGTGCACGGCGCCTGCCCGAAGTCCTCGTCCTCGCCGAACGGCAGCTCGAACGCCGCACAACGCACATGATTGGTAAAGATGATCGCGTTGTCCGGGTCGATGCTGACCGCGTCGCGCGGCGCATCGAACAGATAACCCGGGTGCTGCATCAGGAACTGGTCCATCGCAGCACTGCGCGCGACGAACACGACGGCGCTCTCCTGGCTACGCCGCCCGACGCGGCCCGCGCGCTGGAACGTGCTCGCCACCGTGCCCGGATAACCGACGAGCACGCAGACGTCGAGGCTGCCGATGTCGACGCCGAGCTCGAGCGCGTTCGTCGAGACGACGGTCTTGATCGTGCCCTCGCGCAGGCCCTTCTCGATGCTGCGGCGCAGGTTCGGCAGATAGCCGCCGCGGTAACCCGCGACACGCTGTTGGTCGATGTGTTTTCCCTTGGCGTCGTCGCGCAGATACTTGAGCAGCACCTCGGTCTGGTTGCGCGAACGCGCGAAGAAGATCGACTGCAGCTCGCTCTGCAGCAGCACGCCACCGAGCTGGCGCGCCGCTTCGCTGGCCGGCACGCGCAAACCCGACACCTCCGAGACGACTTTCGGGTTCACGAACAGGAAGTGCTTCCTGCCGCGCGGGCTGCCGTCCTGGTCGACGACGTGCACGGGTCGCTCGAACAGGCGCCGGCCGTGCTCACCCGCGTTGCAGATCGTCGCCGACGCGCCGCAGAACACGGGATCGCTGCCGTAGTGCCGGCAGATGCGCTGCAGGCGCCGCAGCACGTTCGCGACGTGGCTGCCGTAGATGCCCGACAGCGTGTGCAGCTCGTCGACGACGACGTAGCGCAGACCCGTGAACAGGCCCTGCCACTTCGTGTGGTTCGGCAGGATGCCCTGGTGCAGCATGTGCGGGTTGGTCAACAGCATCACGCCGCGCTCGCGCAGCGCCTGCCGCACCGCGGGCGGCGTGTCGCCGTCGTAGACGGCCACCGTGCCGCCGACGCCGGTTGCTGCGAGCAGCCGTTCGAGGTCGGCCATCTGGTCGCGCGCGAGCGCTTTCGTCGGGTAGAGGTAGAGCGCGCGCGCGTCGAGGCCATCGCGCAGCACCGCGTCGAGCACCGGCAGGTGGTAGGCGAGCGACTTGCCCGATGCGGTCGACGTCGCGATCACGGCGTGCTGGCCCGCGTGCAGCAGGTTCGCGCACTCGCACTGATGGCTGTAGAGCTCGACGATGCCGCGCGCGTGCAGCGCGTCGACGAGTGCGGGATGCAGCCAGTCCGGGAACGCGGCCATCTGGGCGGGGCGCGGGGCCTGCGTGTGGACCGCGTCGAGCGTGCCCGGCGCATCGTCGCCGCCGCTGCGCAGACGCCGTACGAAGTCGCTCAGGTCCATCGCTGGACCTCGTGCAAGTACCCACCCATTGGGAACAGCCTATCGCGAGCCCGAACGGATACCAAACTGCAAGCAACTACGAGCGCGCGAGACGCTGCACGAACGGCGCGTGCGCAGGGTCGGCGAGGCCGCGTTCGATCGCAGTGCGCAGCGCCCGCAGGTCCCCGCGCAGCAGGGCCGGGACATCGAGCCAGAGGCCAGGAAACTGGCGGCTCTTCAGCATGCCGTCGGGTTCTGGCTGCTGGCGCACGTAGGCGCCGCGGTCGAGCATGAACCAGTCGACCTCGCCGTCGTCGACGCGATGCACGAGATACTCGGTGACTCCGTTGCGCCGGTACGCGCCGAGCTTCTGGTGCAGGTCATGGCTGACGCTGCTCGCGGCGACCTCGATGACGAGTTCGGGCGGCCCCTCCAGATAGCCCTCGCGCGTGATGCGCGACCTGCCACCAGCGTGCTCCGGCAGGCGCAGCAGCAGGTCGGGCTGTGCCTCGTTGTCGAGGTCCAGGAGCAGGGTGGCGTTGCTGCTCGAGTCGAGTCCCGGGGTTACCTCTTCGTAGAAGCCCAACCAACTGGAAAGCACGCGGTCGGGCCGACCATGCTGCACGTGACGGACAGGTGATCCCATGTAGACGACCCCCTCGATGAGCTCGGCCTTCTTCAGGTCCGGCATCGCGGCGTAGCGCCGTTCGAACTCGTCGCGCGTGAGCTTGTCGCCGGCGCTGAGCACGGGAACGCGGGGAGATGTCGTCATGAGGAGTGCCATGCCCAAAGTGGAATGGCGCCGCGACAACTTACCACGAAATCGCGGCGAACCCAGGCCGGGCGGCGCGCTCCTCGCGCCACGCCGCCGGCGCGTCGCAGCGCACCCCTCGAGCGCTGCGGGCGTCAGCGCGTCACGACGATGCGCACCGCGGGCGTGCGTGCCCCGAGTCGCAGAGCACGCTCGACCAAGCGCCGTTCCTCGAACCAGGCGACGACGGTGATCTTCGGCGCGAGGGCCAGCGTCCACTCGAGGTAGCGCTGCACGTCGCGCGGCACCTCGACGGGCCGGCCCGGCTTCACTGCGAACGACACGCCCGACGACGGCAGCAAGAGCCCGAGTCGCATGTTCGGATTCGCGTCGCTCGCGGGCGGCGCCTCGAGGCCGTCGGCGACGAACTGTGCGAGCGTCAGTTCGCGGCGCGCCAACGTCGGCGGCGGCAGGCGATCGGGGGTCGGCGAGACGCGGACGTGAAGGCGTTCGTCGCAGGCGAGCGCGCGGCCGTCGGCATCTTCGAGCTCGACGCGCACTCCGGTAACGCCGCCGTTCACGAGCCCCGCGAGCAGTATGAAGTCGTCACCGATCTGCGCGCGTACTTCGCCGTCGCGGACCGGAAACCGCTCGCCGGCCGGCCCGGGATCGCCGTTCCCGAACAACCACCGCAGCCTCAGCGCCGCGGCGCCCGGCGCCTGCACGACGACGGTCTCGAGCTGCAGCGGCGATACCGGCTCTGGCCAACGCACGGTGCCGTCCGCCGCCACATGCATCGGCTCGGCCGGTGCCGCGACGCCGCGCAGCACGGCGGCAGGCAGTACCTGCACGTCGCCGGCCGCGTCGATGTTCACCATCGTGGCTGCGAGCTCGGCGGCAACCCGTAGCGGCACCGCTCGCTTCAGTTCGCCGCGCGAATCCCAGACCTCCGAGCTCAGGTAGGTCAGCGGCAAGAGGTGATTGGCGTCGCCGGGGGCACCCACGAGCGGGAACAGCAGGTTCGGCACGAACGCCAACGTCGCGTGCACGACGCTCGGCACGAGCAGCGGGCACAACAGCTCGTCGGGCCCCAGCGCGCGATACGTCTCGCGCAGCGATTGCGTGACGCGCGCGACCGTGCGTGACGCCGCGTCGGCGTCGCGCATGCGCTGCCAGCACCCGGTCGAAGCACCCGCGAGCACCGCGGCAACGGCGAACACCGCGACGACACGCGCCGCACGACAGTTCGCGAGGCTCGCTGCGCCGGCGAGCACGACCGCCGCCGCGAACACGGCCGGATAGAGCAGCCTCGAGCCGAGGTAGCTGCCATCGATCGCGTAGAACGTGCCGCACGCGAGATACGCCGTGAGCACGAGCAGCGCTGCAACCACGCCGCTGGCCGCGCGCCGCGCGCACACGGCGATCGCGAGCAATGTCGCGCCGGCGAGCGCGGCCGCGAGATACGGCGCCGGCCCGAGTCCGGGCACCAACACGAGTCCGGCCTTGCTGGCCAGGCTGTCGGCCGCGTGCGCGAACGACGTATCGAAGCCCTCGAACCGACCGGTCGGGCGCAGGCACCCCGCGACCGTGCGGCCGAGCAGCGCCAGCACCAACACGGGTCCCGTGCGCGCGGCGTGCTCGCGCAGCAGCAAGCGCCACGAGCTCAACCCGAGCGCGCGATCGACCAGCGGCAGCACGAGCAGCACGACGAGACCGTTCTCCTTGCCGGTCAGCGCGATCCACACGCCGAGACACCACGCGAGCGTGGCTCCACGCTGCCCGGCGCGATGACGACACACGCCCAGCGTGGCCAGCAGGGTGCCGGTGACGGCCACGAGCTCGCTCACCGACGAGAACCAGACGAGTGGTTCGCCGACCGCGGGATGCACCGCGGCGAACACGACCGCAGCGGCGATCGCGGGCCAACGCAGCGGCAGGCGCAGCAGCAGCGCAGTCAGCAGCGCGACGTTCGTCGCGTGCAGCAACACGTTGAGCACGTTCCAGCGCGCGGGATCGGCGGGAAAACACTGCATCCACGCACCCATGCACAGCGTCGCCGTCGGGCGATAGAACCCCCATTCGTTCAAGAGCCACGGCGTCCAGTGGTCCGCGAGCAACGTGGACCAGTCGAGGCCGGTGCGAGCGACCGGGTCGGCGTAGAGTCCGCCCAGCAGCCAGTCGTCGGCGAGCACGAGGTCGGCGCGCCACAGCAGGCCGATGCCGAGCGCCATCGCGAATGCCGCGACCACATACAGGCGGCGAGACGACGCGAGCGGGGCGGGCATGGCGCGAGTAGAGGAGTTGCCGCGCCTGGTGCAAGAGTCCGCAGGTTCCCTACACGTTCGTCAGCAGCATCACGGCGCCAGCGATGTCGGCACAGCGGCTGCGCGACGTCAGCGTTCTGCAAGCTCCGTCGGCGGCCGCACGACCCTCAGCTCGCCGTCGCCGCCGCCCGACCGAGCGTGCACGATCAGCGTGTGGCGACCGGCGCAGCGAGCGCGGTAGGCGACCAGTACGTCGCCGCCGAGGCCGCCGCCCTCGGCGACAAACCCCGCGTCGCCAGTGGGATCGACGACCTGCAGCGCTGCGTCGAACGACGCACTGCGCAGCGACAACCACACACAGTCGCCCTGCTGCAGTTCGAGGTACACGTGGGAACCCCACTGCACCGCGAGGCTCTGTCCCGGCGCGAGCTGCGGCAGCGGCTGCGACTTCGTCTGCAACGAGAATGCGCCCGACGCCTGACCGCTGCAGCAGTGCACGAGCACGTGCCACGTTCCCGGGCGCGTGACCAGGAAGCGGTGGAACGCGCTGCGATCGACCGGCGAGCGGTCGTCGACGCCGAACGCGACCTGGTTGCCGTCGGGATCGAGCAGGTCGAACTTCGGATCGAACTGCTCGCTGTCGACCACGACCTCCACCATCTCGCCCGCCGCGAGCGGCAGGTGATAGAGCGCGCCATCGCCGAGTGGCAGCGAACCGGCGATCAACTCGCCGACGCGAGCATCCTGCCCCCAGCGCCGCGAGGCAAACTCGTATGGCACCGCGGCGCCGGTGCCGTTGCGCAGCGCGACCTCGAGCGTCACCTCGCGCCGCGCGAAGTAGAGCCGCCGCAGCATGCCACCCTTGTCGAAGTGGCCATTGCCGATCAGCGCGGGCGGCAGGTTGGGTTGGGGCACCTCGAGCAGGTCGACGCCGAGCGCGGCTTCGGGCATGCGCACGTCGATCTGCAGGCACGCACCCGCGGGCAAACGCACGCGCCAGACGTCGAGGCCGTAGGGTGCCGTGCGCTCGGCGAGCGACTCGCCGAGCGGGCGTTCGCCGAGCCGCGCGAGCTGGGTCAGCGTCTGGCAACGCCTGCCCTCGGGCCCTTCGACGCGCACGAAGTAGTCGCCGTCGCGCGGCGCACGATAACAACCGCGCCAGCACGCGAGCGGGTTGCGATCCGCGTCGAGCACCGCCGTGAGCCGTCCGTCGCCGAGCACGGTCGGCACCAGCATGTCGCCCTGCTTCAGCAACACGCGCCAGTGCCACCACTGCTCGCGTTCGAACGTGTGCACGGCCTCGCCGTTCGCGGCGGCGAGCGGCGACGTGCGGAAGCGGTGCAGGCAGTACGTGTAGTGTCCACCACCGGCGCTGCCGAACGAGCGCACGCGGAACTCGCAGGCACCCGACGACGGCGCGCGCACCCACAGCTCGCTGTGCGTGTTCGGTCCGTCGTTGCTGCCGAGCAACTCGCCGTGCGCGTCGACGAGCTCGAGCACGGGATCGAAGCTCTCGCCGTCGACCCTGCACCACAGCATCTCGTCCTTCTCGACCTCGAGCTTCCACGCGTCGGTCAGTCCCGACGAGAGCAGCTTGCGCTCGACGAAGTCGCGGCCCGGGATGACGAGCTCGACTCTCTCCTGGGCGGTGGCCAACGAGGCGAACAGGAACGGAACGACGAATCGGCGAAACGGCATGCGGGTGTCCTCGCTGGAGAGACCCGCGAGCCCCGCCGACCTTACCTGCCGGGCCCCGAATCGACGGTGCGCGCGGGGCCGCCGCCGCGCGACGTTTCACGAAGTCGAATGCAGCTACGAGGGCGCGAGGCGCTGCACCAGGGCCGCGTGTGCCGGGTCGGCGAGGCCGCGTTCGATCGCCTGGCGCAGAGCCCGCAAGTCCTCGCGCAGCAGGGCCGGCACGTCGAGCCAGAGACCAGGGAACTGCAAGCTCTTCAGGAGGCCGTCAGCGGCTGGTGGCTTCCGAACGTAGACGCCGCGCTCGAGCACGAACCAGTCGACCTCGCCGTCGTCGACGCGGTGCACGAGATACTCGGGCACGCCGTTGCGGCGGTAGGTGCCGAGCTTCTGGTGCAGGTCGTAGCTGACGCTGCTCGCCGCAACTTCGATCACGAGCTCGGGAGGTCCTTCGAGATAGCCGTCCGCACTCCTGCAAGAGCGGCCTCCCGCATGCTCGGGCAACCGCAGCAGCAGGTCCGGCTGCGGCTCGTTGTCGAGGTCGAGGCGGAGCGTGCAGTTTCCAGCGCCCCCGAGGCCAGGGGTAGCGACCTCGTAGAACCCGAGCCAGACCGACAGTAGATGCTCCGGACGAGCGTGTTGGTCGTAGCGAACCGCGGATCCCATGTAGACGACTCCTTCGATGAGCTCGGCCTTCTTCAGGTCCGGCATCGCGGCATAGCGCCGTTCGAACTCGTCGCGCGTGAGCTTGTCGCCGGCGCTGAGCACGGGAACGCGTGGGGATGTCGTCATGAGGAGTGCCATGCCAAAGGTGGAATGGCGCACGCAACAATCTACAAGAAATCGTGGCGCGTGCGTGTCGGCGGTCGTCTCACGGCCTCGCCTCCGCGGGGGAAGCGCCCAGACCGCATCACCCTTCGTCCGGATCAGACCCTACTTGCCGGGCTCGGAACCGACGGTGCGCGGGCCCGGAGGCACGCGGCGGTTCAAGAAGTCCGACAGCGAGCCATACAGGTGTTTGCGCGTGCCGGCGCGCTCGACGAGCGAGTGCGTGCGGTTCGGGTAGGCCAGATACTCGAACAGCTTGCCGTACTTGACCAGCTCGTCGAACAACCGCTCGCTGTGCTGGAAGTGCACGTTGTCGTCGCCGGTGCCGTGCACGAGCAGCAGCTTGCCCTTCAGGTTCTTCGCGAACGTGATCGGCGAACACTCGCGGTAGACCTCGGGCACCTTGCGCGGATCGCCGCAGTAGCGTTCCTGGTAGATCGTGTCGTAGAGCCCGATGTCGGTCACGGGCGCGACCGACATGCCGGCGCAGAACAGATCCGGGTAGCGGAACAGCATGTTCAGCGTCATCGCGCCGCCGCCCGACCAGCCCCAGATCGCGAGGCGAGTCTTGTCCATCCACGAGTGCTGGTTGCAGAGCGCGGTGACGGCCTCGTTCCACTCCTTCGAGCTCAGCACACCGATCTTCTGGTAGAGCGCCTTGCGCCAGTCGCGACCCTTCGGCGCCGGCGTGCCACGCGCGTCGATCGACATCACGACGTAGCCCTGCTGCGTGAGCCAGCGATGGAACAGGTGATGGCCCAGGAACCACGTGTCCTTGACGGTCTGCGACCACGGCTCGCCGTAGACGTGGAAGACCACGGGCCACGAAGCCTTCGGATCGAAGCCCGGCGGGTACATGACCCATCCGTCGAGCGCAGTGCCGTCGGCCGTCGCGACCTGGAAGAACTCGTTCTTGCCCTTCTGCACTTCCGCGTACTTGCTGCGCAGCTTCTCGTTGCCAACCAGCGTGCGAACGACCTCGTGCGACGGCAGCTTGACGAGCTCGACCACGGGCGGGTTATCGAACGAAGAGAACATGTGGATCGCGAGCGAGCCGTCGGTCGAGATCTGATACTCGTGCGTGCCTCCCTCGCGCGACGCGTCGCTGCCGTCGGCGCCCTTGTTCTGCGGGCTCACCATCGCGGTCCTGCCACCGGACGCGTGGAACAGGCACTTCGTCGTGGCCTTGGCTCCGTCGCATCCGCTGACGTAGAGCAGGTCGTGGTCCGGGTCCGCGTAGTCCACGGCCATCACATCGAAGCCCTTCGTCAGGGCCAGGTGCGTGACGAGCATCTGCTTGCCGCGCGTGTCCCAGACGATCGTGCCGGCCTGCCGCCACGCCTTCTTGTCCTCGCCCTGGAACGCCACGTCGCTGGTCCAGAAGAACTTCTCGCCCTTCTCGACCCAGCGGAAGTCCTCGCGCACGTCGACGTAGGCCGCGTCCCTCTCCTCGTGCACGACGCGCACATTCCCCGTCTTCACGTCGCAACCGAGCACCTGCAGCACGTTCTGTTCGCGCGGCAGCCATTGCACCATCAGCTCTGCGCCCTTCGGATGCCATTCCATGCGCGGCAGGTAGCTCTCGCGCCGATCGCCCGGCGTGTCCATCCACACGGTCTCGCCGCCCGACGCCGCGATTGCGCCGATCCTGCAGCTCGAGTTCGTCGTGCCCGCCTTCGGGAACTGCACCGGCACGACCTTGCTGTAGCGGTCGGCGAGGTTGTCGATCATCAGGAACTCGCCGACGCCCGAGCAGTCGAGCTGCCAGTAGGCGATGCTGTTGCCGTCGGGGCTCCAGCGGAACCCGTCGCGACAGTCGAACTCCTCTTCGTAGACCCAGTCGAACGTGCCGTTGATGACCGTCGCCGAGCCGTCCTTCGTGAGCCGCGTCCTCTTCCTCGTCGCGACGTCCTCGACGTAGAGATCGTTCTGCGCGACATACGCGACGCGCGTGCCGTCCGGAGACCACTTCGCGAACATCAGCGTCGACTTCGGCAGGTCGCCGCCGAGACGCAGCGGCTCGTGCTTGCCGCCGAGCGACAGCACGTAGTACTCGCCGCGCGTGTTCTGGCGCCAGACGCGCTCGCTCTGCGCGAACGCGAGCAGGTGCGTCTGGTCCGGCGACATCTCGTAGTCCTCGATCGCGATGGGTCCGGCGGCCGCCGCGAGCATCGCTGCCGGCACGAGCACCTCGCGTTTGCCCGACACGGCTTCGTAGCTCACGAGCTCGGGCGGCCCGCCGCCCTCCTTCGGCTCCAGCGTCGCGTAGTGGCTGCCGTCGAGCCAGCGCGCGGGCCCGAAGCGCTGCATCGCGAACTCGCCCGAGGTGATGCGTTGGGCATCGAGCCGCGACGGGTCCTGTGCTTGCAGCAGCGGAGCGGCGAAGCCGAGAAACAACACGAGCAGCTTTCTGATCACGGATCTCCTGACAGCGTTTCCGAGGAGGGGCGGATCTTAGCCACTGGCGTTCGCGCGCGTCTGCGAGAGACTTCCGAGATGCTGACCCCTCGCATCGCGCTGCTGCTGGCCGCGCTCGCTTGCTGCGGCCCGGTCCATGCGCAACTCGCGAAGTGGAACCTCCCGGCCGGTGGCGTCGCGATCTACACGGCCGAGGAAGCACTCGAGCCGGACCCGGCTCGCGGCATCCTGCCCGGCTGTCCGCTGCCGCATGCGACGATCCTGCTGCAGAGCGAGCTCGCGGCCGAAGGCACGCACGTGGAGGCCGAACCGCAGGACTGGCGCTGGATCGCGCCGCTGATCGCGTTCGATCTGCGGCTCGGCCCGGGCCGCGTCAGCACGACGCTCGAACGCGTGCCGGGCCTCGGCACGCTCGAGCTCAGCGGCACGGCCGGCAAGGGCGACGACGACACGCAGAAGTTCGATCTGACGTTCACGGTGGCGCGGCCCGTGCTGCTCGCTCCCGAGAAGAAGCTGCAGAGCACCGATCCGCGGCCGTGGTATGGCGGTGAGGGCACCGGCGCGCTGAGCCTCGAGCGCAAGCTCGACGCCAAGGCCGGCGTCGTGCGCGAGTTCCGCGCGAAGCTGACGCTGAAGGTGATCTTCGGCCCGCACCACGGCAAGGGTGCTCTGACCGGCGTGTTCACGCAGCACTGGCAGCTCGACCAGAAACACGGCTACCGCGACGAGGACTTTCGCGAGCGCGTCGCGAAGGCGATCGCCGACGGCGCCGACGTGATCGAGGACGAGATGCGCGTCGATCGGCCGGAGTTCGCGACGACCGAAGGCAGCGAGCACCGCTGCGGCGAAGGCCAGCTCGCGTTGTGCCTGCAGACGCTGCTGGTCGCCGGACGGGCCGCGGACTCGCCGAAGATCCGGGCCGGCTTCGAGGAGTTGCACAAACGCAACGTGCGCGAGACCTACAGCCTCGCCGTGGCGCTGCTCGCGACCGAACAGGCCTACGCCCCGCCGCGCGAGCGCGAGTTCCTGTTGAGCGGCGCGCTCGAGAAGCCGACGCCTCGTGCGCTGCGTCCCGAGGACCAGAAGAAGGTCGCCCAGTGGACCGAGCGCCTGCTCGGCAACCGCGACGAGAGCCTCGACCAGGCCTACCGCTCGCGCTGGTGGTATCTCGGCGGCAAGGGCTTCGACAACAGCAACTCGCAGTATGCGCTGCTCGGCCTCTGGAGCGCGTCGTTGTGCCGGCAGCAAGTGTCGCGCGGGGTGTGGCTCGCATCGGCCGAGCACTGGCTCGCCGCGCAATACGGGCCCGACGGCAGAGCGCGCGAGCTGCGCCTCGTGCCGCTCAGCGACTCGCCCACCGCGGATCAGCTCACGACGGCGCGCGCGGGACAGGCACGCGCGGCAGCTCCGCGCGGCTTCAGCTACACGCTGCCCGGCTCGGGTCCGGCCTATGGCAGCATGACGTGCGCCGGCATCGCCGGCATGTCGCTGTGCCGCGCGGCGCTCGATACCGGCACCGCGACTGCGCTCGACGGCAAGCTCGACGACGCGATCCGCGCGGCGTTCGCGTGGCTGTCCGCGCATCGCAGCGTGCGATGGAATCCCGGGCCGCCGCCGCTGCGCAACGACCACTACTTCTACTGGCTCTACAGTCTCGAGCGCGCGTGCGAGCTCTCGCGCACGGGTCTCATCGACGACTGGGACTGGTATCACGACGGCGCGCAGGTGCTGCTCGCGATGCAGGACCACAACGGCAAGTTCGGCCCCGCGATGCTCAACGAGCAGTGCTTCGCGGTGCTGTTCCTCAAGAAGGCCCAGCTGCCGGTCCTGACCGGACCGCGCTGAGCCGTCGAGTCTGGGGCATCGCTACGGCGCGGCGCGCAGCGTCACGGAGCCAGGAACCTGGACGTTGCTCGCCGCGAAGTGGCGGCCCGAGCCCTCGCCGAACACCATCTCGACGTCGTAGCGCCCCTTCGCGAGACCCGCGATCGGCACCGTCGCGTCGCTGCGCACACGCGAACGCAGCACGAGCCGCGGCGTGTGTTCGCGTTCGCCATCGAGGCGGCGCCAGACCGTCATCACACCCCGAAGACCGACCTGCTCGGCCGGCAGCGACACGATGCAAGCTGCCTCCGCCACGCCAGCCTTGCCACCCGACGAGCCAACGGCATCGCGCAGCACAGCCGCGCCCGTGTCGTCGCCCTCCGACTGGCCGGTCCCGTCCGCGGGTCCTTCGAGCGTGACGACACGGAGCAGGACAACCAGTGCGCCGGGGATCACCCACCATCGCATGCGTTCGTCCATGGGGGGCTTTTCGGCTGCCGCGGGGGTGCAGCCGGAGACAACTTCGGGCCTTCGAGTCACCCCCGGAGAAACCCCAGCGCTCCGGCTACCCGGCCGCGTCACCCAGAGGACAGCGGGAGCTGATCAGCCGCTCGAGCAGCGCGACAACCGCCTTGCCGGACTCCGCTTCGCCGAGGTCGCGCAGCACCGGCACGACGCCCGTCACGTAGCGCGCGGGTGGCAGACCTTCGAGGGCCCGCAACACGACCCAGCGCACCGCCCTGGGTGCATGCCACAGGCGGTCGATCGCGGCCAGGACCGCGTGCAGTTCCGCGTCGCCGAGCACGGGCGGCAGAACCGCGAGCGATGCCGCATCGCCGCTGCGACCTCGCGATCGCAGCCAGGCCGGCAACAGCGTGTGCAACAACCAGTGGATCACGAGCATGCCGCGAGCGCGTTCGAGCGCCGCACTGCCGCGCGAGTTCACGAGCCTCGGCACGAACGCGCGCAGACACTGGTTGCGCGCTGCGTCGCCCATCGTGTCGTTGCAGGCGCGCACGAGGGCTCCGGTCACGGGGCAGGCGCAGGCTGGTTCATCGCTGTGCGGTTCCCCCGCGAGCCAGGCCACCATCTCCATCGCGCACATGCCTTCGTCGCGTGAGCGATGCGCGCCGCGGCGCAGGGGATGGCGTTCGATGAGTCGTTGCATGGCTCGGCTGCCGGCGTTCGGAGGGAACAGCAGGCTATCAGGTACACGATTCCCGTGGGGCTGCACGCGGCAGTGCCGATTGCCGCGTTGTCATCGAGGCTCTACGCGCGGTGGTCCGCAGCAGTCGATCACTTCCCGCCCAGCAACGACTGCGGCACGGTGTCGACGACCGCGGCCGCTCGCGGCAAGCCGAGCATCTGCGCGAACCACACTGCGCCGAATCCGGGGGTGATCGCATCGCCGATGCGCGCGCCGGCCCGCACGCCCGGGCCGATCGCGAACGCGACGACTTCTTTGTCGTAGGCGTGCGGCGTGCCGTGCGAGGCCGGCGACGCGCCGTCGAGCCAATACGGCTTCACGACGAGTTGCACGTCACCCGCGCGCCCCGGATACAAGGCCAACACGAGCGAAGCCCGCAGCGCGTCGTGCTCCTTGCCCGGCGCCAGCAGGTCCTGGGTCGCGAACGCCGCGCCGATGCCGCGCGCCGACGCCGCGGCCTCGGCGGCCACGCGCGACGCCTCGAGCAGCATCGCGGCCGCGTCGCGTTCGCCGCGCAGCGCAGCGAGCACGTCCTGGTCGAAGTAGAACGAGAACTCGCCGACGTGCGTGAAGAAGTGTTTGCCCTCGGGCGGCTTGCCAAATCGTTTCGTCAGCTCCTGCTCGGCGGCGTTGCGCGCGCCGGTCTGCAGCAGACCGCGGCCTGCGTCGCGACCCGCGGCCTTCGCGGCTTCGGGCGTGGGTCCCACGCCGTGATCCGCCGTCAGGAACAGCGCCCAACGCCCCGCCCCCACCACGCCGTCGAGGAACCCGAAGAACAGCGCGAGCTCGCGGTCGAGCTTCAACAGCGCGTCGCGCGCTTCCACGGAGTCCGGGCCGAACACGTGGCCGACCACGTCGGTCGACGAGAAGCTCACGCAGAGCAGGTCGGTCGTCGCGTCGGCGCCGAGCTCCATGCCGCCCACGGCGGCTTCGGCCGCGAGGCGTACTACCGTGTTGCCCTGCGGCGAAGCGAAGAGCTGCAGATAGTACGCGGGCGCGGGCTCCAGCTTGCCGCCCGTGATCGGCTGCGGCAGCGTGTGCTGGTTCGTGCCGTTCTGATGCGCCACCTCATGACGCCGGTCGTCGACGAGACCCGCGTAGGCCGCTTCGGGTCCCGAGCGATCCCAGACCGAGCCGAAGAATCCGTCGATGGCGCGTTCTTCGTTGAAGCGCGTGACCCAGGCCGGCGTCGTCTTGGCCCACGCCGTGTTCGTGACGAGGTTGCCCGTCGTCGCTTCGATCCAGACGACGGCGTCCGCATCGGGGCCCGCCATCAGGATGGCCGAACGGTCCTTCCACGACACGCTCGCGACCTTGCTGCCCTTGACACCCTTCTTCAAGCTGCTCGCGAACGTCGGTGCCCGCAGGAGACCGGGTCCGCGATCCTTGCCCTCGGGCAGGTCCGGCAACGCCGGCATCGGCTCGTTCACGCAGTAGACGAGCCTGCCATCCGGCTTGCCTTGCTGGGCCGACCACCAGGCGTTGCGCACGATGCCGTGCACCGACGCCGGCACGCCGGTGCCGATCGTCGCGTGGCCCGGCCCGGTCTCGGTGCATGCATGCTGGTAGGCGCACTTGCCGAACTCGGCGCCCTGCTCCATGAGCCGCTGGAAACCGCCATCCGCGGCGAAGAACGGGCGGCCCTCTTCGAACACCCAGCTCGCGAGCTGGTCGACCGCGCACAACACGACGAGCCGCGGCCGTTCGACGGCGGGATCCTGTTGGGCCCACGCGGATGCGGCGAGCAGCGCTCCGATCGACAACCGCAGCATCATGCGGCGAGCTTCCTGGCGACGCGTTCGATCGTGCGCCACGGCAAGAGGCCGAGATGGTAGATCGCGACGGATCCGATGTTGTGCTGCCGGCAGAGCTCGCGCACCTGCTCGAGGTCGCGGTCGCTCGTGAACTGGGGCGCCTTCGGCCAGATGCAGAGACGACGCGGCGATCCGCGCAGGCGAACGCCGTCCTCGCTGCCGAGCAGCTGGCCGATCTGGTCGGGACCCTCGCCATAACACGTCAGCACACGCTCGTCGGTCGCCGGAAAACACGAAGCACTGGCGGCCGCGAGTTGGCTGCCCGTGAACCACGGATGTGGATGCACCTGCACGGCTCGCTGCTGCGGCGCGTTCAGCGCGATGCGCGCGAGTTGTTCCACCGTTCGGGCCCGGGCGCCCAGCACCGCGTCGAGCCAGCGCGCATCGGTCGCGGGGAGGACCTTGGGTCCGGCCGGCACCACGCCGGGCGCCATCGCATCGGCGTTGCTCAAGTGCGCGTCGACGAACGCCTGCACCGAACGCCGCAGCGCCTCGGGATCACTGCCGCCCTTGCCGAGGACCTTCACGCAGGCCGCGCAGAAGCAGGCCGACAACGCCGCGTCGAGCAGCCCCGTCGGCGTGAAGCTGCTCTTGTCGTGGTGGCTGCTGTGCTTGTGCCCCATCTGCCCGAGGGCCTCGAACTCGATCGTGTGCAGACCCTGATGCCAGCCGAGGTCGCGGACCATCGCCGCGATGTATTGCTGCACCTTCGGCTGCGCGGGACACAGCGCATAGGTGTAGACGTCGCCGAACGCGTTGCGCACGCAGAGCTCGGGATGCATGGCGCCGAGCCGCGAGTTGTGCGTGAACACGTTCCAGGCCCGCACGCGCAACCCTGCCGCGGGCGCCTGCTGGCAGAGCAGCTCGAGCGGCGACGGACCGCGAGCGGGCACCGCGCGCGATGGCTGCGGGCGCAGCTCGCCGTAGTCGGAGCCGGGCCGGTAGTGCACGGTCCCGTCTTCGAGGAAACGCACGCGCCCTTCCTCGTGCCATGGCATCAACCACCGGCCGTCGTGGTAACTCGTCGCGAGCGCCACCTCGCCGATGCCGAGGTCGCGCAGCACGGAGAGCCCGCCGTGCGCCGCCAAGGCTTCGAGATCGAACGGGTGCGCGTAGACGGCCAGCTGCATCGGCCCGCAGTGTAGGGCGCACGCGGTCCGGCGGCGAGGTTGCAGCCGTGGCCTTCGTCGACCGGAGCACGCTACCATCGGCCCGTGCTCCCGAACCGCGTGCTACCTGGATTGGGCCTGGCCCTGCTGCTCGCGTCGTGCACGGTCACGCGGACCACGCCGCCCGAACAGGTCATGGCCGGCGACCATCTGGCCGCGCGCCTCGAGTGCCTTCACTACGAACCTGCGCAGCACCTCAACACGTGCAAGGTGTACCACCACGTGTTTGCGCCCGACGGGCGCTTGCTGACGAAGGGGCTCGGCGGCGCCTACGAACACCACCGCGGGCTCTTCATCGGTTGGAACAAGGTGAAGAGCGGCGGCCAGACGTTCGACTTCTGGCACTGCTCGAAGGGCGAGACGCAGCGCTTCGTCGCGTTCGAGCAGCCTGGGTTGATGGGCCTCGCGGACGACTGGCAGGTCGCGCGCATCGACTGGGTCGGGCCCGACGGCAGGACGTTGCTGCACGAACGCCGCGCGATGCGAGCGCGCCTGCGCGCGGACGGCAGCAGCGAGCTCGACGTGCAGATCGGACTGCGTGCCGCGGACGCAACCGTCGTGCTCGACGGCGACCCGCAACACGCAGGGCACCAGTTCCGCGCGCTGCAGCAGTTCGCCGAGAAGGATGCCGGAGTGCGATACGTGCGGCCTGCGGAAGCTCACGCGCGGGCCGACGACGTCTGGACCGACTGCGACTGGAGTGCCGCGGTGTTGCCGTTCAGCAGCGGAGCGGTGACCGTGCTGCGCATCGAGGGCA
>Ga0111539_10004618_pt1 | contig 17980 bp, 14 predicted proteins | sample RhiMethybrSRZTD1_FD_79667 | JGI IMG/M metagenome (GOLD analysis project Ga0111539, IMG submission 79667) | Populus rhizosphere microbial communities from Tennessee, USA - Rhizosphere MetaG P. TD hybrid SRZTD1 (version 2) (version 2) | ecosystem: Host-associated > Plants > Roots > Rhizosphere >... | reverse complement strand
GGTCGTCGACAGCCTGCGGCCCGCGCCCGCGCTCGAGGGCGCCTGGCTCGAGGCGGCCGCCGACCCGGCCGCCTTCGCGCAGGCTTTCGCGCAGTGGTCGCGTCCGGTGTCCGCGGTCGTCAAGGGCGAGGGCCCACCCTGCGACCGCTACGTCGACGAGCTCGCCGCGCTGCTCGGCGGCTGGGACGGCCAGCTCGCGCTCGTGCCCGACGCGCAGGACCTGCCCGTGCTGCTGCTCTCGGCGCGCGAGGGTGGCGCCACGCTCGAGCGCTGGCAGGCCTGGCTGACTCCGCTGCTCGCGACCGCGCACGTGGAGAGCCTGCCCTCCGACGCGCGCCTCGAGCGCCTGGAGGACGGAACGCTCGTCGTGCGCGACGCGCTGGGCGAGGTCGTGCTGCGCGGCCGGCTCGACGAGGGCGTGTTCTGGGTGGCGTCGGGCGAGGGCGCGGTACCCGGGCCCTCGCTGCTCCAGCCCTTCCGCGAGAGCCGGTCGCCGGCGAGCGGCGCGGCCCTGCATGCCCGCTACGACGGACACGCGGTGCAGCTCGCCAACCGGAACGGCGAGCTGTGGCTGCAGTTCACGGTGCACGACGACGGCCGCTGAGCGCGACATGCCTCGTCGCGCGGTGCTGCTGCTGCTGGCATGCGTGTTCGCGGCCGCCGCCTTCGGCGTGAGCCGGCGACCCGAGTGGCCGCTGCCCGGCGCCGCGTCCTGGGCCGCGCGCCATCCCGACCCGCGCGTGGTCGACGCGGGAGCGGAGGCCGCGCTCGCCGCGCAGGTCGACGGCGAGCGGCGCGGCGACCTGCTGCTGCTCTTCGCCGCGCTGGCCGCCGGCTGCCTCGTCGTGGCGGCCGCGCCGCGCGTCGCGGCCTGGATGGGCGGCGCGCCCTCCGCGGTGCTCCTGTGCGGCTCGATCGGCCTCGGCGTCGCGCAGCTCGGCGTGTCGATCGCGGGCCAGGCCCGCGGGCTGCGCGACGGCTCGTGGTCGGTGGCCGACGACACGCTCGACCGCATCGCGCCGCGCGAGGCCGCGACGCTGCGCGAGTGGCGCGCGCGCATCGCGCCGGACGAGGGGGTGATCCTCATCGGCTCGGACCCGCGGCTCTACGACCTCGTCGTGTGGGCGCTGGACCCGCGGCCGCTCTACCCGCTGCTGCTCGACATCCGGCCCGCGACGAGCGCGGAGCAGGTGCTGCGCGGGGCGCGCGGGCTGCCGATCGTCCGCGAGCGCGACGCCCGCTGGATCGCGGACCTCAACGTGCTGCCGCCGGGCACGCCGGCCGGCCACGCCGCGCTGATGCGGGTCGAGCCGTGAGCCTGGCCGTCGGGGCGCTCTTCGTGCTGCTGCTCGTGCTCGCCGGGTGGTGGCCGCTGCGCCGGCTCGCGGGCGGGTGGCAGGGAGCCGCGCCGCTCGAGCGCGCCGCGCTCGCCCTGGCGCTCGGCGCGGCGGTCACCGGGCTGCTGCAGCTCGCCGCGTCGGCCTGCGGCGCCCCGAGCACCGCGCTCGTGCCCGGCGCCGCGGCAGCGCTCTCGCTGCTGCTCTGCCGGCTCGCGCCCGGGCCGCCCTCGCCGCCGCCCGTCCGCGCGGGCCCGCTGCCCGGCCTGCTCGCGCTGCTCCTCGTCGTCGTCGCCGTCGCCAGCGTCGGCGCCGCCGTCGGCACGCCCTTCAGCGCGGACGGCGTGCGCATCTGGTCCGCCAAGGCGCGCGACCTCGCGCTGCACGCCGCGACGAGCGCCCCGTCCCTGCACGATCCCGACCGCTTCGGCGTGCACCGCGACTATCCGCTGCTCGTGCCCGCGCTGCTCGCGCCGAGCTTCGCGTGGTCGGGGCCGGAGGCGGCGGCCGGCCCCAAGCTCGTGCTCGCGGCGCTCAACCTCGCGCTGCTCGGGGTCGCGAGCGGCCTGCTGCGGCGCGCCGGGCCGCGCGGGCTCGCGGCGCTCGCGGGCCTGGCCACGCTGCCCTTCCTGTGCAGCCTCGAGGTGCGCGAGTCGGCCGTCGCGGGCGGCTACGCCGACTCGACGGACGCGCTGTTCCTGCTGCTCGTCGTCGCGGGAGTGCAGCGGCTCGGCGCCGAGGAGCGGCCGGCACGGGCCGCCGGCCTCGTCGCGCTCGCCGGCGGCGCGCTCGTCTCGACCAAGCTCGAGGGCGGCGTCGAGCTGCTCGTCGTCGTCGTGGCGGCGCTGCTCGCGGGCCTGCCGCGCCGGCGCGTGCTGCCGGCCGCCGCGCTCGCCGTGCTCCTCGCGCTGCCGACCTTCGCGATCCGGGCCGGCGTCGCCGGCGACGAGGCGGCCTTCGAGCTCGCGTCGCTGCTCGCCCCCGGCGTGCTCGCCGCGCGCGCGCCGCCCATCGCGAGCGGCCTGGCCGGGCTCGCGCTCGACGCGAGCAGCTTCGCGCTGCTGCCGCTGCTCGTGCTGGCGTGGCTGCTCCCGTCCGCGCCGGCGGGCCAGACGCGGACGCGCACGCTCGCGCTGTGGATGCTGGCCGGCGCGCTGCTCTTCCTCGCGACCGCCTATCTCGCGACGGGGATGATCCCGGCGCGCCACATCTACACGAGCGCGCACCGGCTCGCCTGGCACTGGCTGCCGGCGCTGCTGCTGCTCGCCGCGCAGCTCGCGCCGGCGCCCGGCCACGCCCCCGCCCATCCCGCGACCACGCCGGCCCGGAGGCCCGATGCCGCCTGAGGGCCTCTTCGTGCAGCCGGGCCTGGTCCTGCCGGAAGACGAGCTGCAGCTCGATGCCACCCGCGCCGGCGGCCCGGGCGGGCAGAACGTGAACAAGGTCGCGTCGCGCATCACGCTGCGCTGGTCGGTCGCGGCCAGCCGCGTGCTCGCCGAGGCGCAGCGCGCGCGGCTGCTCGAGCGCCTGGCGCACCGCCTGACGCGCGGCGGCGAGGTCGTGATCCATGCGGCGGCCAGCCGCAGCCAGGTCGAGAACCGCCGCGCCGCGCGTGAGCGCCTGGCCGAGCTGCTGCGCCGCGCGCTCGCCGTGCCGATCGAGCGCAAGGCCAGCCGGCCGACGCGCGCCAGCCGGAAGCGGCGGCTGGCGAGCAAGCAGCGCCGCGCCGCGACCAAGCAGCGGCGGCAGCGTCCGTCCCAGGATGACTAGAGGGCGCGCTCGGGCAGGGGCGCGGTGAGCAGCACGACGACGAGCAGGAAGCCCACGCCGAGGATCAGCGCGAGCAGCAGCAGCACGAGCAGCGGCGCGACCGCGGCCAGCGCGAGGCTCTCGAGCGCATCGAGTCGCCCGCCGCAGAGCGCGACGACGAGGTTGAGCAGGAGCAGCGCCGCGAGCGCCAGGGCCAGGCCGAGCGCGCCGCCCTTGAGGTCGGTCGAGCTGGGCGCCATGTGCGCGCCGACGCACAGGCACAGGTAGAGGAAGGCCCAGGTCGTCCAGCGGCCGAGCACGGCCGGGTCGGCCAGCCCGCGCAGCAGCGCGGCGCCTTGGCGGATGGCGGCCGCGACGGCGTCACCGGGGCCGGCGCCCGCCGCGAGCGGCTCGAAGCGCACGTCGGGCGGACCGAGCACGGCCGACAGCGCCCAGAGCACGAGCGCGCCGCCGACGAGCGGCGCGATGCCGATGAAGAAGCGGCCGAGCTGCTGCCAGAGGCTCTTGGGATCGAAGCTGTGCTCGACGTCGCCCAGGCGGCCCGTCGCGCGGTCGGGCGCGAACAGCCGCATGCGCTTGATCTTGTGGCCGAACAGGACGCAGGCCGCCGCATGGCTGAGCTCGTGCACCGGCACGCCGAGCCAGCCCGTCAGCCACACACCGCCCCAGCCGACGCGCGACAGCAGCCGCCCGGTGAGCTGGCTCTGCACGAGGTGCAGCGCCGCGGCGGCCGCCGCGAGCGGCCCCAGGATCGTCGCGATCTGCCGCCCCGTCGCGAGCAGGCCGGTCAGCAGGCTGTCGAGCGTCGCGTCCACCGCCTCAGCGCAGCCGGTAGACCGTGGGGACGACCATCTGCTCGCCGTCGAAGAGCGGCTCGAGCTCGAGCGCGATCGTCCAGCGCGAGGCGACGGCGTCGGTGACCGCGGCGGCGTCGGCCCACTCGCGGCTGTAGAAGAGATAGTCGGCGCCGTCGGTCAGCACCTCGGCCGGCTGCACGCGGTACACGAAGGGGATGCAGCGTCGCTCGCAGAGGAGCTCGAGCATCGCCGGCACGTCGGTCATGACCACGGACGCCGGAGGAGTGCGGTCGCGCAGGAAGGTGGCGATGGCCTCGAGGCGCGGGTCGGCGTCGATGCGCGCGAGCGCGCCGCGCTGGGGGTCGGCAGCGCGCCGCGCCTCGAACTCGGCCACGCGGGCGGGCCACTCGATGCAGCGCTTGTGGAGCAGGGGCAGCGCGACGAGCGCGGGCAGCGCGAGCGCCCAGCCCGCGCGCAGCTCGGGCAGATCGCCCCGGCGCAGCCGCCGCCAGGCGCCGGCCCAGGCCGCGACCGCCACGACGAGCAGCGCGGCGTACGAGAGCGACCAGCGTCCGAGCAGCACCGGGTGGTCGCTGCGTTGCAGGGCGAGCACGACGATCACGACGCCGCCCGCGGCGAGCACGAGCCCGCGTCCGGCGGGGGTGCGCCGCAGCCCGCGCACGCCGCCCCACAGCGCGGCCGCGCCCTCGCCGGCCGCGAGGAGCAGCAGCGGCAAGAGCGGGACGTAGAAGCGCTCCTGCTGGTTGAAGGGCCAGGCGAGGTAGAGCGCCAGCGTCGCCACGACGTAGGCGACGGCCTCGGCGCGCGGCCCGCCGGCGCGCCACATCACCACGAGCCCCAGCGCGACGAGCCCCAGCAGCAACGCGCCGACCGGCAGGCGCGCGGCCGCGCGGTCGACGTTCGTGAGCAGCACCGCCATCGCGCGCGCCATGACCTCGGCGTTGCCCGCCAGGCGGCGGGCCAAGGCCGCGGCATCGAGGCGCGGCATGTCGGCGCGGACGATCTTGGTCAGGTCGCGCGGCTCGGCCGCCGAGAACTCGGCCCCGTAGTCGGCCGCGGCCGGGTGCTCGGCGCGCGCGGCGGTCGTCCACGAGCGCCAGGCCACGAGCGCGAGAGCAGCCGCCACGAGCACGACGAGCGCCTGGCGGCGTCCGCCGGAGGGCGAGGTCGGCCGCAGCCAGCGCAGCGCCGGGATGGCCAGCAGGGCCACGCCCGCCAGCCGGGCGGCGATCGAGCCGACCGCCGCGAGCGCCGCGCCCGCCCCCGCCAGGGGCCCGATCGGTCGGCCAGCGGGCTCCTCGGGGCGCGGCGCGGGCCACAGGGCGACGAGGGCCAGCAGCGTGAGCACGAGGAACGGCACCTCGCTGCGCAGATACATGACCGAGAGGTCGAACAAGGTGGTCGAGAGCCCGACCCCGGCCGCGACCGCGAAGGCCACTGGCGGGGGGTAGCGGAGCCGGCGGACGACGGACCAGGTCAGCGGCACGGCGGCGGTCATCCCCGCCACCAGCGCGAGGTGGAAGAGGCCGTAGGCCTCGGGCCCTCCGACCCGCACGAGCACGGCCAGCAGCGCCGGAAATGCCGGCGGGTACTTGGTATGCGGCAGACCGTCCAGGACGTAGCCGTGCCCCGCCGCCAGCGATCGGCCGAGCCCGAGATAGAGCGAGGCATCGGGGTCGATGGTCCAAACCGGGCGGACGGCAGTGGCCCCGAGCAACGCGACCGCGGCCGCCAGAGCCGCCAGCGCCCACGCCCATCCGCGAGTCGCCGGTGTGGCTCCTCCTTCCCAGCCCAAGGTTTTTGGATTAAATCTCACTTTTTGGGACGCCCTTGGCGTCTCCCCCGTCACTTCCGGCCGGACCGGACCTAGCTTCGCCCCGAGGCTGGGATCTCCCACCAGGACGGCTGCAACTGGTGGGACCCGAAAACCCGGCCCCGAGCAGGGTCAGCGCGTGGTGCAACCTCAACCCGAACGCCCGACGTCGGCGTCTGCCGCCCTCGGTGCGACGTCCGACCTCCCGGCTGTGGAGGGCGAGTTGCTCGCCCGCGCGCCGGTCGAGGCGGTGCCCGAGGACGCCCTGAAGCGCGCGCTCCGCCTGGCCGGCAACGTGGACCACCCGCTGCTGGCGCGCGTGCTGGCCACGCGCGGCGGCCCTGAGTTCCAGTCCCTGAACAACGCACTCATGGACACCTACCGGGTTCACGGGAGCCTGGAGGCCTTCTCGCTGCTCTTCGAGCTGAACACCCGGCCCTTCACGGTCATCGCCAACCGCATCGTGCGCATGACGGGCTCCCGGGCCGACATCGGTGACATCCTCCAGGAAACCTTCCTGGCCATCTACCGCTACCCGTCGCGCTTCTGCCCCGACAAGCCCTGCGCCTTCCGGAACTGGTCCTATTCGATCATCCGGAACACGGTCTACCGGCACCTGCAGCTCTCGGCGCGCGAGGGCATCCCGGTCGACTTCGTGACCGAGATCCTGCCCGACGAGCGCGCCGGAACGCCGAGCGACGCCAGCGAGTTGGCCGAGGCCGACCAGCAGTGCGAGCGGGTCTACGGCCTGCTGCTGTGTCTGTACATGGACATCTATGAGCGCGACCTCAAACCCCGTGACCGGCTGGCCCTCCAGCTGGTAGAGGTCGAGCGCCTCGGATACCGCGAGGCGGCCCAGAAGCTGGGCATTCGGCTCGAGAACTTCAAGATGATCGTCTGCCGCGCCCGCAAGAAGATCTTCCAGTCCCTGGTCCGCACCCTCGGGACCCGCCCGTCATGAAGCTCACCGCCGAAGCCTGCGTCGCCTTCGAACGCGAAATCAACCTGTTCATCGACCACGAGCTGCCGGCGGCCGAGACGCCGCAGCTCGTCGAGCACCTCGAGGCCTGCGGGCCGTGCCGCGACTTCCTGGACGACCTGCGCGAGCTCGCGGCCCTGCACCGCGAGCTGCTCGGCGCCGACGGGGCGCAGGCGAACGACGCGGCCGCGGACGCGGCGGTGGCCGATCTCGTCGACCGCCACGCGCTCTTCGCCTCGATCACCCGCACGCTGCTCGTCGACAAGCGCGAGGAGCTCGCGCGGCTGCTCTACGAGCTGGGCAAGGCCTACGTGCTCGCCGGCAACGAGGCGGCCTCCGCGCAGCGCCGCCGCTCGGTCCTCGCGGTGAGCCGCCCGGTCGACGTGCGCAGCGCGGTCGAGCGCGGCCGGCGCCTGACGCGCGAGGCCGAGGCGCTCGCCACGGCGCCCGACGCCGATGGCGCGTCAGTGCGCGCGGGCAGCTCGCTGTTCCGCCGCTCGCGCCGGCTCTTCAGCGCGCCCGTTCGCGCGGGCGCCGGCGCCCTGGCCAACGGGCAGCGCCTGCTGCTCGAGGCCCTGTCCATCCGCCCCGACTTCGACGAGGCCCGCCTCTACCTGGGCTTCCACCACCTGCTCGTCGGCCGCCTCGACCGTGCGCGCGTCGAGTTCCGGCGCGTCTACCGGCAGGGCAAGGACCCGGTGCACCGCATGATGGCGCTGCAGTTCCTGGGCAACGTCTACAGCAGCGGCGGCGACTATCGCCGCGCCATCGAGTGCTACGAGGAGGTCGTGGCCAGCGGCCTGGTCGACGTCGAGCCGCGCTTCCTCACCTCGCTCGTCAACCTCGCCGTGAGCTGCGCCAAGGCCGGCCTCGGCGACCGCTGCGTCCGTTCGTTCAGCGACCTCGTCACACGCTTCCCGACGCGCGTCGAGCACGTCCGCGCGCTCCTGGCGCGCAAGCAGGCTTTCCTGGATTTGCTGGCTCACAAGACCGACCTGCGCGATTCGTTGCGTCGCCAGGTGCCGGGGCTCTTCGCAGCCTGAAGGATGTCGTCCATGATCACCACCCTCACCTCCAAGCTCCTCGGCCCCGCGCCCCGCTGCCTGCGACTCGTCGCGGCGGCCGCCGTGGTGTGCCTGCTGGCCCAGGCTGCGTCCGCACAGGACACCGACGACGACGGCGTGCTGCCGGTGAGCGGGTCGGGAGCCGCCGACACCCAGCCGATCAATGGCGGCGGGAACGGCACCAGCGAGTCCATGTCGGCCGAGACGTCGGTGCTGGTGGCCGGTGAGCTGGTCGACGTGCTCGACCCGACCGCGGCCCGCATCGAGTTCGAGACCACGCCCGCGACCACCGAGCTGGTCACCGGCGCCCCGGCCGAGGCGGCCACCTTCGTCGCCGATCAGTACGGCGTCGCGGGCGGCAGTGGCCCGGCGGGCCCGAGCCTGCAGGGCAGCGGCCTGCTCTACCTCCACGAGGGTCTCAAGGCCCGCTTCGTGGCAGCGGTCTTCGCCCAGCAGAGCGTCGCGTTCCTGGTCCTCGACCAGGACGGCGACAGCCTGAAGAGCGAGCTGGCCGGCCTCACGCAGCCCGAGCTGGTCGTCCCGCTCGGCGCCGCCGCCCCGCTCGACATCGCCAAGCTCGCCGCAGTGACGGCCCAGTACGCCGAGGAGCTGCCCGGCTACCACGCGACGGTCGTGTTCGTCTCGGTGCACGCGGGCGAGATGAAGGCCAGCGGCGTGCGAGCGCACACCGATGGCGGGCCCGTCGAGGTCTTGGCTCGCTGACGGGCGGAGGTCGAGGGGCCGCTGCGCGGCTGGCTCGGGGTCGGCTCCGGCCCTCTCATTCGCCCGGTCCGGACCTTCAGGAAAGTTGGGGAGTCCACGGAGCACCGGGCTCATAGGAGGGCCTGCGCCGAACCCGGCCGCGCCGCTCCGCGGCCCCCGGCCTCCAGCACGTCCGCGCAGCCCTGCTGCACGCAGCGGCCCGAGTCATGTCGCCGGGCGCGGCGAGCTGCAGACCGCGAACGGTGTTCGCCGCCCCGTTGAGGAGATGGCGGTGGGGGCCGCGCTGCGGCGCGGCCGGGGGCGCTCGGCCCGACAATCTGCAGCCGGTCGGTGTTGCGCTCGCGCCGCGCTCACATCCTCCTCTCCCATTTCAGCGCAACACCGCCGGCGAAGCCGTCGGGCCGACGCGCCCCCGAGCCAGCCGCGGAGCGGCCCGCCATCGGCGACTCTATGATGATCGGATGCACACCGACGAGCTCGTTGCCGATCTGAACGGCCCGCAGCGCGAGGCCGTCGAGCACGGCGAGGGCCCGATGCTGGTGGTGGCCGGCGCGGGAAGCGGCAAGACGCGGGTCATCACCAGGCGCGTCGCGCACCTCATCGCGCGCGGCGTGCCGGCCGACGGCATCCTGGCGATCACCTTCACCAACAAGGCGGCGGGCGAGATGCGGGAGCGCGTGGCCGCGCTGGTCGGCGAGGGGCGCGTGCTGCTCTCGACCTTCCACGCCTTCTGCGCGCGGGTGCTGCGCATCGACGGCGCCGGCGTGGGCCTGCCGCGCGACTTCACGATCTACGATCGCGACGACCAGCTCGGCGTGGTCAAGGACATCTGCAAGGAGCTGGGCATCGACACCCAGCACGTGCAGCCGCGCGCGCTGCTGGCGACGATCTCGCGCTTCAAGAACGACGGCATCCCGCCCGACGAGGCCGAGGGGCGCGGCGGCCACGGCTTCGAGGGCGCGGCGGGCCGCGTGTACGCCCGCTACGAGAAGGCGCTGCGCGAGTGCGGCGCGGCCGACTTCGACGACCTGCTGCTCCTCGTCGCGAAGCTGTTCGCGGAGCAGCCGGCGGTGCTCGATCGCTACCAGCGCCGCTACCGCCACGTGCTCATCGACGAGTACCAGGACACGAACCTGATCCAGGACCGCCTCGCGCGCGACATCGCCAAGGGCCACGGCAACCTGTGCGTGACCGGCGACCCCGACCAGTCGATCTACCGCTGGCGCGGCGCGCGCATCCGCAACATCCTCGAGTTCCAGGCCTCGTACCCGACCGCGAAGGTCGTCAAGCTCGAGCAGAACTACCGCTCGACGAACCACATCCTCTCGGCGGCCTCAGGCGTCATCGGGCACAACCGCGCGCGGCTCATGGGCCCGCTGTGGAGCGAGCTCGGCGACGGGGCCAAGCCGGTCGTGCTGGCCGCCGAGGACGGCGAGCAGGAGGCCGCGGCCGTCGTGTCGCGCGTCGCCGAGCTGCGCCGCGGCGGGCTGAGCCTGACCGACATGGCGGTCTTCTACCGCACGAACGCGCTGTCGCGCGAGCTCGAGCGCGCGCTGCGCCTGGCCAACCTGCCCTACGAGATCGTGGGCACGCTCGAGTTCTACGAGCGCAAGGAGGTCAAGGACCTGCTCGCCTACCTGCGCGTGCTCGTCAACCCGCTCGACGCCATCTCCTTCCTGCGCATCGTGAACACGCCCACGCGCGGCATCGGCAAGACCTCGCTCGAGCGCCTGCGCGCCTGGGCCCTGCCGCAGGGCCTCTCGCCGCGCGAGGCCGCCCGCCGCGCGGGCCAGTGCCCCGACCTGCCCAGCGCAGCCCGCGGCGCCCTGGCGCAGCTCACCGCGCTGCTCGACGGGCTGGCCGCCACGCTCGGCGGCCCGGTCGACGCGACCTTCCGCGCCGTCGTCGCGCGCACCGGCTTCCTCGACTACCTGCGCGACTTCGGGGGCCAGGACGGCTCCGAGCGCATCGACAACGTCGGCGAGCTCGAGGCCGCGCTCGTGGCCTACGCGGCGCACGCCGCCGAGCCGTCGATCGCGGGCTTCCTCCAGGAGACCGCGCTGCTCTCCGACGTCGACGGCTGGAAGCAGGGCGCCGAGCGCCTCACGCTGATGACCCTGCACGCCGCCAAGGGCCTGGAGTTCGACGCCGTGTTCATGGTCGGCATGGAGGAGGGCCTGCTGCCCCACGCCCGCGCGTTCGACGCCGAGGAGGAGATCGAGGAGGAGCGCCGCCTCGCCTACGTCGGCATGACGCGCGCGCGCCGCCACCTGCTGCTGTCCTTCGCCGGCCGCCGCGCGACCTTCGGCACCTGGGCGCCGACGATCCCCAGCCGCTTCCTCGACGAGATCCCGCAGGAGCACGTCGAGCACGACGACCGCCGCGCGTGGATCGCCGGCCTGCCGCGTCCCGGCCGGCTGCGCGTGCGCGAGGAGCGCCCGCGCGCGCCCGACCCCGACGACTACCTCGACGCGGGCGCGGGCGCGGACGGGGACGAGGGCGGCGAGGGCGCCCGCGCCGTCCCGCGGCCCGGCAGCACGGTGCGCCACGCGCACTTCGGGCAGGGCGTCGTCGTCGAGGTGCGCGGCGCCGGGCCGTCGGCGCGCATCACCGTGCGCTTCGAGGTCTTCGGCGACCGGCAGCTCGTGGCCGAGTACGCCCGCCTGCAACAGGTGTTCTAGAATGCGCCCCGCGCGCACGGGGCGGGTCCGGACCGATCATGGCGAGCATCATCGTGGACGAGGGCGACGGGCCCCGCCAGCTGCAGCTGCCGCGCGACCGCACGCTGGTCGGCAGCAACCCGCAGTGCGACGTGCAGCTCCGCCACGTCACGGCGACGGGCACGCGCTTCGTCATCGACGCGGCCGTGCAGCCCGCGCGCGTCACGGTGCTCAAGGCCGAGGTCCTGCTCAACGACCGCGACGTCCTCGCCTCGGACCTGCGGCACAACGACACGCTGCGGGCGGGCGAGGCGACGCTGCTGTTCCTCGACCCGCCCGAGGGTGGCGCCCGCGCGCCCGCCTCGCCGGCGCAGGCCGACGCGGCCGACACCCTGCGCGCGCTCGAGCGCCTGCGCGACTCGCTCGAGCCGCGGTGAGCGGCGCGTGAGCCCGGGACGGCGCCTCGTCGCGCTCCTGCTGCTGCCCTCGGCGGCCGTGCTGACCTGGTGGCTGCTCAGCGGGCGGCGCGACGTGCACGTGGGGCCCGAGTGGGTCGCCTACGAGAACGTCTTCGAGGCGCTGCTCGACGGCGAGCTCGTGCGCACGACGGAGGTCCTCGACGCCGGAACCCTGCGCGGACAGGCCCAGACGATCGAGGTCGACCCGCGCGCGCACTCGTCGGCCGGGGGCCTGCTGAGCGTCCCGCAGGGCGACCCGCCCTACGCCTGGTGCGTCGGCCTGCACAACGGCTTCCAGCTCGACGTGCTCGAGCCGCAGGATCGCCGGCTGCACATCGAGCTCGCCAACGGCACCTCGGCGCCGCAGCACGTGCGCGTCGACTTCAACGGCGCCACCGTCATCGAGCAGGACCTGCCCGTCGCCGCGGCGGCCTCGACGATGACCGCCGACATCCCCGCGGCGCAGCAGGTGACCGGCGCCAACCGCGTCGACCTCACCTTCGCGCAGACCGAGACGCGCCAGCTCGTCGGCCAGCCCGTGCCGCTGCCGCTCGCCGGCGTGCTCACGCACGTCCACTTCCTGCGCACCGACCGCGTCGAGCGGCTGCCGTCCAAGCCGCCGCCGCTCGGCCTGCAGACCGAGACCGGGCCCGGCGGCCCGCGCGCCGTGCTCCTGCTGCCGCCCGGCACGTCGGCGCGCGCGCCGCTGCGGCTGCCCGATTCCGGGCGCGTCGCGCTGCGCTTCCAGCTCGAGCACCTCGGCGTGCCCTTCGAGCTCTGGCTGACCAGCGATGCGGGCCTGCGCACGAAGCTCGTGCGCGTCGAGTCGGTCGGCTTCTCGCCGCGCGAGCTGCAGGTCGACCTCGGCCAGTGGTCGGGCCAGCCGGTCGTGCTCGACTTCTGGGCGCAGGACGGCTCGGCGGAGTCGGCGCAGATCTCGTCCGCGGTCGTGCTCGTGCCCGAGGGCTGGAAGCCGCCCGCGGCCCCGGCCGCCACGCCGGCCGCCGCGCCTCCGGCTCGCCTCTCCTTCCTGCTCGTCACGCTCGACGCCTTCGCCCGCCATCAGCTCGGGATCGTCGGGCCGCCCTCCGAGGTCGTGCCGCGCCTCACCGATCTCGCGGCGCACGGGACGAACTTCCGCGACGCGAGCGCGACCGCGTCGTACACGCTCGCCTCGGTGGGCACGCTGCTCACGGGACAGTCGCCGCTGCGACACGGCGTCGTGCTCGCCACCCAGCCCTCGGGCGAGCCCGGCCGCCTGCCCGAGAACGCCCCGCGCCTCGCGCGCGAGCTCGGCAGCCGCGGCTGGCGCACGGCGGCCTGGGTCACCAATCCCAATGCGGCCGCGCGGCACGGCTACGACGCCGGCTTCGAGCGCTACGACGAGCTCTTCCGCGACGAGAGCCTGTGGGACGAGGGCGTCGCCGGCAGCAACCTGCCGCCGCGGCTCGGCGCCTGGCTGGCCGAGATCGGCGACGCGCCGTTCTTCGCGTGGGTGCACGTCTTCGAGCCGCACGCGCCCTACGTCTCGCCGCCCGATCTGGCTTCGCGCTGGGTCAAGCCCTACGACGGCCCGGTGCGCGGCGACCGGCCGTGGATCGACGCGTACCGCTTCGGCGAGGTCGAGGTCGACGAGGCGGGCTGGCGCCACCTGCGCGAGCTCTACGCTGCGCGACAGGCGCTGGCCGACCGCACTCTCGGCGAGCTGCTCGACGCGCTGGCCGCCGCCGGCCGCGCCGAGGACACGGTGGTCATCGTGACCGGCGACCACGGCGAGGCGCTCGGCGAGCACGGCACGCTCGAGCACGGCGACACCGTCTACGGCGAGCAGATCGACGTGCCGCTCGTCGTCCACGTGCCCGGCCGCGAGCCGACGTCGCTGAGCGGGCCGGTGACGCTGGCCGACATCGCGCCGACGGTGCTGGGGCTCGCCGGCGTGCCGCGACCCGCGGACATGGACGGCGCCGACCTGCTCGCCGGGCCGGTCGACGAGCAGCGCCCGCTCTTCGCGCGCAGCTCGGAGCGCTGGCCCAAGCTGAGCTGGACGCGCGGCCCGCTGCGCCTCATCGTCGATCTCGGCACGCGGCGGAGGGAGCTCTACGACATCGTGCGCGACCCGGGCGAGGAGACCGACATCCTGCTCCAGCGGCCGGCGAGCGCGGCGGTGCTCTACCGCGAGCTGAGCGCGGCCGTCTGCGCGGCCGAGGCCGCGCGGGCCGCGAGCGCGGAAGCGAGCGCGGCAGCGGCGACAGGCGACGGCCAGGCCGGCCCGCCCCCCGGGACGGCGGTGACCGACCCGGCGACGGACGAGCAGATCCGGGCCATCGGCTACGCGGGCGCGACGGAGGCCGGCGCGACGGAGGCCGACGAGCCGGAGCAGACCAGCCGCTCGTCGCAGCAAGGCGAGCTGCTGCGCGCGCTGCTGCGACGCACCTGAGCGGCCGCGCCGGCCGCGCCCGGCGCGGTCAGGCCGGACCGACGGGCAGCCGGCCGGGCGCGCTCGCCGCGCCGAGCAGCACGCGCACCGCCGCGGCCGCCGCCGCGGGCGTGGGCTCGTAGCCGATGAGCGCGGGCTGCTCGGCGGGCAGCTCGAGCGCGTCGTAGGGCGAGCCGAGCACGACGACCGGCTCGAGCTTGCGGTGGCTCACGTGCCAGCGCAGCCGCCGGCGGTCCTCGTCCGCCAGCCGCGAGCGGCCCAGCCAGGCGCGCACCGACGTGAGCACCAGGCCGATGCGGCGCGGCGCCTCGGTCCGGCCGTCGCTCGTCACCGGCACGCCGGCCGCCTCGAGCGCCTCGAGGAAGGCCGGCACGACCATGCCGTTGAAGTCCTCGCCGAAGAGCGTGACCTCGACCGGCACGCCGGGCACGAGCGGCGGCACGGGACGCCCGCGCGCCGTGAGCGAGCCCGAGAGCAGCCGCGCCGGCAGGCTCGCGTCCGGTGTCCGCGCCGGCCGGGCCGCGCCGCGCACGCGCTCGCGCGCCGCGTCGATGTGCGCGATCGCCGCGTCGAGCACCTCGTCGGGCAGCGAGCGCTGGGCGTGCGCCGCCTCGAGCTGCTGGCCCGTCGCGAGCGGGTCGCGCGGCATGAGCAGCACGTCCACGCCCGACTGCAGGATGTCGACCGCACGCTCGGCGTCGCTGCGGAAGCCGCCCATGTCGAGCGCGTCGGTGATCACGAGGCCGCCGTAGCCCAGCCGGTCGCGCAGCAGCTCGAGCACGACCGAGGGCGAGCGCGTCGCCGGGCGGCCGGGCACGGGGTCGAGGGCCGGCACCTCGAGGTGCCCGACCATGATCCCGCCCACGTCCTCGGCGATGAGCGTGCGGAAGGGCACGAGGTCGACCGCCTCGAGCTCGTCGCGGCTGGCCGTGACGCGGGCCAGCTCGTCGTGGCTGTCCTGCACCGTGCGCCCGTGCCCGGGGAAGTGCTTGGCCACCGCGAGCACGCCGCCGTCGCGCAGCCCGGCCGCGAAGGCCGAGACGAGGGCCGCGACGCGGTGCGGGTCGTCGCCGAAGGAGCGCGTCGCGATGATCGGGTTCGTGGCCGCGGTGTTCACGTCGGCCACGGGCGCGAAGACCACGTCGATGCCCGCGGCCCGGGCCTCGAGGCCCGTGAGCAGGCCCGCGTCGTAGGCGGCCGACGGCTCGGGGCAGGCCGCGATGGCCATCGCCGGCGGCAGCGAGGACGCCTCGCGCACCTGCTGGCCGGCGCCGCGCTCGAGGTCGGAGGCCACGAGCAGGTCGCCCCGCGCCCGCAGCCGCAGCGCCGCGATCAGCCGGTCGACCCGCTCGACGCCCTCGCCGAAGACGATCGCGCCGCCCGGCGGGTAGCGCTCGATGAGCGGGACGAGCGCCTCGATCGCCGCGGGGCCCTTGCTGCAGCGCAGCGCCGGCCAGATCACGCGGCCGACGCGGCGCCCGAGATCGTCGATGCCCGCCAAGCAGCCTCCATCGGATCGCGGCGCGGACCGCCCAGCATGCCACACCGCCGCGACGACGGCGAGCGCTCGTGCGTCGCGTCGCCCCCCGTCGCCTCGATGCGTCGCCGCTTCGCCGCAGCGCCGCGTTGCCGTGCGAGTCGCGACGCGCGGTCGTCGACGCGCGCCCGTCGCGCCACGCACGACGAGCCGAGCGACGCACCGAGCACGACTCGGGGCTCGACGGCATCGCACTTAAGTGCTTGAATCGGTGTCGTCGGCGTCGCACCTTGATGGCGTGGGTCACACGGTCGAGACGCGCAACACGAGCACGATGAGGAACCGCGCGGCTTGAGGGCGACCGAAGAGACGATCGAGGACCTGTGGTCCAAGTACATCCGCACGCGGCGCCGCGCGTACAAGGACCGCCTCGTCGAGCGCTACATGGGCCTCGTGCGCTCGGTGGCCGAGCAGCTCGCCCTGCGCCTGCCGCGCTCGGTCGACGAGGAGGACCTCAAGGGCGCCGGCGTCTTCGGCCTGTTCAAGGCCATCGAGAACTTCGACCCCGAGCGCAACGTCAAGTTCGAGACCTACTGCCGGCTGCGCGTGCGCGGCGCGATGATCGACCAGCTCCGCCAGCAGGACTGGATCCCGCGCGAGGCCCGCAACCGGGGCTCGCGGCTGGCCGACGTCATCGAGGACATGCGCAACAAGCTCGGCCGTGACCCGACCGACCTCGAGATCGCGCGCCGGCTGCGCCTGTCGCTCGAGGCGCTGCGCGAGGCCCTCAACGAGCTGCGCTTCGGCAGCATGGTCTCGCTGGCCTCGGCCGAGGCCGACAGCAACGGCAACGAGACCGACCACCACGAGCAGCTCCTCGTCGAGGACGCCGAGCCGGCCGAGATCCTGCACCGGCGCGAGATGTTCCAGGTCATCTCGCGCGAGCTCACCGCGGTCGAGCGGCGCCTCGTGCGCGCCTACTACTTCGAGGGGCTGACGCTCAAGGCCATCGGCGAGCGCGAGGGCATCTCCGAGTCGCGCGTGTGCCAGATCCACGGGCGGATGCTCGACCGCCTGGCCGAAAGGCTCGAAGACGAGGCTTGAGCCGGGGGCTGCAGCCCTTCGCGCTCGTCGACGGCGGGCTGCAGCTCGAGGGTGTCGACCTCGTCGAGGTGGCTGAGTCGCTCGAGGGGCGCCCCGCGTGGGTCATCGCGGGGGACGCCGTCCTCGCGGCCCTCGCGCGCGCGCAGGGGCGGCGCCGGGCGATCGCCATCGAGGTCGCCGCGATCGGCCCCCCGGCCGTGCTCGCGCTCCTCGCGCCGACCGGGTCCTGGGCCTCGGTGGCCAGCGGCCACGAGCTCGCGCTCGCGCGGCGAGCCGGCTTCCCCGGCCGGCGCATCGTCGTCGACGCGCCCGTGCTCGACGACGGGCTGATCCTCGAGGCGCTCACGGCGCGGGTGGGCGTGCTCGTGCGCCGCGGACCTCGCGAGAGCGCCGCCGTCCGGCGGGTCGCGGCGCTCATGCGCCTGCCCCTGCCGGCCGCGCGCGGCGCCCCGGCCTGCGTGCCGGCCGCGACCTTCGCGCGCTGCGGCGGCCTGCTCGCCCGGCTGCTCGCGGGCCCGCCCGCGGTCGTGCTCGACGCGCTCTGGGAGCCGGCCGCCCCCGGCCGCACTCGGCGCGCGGCGGCCGCCCGGCCGCCCGTTCGGGTGCTCGCCGTCCAGGGACGTCTCGGCCCCCCGGGCCGCGTCACCTCTCTCTCCGGCCTCACGACCGTCCGCGCGTCCCGAGCCCGGCTGCTCGGAGCGCCCGCCCGTGGCGACTGGGTGATCGTGGCCGACCCCGCGTCGCTCGCGGTCCGTCCGCCGCACCCGGCCTGGCCCCAGCCGCGCGAGCTGCTCGTGCACCACGGCCGCTGGCGGCGGCTCGAGGCGCGGCCGATGCCGGGGGAGTAGGCCGAGACGGTCCCGCGCCGAAGCGCGGACTCAGGCCGCAGCCGGCGCCGGCAGCGTGCCCTGCAGCTTGCCCAGCTCGACGGCCTCGCCCTTGGTGAGCGCCATCGAGATCGTCTCCCACGGGCACATGACCGCGCAGAGCGAGCACGAGATGCAGGTGTCGTAGTCGACCCGGCAGACCTGCGTGGGCGAGGTGTCCGAGGGGCTGACGGCCGCGACCTTGCTGATCGCGTCGACCGGGCAGCACTCCATGCAGACCTCGCAGCCCGTGCAGCCGACCTCGTCGATCCAGGCGATGGGGCGGTCGTTCTTGTTCAGCTTGGGCACGACCGTGCCGTACTGGTTCACGATGGCCTCGGCCGGGCAGACCCAGGCGCACAGCGAGCAGTTGATGCACTCGTCCGGCGCGAAGATGCGGAAGGGCTGGCGCGTCTCGCCCTCGATGATGGCCATCGGGCATTCCTTGGCGCACAGGGTGCACCCGACGCACTT
>Ga0111539_10004616_pt1 | contig 17982 bp, 17 predicted proteins | sample RhiMethybrSRZTD1_FD_79667 | JGI IMG/M metagenome (GOLD analysis project Ga0111539, IMG submission 79667) | Populus rhizosphere microbial communities from Tennessee, USA - Rhizosphere MetaG P. TD hybrid SRZTD1 (version 2) (version 2) | ecosystem: Host-associated > Plants > Roots > Rhizosphere >... | reverse complement strand
CCCTATTGGGACGCCAACCTCGCGGTGCGCAGCGAACCGATACAAGGCCAATTGATCTACCTGGATGAAAAAGAGTTTCCGCGCGCCAAAGATGCGCGCGCCGGAGAATTTTTCGACAACTCATTCGCGGATTATCTCAAAACGTCGGGGTTTTTGCAGAGCCTGGGCGTGGCGAAGCAATAAATTGCTAGCGCCACGCTACAGTTCACTTGCCGCGTTCGGCGAGACGCGGGTCCAACGCGTCGCGCAGCGCGTCGCCGAGCAAATTGAAGCTCATCAAAGCAAAGAAAATAAAAAGCCCGGGGAGAAACACTTGCAGGGGCGCGATGAAGATATTCGTCGCTGCGTTGGTCAGCAGGTTGCCCCAACTGGGCGTTGGCGGCTGGATACCGAGGCCGAGAAAACTCAATGTCGTCTCGGCGCGGATGGCAGCGCCGGCGTCGAGCGTAGCGGAAACGATGAGCGGCGCCAGCGAGTTGGGCAAAAGATGGCGCAGCATCACACGCCAGCGCGAAGCGCCGAGACATTGCGCGGCGAGAACAAACTCCTGCTCGCGAAAGGATAACACCGCGCTGCGCGCCAAGCGCGCCGCGTTGGTCCATTCCAGCGCGACCAGGATGATAATGATGTTGAGCAAACCGGGGCCGGCTAATTTCGACAGAACCAGCAACAGTACGATGCGCGGGATCGTGTAAATGGTATCGACCAGGCGCATCAGCGCGTTGTCGAGCACACCGCCAACGTATCCGGCGAGGATACCGATGAGTCCGCCGAGAATCACGGTGCTGAGTCCCACCGTCAAGCCGACCGCCAGCGAAACTCGCCCGCCGTACATGATGCGCACCCAGGTATCCCGCCCCAACTCATCCGTCCCCAGCCAATGCTTTGCGGACGGCATCTGCATACGCTCCGACAAGGAGACTTGATCGAGCTCGTAGGGCGCCATATAAGGTCCCGCGATGGTCAAGAAGACAAGGAAGGCAAAGAAAAAACAGCCGACGTAGGCGACCCGATGGCGCTTGAAGCGGCGCCACACGACGCGCCAGTAGCCGATCTGCGCCGTAGGCAGATCGATCGCTTCAGCTTTGATAGCGAATTCTTGGATCGAGCCAGCCATAAAGAATATCCGCAAGCAGGTTAAAAAACACCACGGTGATCGCGATAATCATGACAACGGTCATCGCCGTCACGAAGTCATTGCCCATGATCGAGGTAAAAAGCAACCGGCCCATGCCCGGATACGCAAAAACGGTCTCGACGACGGTGGAGCCGCCGACCACGCGCGGCATCGTGACCGCGATGATGGTGACCACCGGAATCAGCGCGTTTTTCAGAGCGTGACGTCCGACGACCACGCGTTCGCTGAGTCCCTTGGCGCGCGCCGTCGTCAAATAATCCTGGCGCAGCACTTCCAGCATGCTCGAGCGCATGAAGCGCTGAACTTGGATGATCTCGGAGATCGCCAGCACGGCCACAGGCAAGATCAGGTGCTTGATCCAATCGACGATGGCTTCCCAGCTGCCGGGCGTGAGATCGGAGTTGACGATGCCTGATGTCGGCAACCAGCCGAGTTTCACGGAAAAGGCGATAATCAACATCAGGCCGAGCCAGAAGGCGGGAACCGAGTAAGCGACGAAGGTAACCGCTGTCAGAATGTAATCGCCGATGGAATACTGACGCACGGCCGAGAAGATTCCCAGCACAATCGCGACCAACTTGCCGATAACCACGGCCGCCAGCGTCAACACTAAAGTGTTCTTAAGCGCCGGCCAGATAATATCGAAAACCGGCTGGCCATATTCGCGCGAATAGCCGGGATTGAGCTGGAGCAGCTGCCAGAGCCATTTGCCGTACTGGACGTAAATGGGATCGTCGAAACCGTAAAGCCTGCGCAAGCGCTCGTAGTCTTCGGGCCGCAGATTGGGAATGCCCTCAAGCATCCGATAGAGCGGGTCGCCCGGCATCAAATAGAGCAGCGTAAAGATCAGCGCGGAAATGACCAGCAACAGAGGAACGGTCTGAAAGAGCCGCTTTACAACGTAGAACAACATTACCGGTGGTCCCGTAGCGAGCGTTGCGCGCTTGTTCTGTGATCACCCGCAGCGAACATAGTGAACGGCTTGAACGATTTGAACGACCGTTCTCTTAAGTCTTGTCCCACTGGTGCGTGTTCCAGCTGCTCGAGTTCTGCCCGCCGCTTTCCTGGCGCGGTGTAATGCCCGTCAAGCCTTTTTTCACGACCAGCACTTCCGGCGAAAAAAACAACGGCAAGTGCGGCAGCGCCTCGCTAAACATCTTGCAATACTCGACCTGCAGTTGTTCGGAGCGGGCGGGCGTAATGATGGAGTTGAGTTCGTCCAAGATCGCGTCCTTTTTCGGGTCGTTCCAGCCGGAAACGTTTTCGAGGGAATACTTATTCTCCGCGGCGGGAATGTTCTTGGTGTGAAAACGTTCCTGCCATTCTTCGACGGTGACATTATGAGAGCCGATAAACGCGCCCGGCCAGCGGCTGCGGTTCTCCGCCGAGTTGAGTAACCGATTGGGCATATTCTTGATGTTCGTGCGCACGCCGATTCTCTTCCAATAGTCAGCGATAATCGCCTGGGCCTGCTCATGATCGCGCCGCTCCGCCGTACAGCGAAACTCGAATTCCAGGCGCTCGCCTTTGCCGTTCGCCATCACCCCGTCCGAACCTGGTTTCCAACCCGCCTCGGCCAATAGCTTTTTCGCTCTCTCCGCATCGTACTTGTAGATCGACGCGGTCGCCAGCGCCGTTTTGTAGCTCTTGCGCACGCGCGAAAGCGGTATGTGCGAAACGATTCGTTCGCCCTTAAAAATATTTTGCGCCATGGCATCCCGATCGATGGCATGAAGCAAAGCACGCCGCACCCGGACATCGCTGTACAAAGCATTGTCGCGGCTCAGGTTGAGCCAAGTCCAGGACGCGGGGCTGGTGAGTACTTTGCCCTTGCCTTGCTTTTCCCATTGCTCGCGCAGGATGACCGCACCGTCAAAGGAGATCGTGCTGCGCATGCAGAAATCCACTTCCCCGGCCAACACTGCGGCGAGATTGGTATTGGTGTCTTCGACGGTTTTGAAAGTCATCCGGTCGATTTTCGGCCTGCCCAGGGCAAAATCATTAAATGCTTCGAGCTCCATGCGGCTGCCGCCATCCCACTCGACGACCCGGAATGCTCCTGCGCCGACAAAGTTCTTGTTCCAAAACGGCAAATTGGCAAACGCCTTCATGTCGCCGGCGCTGAATGCGTCGAGCAAGAGATGGCGCGGGAAAGCCCGCACATGAGTGTATTGGATCGCGTAAGCCTCGTTGTACAGATCGTTCCAGTGAATGACGATCGTGCGATCGTCGGGGGTTTCGATCTTGGAAATCATTTCCGGCACAAGCCGGTCGGGCATGGGAAACTCGGGATGCTTGGCGATCTGCCAGCCGAACTCGAAATCCTTCGAGGTGTACGGCTTGCCGTCGTGCCATTTGAGGTTCGGACGCAGCTTGTAGACCGTGATCATGGTTTTTTTCTGCGTGTCGATCTTCCATGTTCCCTTTTTGATCGACGGCAGCTCCTCGGCAAGCACCGGCACGCGTTCCAGAGTCACTGGATTTTGAGTCACCAAGCCCGCGTCCACCATCGAGACATGCTCCGTCTCGCGCCGGTTGTGATAACCGAGGCTGGTCACTTGGCGTTCACCGTGAATGACGATACGCTTGCGCGCGGGTTGAGCGGCAAAGATCGGCGCCCGCGACCAAGACATCGCCCCGACCGAGACCGCCGACGCGCCGGCTAGCTTGATGAACTGTCGCCGGTTGAGCGTCGAGTTCCGCAAGCCGAACTTGGCTTTGTTTTCATGCTTTGACATATCGATCCCCTTTGCGCATCCGAAATTTCCGCCCGCAACCATTTAACCGAGGTGCGCTGGCGTGTCAATCCATTCGCGCGCTTCGGCATTTGGTAGTGGTTCATTTTCAATCCGCCATGAGTCTTAACCTCGAGAAAGATTCCTCGCTTCCGCTCGGAATGACAACCAAAATAAGCATTTGTCATCTCGAACGAAGTGAGAGATCTTTCCCAAACTGGACCACTACCCGGAGTTTCTATTCCTTGACAACACCGCTCGGCAACAGGTAGATGAAAGATATTCGCGCGAGCCGTTAAGCGCGCGCATTATCCATCGACAAGGAGAACCATCATGCCAGTCGAATTTGAAGATCACTGTTGGAAAGACGTTGTCACGCCGGAGATTTTAAAAACCTACACGCCGTATCATCGTGAAACCTATATCGGTCAAAGACCGGCTCTCTTGGCCATCGATCTTTATAATCTCGCGTATGAAGGCGGCGCCAAAGAGCCGTACGAGCTCGTCGATACCTACAAAAGCTCGTGCGGTGTTTATGCGCACAACGCGATCAAACCGACGCAAGAGCTGTTTGCGTTGGCGCGATCACTGAAAATCCCGGTCTTTTATACGACCACCGAAACCCGCAAAGAAGCGAAACCCGGCGCCGTTCATGCGACCAATCGCCAACGGGTCAAGATCGATCCGCAAGCATTCGAGATCAAGGAAGAGTTCAAACCCGAATCGGGCGATGTGGTCATTTTCAAAGAACGCGCCAGCGGCTTTTTCGGCACGCCGCTCGTCGCTCATCTGACGCAACTCGGCGTCGACAGTTTGATCGTCTGCGGCGAAAGCACCAGCGGCTGCGTACGTGCCAGCTGCGTCGATGGATACTCGCTCGGCTATCACGTGTCGATCGTGGAAGAATGCGTCTTCGATCGCAGCCCGCTCTCGCACAAGGTCAATCTCTTCGACATGCACCACAAATACACCGACGTGATGAAGCTTCAAGAAGTTAAAGAGAAGATCAAACAAGAGCGACCGAGAAAGACGAGCTAGCTCAAGGCCCGCAATAATCGCCGCATTTCACGGCTAGGACCGCCAGTTGGTCTTAGCGACACGCCAGGCAAACTTCAGCGGCTCAATCGATCCTGAGCATCGCGTCGGCAAGTGCGCCGCGATAGGCGCGATCTATCTCCATGCAGTCGTGCGCAGCGCTAAGAACCGCGCGCTGCGCTTCATCGCTCGCTGCATGATTTTCAAAAACTTCCCACATCATATCGGCGTGCTCCACATCGGCAACCGCGTGAACCTTGAGCGACGGCGCCTTTTCAATGGCAACGCCCAAGTCTTCGACCCAGCGCTTGGCGATGCGCGCCGACAGACCGCCGCCTTTGATGATTTCGCCGTTGTTGCGCCGCTCGAGCATCGTTGAGCTGGTGAACGCCTCCAACCACGGTCGGTTGCGCGCGATATGAAGCCAGGCGTATTGCGCGGCGCGCGCTCCGGGTATGGGTTCCGATTGTTCGATTTCCTCGCGCGTCACACCGACCATCTGCGCCTGCCTCACGACCAACGAATAGTGGTCCTCGCCTGCCCGCTTGTCGGTGATGAGCTCGTCTTCCTCGTGTTTCCATACGAGTTTCTTGACGTCCAAAGGAGCGGCGCCGAGCACGAATCCCCAACAGTCGCGGCGGTTCTTGTTGTAGTAAGCATTGTGCTTGATGTAAAAGCGCGCCCGCGGCAGCGTCAAGCGAACGGACAGCAGGCGCTCAAATTCCGGCGTCTCAAACTGCAGATTTGCCATTCGGTTAAGTTCGTCCCTCAGTGAATTCATAGAAGCCATGTTCTTTTTTCTCCATCGGAAATGAAATTCGGTTCTGCGCCCGCAGCTCGGCGCGTCGATATTTGCCTGATTAAGCGAACATCGGCATCTGCGGAAGCACGCCCCGCTGGGTGCACTCGTCGACAAAGATCCGGTGAATTTTTGGATCTTGATTTTGGTATTCGATCTGCGTGCCGCCTTCGTTTTCGTCTTTGTCCGACTTGGCAAGGTCGTCGACCAAATACTTAAATCCCCATGGCTTTAGGGCGATAAACCGCGCCGCATCCGGCCCCGGACAAAAATGTTGATGATACCAATCGAGCGGCGGCACGACCAAGCTCCCCGGACGCCAGTCGATTCGTTGGGGTTCGGTATCGTGTGGCCACATCAGCGAATAACCGTTGCCGGATAGAATGACGATATGCGCGCCCGGCCCGTGACGGTGCGCCTTTTTATACTTCCCCGCAGGGAACGCCGACAGATGCGCGCTCATGGTGTTGCCGGCAAACTCGAAGAGACTATTCCGAGTCCCCGCGCCTCGCGCCGAGTGCTCCTTGGGCTGGAACTCCAATAGGTTGGCGACAAAGTTAGTCTCCCACACGCGCCCCGGCTTGACGCCTTTTTGAATGTATTGACCCGCCTTCGTCAATTCGCCGGCTTCGCCACGATATCGATCCGCGAATATGAACGAGTTGTTAAAAATAAAATCGAGATTGCGGAATTGATTGATCGCCTGCGGCGCGCTGGTCAGCGAGATGAAGCGCGCTGGTTTGGCAGCATCGGCGTTAAAATGTTGATGCCAAGCATTCAGGGGCGGTGAAAAAAGACTTCCCTCCTGCCACTCGAGGGTGTGTTTTGGTCCGCCATCGTTCCAAATCACGGTCGCACCTTGGCCGCTCAAAATAAAAATGATTTCCTCATAGAGATGCCGCTCCGCCTTTAGCTGCTGTTTTGCCGGTATTTCATTTATATGTGCGTCGCAGTTCATGCCCGCGCCGTTGAGATTGACGAACGCGCCGCGCCCGCCCGTCCTTTGCCAATCTGACAACCCGACGGTTCGAACGTCTTCGATCCAGTAGCCGCCGTAGGCCGGAATTCCTTCTCCGTCTTGCCAAAAAGCATAGGGGGACTTCAGCTCATAGGCGGATTTTGTACTCAGATCTTGCATGCGGTTTTCCTTTCGACTGGTCCAGTGGGAATTGCCCGGTTATTTCGGGCGAAATAGTTGGGTGAATTCTTGCAAGTACTTTTCAAGATTCAGCACCACCGCATCAGGGACCGCATAGGTCTTGAGATCGCCGATGGTCTGTAAATCTTTCCGCGCGGAAAAACGCCCGGTGTCGGTGATCACCTTCTGGCCTTCCAATGAGAGCGCAAAATCAATGAAAAGCTTGCTCGATGCCTGCGCGTCCGTCTTTGCCGAAATGCCGATACCGCTGGTGGTGGCCACGATCGGCTTTGCCGAGGTCACCCACTTCACCGGCGCGCCGCTTTGTTGCAGTTGGCTGATGTTGAAGGCATAGACGAGCGCGAGGGGAAACTCGCCGGCCGTCATCAGTTGAGCGAGCAAAGAATGGCCCCGACGCCACTGTATTTTCTGCTGCGCCAGCGACCGGAAAAACTTCTCCCCTCTTTCTTTCCCCATGTAGTGCAACATCGCGCCGTACCAGATGCCGACTTCGGGATCCATGCCGATTTTCTCGCTCCACTGCGAAGCGAGGAGATCCGGCCAGTCCTTCGGCGCCGAGGCAGCACTGATCTGACGCGTGTTGTAGCCCAACACGATAAGATTCGAATACATCGTCGTCCAATGGCTTTTGGGATCAAAAAATCCCTCCAGGTAAGCTTTGGTCTGGGGACTTTGATAACTGGCCAAAAGACCTTTCTCCGCCAGCAAGGGCAAGTAAGCGAACGAAGTGACGTCGAATTGCGGCGCCGCCGATTTCGCTTCGGCGAAAATTCGGTTCATGATGCGTTCATTGCTCAGCCGATTGATGTCAACTTTTAGAAACGGATATTTTTTCTCGAAAGCATCGGCGAGGGGCTTGCTTCCATTGACGTTCAAGGCGGTGTACCAACGCACGGTTCCCCGCTCTCGGCGCGCCTCGGAAAATAAGCTGTCATCGGCGCAAAGTCCCACGCCTGCTTGGCTAAAGCTAAGCACTACGGTCACTAGAAGAAACAGCCACCGATTGACGAAACCGCGAGTCTTTCTCATCATGGCGATTCGCTCCTAACCGAATCTGTCGGATGCAATCCTGATCAACGCATGCCCAGTTCTTTCTGCGCCTCGCGTAGCAAACTGTAATCGCGGACTTCGTTCAACGGCCGTTTTTTCTCCGTTAACAATTCCAAGTCGGAGTCGGGAATCTCGCCGTTCCGAGAAAGGGCCAGTAACGCCAGCTCATAGCCGCGCGACCCGATATCCGGCGGCTGGCTCAACCACTGCATCATGATGCGGGTGGTTTCTTGTTTGTTGTCGAAAATGAATCGGTGCGACTTTAAAACCGCGCGCAGCGCGCGTTTGATCAAAGCAGGTTTTTCCTTAAGCAGACTATCTTTTACTGCCAAGCCCGCCAGTGGCAGCGCACGCTTGAGATCTTGCGGCCCGGCAAGAGCGTTATAACCGTCTTTCATCAAGACCATATCGTAGGGAGTGTTCATCGCGATGACTTCAACAATGCCTGCGCGCAAGGCTTGGACCCGCACTGGGGCATCGCCCAAGGCCACCACCTGCACGGCGCTCGGGTTCAACCCTTTGGACTGCATCATGTCCTCGGCGGCCAGTTGATCGGTGCCAAATAGCGTCGAGACTCCGAGGCGCTTACCGCGCAGGTCTTGGATCGTCTTCAGCTCGCGGCGGCTGATTAAGAAATGATCGGTCTTGCGAACGGATATGGCGACAAATTTGAGTGGCAAGCCTTGGATAATACCGCGCAACGTGGTGCCGAACGTCGTCGTGAACTCGATGTCACCGTTCATCACCGCCAGACCGCCGAGGCGCGGATTCATTTGAATCATCTCCGCTTCCAGTCCTTCTTCTTTGAAGAAACCTCTGGCCAAAGCGACTTGGTAAACAGTGGTCGAATTGCTGCGGCTCGAATAGGAGATGCGGACTTTTTGTAATTCCTGCGCAGCGAGCGGCTGCAAGCGCCAACCAAAGAAAATAACGAGGACCGATAAAAGCAACGTCATTATAGTAAAAAACACTCCTCGGCTTGATTCATGAACACCCTGAGCCGCCTACCCACATAACAAGCGAAATGTATGTCCGCAAGTGAAGCTCGGTGCATGAGAAAGTTTCATTTCTTGACAAGTGATTGGCGCTCCAGATAAGAGTTTTTACACCAATTGCCATATCTCTGGCATTCAAAGCCCAATATCTATGCCCTACAGCACCGCCAACGGTCTGAAAATTTATTATGAAGTATCCGGCGAAGGTTTTCCCTTCGTCATGGTTCATGCCAATCCCTTCGATCACAACCTCTGGATGTACCAGATCGCGCACTTTTCCACCTACTTCAAAGTCATCGCCATCGACATTCGTGGCTACGGGCGCTCGGACAAACCTGAAACACCGTTCAGCCTAAAAGACATGGCGAATGATGTGCTCGCTGTTTGTCGCGACCAGGGCGTCAAGGAAGCGATCCTCGGCGGCGTCAGCGTCGGCTCGGGCATGGCGATTCTGTTAGGTCTCGATCACCCGGAGATTTTCAAAGCAATTATTCTCGTCGGCGGCAGCAGCGGACCGGGCGGATCGATCGAAGAACGCATCCACGGCTACACAAAAGTCGGCATCGAGAAATATCACATCCAACATCTGCGCGACTTGGTGGCGCCGGAGTTCGCCGATTCAAAATTAGGTAAATATCTGCTCAACACGTTCGTTGAACGCGACCCGTGGCTTTCGGGTGAATCCATCGGCCAGATTTTTCGCGCCCGCGGCGGTCTCGACATGACGCCTCGGCTCGGCACGATGAAAGTGCCGACTCTGGTGGTCAACGGTGAGTACGATAATTCTCTCAAAGGCGGAAAACTGACGGCGTCGCTCATTCCTGGCGCCGTGCACAAGGTGTTACCGAAGACGGGGCATGCCTGTAACATCGAAGATCCTGCCAGTTTCGACGAGTTTGTCATTGATTTCCTGCGCGCCAACAATCTCATGCCAAAGCCGGCGAGTTGAGTCGCGTTTGCCGATTCATCGCTGCGAAGGCGACTCAGAGACGGAGGAATCGTTATGGCCGTCAATATTGAAAAGCTGAAAAGCATGACGTCGCCGAAAGGCATGGATTTTCACATCCGCAAAGTCGGTCATGTCGTCTTGCAAGTCTCGGATCTCGAACGGTCGACCGAATTTTACACGAAGGTTCTCGGCTTCAAAGTCTCGGACGTTTATCCGGATGAGATGATGCCCGGCGGCATGGTGTTTTTGCGTTGTAACACGGACCATCATTGCCTCGCTCTCGTCGGCGCCGGTGACGGCAAGAACGCGAATAGAGAATTACATCACCTCGCTTTCGAGGTACCGACGCTCGGTGAAGTCCTGCACGCACGCGATCGCTTGCGTGAATGCGGCGCCAAGATCGACTTTGAAGGCCGCCGCCGCGCCGGCTGTCAGATTGCCGTGGAGTTTCGCGACCCGGACAATCATTCTCTAGAAATTTACTGGGGTGTCGATCAAGTCGGCAGCGACGGCCGCGTGCGGCCGTCCAACGAATGGCACGGCGTCAAATCGCTCGAAGAAGCAATTGCTCATCCTGTGCCGGGGCAGGACACGCATCTGCCGAAGTAACTCCTTGCAAGCTCACGATAATGAAATCGCGGCACGAATTGTCGCAAGACGCGCACGCCTTGTGCTAACGATCGCTTGGAATGCAGCCCACCCCATCGTCCTTGGAAGACCTTATCCGCGCATCGTCTCGCGCCCTGGTTGTCGGCGTCGGCGGCGGCGGTGACGTGGTTGGCGCCTTGGCGGCGGCGCGCTTCCTTGAGTTTTGCGGCTTGGGATTCGTCCTCGGCGGACTCTCCTGGGAACGAAACGTCTACGACCCGATACCCGGGCCACGAAAGCTTGGCGAAACACGAAACGTTCGGGTGCTGCATCCTTTCGCCTGGATGGCGAATGCCGATAGTCAAACCGATACCGGCGTTTTTTTCGCCGAATCGAGAATGGCGGCGGCGCTCGCCCAGGCGGTTTTACTGATCGACATCAACGGCGGCGCCGCCGGCGTAGTGGATGGAATTGAAATCGCGATGCAAGAACTCCAAGCGGACTTGCTGGTCGGCATCGACGTTGGCGGCGATTCGCTGGCGCAAGGTCATGAGTCCGGATTGCGCAGTCCGTTGGCAGATTCGATCATGTTGGCTGCGTTTGCGGAATTGGCAAAACGCGGCCGCCGCACCTTATGGGGCGTGTTTGGCTACGGCAGCGACGGCGAGTTGACCGTGGATGAAATCGAAGCGGCGCTGAGCAAACTCGCCGCTGTCAATGGCCTGCAGGGCGCATGGGCGCTCACGCCAAAAATCGCCGCCGAAATCGAGAAAGTCATCAAAACCGTGCCCACCGAAGCGAGCGCCATCCCGGTGGAATGTTTCCGCGGCGCATGGGGAACAAAGCGCATTCGCGGCGATCGGCGCACTCTCAAGCTCACGCCGCTCACCACCCTGACGTTTTTCATGTCGCCGGAAAAATTATATGAATGCCTTTCGCGCCCGGCGCAAGCCGTGCGTATGAGTTCGTCATTGGATGAAGCCAACGACGCGCTTCACGCCTTGGGAATCTATACCGAGCTCGATTTCGAGCGCGACCATTACAACGCGGCGAGGCCGCAGTGATCCGACATTTCTTCGGCCATTTGCAACGCGACGCGAAAATCTTGATGATCTCCCGCGGCGTCAGGGCCTTTGCGTTCTCCTATTTAGGCGTGATTTTCACGATTTATTTGAGTCAGCTCGGTTACTCGACGATCACCGTTGGCTTTGTCGTCACCACGGCGTATGCCAGCGCGGCTGTCTTAACCGCCGTGTGGGGCTATCTGTCGGACCGATTTGGCCGGAAAAATATTCTGATGCTTTTGGCCGTGCTCACCATCGCGTCTAACCTTATTTACATTTTTTCCAGTCATCTGATTTTCATCATCGCCGCGGTCATCATCGCCAACGTGGGCGCCGGGGGTTCGGGCGGTGGCGGCCAAGGCGGCGGCCCCATGAGTCCGGTCGAGCAGGCCCTGCTCGCAGAAAAATGCACGCCGCAGAACCGTAACGCAGTCTTCGCCGCCAATGCCTTTGTCGGCTCGATGATGGGCGCCTTAGGCGCGCTGTTGAGCGGTTTGCCGCAGCATTTACAGGAAAATTGGGGCTGGCAACCGATCGCTTCTTACAAGCCGCTCTTTGCGTTAACGATTCTTTTTAGCGCCGTGCTGATCTTTGCCTACTCGCGAATCGACGAGCATCACGTCGCTAAAAAACGAGCGAAGAAACCAATGGTGACCAAAGCCAACGCCTTCGTGCTTAAAATGTCGCTGCTCGGCATGATCGATAATTTGGGCGGCGGATTGGTCAGCCCGCTGATCTCCTACTGGTTTTTTCTGCGCTACGGCGTCGAGCTCAAGTCTCTCGGCTTTATGTTCTTCTTATCTTACTTTCTCGCCGCGATGTCGTTTTTAACCGCGCCGATCATCGCGCGCAAAATCGGCGTGGTCCGAACCATGGCTTTCTCCCATGGTTTGGCATCGGCGATTTGGCTCTGCCTGCCGCTGGCGCCGACGTTTGCGATCGCCGCCGCCCTGACAATCGCTCGCTCCTATCTGGCTTATATGGACAGTCCACTCAGGAGTTCCTTCATCATGGGCGTCGTTCGGCCCGAAGATCGCGGCTCCGCCGCCGGCTTCACCACTCTTTCACGGCATGTTCCGGTGGCGATCAGTCCGACGATCTCGGCGTACTTAATGCAAGCATTCACGTTGAACGTGCCGATATTTATCGGCGGCTTCCTGCAGTTCTTTCACGATTGCGTCTTCTATTTCATGTTCCGCGACGTGAAACCGCCCGAAGAAGAAGGGGCTACGTCGCAAACGGCGACGGCATGATTTTGGGACTGCTGCGAAACTTACACCGCGATGCCAAGTTGCTGATGGCCTCACGCGGCATCCGTGCCTTCGCTTTTTCGTATTTGAACGTCGTGTTCGCCATCTATCTCGACCGGCTTGGATATACGCCGGTGATGATCGGGGTCATTTTCACCGTCGCGTATCTGAGCGGCGCCGTGCTCACGGCGCTCTGGGGATATTTGTCGGATCGGGTCGGTCGCAGAAAAATTTTGATGCTGCTTGCGATTCTAACGATCCTGTCCAATCTCATCCTTATCTATTTTAGCAGTCTCTTCTTTATTCTGGCTGCAGTTATCGTCGCGAACGTCGGCGCTGGGGGATCCGGCGGCGGCGGCTCGGGCGGCGGGCCGTTCAATCCGGTGGAAGAAGCTCTCCTGGCGGAGAAATGCCGACCGGAAAACCGCAATCAGATCTTCGCGGTCAATTCGTGCGTCGGCTCGATCATGGGCTCTTTAGGCGCGTTGGCCAGCGGCCTGCCGCAGTTTCTTCAAGAAGACCGCGGTTGGAGCGCCGTCGAGTCGTACAAGCCGCTGTTTCTGTTGACGATCGCGTTTAGCGTCGTGCTGCTGTTCGTTTATCGCGGCATCAACGAGCAGCATCAGCCGCGCAAGACCGAAAGGAAAATGTCCAAGAGCACCGGAGCTTTCGTAACCAAGATGTCGGCGCTGTCGATCGTCGACAATCTTGGCGCCGGCATGGCGGGCGCGCTGGTGCCTTATTGGTTCTTTCTTCGCTTCGGCGTCGAGCTCAAGTCCCTCGGCATCATTTTTTTCGCTTCCTATTTTCTCGCCGCGCTCTCGTTTCTGAGCGCGCCCGTGATCGCGCGCAAGATCGGCGTCGTCCGCACCATGGCCTTCTCCCACGGTTTGGCGTCGCTGATTTGGCTATGCTTACCATTTGCCTCGATTCTCAACGTGGCCGCCGCGCTCATTGTCACTCGGTCATTTTTCGCTTACATGGACAATCCTTTACGAGCTTCGTTTACAATGGCGATGGTCAAATCCGAGGAGCGTGGTTCGGCGGCCGGGGTCACCAGCTTGGCACGCATCGTGCCCTTTGGGATCAGCCCGACGATTTCGACTTATCTTATGCAAACCGTCTCCCTCACTCTTCCCTTGTTTATCGGCGGCGGGTTACAATTGATCAATGACGTGGCTTTTTTCCTGATGTTCCGCCACGTGAGACCTCCGGAAGAACTCGCGGCAAGCAGGCTGGAAGGGCCGGCAGTCGAAGAGGTAAGCGGATGAAAAGACCGCCGCAACAAACCGGCGCCGTTTCGTTTATGCACAGGATCGCCGAACAACGCATTCTCGAAGCACAGCGTGAGGGCGCATTTGATAATCTTCCAGGCAAAGGCAAACCACTGGTATTGGAAGACTTGAGCTGGGTGCCCGAAGATCTACGGATCGGCTATCACGTGCTCAAGAACGCCCATGTCTTACCGCCCGAAGTCGAACTCCTGAAAGACATTCATACGCTCGAGGACCTGATCAAACACGTCGAAGACGAGGGCGAGCGCCGCGCGCTCGCCAAAAGCATTCAATGGAAAATGATCCGCCTCGATATGCTCAAGCGCCGCTCGCTGGACTTGAGTTCAGTGCGCAACTACAGCCGCAAGATCGTCGCTAAACTCACGCGCGGCTAATCTCGCCGACCAGCTAATGCCCGATTCTTTCCGCTTTGCCTTAAAGCGATATTCCGTGGTAGAAAACGATAGCTTTGGCGGCGATGCAACCGCGCCAGTTTTAACAAAAGGAGCATTTATGACAGAAGAAAAATCTCCGATCAAAATCAAAAAAATCGGTCACGTCGTGCTCACGGTTAGCGACATCGAGCGCAGCACGAAATTCTGGACCGACGTCATGGGTTTTAAGTTTTCCGACCGGAACGAAGGCGGGATGATGTTTTTCCGCAACGCCACGGATCACCATACCGTCGCCCTGGTTCAAGCCACAGAGAAAAGCGAGCTGCCCAAGCGCGGCCAAGTCGGCTTCGACCACATGGCGTTGGAAGTCGCTACCGTGTCGGAACTTTTCAAGATCCGCGAATTTCTCAAAGCAAAGGGCGTGACGATCTTTTACGAAGGGCGACGCGGACCCGGGGGCAACCCTGGTTTAGAATTCTACGATCCGGACGGATACAAAATCGAAATCTACGCCGCCATGGATCAGATCGGCACCGACGGCCACAGCCGCCCCGCGAATGAGTGGAAGCGTGCCACGACGTTGGAAGAAGCGGTTGCAAATCCTTTACCCGGCGTGGAATACCACTGAGTGGTACAAACGCAGTAAAAGCATTAGATCATCTTGAGTCCGATAGGGGCGGGTTTCAAACAAACCCGCCCTACGTGTTTTTGGCACGCATTCAACCACCAAAGCAAAACCGCAACGGAGCACCGCGGTTTTCATGCACATACAAGCTCATGATGTAAAAAAGCTTCGGCGCGACGCCGACATTCATCCGTGGCCGAAAAATTGAGGTTAGGCTTCGGTGATCTCGTATTTCTCTTGATGTAAGTCCTGGCTGGCTTTGATGATGATGCGATGGTTGATCTCGCGCTCGAGATTTTCCAGGCTGTTGTTTTTCTCGTCGTAGAGAAAATTCGCGATATCCGGATGCAGCCGCACAACGATATTCTTGCCGTCCTCGACTTGTGAGTGCTGGCGTTTAATCGCTCTCAAAACGTCGTAGGCGATCGTCGGCGCGGATTTGATCCGACCACGGCCATCGCAATGAGGGCAAGGCCGGAGCAGCTGATTCTCCAAGCTTTCGCGCGTTCGTTGCCGAGTCATCTCGACCAAACCGAGCTCGGAAATTTTTAAAATATTGGTGCGCGCTTTGTCTTTTTTAAGCGCCTCTCGGAGCGCATCGTAGACTTTCTTCCGGTTCCCTTCCTTCTCCATATCGATGAAATCGATAATGATAATGCCGCCGACGTTGCGCAAGCGCAATTGGCGCACGACTTCCTGCGTCGCTTCCAAATTGGTTTTAAAAATCGTCTCTTCCTGATTGCGCTTGCCGACGAATCGGCCCGTGTTTACGTCCACCGCGGTGAGCGCTTCGGTGCGTTCAATGACGATGGAGCCGCCCGAACGCAGCCAGACTCGGCGCTCCAACGCTTTGGCGACTTTTTCTTCGATCCCCTGCTGCTCGAAGAGCGGCACTTTGTCGGTATACAGCACGATTTTCGACTTAAGGCGCGGCATGAAATTGCGCACGAAGTCGGTGATGCGCCGATGGTCTTTCGGTGAATCGACGACCACCCGCTCAGTATCGGCGCTGAAGAAATCGCGGATTGTGCGCACGATCAAATCGAGGTCTTGATGAATGAGTGACGGCGCCGGCGCGGACTCGGCTTTTTTGTGAATGCGGCTCCATAGCTTCGTAAGAAAGCTGAGATCCCGTTGGATCTCCCTCTTGCTCCGTCCTTCGCAGGCCGTGCGCAGGATGAATCCGCCCTCTTCAGTCCTGAGCGTCTGGGCGATTTCTTTCAACCGTTTGCGCTCTTCCTCGCTCTCGATCCGTCGCGAGATACCGATATGTTTGGTGCCCGGCATAAAGACCATGTAGCGGCCCGGAAGCGACACATGGGAAGTGACCCGCGCCCCTTTGGTGCCGAGCGGGTCTTTGGCGACCTGAACGAGAATTTCTTCGCCCCGACCGAGCTGTTTTTCGAGCGGCAGCCGGCGTGAAGGCGCCGGTTTTGGCGCTTCTTCGAACTCGACGTCGTCGCCCGAGGAGCCGATCAGCTGAACGTCTTCCGGCTCAGTAGAAAAATCCGAGGCGTGCAGAAAGCCCGCCTTTTCCATGCCGATATCGATGAAGGCGGCCTGCATGCCGGGGAGAACCCGCGCCACTTTGCCTTTGTAGATATTGCCCGCGACGCCCATTTCTTCTTTTCTTTCGATCAGAAATTCGGCCAGTTGACCGTCTTCGATAAGCGCGATGCGGCTCTCCTGCGGCGTCGAATTGATGTATATCTCTTGTTTCATAAGACTCTGTAAATGGATTCCAGGAGGGAGAGGTGTTGTGGGTGGTATCACCCGTCGACGGGGTGAACACACTAACGCGTAAAATGAAATTAGTTGTGGTTATAGAGGAATTCAGCCGTGACTTCAAGCATGCTACGGCGTACAATCCTTAGCTTTATTTGACTTTATGACCGACGCTCGTTACTTTGAGAGAACTACCCCTGGCTCATGCCGACCCATGTCGAGCACTGAAAGTAACCTATGACTTATCCGGCCGTCGCGCCCGTGTATGGCATATTGAACACCAAGGTCCTGATTCTCAACCGTTCCTATTTGCCGATCCACGTTACCTCTGTTCGCCGCGCCTTCGTGCTTCTCTATCAGGGCATCGCAAAGGCGGTCAACGAGCAGTACCAAACCTTCGATTTCGACAGTTGGAGCGATCTGTCTATCTCGGCACACGAAACCGTGGGGTTGGTGAATCGGGTGATCCGCGTTCCGCGGGTAGTTTTGTTGGTCAGCTACGATCGTGTACCCAAGCGCCAGGTGCGCTTTAGCCGGTACAACATTTACGCGCGCGACAAATGCATCTGCCAATACTGCGGCCGACGCTTGCCGCGTCATGAGCTCAATCTCGACCACGTAATTCCGCGTTCTCAAGGCGGCACATCCATTTGGGAGAACGTGGTCTGCTCGTGCCATGAATGTAATCGCAGGAAAGGCGGTCGGACCCCACATCAGGCCGGTATGCCGCTCGTGCGTAAACCACTGAAGCCGCAGTGGACGCCGTTCATGCAGGAGACTTTCAGCATGTCTCGGTACAGGGAATGGATGCCCTTTCTCAACACTGTCGATGTCTCCTATTGGAACACCGAGCTCCTTGAAAAGTAGTTTTATTTTACTTTGGCTTATTCCGCCCCCGGCCAATCTTATGCTTTGATTCCAAAGCCGTCGGGTTTTGCCAACCCTTGGCCTGACCATTATTCGTCCCATATCTTGCGGTAAAAGACTAACAAATGCCCCGTATATTGTGATTTTCTCCTTGACACCCCATCCTTGCTATGGAATATTGCAGTTAATTTCGCTGTCGACTCCCCAAAGCTCCCTGGATAGAATGACTTATGCGTTTAAAACGCCTTGAAATGATTGGTTTTAAGTCCTTCGCTCAAAGGACTATCGTCGAGCTGAATCCGGGTATCACGGCGGTGGTCGGTCCCAATGGCTG
>Ga0111539_10004612_pt1 | contig 18003 bp, 15 predicted proteins | sample RhiMethybrSRZTD1_FD_79667 | JGI IMG/M metagenome (GOLD analysis project Ga0111539, IMG submission 79667) | Populus rhizosphere microbial communities from Tennessee, USA - Rhizosphere MetaG P. TD hybrid SRZTD1 (version 2) (version 2) | ecosystem: Host-associated > Plants > Roots > Rhizosphere >... | reverse complement strand
GTCGCCGGCACGCTCGACACCAAGGGAGACGAGCTGCGCCTGATCCGCGACATCCTGAAGGACGCGGGGCTGCGTACGCGACTTGTCGACCTCTCCACCAGCGGCAAGCCTTCGGGCGCCGACGTCCCGCCGATCGAGGTGGCGCTCAACCACCCGCGTGGCTCGTCCGGCATTTTCACGGGCGATCGCGGCGCGTCTGTAGCCGCCATGGCGCAGGCGTTCGAGGCCTGGATCAGGCGCCAGACCGGCGTCGCCGGCATCATCTCCGCTGGCGGCTCGGGCGGCACTGCCTTGGCGGCCCCGGCCATGCGCGCGCTGCCCGTCGGTGTGCCCAAGGTACTCATCTCGTCCGTGGCATCGGGCAACGTACAGGCCTACGTCGGCCCGTCCGACATCATGATGATGTACTCGGTCACGGATGTGCAGGGACTCAACTTCATCTCGCGGCAGGTCCTCGCCAACGGGGCGCAGGCGATGGCGGGCATGGTCAAGCAGCGCCTTTCCGCCGCGCGCGCCGCAGCCCAGCAACGCGCAGAGGGGCTGCCCGCGATCGGCCTCACCATGTTCGGTGTTACGACGACCTGCGTGCAGCAGGTCACGGCCCAGCTCAAGGGCGAGTACGACTGCCTCGTGTTCCACGCCACGGGCATCGGCGGCCAGTCCATGGAGAAGCTGGTCGACTCACGCTTGCTGTCCGGAGTTATCGATGTCACCACCACTGAAATTTGCGACATGATGATGGGCGGCGTGTTCCCCGCCACTGAGGACCGCTTCGGTGCCATCATCCGTGCGCGGCTGCCCTACGTCGGCTCGGTCGGCGCGCTCGACATGGTCAACTTCGGCGCGCCCGAGACTGTCCCGGAGCGCTACAAGGGCCGCACGCTCTATCCCCACAACCCGCAGGTGACGCTGATGCGCACGACGGCGGAGGAGAACGAGCGCATGGGCCGCTGGATCGGCGATCGGCTGAACCGCATGGAGGCGCCGGTGCGCTTCCTCTTGCCCGAGGCGGGAGTGTCCGCGCTCGATGCGCCGGGCCAGCCCTTCCATGATCCCACGGCCGATGCGGCCCTGTTCAAGGGCCTGGAGCAGACCGTGCGGCGCACCTCGAGCCGGCAGCTCATCCGACTGCCGCACCACATCAACGATCCGCAGTTCGCCGCGGCGCTGGTGGACGCATTCCGTGCGCTGCACGGCAACGGCCGCCAGCAGCGCCGCAGGGCGGGGGGACGCTGAGCCATGTCGCGCTTCGAGCGATCCGCCCTCATCGACAAGTTCAAGGCCATGGTGGCCCGCGGCGAGCCCATTGTCGGAGGCGGGGCCGGCACTGGCCTCTCCGCCAAATGCCAGGAGGCCGGCGGCGTCGATCTGATCGTGATCTACAACTCGGGGCGCTATCGCATGGCCGGCCGCGGCTCGCTCGCCGGGCTGCTGGCTTACGGCGATGCCAACCAGATCGTGGTCGAGATGGCGGCCGAGGTCCTGCCCGTGGTCAAGCGGACTCCAGTGCTGGCCGGTGTCAACGGCACCGACCCATTCCGTCTCATGGAGGTGTTCCTCGACCAGCTCAAGACCATGGGTTTCGCCGGCGTGCAGAACTTCCCAACCGTGGGCATTATCGACGGCATGTTCCGCGCCAACCTCGAGGAAACCGGCATGTCCTATGGGTTGGAGGTCGACATGATCTCCACTGCCCGCGCCAAGGATATGCTGACCACTCCCTATGTATTCAGCGCCGACGAGGCCTCAGCCATGGCCAAGGCCGGCGCCGACATCGTCGTATGCCACCTGGGGCTCACCACCGGCGGCTCGATCGGTGCGGAGACGGCTCTTAAGCTGGCGGACTGCCCGGCCAAGGTCGATGCCTGGGCGGAGGCGGCCCTCAAGGTGCGGCGCGACGTGATCGTTCTGGTCCATGGGGGGCCGGTGTCGACCCCGGAAGATGCGGCCTTCATCATAAGTAATACGAGGAACTGCCACGGCTTCTATGGTGCGTCATCAATGGAGCGCCTGCCCACTGAGGTGGCGCTCACCGAGCAGACACGGAAGTTCAAGGCCATTGGACGTCAGCGAGGGTGAGGAAACAACGAGCGGGCGGGGCCTGCGGCGGGCCGTGCGAGTGGAGTGAGTAAATGACTGCACAACTGATCGGGGCCATCATCCTTTGGCTGATCGTGGCGATCGTCGCGATTGCGATCATCGTCTATCTGGTCAACTGGCTGTACCGGCGCTCCTCCAAGGAGGTGTCGTTCGTCCGCACCGGTCTCATGGGTGAGCGGGTGGTGATCAACGGCGGCGCCTTCGTGCTGCCGATCATCCACGACATCACGCCCGTCAACATGAACGTGCTGCAGATGAGCGTGGCGCGCGCCAAGGACGACGCGCTCATCACCAAGGACCGCATGCGCGTCGACATCGACGCTGACTTCTACGTGCGGGTCGCGCCTACCAGGGAAGCCGTGGCCCTGGCCGCTGCCACTCTCGGCCGGCGCACGATGGAGCAGGAGCGCCTGCACGCGCTGCTGTCCGGCAAGTTCGTCTCCGCCCTGCGCTCGGTCGCCTCCGAGATGACCATGGTGGAGATGCACGAACAGCGGGGCATGTACCTGCAGCGCGTCAAGGCCGCCGCCGCCGAGGCACTGGCGCAGAACGGCCTCGAGCTCGAGACCGTGGCGCTCACCGACCTTGACCAGACGGACCTGCAGTTCTTCAACCCCTCCAACCGCTTCGACGCCGAGGGTTTGACCAGGCTGATCGGCGAGATCGAGGATCGCCGCAAGCTCAGGAACGACATCGAGCAGGACTCGATGATCAAGATCCGCGCGCGCAACCTGGAAGCCGAGAAGCAGGCCCTCGACATCGAGCGCGAGAGCGAGGCCGCCCGCCTCAACCAGGAACGCGACGTGGAGGTGAGCCGTGCCATCCAGCGCGCCGAGCTGGCTCGCGAGCGGGCGCTGCGCGACACCGAGGCCGAACGTGCCCAGATCGCCGCCCGCGAGGAAATCGAGAAAACCCGGATCGCCAACGAGAAGGCGATCAGCGAGGCCCGCATTGCCTCGGAGAGCGAGGTCCGCCAGCGCGAGATCGAGCGCCAGCGCGCGGTGGAGGAGGCCGAGATCGCCGCCCGCGAGCAGATCGAGAAAGCGCGGATCGCCCAGGAGCGGATCCTGACGGAAGCCCGCATCGCCAAGGACGAGGACACCCAACGCCGCGAGATCGATCGCACCCGCACCGTGGAGCAGGCCGACATCGCAGCGCGCGAGGCCACCGCCAAGGCGCGCATCGCCCAGGAGCTTGCCGTCAACGCCGAGCGCATAGCGTCCGAGAAGAACGTGCGCAACCTCGAAATCGAACGCAACCGCGCGCTGGAGGAAGCCGAGATCGCCTCGGGCCGCGCCGTTGAGGCTGCCCGCATCGCCCGCGAGAAGGCCATCGCCGCGGAGCGCATCGCCTACGAGCAGGAGACACACGTGCTGGAGCTGGCGCGCAACCGCGTGCTGGAGGAGAGCACGACTCAGAACCGCGACAAGGTCGAGGCCGCGCGCATCGCCCAGGAGGAGCACACGCGCGCGCTCGAGATCGCCCGCAACCAGGCGCTGGAGTCGGCCGAGATTGCCGCCCGAGAAGCCGTGGAGGCCGCGCGCATCGCCCAGGAGAAGAACGTCGCCGCCGCGCGCATCCAGAGCGACGAGGCGATCCGGGCGCGCGAGATCGAGCGCAGCAAGGCGCTGGAGTCCGCCGAGATCATGTCGCGGCAGGCAATCGAGAGCGCCCGGATCGCCCAGGATGGCAGGATTGCCACCGAGCGCATCGCCCGCGACGAGGCGGTGCGCCAGCTCGAGATCGAGCGCACCCGTACCATCGACGCGGCCGAGATCAAGGCGCGCGAGATAGTGGAAGCGGCCCGCATCGCCCAGGAGAAGGTCGTGCTCGCCGCGCGCATAGCCTCAGAGCAGGAGACCCGGACGCTCGCCATCTCCCAAGCGGAGGCGCTCGACGCCGCCGAGATCAGGAAGCGCGAGGCGGTGGAGCGGGCCCGCATCGCCACCGAGCTGGAGCTCGAGAAGGCGCGCATCGCCTCGCAGCAGAGCCGTGAGGTTCTGGAGATCGACCAGAAAAAGGCGGTCGAGATCGCCGAGGAGCAGCGCACCATCGAGCTTGCCGGCAAGAAGGTAGAACGCACCGAGGCCGACCGGCACGTCAAACAGGCCGAGATCACAGCCCACCAGGAGATCGAGAAAACCGAGGTCGGCCGCGACCAGGTGCTCGAAACAGCGCGTCTCGCACGCCGCCGTGCGCTGGAGCAGATCGAGGTGGCGCGCGCACAGGCCCTGCAGGAGGCCGAGATCGCTTCCCGCGAGGAGATCGAGCGGGCGCGCATTGCCTCCGAGCGCGGGCTCGACGAGGCCCGCGTCGGCCGCGACCTGGCGCTGCGCAAGCTGGAGGTTTCCCGCGAGCGCGAGACGGAGACGGCGCTGATGGAGAAGGCCATCGCCCTCTACCAGAAGTCGCTCGAGGAATCCGCTGCCAAGGTGGAGGCGGAGGCCATGCGCGCCCGCGCCGCCGAGGCCGAGGAGCGTGTCACTACCGCGCGCGACAGCGAAGCCGCCAAGCGCCGCACCTCCATCGAGGTGATGCTGGCGCAGAAGGACGCCGAGGAGAAGCGCATCGCCGCCCAGGCCGAGCAGGTGCGCGCCGCGGTGGCCGCGGAAGCGCAGAAGCTGCTCTACGAGGCCGAAAACGTGCTGACCGACGAGGCTCGCTACGGCTTGTTCCGCCGCCGCCTGTTGGATCGCATCGAGGGCATCGTGCGCGAGAGCGTCAAGCCCATGGAGAAGATCGAGGGCATTCGCATCCTGCAGGTGGACGGCCTCTCCGGCGGGGGCGGCCGCGGCGACGGTCGCAGCCCCACCGACGAGGTAATCGACTCGGCGTTGCGCTATCGCGTGCAGGCGCCGATGATCGACCAGGTTCTGAAGGAGATCGGCATCGAGGGCGGCAGCCTATCCAGGCTACCCGGCCTGATGCGCGAGGCCTCCGACATGCAGCGGGTCGCCAAGGAGGCCGGCGCCGGCGAAGGCAAGGGCCGGAGCTCGTCGCCTCCCGCCTCCGGCGGAGGCGGCGAAGGCGAGAAGGGCCCAGGCTAGGGCGCCGGCACAATGGCCAAGGTCTACATCTCCAGCGTCGTCAACGCCCCGGCCGCCAAAGTCTGGGCGCGCGTGCGCGACTTCAACGGCTTGCCTACCTGGCATCCGGCCATCGCGGAGAGCCGCATCGAGAACGGCGAGCCGGCCGACAAGGTCGGCTGCATCCGCGACTTCCGTCTGCGCAACGGCGACCGCATCCGCGAGCAGCTTTTGGGCCTGTCGGACTACGACATGTTCTGCACCTACTCGATCCTGGAATCGCCCATGGGCGTGGAGAACTATGTCGCCACTTTGAGGCTCACACCCGTAACCGACGGCCAGCGCACCTTCCTGGAATGGACCGCGGAGTTCGACTGCGCGCCGGAGCGCGAGGCCGAGCTGGTCGCCAACATCGGCACCGGCGTGTTTCAGGGCGGCTTCGATGCCTTGAAGCGCCAGTTCGGGGGCTGAGGCGGTGCCGCGCGTGGTCAAAAGCACGATCATCGACGCACCGGTGGACCGGGTGTGGGCGATCGTGCGCGACTTCAACGGCTTCGACCGCTGGCTTCCCGCCGTGAGGACCAGCGCGATCGAGCGCCACCTGCCGTCGGATCTCATCGGCTGCGTGCGCCGGCTCCAGCTGGCGGACGGCGCGGAGGTGCGCGAGCAGTTGCTCGCCCTCTCCGACCTGGAGATGGCGTTCAGTTACTGCCTGCTCGATACGCCGATCCCGCTGTTCAACTACGTGGCGCACGTGCGCCTGCTGCCCGTCACCGACGGCAACCGCACCTTCTGGCACTGGGAGGCCCGTTTCACGACCCCGGCGGGCGCCGAGGCCGACATGACCAAGCTGGTGGGCGAACAAATCTTCGAGGCGGGTTTCGAGTCGATCCGCCGCCTCGACGCACTGGCCGCATGAGGGCACGATGACGGTGCAGGTGAAAACCTTCGGATCGATGAGCGAGGCCGCCGCGGCAATGGCCTCGGACCGCGGTGCGCGCTTCTTCTCCGGTGGCACGTTGTTGATGCGCGCCATCAACGAGGGCGACACCAGGATCGCCACGCTGGTGCGGGCCACCGATCCGGCCTATCGCCAGATCCGCAACGAGGGTGCCCATATCGTCATCGGCGCCGGCGCGCGCATGATCGACATTCTGGCGAGCCGCGATCTGGCCTTCCTGCATCCGGTGGCGCGGGTGGTCGGCGGACCGGCGGTGCGCGCCATGGCGACGGTGGGCGGCAATCTGTTCGCGCCGTCGCCTTACGGCGATTTCACGGCCGCGCTGCTGGCGCTGGATGCGACGGTGATGGTGCAAGGCGCCTACGGCGGCGGGCAGCAGACGGCGCTGGAGCAATTCCTGGCCGGCCGTGATCGGGCCGGCAGCAGCGGCCTCGTGATCGCAGTGTCAGTGCCGCGCCCGGCCAGCGCCGATGCCTTCCGCTTCCGCAAGGTCGCGCGCGTTAGACCTAAGGGTGTGTCGGTGCTGAGCATTGCCGCGCATCTGCCCGTGACAGGCGGGCGCATCGCCGGGGCCCGTGTCGCCTACGGTGCGATGGCGCCGACGCCGATCCGTGCCCGCGCCGTGGAACGCGCCTTGGAAGGCCGCAGCCTCGACGCGCCGGGCATCGCCCCGGCACTCGCTGCGGCTGCGGAAGGCACGAGCCCCGCGACCGATGCACTGGCCAGCACCTGGTACCGCCGCGAGGTGCTACCCGTCCACCTGCGCCGCCTGCTCCTGGGCGAGGGAGGAGCGTAGGCCATGGCCAAGACACCGGTGCAGTTCCGCCTCAACGGCGCCGACAAGGCCGTGTTCGTCGACGGCGGCGAGAACCTGCTCAATGCGCTGCGCCGCGGCGTCGGCGACATGTCGGCCAAGTTCGGCTGCGGCCAGGGCACCTGCGGCGTGTGTACGGTGCTGGTCGACGGCGAGCCGCAGCTGGCCTGTCTCACGCTGGCGGAGACCTGTGCGGGCCGCGCCATCGAGACGGCGCTGGGTCTTTCCGACGGGCCGAACCTGCATCCGCTGCAGACGGCCTTCATGGAGCACTTCGCCGCCCAGTGCGGCTTCTGCACCTCGGGCATGCTGATGGCCGCCAAGGCGCTGCTCGACCGCCATCCCTCGCCGACGCGCGAGGAAGTTGCCGAGGCCATCTCCGGCAACATCTGCCGTTGCACCGGCTACGAGCCGATCATCAATGCCATCCTGGAAGCCGCGTCCAAGCGCGGCGGGGGCCCGAGCGGGGAGCAAGGCCGTGCTCGAGTTTAGGAAAGAGTACTTCAAGGACGAGCGCGACGACCGCCTCAACGAGGTCGGCCAGCCGCGCCAGCGCCAGGACATGCTGGGCCACGTCACCGGCCGCACGCGCTACTTCGACGACCACGCCTTCGAGGGCCTGCTGCACTTGAAGGTGCTGCGCAGCCCGCATCCGCATGCGCGTCTGCGCTCAATCGACGTGTCGGCGGCCGAGCGCTCACCGGGCGTCAAGCGCGTGATCCGGGCCGCCGACGTGCCGGTCAACAAGAACACGCTGTTGAGCCTCATCAACTTCGGCAAGGACGACGAGCCGCTGCTGGCGGTCGACAAGGTGCGCTACAAGGGCGAGCCGATCGTGGCGGTGGTGGCCGAGAGCGAGGCTGCGGCCTACGATGCGCTTGAAAAAATCCGCGTCGACTATGACCCGCTGCCAGCCGTCTTCGACGTGGAAGAGGCAATCAAGCCTGGCGCGCCGGTGGTGAACGAGACCTACCCGGCGAACACCTTCGAGTATCACGAGAAGTACAACCACCAGAAGCTGCGTTTCGGCGACGTCGAGCGCGCGTTTGCGCAAGCCGACTTCGTGCTGGAAGAGCGCTACCAGATGTCGCCCATCGAGCATGCGCCGACCGAGACCAACGGCTCCATCGCCGCGCCCGAGACCAACGACCGCATCGTGGTGCACACCTGCACGCAGGCGCTGTTCTTCTCGCTCGGCACCGCGGCCAAGCTGCTGGACGTGCCCTCCAACCGCCTGCACTTCATCGGCGGCACGGTCGGCGGCGGATTCGGCGGCAAGGTGGATTCGCTCACCGAGCCGCTGTCCATCCTGGGCGCCATGCTCACCGGCCGGCCCGTGCGCTACGTGCTCGGCCGCGAGGAGGAGATGCTGTACGGCTGCCCGCGTGGGGCCGAGCGCCACTACATCAAGGACGGCGTGATGCGCGACGGGCGCATCGTCGCGCGCAAGATCAGGAGCTACTTCGACGCCGGCGCCTACACGCGGCTCTCAAGCTACGGCGCAGTGAAGTGCATCGCCCACGTGCCTGGGCCCTACACCATTCCCAACGTTCACGCCGATTCCTACTGCGTCTTCACCAACCGCACTCCAGCGACCGCCATGCGCGGCTTCGGCATCACCGGGCTCGATTTCTCGCTCGAGGTGCAGATGGACAAGCTGGCCCACAAGGTCGGCATGGACCCGATGGAGTTCCGCATCCTCAATGCCTACCGCGACGGGGACATGAAGGCGCACCGGCGCGAGGCTCACAACTGCGCCCTGATCGAGTGCGTGCAGGTGGCGGCCGAGAAGGCGAATTGGCCGGTCCGCGAGGAGTACCGGCGCATGAGCTCGCTCACCGGCGGCGGCGGCGAGCGCGCTGTCATCCCTGCCACGGCCACCGACGAAGCCGGACGTATCGGGACGGGCCGACCGGCGGGAGCTACGACGCCTCCACCGCGTGCGCCCGCCACGCCGGTCCCACCGCCGCCGCGCGTGCCCCAGCCTGTCGCCGCGCAGCCGCGAGTTGCGCCGCCGGCCAGGCCTGCACCTCCGCCGGCGCCACCACCACCGTCAGCAGCCCCACCGGCCCTGCGTGAGCAGCCCAAGCCCGCCGCTCCCGCCCCCCAACACGGCGCCACGCGCTTCTCAAGCGTGTTCGGCACGCGGAGGAGGTAAGTTCATGGCCAGGCATCGCGGGCGCGGCATGGCGTCGATCAACTACCCGATCGGCATGAACCTCGGAGGAGACCCGAGCCAGGCGCTGGTGCACTCCAACCCGGACGGCAAGTTCACGGTCACGCTGTCGGCCATCGATCTCGGCCAGGGCATGAAGCAGGTCACGCGCCAGATCGCGGCCGAGACGCTGGGCGTGCCGATCTCCGACGTCTACGTCGACACGGCCGACTCCGACACGGGGCCGCACGACATGGGCAGCTTCGCCTCGCGCGGCACGCATCGCGTCGGCAATGCCGTGATGGCGGCGGCAAAGGAGGCGCGCGGCGTGATGATGGAGGCGGCGGCCGAGGAGCTGGAGGTCAATGCTGCGGACCTGGAGACTGACGGGCGCGGCAACATCCATGTGCGCGGCGCGCCCTCGCGGGCGATCGCGGTCAAGGACGTGGCTATCGCCGCCCAGTTCAGGCAGGGCAAGACGATTGCCGGCCGCGGCATCTTTCTGATCCCGCTCTCCGAAGTGAACGCCGAGACCGGCGAGATGAGCCCCGTCTCGTGCTATGCGCACGCCTGCCTGGTCGCGGACCTGGAGGTGGACGACGAGACTGGCGAGGTGACGATGCTCAAGATGACGAGCGCCTACGAGCTCGGCCGCGCCATCAATCCCAAGATGGTCGAGCAGCAGCTCGTCGGCGGCGCCTGGATGGGCATGAGCCACGCGCTTTATGAAACGCCGGAGCCCTACTATCCCGACATCGCGCACGGTCCGCGCGACTTCAACGAGTACGTCATGCCGGGCCCCGGCGACATCTGCCCGCACGACATCGCCGTGCTGGAGCGGCCGGCGCCCGACGGTCCGTTCGGCGGCAAGGGCCCCGGCGAGATGTGCGCCAACCCGGTGCTGCCGGCAGTCGCCAACGCCATCTTCAATGCGGTCGGCGTGCGCATCGACGAATTGCCGATCACGCCCGAGAAGGTGCTGCGCGCCATCAAGGCCCAGGGCGGCGCGCGCCCGCAGGGCCTGCCGGGAGGACGGCGCTAGGCCATGGCGGTCCGAGCCAAAGTCGCCGGCATCGACAGCCCCGAGGCGCTGGTGCATGCGCTCACCAGCGCCTTCTATCTGGCCGACGACGGCCTCGCCACGGCGGCTTACCTGGCGCTGGCGCTGGGCAAACCATTGCTGCTTGAAGGCGCGCCGGGCGTCGGCAAGACCGAGGCTGCCAAGGCCATCTCCGGCGTGCTGGGGCGCCGCCTGATCCGGCTGCAGTGTTACGAGGGCATCGATGCCGCGGCCGCACTCTACGAGTGGAACTACCCGCGACAGATGCTGGCCATCCGCCAGGCCGGCGACAAGCCAGTCGACATCTATCGCGACGAGTTCCTGATCGAGCGGCCGATGCTGCAGGCATTGCGCTCGCCCGACAGTGCCGTGCTGCTGCTCGACGAGATCGACCGCTCGGACCATGAGTTCGAGGCGCTACTGCTCGAATTCCTATCGGACTTCACCATCTCGATCCCCGAGCGCGGCACGCTCTCCGCACGCGAGCGCCCGGTGGTCATCCTAACCTCCAATCGCACGCGCGAGCTGCACGAAGCACTCAGACGGCGTTGCGTCTACCACTTCATCACCTACCCCGCGCCGGAGAGGGAGGCGCGGATCATCATGCTGCGCGCTTCCGGCGTGGCGGAGGAAACCGCCCGCGCCGTGGTGGCAGCTGTAGGGAGGCTGCGCCGCGAGCCGCTGGCCAAGCCGCCCGGCATCGCCGAGGCCGTCGACTGGGCGGAAGCCGCGACCGTGCTGGCCAAAGGCGGCGCGTCCTGGCCTGACGCGTTCCGACGCTCCATCGGCGTCGCCATTAAGGACGAGGAGGACAACGTCCACATTGCGCCCAGGCTCGATGCCATCATCCAGGGAGCCGCCGCATGATGCCCGCTGCGCTCCCCGATGCAGTGACGCCGTTCGTCGCCTTCGCCGCGCTGCTGCGCGCTAACGGCTTCGCCGTGGCGCCCGAGCAGACCACGTCGTTCCTGTCGTCCATCACACTGCTCGGACCGCGCAGCCTCGGCCACATCCGCCGCGCCGCTAATGCGACCCTGGCGCCTCCGCCCGAGCGGCACGAGGAGTTCGACGCGCTGTTCGACGCGCATTTCCTGGGCGCTGTCGAATTGGGTCGCGAGACGGCCGAGCCCGACCGGGACGACATGCGCGTGCAGGAGGACCGTCCGGGAGGGCTCGAGCCGCCAGCCTCCGACGACATCAACGAGGCGGGCCAGGCCGCCACCACGGCGGAGGCCCTGTCGATGCGCCGCTTCGGGCCCGCCGATGAGGCAGACACGCTGCGCCGTTTCCAGCGCAAGCTGCCGGAGCGCCTGCCGCAGCGGCGCGGCTACCGCCGTGTCGCGGCCCGACGCGGCCTCGGGCTCGACCTACGCCGCGCCATGAAGGAGGCGATCCGCAACGACGGCGAGATCTTCCGCCTGCCGCGCCTCAAGCGCCGCCTGCGCCGCCGCGCCATCCTGCTGTTGATCGACGTGTCGGGCTCCATGAAGGCACGCACGGAGGCGCACCTGCGGTTCGCCCATGCCCTGGTGCGGGCGGCCGACCGTATCGAGGTGTTCACCATCGGCACGCGCCTGACGCGCCTGACGCGGGCGCTGCGGCTGATGAACCGTGATCAGGCGCTTGCCACAGCGTCGGGTCTCGTCTCCGACTGGGACGGCGGCACGCGCATCGGGGATGCCTTGCAGGCCTTCTTCGCCGTGCCGCGATTTGCCGGCACCGCGCGCGGGGCCGTCGTGCTGATCCTGTCCGATGGCCTCGAGCGCGGAGATCCCAAGGCCATGACCGACGCGGTCAGGCGCCTCGCCGCGCGTGCGTGGCACCTCTCGTGGCTGTCGCCGCTGGCCGCCGATCAGGGCTACCGGCCCGAGACCGCCGCGATGAAATCGATCCTTCCACATCTCGATGCGCTGGCCGACGCCGGCTCCACCGAACGCCTCTGCCATCATGTCCTCAACCTCGCGCAGCCGAGGGGGGCATGAGGGCCAAGCGCACCAACACAAAGCACTTCTAGGGAAGGACCGCCCATGCCCCTCGAAATCAAGATCCTCGACTACGGCGACATCGAGCTGGAAAGCAGCTTCCTGGTGCTGGGGCGTGGCTGCGGCCGCACGCGGCGCGTCCCGACGCTGGGGTTCCTCATCCTCGGCGGCCCCTGGCCGATCGTGGTCGACACCGGCTATCGGTCCAACCAGATCATGGAAACGCTGGGCATGCGCGGCCTGCAGTTCCACGAGAACATGATCGAGAACCAGCTGAAGCGGCACGGCGTGCGCATGGGCGATGTACGTTACGTGATGCACACGCACCTGCACATCGACCACGCCGGCAAGGACGACCTGTTTCCCATGAACACCACGGTGGTCCTCAACCGGCGCGAGCTCGAATACTCGGTCTCGGGCCTGATGCACCCCCAGTACCCGCTGCCCGACATCAAGCACCTGATCGACCGGCTGCACACCAAGGGCGCGCTGCGGTTTCTGGATTTGGAGATCTCCGGCGCCACCGAGATCTGCCCCGGCGTCTACTGCGAGGCTGCCGGCGCCCACACCGAGGGCTCCATGAACGTGCACGTGCACACCGCCGAGGGCATCGCCACCATCTGCGGCGACGTGATCTACGACTTCAACGACCAGATCATCGAGCCCTTCCACGAAATCGGCTGGATGGAGCCGCGCGTCACCGGCAACCACGGCACCACCAAGCGCGAGGAGAAGGCGGCGATCAAGAAGCTGCTCAGCAATGCGAAGTTCCTGCTGCCCGTGCACGACCGCCCTGCCAAGGTGGAAGGCAGCCAGATCGTGGGCCGCCTGCAGGACGCCGTGCCGGGGCCGCTGACGCAGTCGCTCGCCCCGCGCAACTGGTTTCCAGCGTAAGGGCGGGTCGCATGTCGCACGTCATCGTCAAGCGCGAGTTCGAGGAGCTGATCGACAGCTGGGCCGCCGTCGGCCAGCTCGGCACCGGCTTCACGTTCACGGAAGGGCCGATCTGGCACCCGGTCGAGCACTATCTGCTGTTTTCCGACATGCCGGCCGATGTACGCCGGCGCTGGGACCAGCGCGGCGGCGTGCGCGAAGTGAAGCGCCCATCCAACAAATGCAACGGCATGACCTACGATGAGGAGCTGAACCTCATCGTGTGCGAGCACGCCACTTCGAGCCTGGTCCGCGAGCGCCCAGACGGGCAGCGCGAGGTGATCGCCTCGCACTTCGACGGTTACGAGCTGAACAGCCCCAACGACGTCGTGGTGAAATCCGACGGCTCGATCTACTTCTCCGACCCCTGGTACGGGCGCATGCCGGTGTATGGCGTGGAGCGGCCGCGGCAGCTTGGCTTCCAGGGCGTCTACCGTGTGCCGCCCGGTGGCGGGCCGCCGGAACTAGTGGTGGACCGGCATATGTTCGACCAGCCAAATGGCTTGTGCTTTTCGCCCGACGAGCATCGGCTCTACGTCAACGACACCGTGCAGGCGCTGATCCGCGTGTTCGACGTCTCCACCTACGGCTCGCTCATGAACGGGCGGGTGTTCGCCAGCGCCATCGTTTCGGAGCGCGAGCCCGGCGTACCCGACGGCATGAAGTGCGACTCGCGCGGCAACGTCTGGGTGACGGCGCCGGGCGGGGTCTGGGTCTATGCGCCGTCGGGAGAGCTGATCGGCAAGGTGCGCGCGCCAGAGCTGGTCGCCAACCTCGCCTGGGGCGGCCCCGACTTCCAAACGCTCTTCATGTGCGCCACGCACTCGGTCTACTCGGTCAAGACCAAGGTGGGGCCGCGTCTGGAGCCCTACATGCGCCCCCGCTCCAGCGGTGCGCCGGCTCGGGCGGCTCACCTGGAGAGCCCAACACCGCAGCCTTCGCCCGTGCAGGCACCGCCGCCTCCGCCGCCGCAATCCGCGCCGGCGACCAAGTCGCTGAGCCGCCTCGATCCGTCGCGCTGCGTCCTCATCATCCAGGATATGCAGAACGACGTAGTGATGGACGGCGGCGCCTTCGCATCGTCCGGCTCGCCGGCGCACTGCAAGCAGCAGAACGCGATTGCGAACGCCATGCGCCTGGCCGAGGCCTGCCGCCGCCGCGGCGTGATGGTGATCCACGTGTGGTTCATCGTCGAGCCAGGGGCGCCCGGCGTCACGTTGAACGCGCCGCTGTTCGAGGGGTTGGTGGAAGCCAAGGCGATGGTGCGCGGCACGTGGGGTGCGGCACCGGTGGCGGGGTTGGAGGCCAAGCCCGGCGACCACGTGGTCGAGAAGATGCGTATGAGCGCCTGGGAAGGCTCCAGACTGGAGACGGTGCTGAAGAGCGGCCGGCGCGACATCGTCATCGTCACCGGCGCATGGACCAACATGTCGATCGAGCATACCGCCCGCACCGGCGCCGACAAGGGCTACATCATGATCGTGCCCGAGGACTGCTGCTCGACCATGAACGCCGACTGGCACCGAGCCTCGATCAACTACGCCCTGCAAAACGTGTCGGCCGTGAGCAAAGCCGACGACGTGATTGCCGCGCTCGGCTGAACGGCACGGTTTTCGCGATTTGCTGATCTTGGGAGGATGCGCCGATGAGGGTGGTTGATGCTCACTTCCATATTTGGCGCCAGGCCGACCTGCCTTGGCTCGTCGGTCCGATGCAGCCGCGCATCTTCGGCCCCTACGAGGCGATCCGCCGCGACTACCCGATGACGGAGTACCGCGCGGAAGCGTCAGCAGCCGGCGTTGAGAAGGCCGTCTATGTGCAGGCCAACTGGCCGGTCGACCGGGCCGAGGCCGAAGTCGCGTGGGTCGAGACGGTGGCGAACGAAACCGGCTGGCCGAATGCGATCGTCGCCTATGCAGACATGACCGTTGCCGACGTCCGGCCGGCTCTGGACCGCCTCGCGCGCTATCCCAAGGTGCGAGGAATCCGCCAGCAGTTCCATTGGCACGAAAACCCACTCTACCGGTTCGCCACCGAACCGGACCTATGCCGTGCGCCCACCGTTCAGGCCAACGTCGCCCGACTGGCGGACTATGGCTGGTCGTTCGATCTGCAGGTTTTCGCCGACCAGATGCCAGGGGCCGCCGAACTCGCCCGCGCCTGTCCACAAGTTGCATTCATTCTGCAGCACGCCGGGATGCTGACGGATGCCTCGTCGGCCGGCTGGGCTAACTGGCGCGGCAACACCGCGATCCTGGCCAATGAGCCCAACGTCTACGCAAAGCTCTCGGGCTTCGGCACCTTTATCCATCGCAATGATGCCGACCACATCGCGCACCTGATCCGCGAGACGGTCGCCGCATTTGGGGTGCGGCGTTGCCTGTGGGGCTCGAACTTTCCGATCGAAAAGATCTGGACAGACTATGCGAGCCTGATTTCCGCCCACCAGCGCGGGGTCAGCGAGTTAGGCCGGGAACCTGGCTGTAGTGCTGAAGCGGCAGCTCTTGCGATCTTTCACGACACAGCAAACCAGGTTTACCGGCTGTGACATGGCCGGCCTCGCCAGCTGTTGAGAGCGCTCCGTCGGCCATAGCGTTGCGCCCGCTAACTTTGCAGGCGGACCACCGGGAAATGCGGCACTTGAGGCGCTTGGCCAGTCCCCGCATGTTGATTGCGCCGAGCACGTTGGTCTTGATCGTCTGCACCTTGAGGAAGGCCATGGAAGGCCTGCCCTCGTGCCCCTGCACCCGCGCGTCGACGCTTGCGCCGTGAGGGGCGATGGCTTGGTGGGTCCGCACGGTCGTCCGTCCTTCGGACGCAAGGGTCCCCGGTCAGCCCAGGAAATCGGGGAAGAAGGGCTACGGCGGGTGACGCGCTCGGCAGCTGACTGAGCATTGACTTTCCCGCCATTGTTGTCAGTCTACATTCGCGTGTCGGCGGGTATCGGCGCGCGATATCCGTCACGCAGTCTTTACTGGAGAGCCGAATAGAGCATCCGTCCGACACATAGCCAAATTCGGCCCCTAAAAAATCATCAGGGAGGCTTCGTCCATGACCGGCGAAGACAACAAGGGTACCGAAAGCACACGGCGCGAATTTCTTGCAACGACGACGGCGCTGGCAGGCGCCGCGATCGTAGGCTTGCCTGGGAAGGCGACGGCGGCCAAGCGACATCCCAAACGCGGCGGCACGCTGCGCTTCGGGATGCGCGACGACTCGGTCGGCCTCGATACCCACCGCAACTTCATCTATTTCGTCTCGCAGCCCATGGCCGGCCTGACCGGCGGCCTGCTCGACTTCAATTCCAAGATGGAACCGGTCGCGGCCGTCGCGACCGAATGGGACGCCTCGGCCGATCTGAAGACCTGGACGTTCAAGCTGCGTCGCGGTGCCGAGTTTCACAATGGCGAGACCATCGACGCCCAAGCGATCAAGTGGAACATCGAGCGCATTCTCGACCCCAAGATTGGTCATTCCTTCACGCGGTCTGCGTTGACGGACGTCGAGCGCGTCACGGTGGACGACAAGCACACGGTGCGCTTCCATCTCAAGGACGCGAGCGCGGCCTTTGACACGAACCTTGTCTATTACCCCGTCAACCTCATGGCGCCCGGTTCGGTCGACAACGCCGATACCAATCCGGTGAGCTGCGGGCCGTTCAAGTTCAAGTCGTGGAAGCGCTTCGATACCTGCGAGTTGGTGCGCTTCGAGAATTTCTGGGAGACCGACGCCGAAGGCAACACGCTGCCGTATCTCGACGGCATGATCGGCAAGCCCAGGAAGGAGGACCGGGTGCGGCTGACCGCGCTGCGGACCAACGAGGTCGACCTGATCGACAACGTTGCCTACGCGGATGCGCCGAACTTCATCAAGGAACATGGCGGCTCGTATAACACGTGGCTCGTGCCGCAGGTCGGCACGGCGTTCATCGCCTTCAATCTCAAGAACGGACCATTCTCGGCAAAGGATAATCGCGACGCGCATCTGTTGCGCACGGCTGCGGCGCACGCGATCGACCACCAGGGCATCCATGAAGCGGTGTTCAACAAGCAAGGCAGCATCGCCAAGGGATTCTACAGCGAGGCCAGTCCGTGGCATGGCAAGGACATCGAGGCGTGGCCGCAATTCGATCCCGACAAGGCCAAGGCGATGCGCAAGAAGGCCAATGGCGGCGACGCCAAGCTTCTGATCATCGCCAACGACAGTTTCCCGTACATGCAGCAGTCGGGTGAGCTGGCGCACGCGATGCTGAAGGACGTCGGCTTCGACGTTGCTTTCGAGATCCACCCGACACCGGTGATCCAGGACAAGTACAACAAGGGCACGTTCGATCTGGATTCGTCGGCAAACAGCTACCGCATCGACCCCGATGGCTGGTTCTCGCGGTCGATCCTGTCGACTGCGCCCGAGACCATTCGCCGACACGGCTACAAGAACGAGAAGGTCGACCAGCTGATCCTCGCCGCCAAGGTCGAGCGCGACAAGGCGAAGCGGCGACAGATGTACAGCGACGTCGATTCCCTGATCAACAAGACCTGCCGCTGATCTACACGCACTTCGTGCCGCTGATGCAGGCGGGCAGCAAGCGCATCAACGGCTACAAGCCGTCCTTTACCGGACCGTTTCAGTACGCCGGCGGCGGCTTGCGGACAACCTGGCTCGAGGGCTGACCGCGGCGATCACGACTCGCCGCAGCCGGAGCTTCACCGATGCTGGCCTACACGATCCGACGCATTGCCTATCTCGTACCTGTCCTACTGGTGCTGACGGTGGTGGTCTTCACCTTCGTGGAAATGCTGCCGGGCAATATCATCGACACGCTGGTGGGCACGGAGGGCAATAACGATCCCGAAGTGCGCAAGGTCCTCGAGAAGGAGTACGGCCTCGATCAGCCGGTCTATGTCCGCTATGCCAAGTGGCTTTACCGCGCCGTCCAGCTTGATTTCGGCAAGTCGCTGGTGACCCGTCGGCC
>Ga0111539_10004611_pt1 | contig 18003 bp, 14 predicted proteins | sample RhiMethybrSRZTD1_FD_79667 | JGI IMG/M metagenome (GOLD analysis project Ga0111539, IMG submission 79667) | Populus rhizosphere microbial communities from Tennessee, USA - Rhizosphere MetaG P. TD hybrid SRZTD1 (version 2) (version 2) | ecosystem: Host-associated > Plants > Roots > Rhizosphere >... | reverse complement strand
ATAAATCGTATGCGCATCGTGCTGAATGCTATCAAGCCATTTTACGACGCGCTTTTCGCGTTCAAGACTGGTCTGAAAATCAGGAACGCCAAGGTGAAAGTCAGAGGCAAAATAGATCTTTTTGCCGTTTAGGTCTTGAATAGGTTCTAGCATAAATAAAAAACTCAGGTGTAGTAAACACCTGAGTTCAAAAGTAAGACTTATAAACTAAAATATTAATTAGAAGTTTCAGCCGGCTTTTCACCTTCCAATGTCGGCGTAGGGTCTACACCAGGCTGTTCGTTCTCTAGTTGCTTCTTTTCGTACTTTCCTAATCCATTCGTGAATTGTTGGTAGGTAGTCAGTTTTTCGAACGGACGTTTTCCGATTAACCGCTCCAGGTCGGCCTGGAAAAGAATTTCTTTTTCCAATAGTTCTTTCGCGATGGTCTCCAAATGCTTACGATGTTGTGTCAATAAACCTTTAGTCCGTTCGTAAGCCTCGTCGATAATTTGCTTTACCTCTTTATCAATTTTTTCAGCCATCGCTTCAGAATAAGGTTTTTGAAACGAGTATTCGGATTGTTTGGAATCATAAAAGGACATATTTCCAATCGACTTATTCATACCGTAAATAGTCACGATGCTGTAAGCCATCTTGGTAATCCGTTCCAAGTCGCTTAGGGCACCCGTTGAAATTTTTCCGAAGATTAGCTCTTCAGCTGCCCGTCCGCCAAATGCCATACACATTTCATCCAGCATTTGTTCGGTTTGATAAAGGAACTGCTCCCTCGGTAGGTATTGGGCATAACCCAACGCCGCTACGCCGCGGGGCACGATGCTAACTTTTACTAACGGGTCAGCATGTTCCAGGAACCAACCCGCCACGGCATGACCCGCTTCGTGGTAGGCAACGATTTTCTTTTCCTCAGGAAGGATGATCTTATTTTTCTTTTCAAGACCTCCAATAACGCGGTCAATGGCGTCCTGAAAATCCTGCATTTCGACAGCCTTCCTATCTCTACGTGCGGCGATCAACGCTGCTTCGTTACATACATTGGCGATTTCTGCCCCAGCAAAACCTGGTGTTTGGGCCGAAAGTTTTTTTACATCGACTGTAGGGTCGAGTTTGATGGGTTTTAAGTGAACCTTAAAGATCGCTTCGCGACCAACCACATCCGGTTTGTCAATACTGATCTGACGGTCGAATCGACCCGGGCGTAACAACGCAGAGTCTAATACATCCGGGCGGTTTGTGGCTGCCAGGATAATAACGCCTGAATCTGTTGCAAAACCGTCCATCTCCACCAACAATGAGTTCAAGGTATTTTCGCGTTCATCGTTCGCACCCGGTACCTGTCCGCGGCCGCGTGAACGTCCAATAGCATCTATTTCATCAATGAATACAATACAGGGAGCTTTCTCTTTTGCTTGTTTGAACAAATCGCGAACACGGGCAGCCCCAACGCCAACGAACATTTCAACGAAGTCTGAACCCGATAACGAGAAAAATGGTACTTCTGCTTCTCCAGCCACAGCCTTGGCCAGCAAGGTCTTACCCGTACCGGGAGGTCCTACCAGAAGAGCCCCCTTAGGAATCTTTCCACCGAGCTTTGTGAATTTAAGTGGCGTCTTTAAAAAGTCTACAATTTCTTTTACCTCTTCTTTTGCTTCATCAAGGCCTGCTACGTCGGCAAAAGTTATCTTCACTTTACTCTCCGCATCAAATAGAGCGGCTTTTGATTTTCCAATATTGAAGATTTGGCCTCCAGGACCAGCTCCACCCGTCATTCGCCGCATTAACATCCAGAATCCAAATAACAACAGGAATAGAAATCCCCATTGCACAAAGACACTGAAATAGTCTTCCCGTTCTTCTGGCTTATATTCGACCGCCTGATTGGGGGGAAGTTTATCGCGCAGTGTTCGGAACTCCTGATCGAAGTTGCCCACATCGACTACTTTCATTGAAAAATGAGGACCATTAGCATTTCCGCCACCAACCAGACCTTCACCGATATTCAGATCTTGCTTATACTTTGCGTTTTGCAGCGCCTCAGGCTTCAGCGTTATCTCTACAAACTTTCTGTTTTGTACCAGGACTACTTTTTTGACATCCCCACTTGATACCATTTGCTTGAAGGTATCGTAATCTATTTCCTTCAGATTGTTGGAATTGTTAAAGTACATTACCCCAATAATGACGGCTACCGTTGCCAGGATAACCCAAATTTGATAGTTACCTCTGGGGGGTTTTGAGGGCAATAGTGGTTTATTATTATCTTTCTTGTCTGCCATTTCTATGTTCCAAATGATTTAAAAATATCAATTAAATAAAGTGGGGTCGTGTTTTTAGTTCTTATCGGCATTAATTTCAGTTATGTCAGCATCACCCCACAATCGCTCCAATGCGTAAAATTCTCGGCGATCTTTACGGAAGACATGGGCGACTACGTTGATATAGTCGAGTAACATCCACTCTTTATTGTTTTTACCCTCCGTGTGCCATGGGTTTTCCTGAAATTTCTTGAATACCTCGGCATCAATTGAATCTGAAATAGCGTCTAATTGCTTATCTGAATTTCCAGAACAAATAACGAAGAAGTCGGCTACTGCATTTTTAATTTTTCTCAGGTCCATTACTACAATGTCTGAAGCTTTCTTCTCTTGCATTCCCTTCACAATCACACCACTGAGGGTTTCCGAATTGGCCCCCTTCCTTTTTTTCGCCATTAATCTATCTTCGTTTTTTTTTAACCTACAAAACTAATCAAAATTACTTTGTATAAAATCCCTGCCAATACGCTTTTCATCGGGAAAAAACTGATTTTTATGCCTGAATGTCATTCTACCAACAGTCTGGCCCTGGAACTCTGCCAGCAATCGTATGTGCCGGAGGGTACTTTGGTTATCACGGATTGGCAAACTGCAGGAAGGGGACAACGCGGAAACACGTGGGAATCGCATCCAGGAATGAATTTAACTTTCTCTGTGATACTAAAACCTACTTTTCTTGCGATAAAGGATCAATTTTCATTGAGCATGATCACTAGCCTGGCAATTCGCGATTATTTGGCGGCAATGTGCTCAGATCCGGTTTTTATCAAATGGCCAAACGATATTTTGGTAAAGCAGTCCAAAATTTGTGGAACGCTCATCGAAAATCAATTGATGGGTCAACAGTTCACCTACGCGGTGGTCGGAATTGGGTTGAACATCAATCAGCAGCAGTTTAATATACCAATGGCGACGTCTTTATCCTTAATTGTAGGTAAGGATTTTGACTTGCAAGACGTCCTGGAAGGCTTATTATCGCACCTGGAATCGCGATACTTGCAACTTCGGCAAGGCAGAGCGCAACAAGTGAAGGAAGATTACCTGAAGTATTTGTATCGGTTTAATGAGCATCATACATTTCAATCTGGTGATGATCAATTTGGGGGCAAAATTTTAGGAATAGATGACCAGGGGCGGCTACGAGTGTTGATTCGCGATCAGGAGAGGGATTTTGGAGTTAAAGAAATTTCATTCGTGGATTGATCCCACAAAAAAAAGGCATGAATACAAATATTTATACGTCACGAAGTCGCATAGTCATCACGTGCAGTAAGCGATTGTCACCCTATCTCGAGCAAGAGGTAAAAGAACTTGGATTTGAATTGGAACGCGTTTTTGCTACGGGTGTGGAATTGTTCGGGACGGTGAATGATTGCATCCGGTTGAATTTAAATCTGCGTTGTGCAAGTCAGGTGCACTATTCACTGTTGGAGTTCACAGCCAAAAATCCGGACGAACTGTATCGTGTGTTGGCGGACTATCCATGGGAAAATATTATACAGAAAGACGGATATTTTTCCGTGACCTGTAATGTAGACACACCGTCGATTAACAATACGATGTTTGTAAATGTGAAAGTGAAGGATTCAATTGTCGACCGTATCCGAACTAAAACATCGAAGAGACCGAATTCAGGATCGGAACTAAGTGGTGCCGTCGTTTATCTTTTCTGGAAGGAAAACCATGCGGAAGTTTTCGTAGACACATCCGGAGAAACTTTGTCGAAGCATGGGTATCGGAAAATTCCTGGCAAAGCACCGATGTTGGAGGCACTGGCTACGAGTACGCTATTGGCCACCAAGTGGGATCGAAACTCGCCTTTTGTAAATCCCATGTGCGGTTCCGGAACGTTGGCCATTGAAGCAGCCATGCTGGCGACCAACCGGAGGCCTGGCTTATTGCGCACAAATTATTCGTACATGCATTTTTTGGGGTACGAGGAAAGTGTTCACCGACAGGAAGTTGCCAAATTAAAAAGTCAGGTGAAGGAAGTCTCCGGGCTCATCATCGTGGCGTCAGACAATCGTGAAGATGCCATATCGATCTCCAAGGTAAATGCGGGTATAGCGGGCGTTGAACATTTGATTCATTTTCAAGTTTGTGATTTTGAAGAAACGGAGTTGCCCGAACGTCCCGGCGTAATTTATTTCAATCCGGAGTATGGCGAACGGCTGGGCGAAGTTTCGGCACTCGAAAAAACATATGCCCGGCTTGGGGATTTTTTGAAAAAGAAATGCCAGGGCTATATGGGCTATATCTTTACCGCGAACTTGGACCTGGCGAAAAAAATTGGATTAAAAGCAAGCCGCAGAGTAGAATTTTATACGGCCAAGCTTGACTGTCGCCTGCTGGAATTTGAACTTTATTCGGGAACACGAAGGGAAGTGAAAGAGACTAAAGAAATAACCGAATAGCGTGAAATGCGTTTTCTATTTAATTAATTTTGAAACCTTTCGAACAAAAAAATAATATTCTTGATAGGAATTAATATCGATAAAAAATGACTGCAGTACTGGAAATACCAAAACGACCCATCCGAAAGTTTTTAGGAGAAGATTTTAAAGTGACGTCCTGGGATGGTCTCAAACCTTTTTTTGATAATCTGTTGGAACGGAAAATCGACTCCGCTACTGATTTAAGGAATTGGTTTCACGACCGTAGTGAACTCGAATCTGTTATTGGTGAAGACCTGGCTTGGCGATACATCAACATGACTTGTTATACAGAAAACCAAGACTACAGGAAATCCTATCAGGATTTTATTGAAAACATACAGCCACAAATCGCTCCTGTTTCGGACAAACTCAATAAGAAAGCCGCAAACAGTGTTTTCTTAAATGAGTTGGCAAGTGGCGAAGGATATGATTTAATGATCCGCAGTCTTAAAAAAGATATTGAAATTTTTCGGGAAGAAAATGTCCCGCTCTTCACGCAAATTAGTACCGACGCACAAAAGTATCAGCAAATTTCCGGCGCGATGACGGCCGAAGTAAATGGTAAGGAGTTAACGCTCCAACAAGCTTCCGTATTTTTGATGTCTACAGATCGCAAAGTCCGCGAAGATGTTTACAACAAGGTCACCAGCCGGAGACTTCAAGATCATCAAACACTCGACGACCTTTTCTCGACCTTAATTGATTTACGCCATAAGGTGTCGGTCAATGCGGGATTTAAAAATTTCCGGGACTATATGTTCAAAGCTTTGGGGCGCTTCGATTATACACCCCAGGATTGTTTTAATTTTCACGATGCGATTCAACACGAAGTTGTTCCCATCCTGGATGAATTTTCAAAAGAACGCAAGAAGTCCCTGGCTGTACCTGCGCTTAGGCCATGGGATAAAGCCGTTGATCCTGAAGGGCGCGAAGCGCTTAAACCCTTCACAAACGGAGGGGAATTAACCGAAAAAACCATTGAGGTGTTCCGGCGCCTGGACCCGTTCCTGGGGCAGTGCCTCTCGATTATGAAGGAAATGGGTCATCTGGATTTGGAATCACGGAAGGGAAAGGCGCCTGGCGGCTATAATTATCCTTTGTCCGAGATAGGAGTTCCCTTTATTTTTATGAATGCGACGTCCACCCTTAGGGATATGGTAACCATTATGCACGAAGGGGGTCATGCCATTCATAATTTTTTAACCCGTGATCTTGAGCTCAATGATTTTAAGTCCACGCCTTCCGAGGTTGCTGAGCTCGCTTCCATGTCGATGGAATTAATTTCCATGGATCATTGGGATGTGTTCTTTACCAATGAAGCGGAATTGAAACGTGCAAAGCGAGAGCACCTCGAAGATATTATTGAAACATTACCGTGGGTAGCGACCATCGACCGCTTTCAACACTGGTTATATGAAAATCCGACGCATAGTCTGGAAGAAAGGAAAGCAAATTGGAATAAGATTTTTGATCAGTTTGCCGATACAGTAACGGATTGGTCGGGTCTTCAGGACGCCAAGGACTACTTATGGCAAAAGCAGCTTCATTTATACGAGGTGCCCTTTTACTACATCGAGTATGGCATGGCACAATTGGGCGCAGTTGCCGTGTGGAGGAATTTCAGGGAGAACAGTGCGAAAGGTCTGCAGGGTTATCAAAATGCATTGAAACTAGGCTACATGAAATCCATTCCGGAAATTTATAAAGCGGCCAATATAAAATTTGACTTTAGCAGGAATTACATTAAGGAGCTGATGGATTTTGTTCGCGACGAGCTGAATAAAATTTAAGCTGAAAGCAAAAAGATGAAAGCAGAAAGCTTGGCGGGCGAACTTCAGCGTTGGTGCGTCGAGGATAACTTGTGTTTTTTGCATTCAGCAGACAGCGTACAGCTAACAGCTTCATTCTGTACTTCGCTAACCTCGAACATCAAACTTCAAACCATCTCGCAACACGCCTGCAAGCACAACAGAAACTTCAAACTCGAAACTAGAAACTAACCTCGACATTTATCCAACAACTCACTCAGTTGTGCCGCGTCTGCTTGACCTAGTCGAAGTACGCCATCGAGTTCATTTTGAAAATTTTCGAGGGCTCTTAACAATTCCAAACCTGGCTCGGTAATATTCACATCCGTTGCACGCTTATCATTTGGGCAGGTTTTTTTTGAAATCAGATTTTTAGCCAATAGACGGTCTAATAATCTGGAGACATCTGAGTTTTTATCAAGCATCCGCAGCTTGATTTCAGTTGCAGAAATACTCTTAGGGTGTTGCCCTTTTAAAATGCGAAGGATGTTAAACTGCTGTGCCGTGATCCCGTAAGGTTTAAAGAAATCTTGCTGTTTGCTTTGCAACCAACTGGCCGTGTACAGAAGATTGATCACAGCTTTTTGATGAGCGCTACTAAATTTTTGTTGCTTGATTTCTTCTTCAATTTTCATTGTGAGAAGTTGCTGTGTTTAGAGGACAACGATTATAAAAAAAATAAACCCCGGTTTTAGACCGGGGTTTGTATTTTATTAGACGGCCTTTTTGTCTAGTTCAACTTTTACGACTAACTCTACGTCATCGCTTACCACCATTTCGCCGGTGGGCACCTTATTATCCCACTTCAATCCGTAATCTTTACGGTTAAGTTTTCCCGTTAGTTTGAATCCGGCCTTGGTACCTTTAGCATGATTTATTGATCCTCCATAAGTAACATCAAATGCAACTTGCTTGGTTACGCCGTGCATAGTGAGATCACCTTTCAATTGGTACTTGCCACCTTCTTTAACGAGGGTTCCGATAAATTTGATTTCAGGAAACTTGTCAGCTTCAAAAAAATCCGGAGATTTTAAATGCCCATCTCTTTTTTCGTTGTCTGTGTCGACTGAAGCTGTCTTGGCGGTAAACTGGACCTGAGCTCCGTTAAAATCATCAGCCTTTGATACGATTGAACCGTCAAAGTCATTGAATTTTCCCTCTACTTCGGAGACGGCCATATGCGTCACATTGAAACCGATCTTGCTGTGATTCTTGTCAATTGTCCAGGTCGTTTGAGCGAACGTGACTCCTGACAAAAGCACCAGCGCCAAAAATGCGTTAAATTTTTTCATGTGTGTTAGTTATTTTGATTGGATATGTAAAGCTAACACTGTACCAAGTTATTTGTTTAAACATGTAAATGGTTTATTTGTAACCACCTGACAATCAGCGAATAAATTTTGGGCTATTTGACCTTCGGTCTGAAATAAAAATCAGCGGTGAGTGCTGTGTATTCTTTTGACCATTCTTCACCGGCATTATAAAGTAGTATTTCTCCGCGCTCTTCGGCGTGTGGATTTTTCGAAAACTCCAGAAGCCATCTTTCAATGGACTTTTCTGATCTTGTTCGAAAACTATACCGTCGTGAGCAAAACAGCCCGCATTGTTTCGCAAGGTCAAGGAAATGCAAGCCCTCTGTAAAGGGGAGCACTACATTGAATTTTCCCTCATCTTCTAATAGACGTAGCGTGGCACCAATCAGATCGTCGTAGGAAAGGGAAATGGTGTGCCTTGCCTGATGTCGTTTTTCATCAGGAGGGCGTTGGCCATTGTTGAAATAAGGAGGATTGCTGACAATTAAATCGTATTTTTTTTTAGGAAAAAAATTTTGAATTGAAGTGTGATGAAGTTGAATCTTACCATTCCAGGGAGACTTCTGGAAATTTTCTTCAGCTTGCGTTGCGTCCGCCGCTTCAATTTCAACGGCATCGATAGTGGCATTTTCAAGGGATCGTTGTGCCAGCATTAAAGCAATTGTTCCATTGCCTGTGCCGATGTCGAGGACAGATTGTGCTTGATCAACTTTTACCCAGGCGCCCAGTAAAACGGTATCGGTTCCCACCTTCATTGTACTGCGCGCGTGCGAAACGGTAAATTGTTTGAATTGGAAGTGAGACTTGTTTCTCATAAGCATACGGAATGAAGCGTTTACTGACAGCTGATGTCGCCCACAGTTCTGAGTTCTTGATGGAATGGATTATTGGATGATTTCATACCTTAGCTTGTAGTCAAAATTAAAACAATAAGAATGAGCAGAAAAATTCGGTGGGGAATATTGGGTTGCGGAAATATCGCCAATAAGTTTGCCGAGGATCTGAGATGGGTGGAAGATGCTGAGCTACTTGCGGTCGCTTCCCGGGACGAAAAAAAAGCGATTGAGTTTTCCGGCCGCCACAAATCCAAACTAGCCTTTGGTTCTTATGAAAAACTCGTCTCATGTCCAGATGTGGATGCGATCTATGTTGCAACACCCCACGGACTCCATCGCGAGCACGCACTATTATGCATTGCACATAAAAAAGCAGTGTTGTGCGAGAAAGCATTTGCCTTAAATTCCTTCGATGCGAAAGAAATGATCGAAGCCGCGAGAATGGATCGCGTTTTCATCATGGAAGCTTTTTGGACCAAATTTCTTCCGCAGTATGAAAAAGTAATTTCTCTTATTCAATCTGGCGAAATAGGTGAGATAAAGATCGTACAAGCCGATTTTGGTTTTAAAGCGTCGACACCGCCCAATCCACGTTTGTTCGAACCGAATTTAGGGGGAGGTGCGTTGCTCGATATTGGTATCTATCCGGTTTTTTTAGCCATCTCGTTGTTGGGAAGGCCGGTAGAAATATTTGCCACCATGAAGCCTTTTCCTTCCGGTGTCGATCAACAAATTGCAATCGTGCTGAAGTTTGAGTCCGGCGCCCTAGCAAGTTTAAATGCAACCTTTGAAGCCGTCACGCCAGTAGAGGCTACCATTGCAGGTTCCGAAGGTATGATTCGAATGACCAACCGTTTTCATAATGCTTTGGGAAATGTTGAGTTGCTGAAAAATTCTGAAGCAGTTGACATCGGACCAATACACCGCGAGCAGGGACATGGGTATCAGTTTGAAGCGCGGCATGTTGGTGATTGTTTGCGTAAAAATCTAATTGAAAGTCCAGTAATGCGGCACGACGACACATTATTGTTAATGGAAACGCTTGATAAGATTCGAACCGTGTGTGGAATTCGCTATCCTGCTGATGAGAGAAAATAAATCTGTATTTTTCGGACTTGATAGAAAATTATGCAACCAGTATTGTCCTTAAAGGGAGAGAAGTCAGAAGTATTTGCTTCAGTAGAAAAGTATTTGACAGACAACGGATTTAAAATCGCAGCGAAGGATTTTAGAAGGCCTTGGGGCGGTTTTTTTGTGCTTGATGAATCGCAAGCTCAAAAATTCGGACAACTTTATTTTCCAAATGTTGAATTGTCCACCTTGCGCATCAGCGGAAAATTAAGCCCTAAAATTTTGATGGTTCAGGCAAACAAACGGCTTTCCTGGCAATACCATTTTCGCCGCGCCGAGATTTGGAAATTAGTGGCCGGTACCGCAGGTGTTGTAACGAGTGATACCGATCAGGAAGGACCCGTTCAAACATTAAAGATAGGAGAGATCATTCGCTTGAAACAAGGGCAACGTCACCGCCTCGTGGGCCTTGACGGCTGGGGTATGATTGCAGAAATTTGGCAACATACCGATGCAGCGCAGCCCTCTGATGAAGATGATATTGTGAGGGTCCAGGATGACTTCGGGCGTTGATCTCAGAGATAATCGGTAATCAGGTAATCGGTTATCGGTTGTACGTTGTCGGCTAATGCGTGCGTCGAGATAAATGTAAGATGTACGATGTAATTGGTCGTGGGGCAGGGTCTTAATTCAGTCTCTCACAACAAGCGAATCGCACTCGCCACATCTTACAAACTACCTCTTACTAACCACATTTTACTTACTACATCTTACTGCGAAGAGCAACCGCTCACCTGATCACTGATTACCTGGCAAAGCGGCAATCACGCCATTCACGAGCTTAACGATATCAGAGCCATGATGTGAAACGCCAAGTCTGACAACGACTAATTTTTTAGATGGTATAACCATCACATATTGCTCTTCAAAACCATCGGCCCAATACGCGTCGGCGGGTAGCGCTGGATATTTGCGATGCTGCGGATTGTTAGCGTCTCCGGCGTTGAGCCACCATTGAGCTCCATATTTTCCCATATCGGCAGCGGGGGCAGGCGTAACAGAGTATTTGACCCAGCCAGAAGGTAATATTGTTTCTCCATTCCAGACGCCATCATTTAAGTAGAGCAGACCAAAGCGTGCCCAGTCACGAGCAGATGCATAACCGTACGACGAACCCACAAAAGTGCCCGAAGCATCTGGCTCCATAATCATATGATTCATTCCGATCTTACTAAAAAGATTTTCAGTGGGAAAGTTGTGATAGGCGCTATCGCCAACGGTTTGCCTGATGATCCTGGAAATAATATTCGTGGTCCCACTCGAATATTGAAAGAAGGTACCTGGTTCGTGCGAAAGGCCTCTCGTAGCCGCATATTCACCTTTATCATCTTTTTTAATGAACATCTGGTGAAAACTCCCTACAGGGTTGAAGTATGATTCAGACCATTCGAGTCCGCTACTGGCCTGAAGCAAATTATTTAGTGTGATTCTATTTCTTCCATCGTCGTTGTGCCATTCGGCGACGGGCGCGGATTTTTCAATATCGAGTTTACCTTCCTTTACTAAAATACCTACCAACGCGTTCGTTATGCTTTTGGTCATGGACCAACCCATTAGCCTGGTATCTTTATTAAACCCTTCACCATATCGCTCGCCGATAATCTTACCATCATAAACAACCACGACTGCATGGGTATTGAGAGGTCGATTGGGATCGGATTCTTTAAAAGCTTCGTCGAGGGCCTGTTCAATTAAATCCCGGTTTATATTGCTCGGTACAGAATCAAGGACATCTCCCGATGGCCATGCAATTGTATCCTGGCTCGAAGGTCGTGGAGGGAGGACGGTCTGCTGCGCGCGTATTTCTTCTTCCGACTGCTCAGCCAGCAGCGTACATCCTAACCCTTTTCTAAAAATTGCTTTGCTTGTTTTCCAAAATACGGTAGCTATTACGGTAGAATCTTCAGCGACTTCAATCGAAGCACTGGATAGTCCTGGAAATACTTGAAGTTCTTTATCCCTTACACTTTGTTGATCACGTCCCATGACAAAAACGCAGGAGCACATTGTCTTAGCAGCCATACCCGCCATTACCGGAGGAAAAGAGATAAAGACGTAGGCAAATGCGATAACCACCGTAGCCAGAACCGTGAACAGAATTATCTTGAAAAATTTTTTCATGGTTAGGGTGCTGTCCGTTATCCGTTAATCGTTATCCCGTGAATGATTTCGAATAGCAATTTTTAAAAGTAGCAGAATAGGAAGTAGTTTGTTTTAACCAATCAAAATTTTATTCTGATAACAAGAAGCTTAGGAAGATCCGGCAGGTATTAAATCTCCTATATTTAACACTGTAAAACGAATAACGGATAACGATTAACTGATAACGGAGTACGAAACCCTCAGAGCTCAAAGCCTTCCTGGACGAAAAAGTGGCGAGATTCAATCAGCCCGCATTCATCGAATCCGATCCGATTGTCATACCACATGCCTTTCGCAAAAAACAGGATATCGAAATTGCTGGGCTTTTTGCTGCCGTACTTGCATGGGGCCAGCGTGTGACGATTATCAAAAAATGCAAAGAGCTTCTTGCGCGAATGGACAGCGACCCCCACCAATTTGTCCTACATCACACCGACTCAGATTTAAAAGCCCTGCAGGAATTTAAACATCGGACATTCAATGCTACCGACACGTTCTATTTCATGCATTTTCTTAAATGGTACTACACGAATCATTCGTCCCTGGAAGACGCATTCAGGATCATGCCGGGGGATAACAATGTAGAGAAGGGGCTGATTAACTTTTATAATCTCTTCTGCAGCTTGCCAGAGTTTCCAGGCCGCACAAAAAAGCACATAGCAACACCGGAAAGGAAATCAACCTGCAAACGTATTAACATGTATTTGCGCTGGATGGTCAGGAGAGATAATAAAGGCGTCGACTTTGGCCTTTGGAAAAACATCTCGCCATCTCAACTGGTTTGTCCCTGCGACCTTCATGTCGACCGCGTGGCACGCAAGCTAAGATTGATCAAGCGAAAGCCAACGGATTGGCAAACCGCACTTGAATTAACCAACAACCTTCGTAAGCTGGATGCCAGCGATCCTGTCAAATACGATTTCGCTCTTTTTGGACTTGGAATAGCGGAAGGATGGTCTAAGGAATAATACGGATAGCGTCAGGCGAATCTCAATTCGGCAAGCTAATAACCAAAAGGCATAGTTGAATGAGAAATCATCAATTTAAAACTATTCTAAACTAAAACCGCAATGAGTTGACGACAGTTTTTGAATTTCACCTTCCGATCATTCAATGAGGTAAGGTTTTCGTGATAATTTCTGGTTCAACACTTTAAATAAATTTGAAAAAATGAGTTCGGATAGTAGATTTGTGCCGCTTGTTTTGAAAACGGACACTGAACCAAACATGAATAAAAACTTTATCTCTTCCGCTTGCAAGTTCTTCTCACTGGTTTTCGTTTTCGCATTTATCAATTTTACATCTTCCGCTCAGGAAATCTCAACTGACCCTGCTGCGATCAAAGCTGGTCAAGGGTTGTTTAATGCGAATTGTAAAGCTTGTCACGCTGTAAAACGAAAATTAGTGGGCCCCGCTCTTGGAGGGGTTCAGGACCGCGTACCATCGATTAAATGGATTAAAGACTTTGTTCACAATTCATCTGCGGTCATCAAGAGTGGCGATGACTATGCAGTGAAGTTATATAATGAGTACAACAAGACTCAGATGACAGCCTTCACCTCCCTCAAGGATGAAGACATCATGAATATTTTGGCATACGTCAAATCGGAACATGAAAAGCCAGAGGAAGTTGCAGCACCGGCCGCTGGTGCGCAGGCTGGTCAAGCTGGTGAAACGGCCTCCTCCAAGTACTTAAATGTCATCCTGATTGGGATGGTATTAATTCTGCTTCTGCTCCTTATTATATTAGCATTAATAGTATCCGCGCTTAAACGTTTCCTCGATCAAAAAGAACTTTCCGAAGAAGACCGCGAAGTTGTTCATTCACCAATCAATGTCGGCTCCGTAACCAGAAGTCCTGGATTCATTTTTATCGTCGTGTTTCTGGTGGCAGCGCTTGGCTTTAAAGCCGTGATCAACGTACTATTTTCAGTGGGCGTTCAGCAAGGATATGCACCGAAGCAACCTATCGCTTTTTCGCACAAAATTCACGCAGGCCAATATGAAATTGACTGTAAGTATTGTCACATCGGCGTAACGAAAGGAAAGAATGCCACCATTCCGTCCGTCAATATTTGTATGAACTGCCACAATCAGATCAAATCCGGAACCTTGACGGGCGAAGGAGAGATTGGAAAAATTGTAGCTGCGTACGAAAATAATAAACCTATTGAGTGGGTTCGTATTCACAATCTTCCCGACCTGGCCTATTTCAATCACGCACAGCACGTCAATGTTGGCGGTGTTGAATGTCAGACTTGCCACGGCCCGATTGAGACCATGGATGTTGTAAGACAACACTCTTTATTAACCATGGGCTGGTGCATTGACTGCCATCGCAAAACTGATGTAAATACAAAGGGCAATGCGTATTACGACAAGCTTGTTGAGCTGCACAAAAAATCTTCCAAAACGCCAATGAAGGTTGAAGACGAAGGCGGTTTGGAATGCTCTAAATGTCACTATTGATTCAGGGCTATCAAGAAAGTAATAGCCACAACGAATAACGAATAACTGATCACGGATAACGATTCATTAATATAATAATGGAAGAGTCTAAAAAGGTATACTGGAAAGGCATCGAGCAGCTCGCAAACAATCCAGAGTTTGTCAAGCATGCACATAATGAATTTGCTCAGCCTGGGCCAGAAGAAGATTTGGGGCACTCACGGAGAGATTTCTTAAAGATGATGGGCTTTGGTATGTCTGCGGTAACCTTGGCAGCCTGCGAAGCACCCATTCGGAAAGCAATTCCCTATGTGAACAAACCCATGGATACTGACGCGAGCATAGCGGATTACTTTGCTTCGACTTATATTAATGGAGGTGATTATTGCAGTATTGTCGTTAAGACGCGTGAAGGCCGTCCAATTAAAATTGAAGGGAATGCCTTATCCAGTGTAACCAAAGGAGGAACCAGCGCACAGGTGGAAGCTTCGGTGCTTTCCTTATATGATAATTCCCGGGCAAAAAGTCCTAAGGCAAACACAAAACGCATTGATTGGGCTGACCTGGACAAAGAAATCATTGCAAAACTCAGTGAGGTAGCTTCGGCAGGGGGACAGATTCGCATTGTTAGCAATACAATTCTGAGTCCCAGTACAAAAGCTGTCATCGAAAAATTTAGAGCAAAATATCCAACCACACAGGTGGTTCAGTACGATCAGGTTTCCGTTTACGGAATGGTAAAAGCCAATGAGGAATCCTTCGGCTTGTCGATCCTTCCTTCTTACGATTTTAGCAAAGCAAATATCATCGTTGGTATTGCAGCGGATTTCCTGGGAAGCTGGTGTGCTTCTATTGAGACCACAAAACAGTATGCGCTTACCCGTGAGGTGTCGAAAGAAAAAATGGACATGTCACGGCACTATCAGTTTGAGTCCGTGCTTTCCATAACCGGTGCTAATGCTGATTACAGAACGCAGATCAAACCTTCACAAGAAGGCGCTACGGTGATCGCTCTCTACAATATTCTGGCAGCAAAAGCCGGACGCCCTACCGTTTCAGGTGGAGACGAAAAAATAAACAACCTTGCTAAGGCAGCTGACGATCTTTGGAACAGTCGTGGAAAGGCTTTGGTGGTTTCCGGATCTAATGATAAATCGATTCAGCTCCTTGTCAACGGAATAAACGACATCCTGGGAAGTTACGGCAGTACCATTAACACTAGCCTTACCGTGAACTATCGCCAAGGCGACGATCAAGCGATGGCTAATTTCATTAGCGATGCAGAAGGCGGAAAAATTGGCGCTGTTATTTTCTTCAACTGTAATCCGGTTTACGATTATCCTGCCGGCGACAAACTAGCTGCTGCGATAAAGAAAATAGGCGTGACCATTTCTACCAATTACAAGGAAGATGAAACAGGATCGCTCACCAACTACTCAGCGCCTGATCATCATTTCCTGGAGTCTTGGAACGATGCTGAGCCGAAGAAAAATCACTTCAGCGTTGCGCAGCCTGCCATTACACCGATCTTCAGATCACGTGCAGCGCAGGAAAGTTTCCTCACCTGGGCAGGGGAGTCCAATGTTGATTATTTTGAAATTGTAAAAAATAACTGGAGAACCTGGTTCTTCTCGACACAAAGTTTATTTACTGATTTCCAAAGCTTCTGGGATAAGTGCTTGTATGATGGCGTGTATGAATTACCCGTTGCAGCTGCAGGTTCACCACCAGTTTTCAACGGTGATGTCAATGCTGCCGCGAGTTCCATTGCGAGTAACTACAAGTCCGGGAAATGGGAATTGGTAGTTTACGAAAGTGGAAACATCGGCAATGGCTCACAGGCAAATAATCCGTTGTTACAAGAATTACCAGATCCAATTACAAAAGCGGTTTGGGATCATTATGTAACAGTAGCACCAAAAGATTGTCAAGGAATTAATTTTTCCGAGAGCTTTACAAAGTTTGCAACGATAAAAGCCAATGGAAAAACCTTAAAACTTCCCGTGATGGTTCAACCAGGCCAGACGCCTGGTACCATAGGTATACCGTTAGGATATGGTCGTACAAAAGCCGGCAAGGTAGCGGATGGCATCGGACAGAATGCATACCCTATCGTTGCGCTGGTGAACGGCTCGTTAAACTATTCCACCAGCAACGTAGAATTTACCATTACTGATGAGGCCTATCAGATCGCGCAGACGCAAACCCATAATACGTATATGGGCCGTAAAAGCGTGGTCAGAGAATATACACTTTCAGAAGTCACTAAAAATCCTGCTGTTCTCACCACGGATGACTTCGACCCCAAAGTTTCCACGTGGAGTAGCCCCGAACATAAGGTAGACCCTGGTACTATTTCGCTTTGGAAGGGTCACGAATATAAAAATCACCACTGGGGAATGGCCATCGATCTGAACTCTTGTATCGGATGTGGCGCTTGTGTTGTCGCTTGTAATGTAGAAAACAACGTAGCCCTTGTGGGACGTCAGGAAGTTATAAACCGGAGAGAAATGCATTGGTTGCGCATCGACCGCTATTACAGCAGTGATGCTCCGGCAGATGATTGGAAAGGTGTTGAAGTAGCCTCGGAAAATCCTGAAGTTGTATTTCAGCCGATGCTTTGTCAGCATTGCAATAATGCACCATGCGAAACGGTTTGTCCGGTGGCAGCAACAACGCATAGCACCGAAGGTCTCAATCAAATGACTTATAACAGATGTATCGGTACGCGCTATTGCGCCAATAACTGCCCTTATAAAGTCAGGCGATTTAACTGGTTTAAGTATCACGATAACAGTCAGTTCGAAGACGCAAATCCTGCGATGAATACTGACTTAGGTAAGATGGTGCTGAACCCTGATGTGACAGTTCGTTCCCGTGGTGTTATGGAAAAATGTTCATTCTGCGTGCAGAGAATCCAATTGGGCAAACTAACCGCGAAGAAAGAAAGAAGAACATTAAAGGATGGAGAGGTAGTAACTGCTTGCCAGGCTTCTTGCTCTACCGGAGCGATTGTTTTCGGTGACGTCAATGATCCTGAAAGCAAAATCTCGCAGCTTCTCCAAATCAAACCAGCGGATCCGGAACATCCGCATCGCGTTGATAAGGTTACTGGAAATCCCCGTGCTTATCAAGCGTTGGAAGAAGTCGGCATAAAACCCAATATCTGGTATTTGACCAAGATTAGAAATAAGGATGCCGCGAAGGCGTAGATATTTATTAACACAGTACTCACACATCACACTCAATAAACGATAACGATTAACTCTTAATCATACAATGCAGATAACCTCATCAGTTCGTGATCCACTGGTAACCGGGGGGAAAACAGTAAAGGATGTTTCGCATGACATCAGCCGTCAGGTGGAAGGTAAGCCTACATCGCTTTGGTGGATGGCGATGGCAATATCGGTGGCGGTGTTAGCATATGGATTTTATTGCTTTTGCTACCTGTTGTGGAACGGCGTTGGCGTGTGGGGACTGAATAAAACAGTAGGCTGGGCGTGGGATATCACAAACTTCGTCTGGTGGGTGGGTATTGGTCACGCGGGTACGCTAATTTCTGCAATCCTTTT
>Ga0111539_10004608_pt1 | contig 18007 bp, 12 predicted proteins | sample RhiMethybrSRZTD1_FD_79667 | JGI IMG/M metagenome (GOLD analysis project Ga0111539, IMG submission 79667) | Populus rhizosphere microbial communities from Tennessee, USA - Rhizosphere MetaG P. TD hybrid SRZTD1 (version 2) (version 2) | ecosystem: Host-associated > Plants > Roots > Rhizosphere >... | reverse complement strand
TATTTTTTGCAAAGTAATTATTGACGTGAAAAATAAGCCAGAAAAGGCCGGTGATCAGCAGCAGCCCACCCTGGAGGATCAGAAAAAACAGGTAGGGCCTCGTACCACTCATCAGCCATTGTATGGATGTGGCAAATGAGGACGCTTCTACCACATTTCCCCCTTTGAATATTCCATATTCTATACCGAAAAGCAGGGTCCTGGTTTGTTCAGCGGCGAGACGCCACCCTACAATGATCTTGGTAAAACGCGGTACGTCTTCCGATGAATAAATATCACCGAAAAGGTAGGCGTCCAGAAAGTCTTTACTGAATATCCCTGCCAGGCTATTATCAAAATCAAGTCCCTGGTTACTGTAATACATGTTGAAGATGTACAGGAATAGACCTGCCCCAATTACTGCGCCTATGATGCTTTTGACCTTCGGCTGAAAGTGTATGAACAGGATCAATGCTGGGATCAAAATGAATGATATCTTGGTTTCATTGAGTAACAAAGGAAGCAGGCAGAAATATAATAATACTCTTTGTGTATGGCTACGCAGGAAATGTGAAAGGAAAAATACCAGGCATACCACTGAAAGGGTAAGGATACCACTACCCTTGTTGCCAAACGTTCCTCCAACATAATCCGAAGGGCCATATTTGTGGAACTGCCAGAAAGCAACCGGAAGTTGCATAATAAGGAAGAAGATTGCGAACTTTTTCATGATTTCTATATAATCTTCCGCCAGGTCATCATTTTCTTCTGAAAACACTTTATTGTAGAAGATCACGATCGCTACCAGGATAATGATCTCACGCACTCCGTTAAGTGAATACATCAGGTCTGTGCTGCTGTAAGACAGGTTCACACCTATACATGCAATGATGAACAATACACACCAAATAAGCTTTCCTCTTAAGAAACCAAGACTCATTAACGCCAGGAAAATAATCAATCCATCAAATGCCACATATAACATTGTTTTGCCGCTTGAAAGAGCAATGTCTCCAAGGAATCCTGAGAAAGTGGATGCAAAGAGAAGCAGGATGAAAACTGTTTTTTGAAAATTGTTAACCGCGTAACGCATAGGTTAGTTTACGAGTTGGTTAATAGCTTTGGCCAGAAAGTATCCTTTTCTTACTTTATTGGAAAGTTGGTGAATATTGCAGAGATATTCTTTGTATTTATTGTCCGAAACAGTTTCTCTCATTTTTTCAAGCTCATCGAATGAGCTGATGGAAAATCCTATTTTATTTTCAGTAACAAATGAAGCAATAGCCGCTTCCTTCCAGACGATCACCGGCAATCCCAGTGACAGGTAAAGAGAAAATTTATGTGGATTATTGAATCGGATATACTGTCCATACTGACCAGTGCAGGTATCTATACTTTCACCCTCCCAAATCAATCCGAAATGATATTTTTCCGAAAGATCAGGAGCATCTGGATTGAATATTCCTTTATAGATTACCCTTGATCCGTTTAATCTTTCTTTTTCAAAATGCTGTCCGTATATACATAACTGAAAACTGTCCAGCTTATCAAGCTTCCTGTCGTATATGTATGTTGCTTTATTAAATGAAAGGTTACCTGCATATAAAACCTTCAGCTTGCCTGAAACATCATTTTCATTGAAGTTCCTTTCATCTTTAAGGCAGTAATCGAAAACATCCAGGTTTACAATTGGCTTTTTATAACCTCTTTCCCTAAGCCAAACCGTCATTGAAGCGTTATGTGAGATAAGGCCATCAAACTTATTGAGGAACAGCATATCCGACATCTGTCTTTGTTCCGGAAACCGCAGGTCGCCGATGTCATGGATCACTCCGAATAATTTAATGCCCTTTACGAATTTGAATGTGGATATCACCCATATCCTTCTTCTAGGCATACATGGGTATTCGAGAACAAGATGACTGTTCTTATCAACAATTTTCGATAAAGATCTCCAGAACCTGACGATCTGCATGAAGGTATTGACCTTGGGAAAATAAACTGAATAATAGCCCTCTTTTTCGAGGATCTCCATTACGTCAACCTTAGCTTTTGTTTTTGCCGTTTTATCGTTGGGGATCTCTGTACTTAAAAATATCTTCTTCTTTTTCATCTGGCGGATTCAATAAATTTTTTGCTTGCCGTAAGAGCTTCGGCAATTACATGATGCATATCCATGTACCTGTAAGTGGCCAGCCTTCCGAGGAAAGTATAGCTCTCGAGCTTTCCAACTTCATCCTGGTACATTTCAAGGATCTTCATGTCGGCAGACAATCTTTTTGGATAGTAAGGAATATCGTCTTTTGTAGTCTCTTTACTGTATTCTTTGAAATAAACTGTTTTGTCGTGTGATTCCCAGGGTGTAAAATGTTTGTGTTCGTGAACGCGTGTAAAGGGAATTGACTCTTCGGAATAGTTGATCACCGGGTTACCCTGGTAATCTCCGTTAGTAACATGCTTTTCAAAAAACACTGTGCGGTATGAAAGCCTGCCGTGCTTGTATTCAAAGAAAGCATCGATCGGGCCTGTATAAAAAACATGATCATAACCTGTCACATCAAACGAAGAATCGAATTTTGTGCTGAGGCGCACCTCGATATTCTTATGCTCGAGGAGTTTTTCGAATATGCTGGTGTAGCCGTTTACAGGAATGCCCTGGATAGGATTGTTATAATAATTGTCGTTATAATTGAAACGTACAGGAAGTCTTTTCAGGATCGAGGCAGGCAATTCTGACGGCTCGCATCCCCATTGTTTTTTTGTGTAACCATAGAAAAAAGCTTTGTACAGATCTTTTCCTATGAATTTCATTGCCTGTTCCTCGAAGTTCCTGGGTTCTCCGATAGATTTATCACTAAGTCCTTCAACAAATTCCCGTGCTTCTTCTGGGTTGAGTGTCTTACCATAAAACTGGTTGATAGTATGCAGGTTGATAGGCATTGAGTAAACCTGGCCTTTGTATACGATCTTTACGCGGTTAACAAAAGATTCGAATTTGCCGAACTTTTGGATATAGTCCCAAACTTCAACATTATCGGTATTAAATATATGCGGACCATAAGTGTGTACCATTACGCCGGTTTCATCATCGCGTTTTGTATGACAGTTACCACCAATATGATCCCTTTCGTCAATCACAAGCACCTTGCAGTTCAATTCATTTACCAGTCTTTCAGCCAAAACAGCGCCGGAGAATCCAGCACCTATGATTAAATACTTATTCATTCGATTTTATCTGTTGATCTTTTGTTTAACCGTAAGAAATATCGGTTTGAGAAATTTTTTGAAATGAGCTGGAGAGAAATATTTTTTATCTATGATATTGATCCCGTTTTTAGCAAGAACGAAGTACATGCACAACACGATAAATATTTCAGTTAAAACCCACGACATAGCCGTTCCTACAAACCCAAACCTCGTTACAAATAAAAAATTGAGGAGAATACTGGATACAGCTCCGATGGCGGTGATCCTTAAGAAAACCTTATCCATTTTTAAATTGATCATGGTTTGAATGCCAAACATGTTGCTCCATCCAATCACCACGGGTACAAATGCAAGAATCCTGAACACCAGGATTGAGGGCTCGAATTTATGACCATACAGGAGCATGATCACCAGCGGACCGAACAGCCAAAGAATAAATGCTGCGCTGAATGTAAGTACTGTCACTATAGGCAGCATTTGTTTTACTACATCGAGACCTTTATCCCTGCTTTGGGCGAATGCTGATCCGATAAATGGAAACATGGCTTGTGACAGAGGAATGGAAATAAGCGATTGAATGATAACGATGAGCCTGTATCCTGCGGAATAATATCCAACCTGTGTTTCTGATTGCAGGAACCCGAGCAACACCACATTTGTGGTAGTATACAGATTGATCACTACCATCGAGAAAAATATCACCCTTTCTTTCCAGAGAAGCTCGAGCACAGGCATCAGTTTCACCCTGCTGAGCGTAATGCTGTAACGTTTCAATGCATACGTGAAAGAATATATGCCAACAATTATTTGTGCAATGCTGATGGCGAGGGGTTGCCAGATGTAATCACTTTTCTGTTTAATGACCATGAGGATAATTACCGTAAAGATGACCTTCGTTACCAGGTTGAAAATAGCAACGCGTGAAAGTTCCTGCATGCCCTGGTAAAGCCAGTTAGGTGTAATAACCCATGAAAGGCAAAGCAGGAAACTGAAAATGGCCACTTCTTTTTCCTCCCTAAGCTGGGGAACGGTAAAAAGAGCAATGGTGAAGAGTACTATAGAAACTAAAAACAGGAGCACTTTAGCAAGCACTACCTGGTTAAATATCTTGTTTCGCTCCTCAACGTTATTCCTGTTGGAAGCTATTGCCCGTGTTGCGGACAGATCGAATCCGAAATTGATGAGGATAGTGAAATAGGTAACGAAAGAGCTTGAAAAGCTCAGTACGCCAAACTTATCGGGACCAATGATCCTCGAAACGATAGGAACAGTAATAAATGGGAATACATAGTTGGCAATCTGAACAAGTCCGAGAGAGAACACGTTCTTCACCAATCCTCTTTTGCCACCGTGATGAACGTTCGCCTCAACAGCCAACACTAAATTTTTTAAAAAGGTTCAATCTTGAAAATACGGAAACAACGGACTAATTCGAGAGCTTTATGTTGTCGTTATGCGACAGATCGAATTGCCTTACCAGTTTCACTTTTTCTATATGCGTTTTATCTACTTCTGCAACCAGCGTAAAGCCTAGAGAAGGTAAAAGAACTTTAACGGTTTTATGTTTTACTTCAACCACATTTCCTTCCATAAATAAAAGAGGGCCATGTGTAACCCTTACGGTATCATTGAGGTTGACTTCCGCTTTTTCAAGCTGTACATTTTCATAGTCGTGAAGGAACCTTTTAATCACATCGATTTCATTGTCACGGATAACGGCGGGTTTACCAAGCCAGTAAACGAAGTTGATCACGCCGTCTGTCTGCCTGATATCAAGTTGCATACCTTCAGGGATGCATACGAAAACGTAAGATTTGAACAGTGGTTCAAGCACGATCTTTTTACGATCACTCCATTGTTTCTGAACCCTGTTCAACGGGCAATAGTTAACTATCTTCTTTTTTGTAAGAAGGTCAGCCACTTTCTTTTCCCATCGCGGCTTTGTGTACAGTGCATACCATGTAGCTTTCTCAATGTTCATAGCGAATAACAATTAGCTTCATTCTACTTAATTTCTTTATCGAAAGGCTACGCCCCCTCACTCACATTAGCGTGTTGGGCCGATCCTTTCAACATACTTTCTACGAACCAGAGCAATGCTCCTTCACATTTACCTGTATACCTTTCCGAACAATTTGCTTTTTTTAGGCTGAACGTCTTCATCTCCATATCCCACACCATATCCATAACCGTACCCATTTCCATAACCTCCTTTTCCGATTCCTCTTGCTTTAACCCCGTTGAAAATAAGTGCAAGGTTCTTAAGTCCCCTTACGCGATTATTTTCATCCAGCAGCTGCAGGTAAATACGTGGTGTATAACCATGACGCACAACATACAGTGTAGAGTCGCAGAACTGTGACAGCAGGTATGCATCTGTAACCGGGCTTACAGGTGCTGTATCGATCACTATATAATCAAATGCATTTTCGAGATAAACCAGCAGATCCTGGATCCTTCCATTCAGAATCAACTCTGAAGGGTTTGGAGGAATAGGGCCCGCAGATATGATGAATAAATTCGGGTTGGCTTCTGTACGCTTTATGATCTCATCGGCTTCCTTTTCGCCAATCAGGTAATTGCTGATACCATTGGTGGCTGAGTTTATACCGAATATTTCACTCAGTTTGGGTTTTCTTAGGTCAACTTCAAGAAGCACCACTTTCTTGTCGGTAAGTGCAAGGCTTATGGCGAGATTTGCCGCAATAAAGCTTTTGCCTTCTCCGGGGATGCTCGAAGTAACAAGTATTTTCTTCTTCTTTGAGCTGATACCGAGATAGCTCAAAGAAGTACGGATCTGTCTGAATTGTTCTGCTATAAAATTCTTTCTGTCGTGAGAGATCACGATTGGCTGACCGCTAATGTCATGAATCACTTCACCGATAACCGGAACGTTGGTATAATTTTCTATTTCGCTGCGGAACAGGATAGTTCTGTTGAATCCTTCTTTCAATGCGATGATAAGAATAGCAATGCCAATTCCTGACAGTACCGATACGAGGTAAACAAATAGTACGTTAGGGCTTACAGGTTCTGTACTGGATTCTGCCGCATCCACCACACGGTTGTCGGAAACTGTTGCGTTAAGACTCAATTCAGTGTTTGCTTTCTGTTTCAGCAATTCCTGGTATTGAGCATTGATAATTTCCCTGTCACGGCTGATTTCAAGATATTGCCTGGTTTTTTCAGGCATTGTTTTGAGTAAAGAACTGTATTTGCCTCCGCTTGATGCAAGTGACGACCTTGATGCCTTAAGATTGCTCTTCTGGCTGGCGATGTTTTCAAGTATGAGGGGACGTAACTGATCCACCTGCTGTTTCAACTGTATCGCCATAGGGTTGTTTTCTCCTGTGGTGGTGATCAGTTTTTTATACTGTTCCTCGGCATCATATAATTTTGTAAGAAGGGTGGTAAGCATCGGATCCAGCCCCATTGTTGAGGGTACAATACTTGCTCCTTGCCCTTTGGAACGTACATAAGATTCAACCTGTTTCAGTACATCAAGGTTGACATCAATTTTACCGAGCTCAGCATCGCTTACACCTGAACCTGCAAGGTATTGCTGGCTCTGGGCATCGATATCCACTACATCATAGGTTGTACGGAATTGCTGAATACTTCTGTCGACAGAATCAAGTATGTGCTTTTTTTCTGCGAGGTTTTCTTCAACGTAATTTAAAGTATTGAGTGCAAGTTCATTCTTGTCTCTTACAGATTCAAGGCTATATTGCCTGATCAGCTCATTGAGGATAAGCTTACCTCGCAGTGGAACAGGATCCTTCACTTTAATATTGATCACTGTTGACTGCTTGCTGGAAGGCGTTACAGTAAGCTTCTCATCAAGATAATCAATAACGTACTTTGTTTCGATGAGCTGAAAAAACATGGGCTTAACGACGTGCCAGTTTTCAAAATATGGGTTTGCGATGAATTTCCAGGGAGATCCATATTCAGTACTTACCCATTGGTTGAGCGGGAACTGTTTTCCGTTTACAGTAACGATCTGTTTATTTTTATCGAAGCTGAAAAAAATCTTATCCGACGCAATGATCGAATCGGAATTCTGCACAATCAGTTCAACCGGAGATTTTGAGAATGCCGGTACTATGTTCACCTTTCCTTCTTCATATACAGGAGCGTAGAGATGTATTTTATCTACCACATTTTTAAGAAGGCCGCGTGAACGGATCATCTCAATTTCATTCTCTACAATTTTATTAGAACCGAAAAGGTTCATCTGGTCAACCACCTTCGAATCATTCACACCTTTCTTTTCGTCTTTAATCAGAATTGATGCGTTAGCCTCGTAAACCGGAATTGCATAGCGGATATAAACGTAAGCTGTTGCAATTCCAAGGATAAGCATTACAACAAAAAGCGGCCAGTAAGGCAGATACCTGAAAAGCATCTGCTGGACGATGTTACCGTCCTGTTGAACACCACTTTTTCTTGTCACCTTTATACTCATAGTTTTTTTATGTTATTGTATTGTACGGGTTAGGATGATAGCAATTAATGATAATGCGGCCAATATAGTAGGAACTAATTGCCGTCCCTGGCTGGCTGACGCCACCTTAGCCTGATTCGGCTCTACATATATGACGTCATTAGATTTGAGATAGTAATAAGGTGATGAAAAAATTTCGCTCGAATTGAGATTGATCCTTTTGATCACTTTACTTCCTTTCTCTTCACGTATCAGCAATACGTTTTCTTTCTTTCCATAAATGGTTATATCCCCGGCAAGGCCGAGGGCTTCAAGTATTGAAATGCGTTCGTTGGGAACTGTTACAACTGTAGGCCGGGCAACCTCACCAAGAACTGTAACCCGGTAATTCAGCAATCTTATACTAACGATGGGATCAACCAGGAGCTTGCTATCCAGCAGCTTTTGGGTGATTTCATCTTTAAGTTTCTGTTTAGTGATGCCTGCTGCCATGATCTTACCTAATGCGGGAAATTCGATGAACCCATCCTGATTTACCAGGTATCCCGATGATGGAGAAATATTGCCTGCAGCAGCAGTAGTTTGATTGGCGGCCATGTTAGGAGCATTAAACATTACTGTCGCTTCAGGATTTGGACTTGTAACGGAAATGCTTAGGATATCGCCTTTATTGATAACAGGTTCCAGATTTACAGCCGAAGAAGGAATGAGCCCTTCACCTAATTCTGGGAAGTATGTAATCTTTTTGGTATCAGCGCAACTGCCAAATATGATTAGTGATCCAAATATAAGGAATAGTACGTATTTTTTCCGGGCAGTTATTAAACCTGTTTTCATAGACACTTAAACTAATAATATATCTTTTTTTTGATCAAGTTGAGACGGTCGGGATTTTTCAACCAGAAGAAGTAGGATTAAGTCTACTAAATCGTAAGAGGATACTGTACACCGGGAACTGCGAAAGTAATTCTTAAAAGCGGTAAATCAAAATTTTACGCTTCACTAATTGTGCCTTTAAGCATCACTTCTTGCTCCTGGTTCTAACACTCTTTACAAATCTTACACCAATCCTTTCGTCCAAGATTAATTTATGTATAACTCTCTAACCCTCTTATTATTGCATAAGAAGGTAAATTTTTTGCCTATAAATATATGAGGGGTCTGGATAATTCTTTCTACAAACCTATGTTTGCTGAGATGGAGATGTTAAACTGAATTTATCAAGATTGGAAACGAAGACCAAATATATTTTTTACCGCTAAGGTATATCATTTAGGAAATCAGCTATTTCCCCGCCATTAAGGGTTTTGTCGGGCTCCATTTCGTTCATGGCGTGCTGGGGCATATAGCTAACCAATGCCGACCCGGGATCCTGTACTACGCATATCCCCCCAGCTTTCCTGATGGTTTTAAGGCCTTCTACCCCATCTGCATTGCCTCCAGATAATAGTATTCCGATAACACGGTCGCCGAAAACATCGGCAGCGCATTCGAATGATACATCGATGCTCGGCCTGCTGAAATTTATCTTCTCTGAATAGTCAAGTGACATCGATCCGTTCCGTTCAATAAGGAGGTGGTAGTCTGCAGGAGCTATGTAAACATACCCGGGTTTAATGAATTCCTTTTCTTCAGCCTCTTTAACAATAACCGCCGTTTTCATGTCCAACAGGTTGGCAAGTGATGAATGAATGGACCCCTTGCGATGCACGATCAGCAATATAGCAAGCCTGTTATTGACCAGGCTGCCAAGCATCTTTATGATAACTTCGAGGCTACCCGCAGACCCACCTACCATCACCACACGGAAGTCATCATTCAATTTAGCCTTCTCCATATTTTTTCTTTTGGGTCGAGCTGCTCATATTTCCCTGATACCGACGCAAATTTTATCTGCTCTTTAGAACCCAGCGCCAAAAACCCACGTTTTTCAAGGCTGCTGTCAAAAAGGCTTAGTACCTTATCCTGCAAAGGTTTATTAAAATATATCAAAACATTCCTGCAGATAATCAGCTGGAATTCGTTGAAAGATCTGTCGGATACAAGATTGTGAGTAGATACGATCATCTTACTGCGCAATTCATCATCAAATTTTGCCAGGTCGTATTTGGCGGTATAATATGATGAAAAATCCTCCTTCCCCCCACTTAATATATAATTCTCAGAGAACTGCTTGAGGCTCCTTAATGGATAAATTCCTTTCACGACCTGGTCGAGTACGCCAGGATTGATATCTGTTGCATACAGAAGTGATTTATGCATAATGCCAGCTTCCTTCAGCAATATCGCCATTGAATATACTTCTTCTCCGGTAGAACATCCCGCATGCCATATCCTGATGAACGGATATGTTGCCAGTACAGGCAAAACCTGCTCTTTGATCAATTTATAAAACAAAGGGTCGCGGAACATTTCCGTTACGTTCACAGTAATTTCCTGAACGAAGCGTTTAATGTAATTTTTATCATGCAGTACCCTCCCGCGAAAGTCATCAAAGCTTTTGAACCGATCAAGAATAAAAAGCCTGTTAATGCGGCGTTTAACGGATGCTGTTGAATAGCTTGTGAAGTCGTACCCATAAACACCCACTAACTCATTTAACAATAACTCTACTTCGTTGTCACCTATCTCTTGCTGAAACACATCTTAGTTTTAAATAATTAGTTACGGTCGTAGAGCCATACCCTGAGCAGCGACATTAATTGGTCTTTATCCACAGGTTTGGTAATATAATCAGACGCGCCTGCGTCGATGCATTTCTGGCGGTCTTCGGCCATCGCCTTCGCGGTTACCGCAATTATTGGCAGTTTTACCATTCCGGACATTGTCCTGATAGCACGCATGGCGTCGTATCCATCCATCTCCGGCATCATCATATCCATCAGCACAATATCAATATCCGCGTTCTTTTTAAGCTGCTCGAGCGCTTCTTTGCCATCAGTTGCCGATACAACAGTCATACCCGCACTTTCCAGCACCTTGCTTAGTGAAAAAATATTACGAACATCATCATCCGCAATCATCACTTTCTTATCTTTCAACACTTCAATTAAACGGCCAAGGTCACGGTATTTCTGAGTATTTATTCTGCCCTGGGACAGGTGAAGGAACAAAGACACCTCATCCAAAATACGCTGGTATGAATGAGCCGTTTTTATAATGATGGAGTTCGCATATTGTTTCATCCTTCCCTCTTCGAGCTTCGAAAGGCTTTTACCTGTAAATATTATGATAGGCAACTCCTCCAGTCCGGGTGTGGATTTAATTTTTTCGAGCGAATCATATAGTTTTAAATTCTCTTCGCTGATATCAAGTATGATGCAATTTGCATCTTTCTGTTTCAGAGCATTGATGCTTTCCTCCACCCCGGATCTTATTTCGGACCCGATGTTGAAATTCTCCAGGAAATAAAACAGTGCTCTTGCATGTATACGGTTCTCTTCAATAATTAAAACTTTTTTAGGTTCTTTCGTCAATACACTTTCGATGCGCTGGAGCACCTGAGTCATTTTCGCGGAGGTGTCGTCTTCAGTTATTAATACTCCCCTATCATCTGAAATTTTTGTTTTAAATAATTCATGAAACTCTTCATCAGGCTTTTCTTCACCAGCATTTCCTCTTTCTTCTGCAGTTGATTTTTTCACGGGAACAGTGAGATGAAACTCACTACCCTTACCAGGTTCGCTGTTCAATTCGATATTGCCCCCTAAAAGTTTTGCAAATTCCCTGCTGATAGACAGTCCCAGCCCTGTACCTCCATATTCTCTACGGGTTGAACCATCTGCCTGCTGAAAGGCATCAAATATCAATCGCTGTTTATCTGCCGGAATTCCTATGCCGGTATCCTTAACCGTGAAGATGATCCTGTCATTTTCCGGCGACTTCTTCACAAGCAGATCCACCCGGCCCACTGAAGTGAACTTTATTGCATTTGAGATCAGATTCTTCAGAATCTGCTCAAGTCTCATTTTGTCCGTATCAATTTTATCCGGCACATTTCCCGACACCGTAACATCGAACAGGATATTTTTTTCATTGGCAACAGGAGCAAAAAGTGCATTGATATCATTCGTTATCTCTTTAACAGGCACTTCATGGAATTCCATGAACATCTTGCCTGCTTCTATCTTTGAGAGATCGAGGATCTCATCTATAAGCGTTAGTAATCCCTGTCCGGATTTTTCAATCACCTTTGCATATTCTATCTGTTCCTCGTCGAGGTTTTGTCGTTTATTGTCCACCATCAGCCTGGACAGCAGCAGGATCGAATTAAGAGGTGTGCGCAATTCGTGCGACATATTCGCGAGGAACTCAGATTTATAACGGGCACTGATCTCCAGTTCACGTGCCTTGCGCTGGATCTCTTCATTTCTTTCCTCGATCATCTGATTCTTTTCTTCAAGCATCGTAGTTCTTTCTTCAAGCTCGGTATTTGTTTGCATCAGCTCTTCCTGCTGTACCCTCAACTCCTCTTCGGAAACCTGGAGTCTTTGCGATTTAGTTTTCAGCGCCTCATTGATATTTTCGAGTTCTGTATGCTGCACCTGCAATTCTTCCGATTGCGATTGCGTTTTTTCCAGCAATTCCTGTAACATTCTCCTGTTCTGGGTTGTGTTGATCGTTACACCAGACAGGTATGAAATAGTATTGAAGAAACGGAGTTCATTTTTAGAATAGGCAGTAAGTCTTCCCAGCTCAACAATTCCTTTCAGGCTACTTTCATGGAGAATGGGAATAGCTATAACATTTTCAGGAGTAACTGATCCGGACGCAAAACTGATATTGAATTGTCCCTTCTTCAGGTTTTCGAGCACCATTACTTTTTTATCAGTTGCCGCCTGTCCTGCCAATCCTTCATTTCTCTTTATTGTTTTTTTATAGTTGCCTTCAAGTGCATATGAACTTACCATTTCCATCTCTTCATCATCATTAACGAGATAGAATGCGCCAACGTTACTGTTAGTGTATGATACAAGAAAATCTAGGATATTCTGTGAAAGATGCAGAATATCCATTTCGCCAAGCATGCTTTTATTCAATCCTGCCTCACCGGTCTGCACCCATTCTTTATCGGAAATAACAGTGAATGAGTAGTCGAGCGATTCCGCCATTTTATTCACAGTGTTGGCGAGATTTCCGAGAATATCTTTCCCTTCATCACCGATCCTCACTTTGTAATCGCCGGCAGAAATTTTTGAAGCTATATCACGCAGTATTGCCAGGCGCTGGCTTATCTCATAATCTTTTCTTTCAAGTGCTTCCTGTAACTGTGTACGTTTATGGTAATCTGAAATGATCCTTCCATAAAAAAATATTGTTATCAGGATCGCAAGAATGGCTGCAATTACAATGATGATCGGGGTATAAATGATCAGGAGTCTGAACCGTTCCGAGCGTTGCACATAAAGGTTTTTTTCCAATATTTCCATCTGGCTGATCACGTTATTGGTTTCATCCATAAATTCTTTTCCGCGCAGCAGTACGCTGTTATTGACCAGGCTGCCTTCCCTGCGCGCTTTGACGCCAATATCAAGTATGGCGAACCGTTGCCTGATGAGGTAATCAAGACGGGTGATACTCTGTTGCTGGATTGGGTTATCAACTGAAAGACCTTTAATATTGTCGATCCGGGTAAATATATTCTTAGTGCTTGTTTCATATGGATTAAGGAAAGATTCTTCACCGGTTATCAGGTAGCCCCGCTGGCTTGATTCTGCCTCCTGTAACATTACATTGATCTGGTGCAGCTCAGAAATGACCCTGTTTGTATGATCAACTCTTTCCGCGCTGGAAATAAGATTTTTAATACTGATATAAGAGGCAATCGAACTGAGAAGAAGAAGCAGCAATGAAAATCCGAAAGCGATTATTACATTGCGTTTGAACGTGTTTGCCATTTACAGGAAGATTTATATAGCGCTTAATTCTTTTTCCTCAACAGGTTTATGCTGACGGATGGGCAATACCAATATGAAAGTAGTGCCTTCTCCTTCCCTGCTGCCGACCGTGATTATTCCATTATGTTTTTCTACTATTTTTTTTACAATGGCCAGGCCTATTCCGGTTCCTTCAAATGCTTCTTTTGAATGAAGGCGCTGAAACATGGTAAAGATCTTTTCCTTATAAATTTCATTGAAGCCGATACCATTGTCGCTAATGGATATGCGGCAGAAATTTCCATTTTCATCATTATATCCCTCCAGTTCCTGTTCTGCGGTTCTGCTGACGCTGATGTTTACAATGGGCGCTATTTCTTTTTTGGAGAATTTAAGCGCGTTGCTGAGTATATTCTGGAACAACTGGCGTATCTGTCCGGGTATCACTTCCATTTCAGGAAACCGGTCGATATGTATGGTAGCATTTTTTTCTGCGATCAGTATTTCAAGATCGGCGATCAATTCATCCAGAATAACATTAATGTCTGTTGCTTTGTATAAACCTTCCCCCGAAAGTCTTGAATAATTGAGCAGGTCGTTGATCAGCCGCGACATTCTTTGTGAGGAGCCGATGATCTTTTGCAAGTATTCATCGGCTTCAGCATTTTCAGTCAGGAAAGTGCGGCGGATCTTGTCGCTGTAGATCTGTATCTTTCTTAGCGGTTCCTTCAGATCGTGTGAGGCAACGGATGCATATTGCTGCAGATCATCATTACTGATCTCAAGTTGTTTGTTGATCTTGAAAAGCTCTTCGGTTCTTTCTTCTACTCTTTTTTCGAGACTATGGTTAAGATCAGAAAGATCTTTTTCCGCTTTTTTGCGGATCTCAATTTCTTCTTTCAGGATGTTCTGCATTTCATTGAGGGCCCTGCGCTGTTCCGACAGACGGTAAAAAGTTTTCACCTTTAAAAGCAGCACATCCGGATCGAAAGGTTTGGTCACATAATCAATACCGCCGGAATCATATCCTTTGGTGATGAATGTTTTATTAATCTTTACCGCAGAAAGAAATATGATAGGAATATCCTTTGATTTACCGTAACCTGAAATAGCTTCCGCTACTTCAAAACCATCCATTACGGGCATCTGAACATCGAGAATGATAAGGGCGTAAAAATTCTTAAGTATCTTTTTAAGGGCTTCCTCGCCAGATAAAGCGGTATCGACCTTAAAATCGTTCAGTTGTAAAAGCTTCTGTAGTGAGAAAAGGTTTTCCTGCTTATCGTCAACAATCAGAATCATAAACGAAAATAACGAAAAGCTCTTTATAAAAGTTCCGTCATTTCACTATAAGCTTCTGCAAATAGCGGTTTTGTTCACTTGAATATAATACCTGGTAAATTCCCGGTGTAAGAGATGAAACACGTATCCTGGTTTTGCTGGTTCCTCTTACTGGTTCTTGTTTTATAACCCGGGAACCATTTACATTGAAGAGAAAGATTTTATCACCGGATTTTGCTGCAGGATGTGATAGATTTACTATTCGCATTGCGGGATTAGGAAACACTGTGAGCTCTTTCACTTCAGTTGCTGCCGGAGTTCGGTAAAGGCGGTTGCCTGTTTGCGCAGGAAGTACTGCCTGCACTGAAATGCTTGTTGCATTGTAGGCAACGAATGCAATGTCGCTGGTACCACTCAGGGTGATTTTAAAATATGCTATGTTGCTTATGTTGGATGCATTGATCCCGAAAGTAGAAAAGTCGGCAGCCCACAAACGTATATCACGCTGTGTTTGGGTAAATCCCGGCGCCAGTATAGTTGCACTGGTTGCTTCATAAAAATCAACTATCCACTGACCAACAGGTGAAATAGTATTCAATACCACATTGAGAGAACTTCCGATACGTGCACCATTTATATCTGTAAACTCATATGAATCGTAGGATGTTGAAGGATCGCCAATCTGCGTGACAACGATATCCGGAATGCCGTCTCCAATCTTTGCAGCCTGTATGTTGCTTACAGATAAAAACATTGTTCCTGCCGGCAGGTTGGCAACGCCGGTTCCCATGTCGAGGCCCTGCAATCCATCATTGAGGTAAGGTCCGAGCGAGCGTGAGGGAGCAGCTCCTGCACCATTTAACACTCCATCAACCATTGCACCCAGACCGATCTTTGTGTTACCATTCGCAACTCCGGCAATGTTAGTCATTGGCAGCGCATTGTATGTGCCGGGAGAAAAAGTCAGACCGTTAGAGGTAAGCAATGCATTGTTTACACCGGTGGAATATCGTGTGCCGTTGTATGAAAATGAAATAAGATCGTGGTGGTTGTCGGGTTTAACTGCACTCATCGTACTTGAACCCGTTCTCCAGAATCCGTTATAATTGGTAATGATCTCGGTCACAGCCTGCGCAGAAATTTGCGGTGAATAAAAAACGGTGGGAAAGATGCTCACTAAAATGTATAGGAGAACTTTGTTTTTAAAGGATAAAGTATAAATTTTAGCGTTCATGAGAGCTTAGGGCAAACGGAAACAAAAAAAACTGACAGCAAACGACAAATCTTCATGGAACTTTTTTCAGCAATCCAGCCGCTGTTTTTAATCCGCTGCTTAATGCAGCTTCAACGGTTCCCGAATATGCACCTTCATACAACCCTTCCCCCGCGAAATAAACTGTATCTGCGAGTGGTGTATTCAATAATTTCCTCGCAGATGTTGAATCGGGGGTCGAAAAGCTATATGCTCCAAGCGATTCATCGTATTTACTCCAGTTAAAAACGTATTTGAACAGTATTATATTTCGCATTTCAGAGGGGATGAAATCAAATATGTTCGCCAGTGAAATGGTTGCAATCTCAAGAAGCTCATCATCAGTGTGTTGGCTCAGTCTTGAAGCAGCCGGACCACCTGCCCAACCGGAAATTAAATTGTTATTGACAGGATGTTGTGTCCACCAGGTAGGGATCATCTCGTTGCTGAAGATAAACCCGGTTTGATTTTTCCAGATCTTCTCTTTCAGCCCGAAGATCACTTTGATCACTGTACCGTAACCTATCTGACGGAAAGCATTGATGTATTCATCCAACGGCGGCGTTAGATTTATCGATGCCTTGCCATGAAGATCTTTCAAAACACTCACCGGAACTGTTATGATGACTTTATTACCATTATATTTTTTACCAGAGGCTGTGTAAACAGTCACTTCATTTTTCTGCCAGTCGATCTGTCTTACTGTTTCACCTGTAAATATTTTGCAGCCGGGCTCATTGCATTTTTTTTCGAGGTAGCCGATAAGTGATCCGTAACCTGTTTTGATTCTGAACTGGTCACTTTCGTTCGACCATTCCCTATAAAGTGACTGCACGCTTACTTCGCCGGTATCTGCTACATCAAATCCCTGTACGAAAGCTTTTACATGGCGGCGCAGCTCCGCATATTTATCAGTGGCAAAATGTTTCTGTATAAATTCGTCCATAGTCATGTCTTTCCTCTGTCCTTTCATCTTTTCAACAAGGTCATCCCAACCTTCAATCATGTCTTTTTCTTGTATCCATTCCTTTCCTTCTTTGCGCAGCATTTTTCCGTCGAGCCTAACCATTTGCAAACCTGCTTCTTTTACCAGGCGGGTGGTTACCGGCGTATCCCCGTGAACAAATTCCGCACCTGGCTCAATGACACCCTCACCGCTTTTCATGGGCAATGTTCTGATCCTGCCGCCAGTTCTGCTATTGGTTTCAAGAATAGTAACATCGCAACGTTTTGCAATTTCAACTGCAGCGATAAGTCCAGAAGCTCCAGCTCCTACTATGATGACATGTTGCCTCTTCATGTGTTAATTTGTTTTTCTGTGAAAGCTGTAAAGCAGGTAGTAAAGGGCGGGAAGAATAAAAATACTTCCAGCGAGTAATGTGGCGCCGAGATAAAATATCGTTTGTTCATGACCGGCATGTTCGAGCAGCGATAAAGACCTTCCGTCTTTTAGCAGAACAATGTTCGGATAGTGCCTTACTGTTACTGCGAGCAGGAGCATGGCCACCTGGAATCCAGCAAGTATCCTTAAGGTATTTGTGTTTCCCCTGTATAAAAAGATCCATTGTATGATGAGTGATATAAGGGCTGCGGAAATAGTTGCAAAACCTATTGGATTTCCGAATATCCATTGGAAGATGGGAACGCCTTCATAGTATCCTGCCAAAAACACTAAAATGCCTGCAATGAATGCGGCGATGGTCATGTGCTTAGCTTTAGTGATGAATCGGGTGCGCTCATAATCATCGGATGTTTCACCTATAATAAAAATGGCGGCGAGAAATCCGCAGATGGCAACAGTAAATAATCCGGTCGCCAAAGAAAACCAGTGAAGCCAACTGAATATGTATGCATCCAAAAAAGTACTGGCCGAGGTATCTATCTTTCCTGAAACCGCACTGCCGGCAACTATTCCGAGGAAAAGTGGTGTTATGAAGCTTGAATAAACAAATATATTATTATATA
>Ga0111539_10004602_pt1 | contig 18024 bp, 15 predicted proteins | sample RhiMethybrSRZTD1_FD_79667 | JGI IMG/M metagenome (GOLD analysis project Ga0111539, IMG submission 79667) | Populus rhizosphere microbial communities from Tennessee, USA - Rhizosphere MetaG P. TD hybrid SRZTD1 (version 2) (version 2) | ecosystem: Host-associated > Plants > Roots > Rhizosphere >... | reverse complement strand
TCATGAACGGCTCCAAGAACTTCATCACCAACGGCCCCGAAGCGGACTTCATCATCGTCTTTGCCGTCACGAGCCGCGACAACGGCAAGGCCAAGCACACCGCATTCGTGTTCCCCGTCGATATGCCGGGGTTCACGCTCGCCCCGCACGACGAGAAGATGGGCATCCACGCCGCCCAGTCGTGCACCGTATTCTGCGATAACCTGAAGCTCGGCGAAGAGCACGTGCTCGGCCCCGTCGGCAGCGGCTTCAAAGTCGCGATGGCGACGCTCGACGGCGGCCGCATCGGCATCGCATCGCAAGCGCTCGGCATCGCGCGCGCCGCGCTCGACAAGTCGGTGGCTTATTCCAAAGAGCGGCAGGCGTTCGGCACGCCGATCATGAACCACCAAGCCATTCAGTTCATGCTCGCTGACATGGCCACCGAGCTCGACGCCGCGCGCCTCCTCACGCTCCGCGCCGCTTCGCTGAAGGACCAGCACGTACGCCATTCACTCGAAAGCGCCGAGGCCAAGCTCTACGCCTCCGAAGCCAGCACCCGCATTACGCACAAGGCGATCCAGATTCACGGCGGTTACGGCTACACGACCGAGTTTGGCATCGAGCGTCACTATAGAGATGCGCGGATAACGGAAATCTACGAGGGAACCAGCGAAATTCAGCGTCTCGTCATCGCTCGAAGTGTGCTTAAACGCTGATATGCAGGCTGCGTGTCCCCCGGCCCGATTCTGGGCCGCATTGCCGATTCGATCCCTCGTCCTCCCCTTCCTCGCATCGGTCGCCGTCACGGCGTGCGGCGGCTCCGCGCCGCCTGCTGCCGCTCCCAAGACGCAAGCGGGTCCCAAAGAAGCCCCCACGAAGCCCAAGGCGAAGTTCACGATGGGGGGACAGCTCGGCTCACTCGACCAAGGGAAGGTCAGCCAAACCTTCGAGTCGCTCGGGACGAGGTTCAACGAATGTCTTACGCAAGCCTCGTCGCGGGTCGAGTTCATCGGTGGACGCGTGAAGTTCAAACTTCGCATCGGGCTCGACGGGGTCGCCAAGTGGGCCTACTTCTCCGAGAGCACGCTCGGCGACCGCGAGACCGAGCGATGCATGCTCAACGTGGCCAAGGGCGCGCGCTGGCCGATTCCTGAGGAAGGGGAAGGTCAGGCCGTAGGCGACCTCATCTTCGATCCATCCCCCGACGTGCGCGACGCCGTCCCCTGGGGCGCCGACCGCGCCGCCAAGGCGCTGGCGAGCGCCCGCGCCAAGCTGGGCCAATGCGCGCAACGCGCACCCGGCAAGTACCACGCGACGGTCTACGTGCAGACCAACGGCACGGCCATGGCCGCCGGTGTCGCCCCCCCCGACGAACGCGGCGAACCTGCAGCCGTCGACTGCATGGTCGACATCCTCAAATCGATGCGCTTCCCGTCGCCGGGCAGCTGGCCGGCGAAGGTGACGTTCGACGTCGAGTGACGCTTGGAGCGCCGCCCGACCTCGCGCAGCCACGGCGCGAGCCGATGAGAGTTGCCCGCTGCGACTGTGGAGTCCTGTCTGCCGGCAGCGTGGCTTTCGAAGGGGATTTACAGGGAGATCAGGAGATCAGGAGATCGGAGGGAGATTTTCTGGTTGGATTCATCCCATACTCCCGTCTTCCTCCTGATCTCCTGATCTCCCTGTAAATCCCTTCAGCGCACCACGCTGCCCCCGCGCTGTGGTTCGGGGTGCAGGTTGGACCCTCGCCGGGCGCGCGGAGCGTCGTGCCTCTTGGTCGGAGTTGGACTAAGAGAGCCCGAGCGACCATGGACTTCGAACTTTCCGAGACTGAGCAACTGATTCAGCGCACGGCGCGAGATTATGCCGAGAAGAAGCTTCTTCCTGTGGCCGCTGAGATCGACGAAAAGAGCCGCTTTCCGCTTGCCGAGGTGCGCGGGTTGGCCGAGCTCGGGCTCCTCGGCGTGAACGTGCCGGCGTCGCTCGGCGGCGCTGAAGCGGGCCCTGTTGCTTATGCGCTATCCATGATGGAGATCGCGCGCGGGTGCGCATCGACGGCGGTGACGATGGCGGTCACCAATATGGTGGCCGAGATCATCTGTCGCTTCGGCAACGACGCGCAGCGCACGGCGTACGTCCCCAAGCTGACCTCGGGTGAGTTCGCTGCGGGCTCGTTCGCGCTCTCCGAGCCCGGCGCGGGGAGCGATCCCGGCGGGATGGAGACCAGCGCGACGGCCACCGCCAACGGCTTCGTCTTGAATGGCTCGAAGATGTGGGTGACCAGCGGTGCACACGCCGGGGTCATCGTCGTGTGGGCGCGCACGGCGCCTCGCGAGACCCACCCAGGGGCAAAGGGAATTTCGTGCTTCCTCGTGGAGCAAAGCACTCCCGGCCTCAAAGTGGGGGCCGCCGAGCGCAAGATGGGACTCAAAGGGTCCAACACCGTCTCTCTGACCTTCGAGGACTGCAAAGTTCCGGCGACCGCGCAACTCGGGCAGCCGAACCAAGGCTTTGCCATCGCCATGATGGCGCTCGACGGCGGCCGCATCGGCATCAGCGCGCAGGCAACGGGCATCGCCTCTGCCGCACTCGACGAAGCGACGCAATACGCAAAAGACCGTCGGCAATTCGGCCACCCCATCGCTGATTTTCAAGCCATCCAGTGGTTCATTGCCGACAGCCGTACCGAGCTCGACGCCGCGCGATGGCTCTGCTTGCGCGCTGCCCAACTCAAGCTCGAGGGCAAACCGTTCACCCGCGAGGCGTCGATGGCCAAGCTCTTCGCGTCGGAAGCGGCGGGGCGCATCTGCGATCGCGCGTTGCAGGTACACGGCGGTTACGGTTACGTTCACGATTTTGCCGCCGAGCGACACGTACGCGACGTGCGCGTTACCCGTATTTACGAAGGTACAAGCGAGATTCAGCGCACCGTCATTGCCCGCGCCGTCTTACGAGGCTGAGGCAAACAGGCATCACCCGTAGGGTTGCTTACGGTTTAACGCGTACGACGTTGGACTGATTGGGACAGCGTGTGTAACGACGCTACGAGGGACGCACTTGCGCGCTGCGCAATGGCAGGCTGGACGAGCGGGGCGCAGATTGGAAAATCGGGGGGTGTGATGGAACGACGAGCTCGATCGGGTTGGCCTCTCCGCCCTCACGGGGTCGCGCGCGATGCCTGACCGTACTCGCGAAGAGCGGATCGAGTCGCCCGCGCGCCGCTATGCGCGCCTCTACTCGCGAGCTCCCGTCGCTTGTTTGGCCTTGGATCCCTCGGGCATCATCCGGGAAGCCAATCGTGCGGCCGCTGCGCTGCTGCGTACGGACGAACGCGCGCTGGTGGGGCAAGCTGTCTTTCTCTTCGTCGGCAATCAGCAGCAGGCGGCTCTGCGCAACCACCTCCGCCTTTTGAGCGAGACCGGCGAGCGACAGGCGACCGATCTGGCGCTGCGCGTCCCCGGATCGGTGCATCCCATCCTCGTGCAAATCATCAGCACCATGGCCAGCACCGACGCGCCGGAAGTCGTAAGTGCCCTCGTCGATATCACCGAGCGACGGCGCGCCGAAATGGTGCTCGACTTCCTCGACAACGCCGGACAGGCGCTCAGCACCGTGGCCACCACGGCGGCGGTGGTCGAGCAGATTCCCGAGCTGGCTGTGCCGCTGCTCGGCGACCTGTGCGTCGTCGAGTTTCGAGACGTAGCCAACGTGATCCACCACGCGGCCGGGCACGTCGATCCTCGCGCCGGCGCCATGCTGCGCGAGCTCGGTAGCGCGTTTTTCGATTTGCCCGGCATCAAGCAGCGCGTCGCCAGCGTGCTTGCGGGCGGGGGTCCTCAGCTCATCGAGCGCATCGAACCGGTCGACTCGTTCCCGAGCAATGCCGATCTCGCGCGCAGCGGCTCCCCCGCGACGAAAGGCATCGGATCGCTGCTCGTCGTCCCCCTCGAAGGACGCGGTTCGGTGTTCGGCGTCATCGCCATTGGAACGGTCGGGGAGCGCGTGCTCGTGCGCGAAGACATGCCCCTCACGATGGAGCTCGCGCGCCGCGCATCGCTTGCCATCGACAATGGGCGCCTTTTCTCGGAGCTCTACGACGCCAACGCTGCCAAGGATCGATTCTTGGCCATGCTCTCGCACGAGCTGCGCACACCGCTAACACCGGTGTTGGCGGCGGTGTCGGCGATCCTCGCGCGCGGCAGCATCGTCGGCGACGACCTGATGGGGCTCTTTCGCATGATTCAGCGCAACGTTCAGCTCGAAGCGCGTCTCATCGACGATCTTCTCGATTTGACGCGCGTGTCGCGGGGACAGTTCGATCTCGCGTTCGGCGACGTCGATCTGCACGAGCTCGTGCGATCCGTCATCGCGATTTGTCAGGACGACGCCAAGAAGAAGTGCGTCGCGCTCGAGGTCGAGATGAGCGCGCGGCGATCGCGCGTGCGCGGCGACCCGGCGCGTCTCGAGCAGATCCTCTGGAATCTGGTCAAGAACGCCATCAAGTTCACCCCCTCGCAGGGCCGCGTGACGGTGCGGACGCTGGACATGGCCGACGAGGTGCACGTCGCCGTGCAGGACACCGGCATCGGCATCGAAGCCGAGCGCATGGGACGCATCTTCTTGCCCTTCGTGCAGGCGGACCCGTCCATCTCGCGCACCTTCGGCGGCATGGGGCTCGGGCTCTCCATCAGCAAGTCCCTCGCCGAAGCGCATCAAGGCTCGATCATCGTCGCGAGCGACGGCGCCGGACGCGGCTCCACCTTTACGCTCGCTCTTCGTTCGCTCCGCTCTCTCGAAAGCGTCCCCCCCTCTCCCCGCGCCTTCTCCGACCCCCTCGCTGGCCACGAAATCACGACCATGCTGCCCCCGCCCCCCAAGGTGCCCACCGCCGTTCCCGCCTTTCCATTGCGCGTGCTTCTCGTGGAAGACGACCCCGACACGCTCGAAGTCACGTCGATGCTCCTTCGCGGGCGGCACTACGATGTCGCCACCGCCGAAACGATCTCTCAAGCGCTCTACCAGGTGCGAGAGCACGAGTTCGATCTGCTCATCAGCGACATCGCCCTGCCCGATGGCAGCGGGCTCGATTTGATGCGCGAGGTCCAGCAGCAACGAAAGGCGATCAAAGGCATTGCCCTGAGCGGATTCGGTACGCAAGAAGACGTGCGGCGCGCCAAGATGGCCGGCTTTACGGCCCATCTGACGAAACCGGTCAGCTTTCCCCGCCTCGAAACCCTGATCCGCGAAATCGCCTGACGCGGCGCGCGGTACGCCAAATTCGCAGCCCATTGCGCCCGGTGTGAGGGGGCAGCATTCACAGGGAGGGAGCGACGCCACGTTGCACGCTCAAGGGGCCGGCGGAGTGGTAATCTCGGAGATCCGCTAGCGCAGCAGAACGCCCCATGAACGGAGCTCCCCGAATTTGAACGGTCCGTTTCGTCTGCTTCTCCCTCTGTCGATCGCCATTGTGGTCGTGGCGGCCATCTTTCGCGCCACGCCGGGAGCCCCGCGGCGCCGCTTGCGCCGCTGCGTGCTGCTCTTCGCGTTCTATGCCGTCGCCACGGCCGCCGAGCAGCTCTTCGACTTCTTGGGGCCCCCGTTCACGGGCACCGCGGTACCGCTTGGCTATGCGGCTCAGGCGCTCGAGGTGCTGCTCATCATCAACCTCGTGGCGATGGCCCTCTTCGACCTGCTCTTTCACTTCGTGCGGTGGGACTACCCCGACATCGTGCACGAGCTCTCGGTGGGGGCCGCCTACATCGTGGCCGCCGTTTGGCTCATGCACCACGCCGGCGTCAATTTGAGCAGCATCGTCGCGACCTCCGCGGTCGTCACCGCGGTGATCGGTCTGTCGCTGCAAGCGACGCTCGGCAATGTCGTGGGGGGGCTCGCACTCCAGCTCGACGATTCCATCCACGAGGGGGATTGGGTCGAGCTCGAAAGCAAAGTGCAGGGGCGCGTGCGGCAAATTCGATGGAGGCACAGCGTCATCGAGACGCGCGATTGGGACACCCTCATCGTCCCCAACTCGCAGCTCTTGGCGCAGACCATCAAAGTGCTCGGCAAGCGCAACGGCGAAAAAGCACCGCACCGGATGTGGGTGTACTTCAGCGTCGACTTCCGCTTTGCGCCCGGACAGGTGATCAGCCTGGTCAACGAAGCGTTGCAAGCCGCTCCGATCACCAACGTGGCCGCCGAACCGAAGGCGCACTGCATCCTCTTCGACCTCGGCAAAGAGAACCGCGATAGCTACGCGTACTATGCCGTCCGCTATTGGCTCACCGAGATCGCTGCCGACGACCCCACGAGCTCGCTCGTGCGCGAGCGCATTTACGCGGCGCTGCGGCGCGCCCAGATCCCCCTGGCCCTCCCGGCCAAGGCGGTCTTCCTGTCCCAGGACGACCCCGAACACGCCGAGCGGAAGCGCACCCGCGAGCACACGGTTCGTCTGACGGCGCTGCAAAGCGTCGAGCTCTTCGCCGAGCTCTCCGACGACGAGAAGGGCAAGCTCGCCGAATTGGTACGCGTCGCGCCCTTTAGCGCGGGGGAAATCGTGACCCGGCAAGGGTCGCCCGCTCATTGGCTCTACATTCTGACCAAGGGCAAAGCCGAAGTGCGCCTCACCAGCGCGACGGGCGAGGAGAAGAAAGTGGCGGAGCTCGTCGCGCCGAGCTTCTTCGGCGAGATGGCGCTCATGACCGGCGCGCCGCGCGAGGCGACGGTGATCGCGCTGACCGACGTGGAATGCCTGCGCCTCGACAAGGACGACTTCAAAGAGATCCTCGAGCGACGGCCGGAGATCGCCAAGGAGATGTCGGGCATTCTCGCCCAGCGCCGCGTCGAGCTCGTCGCGGTGCGCGAGAACCTCGATGCCGCCGCGAAGAAGCGCAAGCTCGCCACCGAGGGCAGCAAGATCCTGGAGTCGATCCGCGATTTCTTCGGCTTGAATGGGGACGATTAGCGCACCCGGAACGTCTTTTCGGCGCGTGTCGCGCCGGCCAGCCGCTTTTGGTGCGCATGCAGAAGATCGCTGCGCGAAATCATCCCGATAGGGCGGATCGGAGGCACGCGCGTCACGACGGGTACGCGCCCGATGCGCTCCGTGGTCATCCGGTCGGCAACCTGACGGAGCGTGGCGTCTTCGTAGACGAAGACGGCGGCGCGATGGATGATCTCCGACATTTTTGCCTCGGGCGCATGCCGCGTGTCCAGCAGATCGCGAAGGGTGAGGACGCCGATGAGCTCCCCTTCTTCGCCGACGACGGGAAACCCTTGGTGTCGCGATCCGGGCTCGCCCGAAGCGAGCCAGTCGCGGACGTCGGCCACGGTACGGTGCGCCGCCAAGGAGAAGACGGGGCTCGAGGCCACCTTCTTCGCCAAGAGCTGCTCCAAGAAATCCGCGGCGTACTCGGAAGGGACCGGGACCCCTTTGCGCGCCATCTTCTCGGTCATGATCGAGTTGCGCATGAGGAGGCACGAAACGAGAAAGGCCGCCGCGCAACCACCGAGAAGCGGCAGCAAAGCGTTGTCCTGCCGCGTGGTCTCGAAGGCGAAGACGACCGATGCCAGCATGGCGCGCGACGCCCCGGCGAAGAGCGCGGCCATGCCGACCAGCGCGGCCATGCGCGGATCGATCCCCACGACGGGCACGAGCCCTGCCGCAACGGCGCCGAAGAGGGCACCTAGACCGCCACCGATCGTCAAGAGCGGGGCGAGGGTCCCCCCGGATGTCCCGCTCCCCAAGGCAAAGGACCAGGAGAGGAACTTGAGACCGCAAAGGAACGCGACCTGCCGCAGGGCGAGATCGCCTCCCACGATCTGCTCGATGTTCTCGTAGCCGACGCCCATGGTGCGCGGCGCGAAATAGCCAATGACACCCACAGGGACGGCGCCCAAGATGGGCCACCACATCCAGTGCAGGGGCAGCTTGCTGAACGCGTCCTCGATGGCGTAAATCGCGCGCGTCACACCGACCGAGCAAATCCCGATCACGGCTCCGATGAGCACGTAGCCACCCACGGCCGGTGCCCCCGGTGCGACGAGGGCCGGAATCGCGAAGGCCGGCGCCGTTCCGGCGAAAACCGTGCGCACCGAGGTTGCCGTCGCCGCCGCGAGCGCGATGGGGATGAGCGAACGCGGTCGATACTCGAAAACCAGGAGCTCGATGGCCAGGATCACCGCGGAGACCGGGCTCCCGAAGGTGGCAGCCATCCCCGCCGCAGCCCCCGCCCCGAGGAGCGTCTTGCGCTCATCGGCGGTGGTGGCGAGGATCTGGCCGATCAGCGACCCCAATGCCCCGCCGGTCGCGATGATGGGACCTTCCGCGCCGAACGGTCCGCCCGTACCGATCGCGATGGCGGCGGAGAGCGGCTTCAAGAACGTCATGCGCGCCGGGATCCGGCTGTCATTGTGGAGCACCTGCTCCATCGCCTCCGGAATGCCGTGTCCGCGGATGGCCTGCGAGCCGAAACGCGCCATCAGACCGACGAGAAGCCCCCCCACCATGGGCACGACCACGACCCCCAGGCCGAGTTGATTGCCCCACGGCGAGACGTTTTCGAACGAGAGGCGTCCGTAGAAAGCCAGGTTCGTCACCAGCGCGACGAGCCGCGTAAGCGCTTGCGCAACGATGCCCGCCAAGATGGCGACCCCCACCGCGATGCCGGCGATGAACGCTACGCGGGCGCCGATGACGGTCGACGGACTCGTGATGTGCGCAGCGGCCAGCGCTGGCGACATCGACGGCGCTACGGGTAGTCCTTCGCTAATTGGAGATTCGTCGTTGGCTCGTTGATACACGTTTCCCTCGCTGATGACGGCCTGTTGCAAAGCGCAACGCGAAAGGCGCTTTACGGCAGAAGAGCGTCGGTCAATTGAGCGATGGATCCGTCTTGGCGCGCTTGCTCCCGAAAACGCGATCCCAATTGACTCGATAGTCCTCCGTGGCGACCTGCGCCGGTCGTCCGGTGGACGCTGCGGCCGCGGCTCGCGGCGCGGGCGCGTCGGTCCGCCGCGCTTCATGCAGAACCTGCACATCGCAGACGCAGGGCGCGTCAGGGCGCGGCTCGAGCTTTACCAGCTCGCCCCCCTGCAGCGGTTGCCCCTCTTTGGCCGGGCGAACCTCGCCGGCTTCGATGTTCCCGTCGCGCGCGCGAAGGATTCGCGCTCCTTTGCCGTCATCGGTCGGCGCGTACAACAGGGCGACGTCTCGCGATCCCCCTTTGTCTTGCTGCGCCATCTTCCGTCTAGCGTTACGCGCCTTTTGCCGGGGCGCAAACAAAACGAGCTCCTCTTCGCCCAAGGACGCGCTCAAGGAAGGTCGAAGGCGAGGAGCTCGGCCGCCGCCCCGTCGGAAAACGCGAGCGCTTGCTCTTCGACGACGGCCGCGCCGTCCCCTTCTTCGAGCCGCGTCCCGTTCACGGAGATGCTCCCGCGCACCACTTGCACCCAGGCCTTTCGACCCTTCGCCAGGGAGAGGCTCGCGCGTTCGCTCTTCTCGAAACACCCGGCGAAGAGGAGCACGTCCTGGTGCACGGTGACCGATCCTTCGCGTCCGTCGGGCGACGCAACGAGCCGCCACCGGCCGCGCCGTTCGGCGAGCGGGAAGCTCTTCTGCTCATAGCTGGGGGTGAGCCCCTCCGCGCGCGGGAGGATCCAAATCTGCAGGAAGTGGAGCGGGTCGGTCGCCGACGGGTTGAACTCGCTGTGCCGCACGCCGGTGCCGGCCGTCATACGCTGCACGTCGCCCGGTCGAATGGTGGAGCCCGTGCCGAGGCTGTCCTTGTGCTCGATGGCGCCCTCTACCACGTAGGAGACGATCTCCATGTCGCGATGTCCGTGGGTGCCGAATCCCCGCCCGGGCGCGACGCGGTCGTCGTTGATGACGCGAACCTTGCTGAACGCGACGTGCGCAGGGTCGAAGTAGTCGGCGAAAGAAAACGTGTGGCGGCTGTCGAGCCAGTCGAGCTTGCTCTGGCCGCGATCGGCGGCTTTGCGAACGGTGATCATGCTCCTACGTCTTTGGCTCGGGCCACGCGGGAAAGCAATGCACCCCGCGACAGAGGCCCGCCGTCAAGTCCAAATATTGACCATTGTGGCTATTTGATTCATATTTGTACCTATGCCGCGCGAAGCCACAGCGACCGATTCCGTGCACCCGCTCGATCACGGCGCCGCCAAGCGCGCGTTCTTCCGCATCATGGAGGCGTGGGGGGTCGGCGACGCCGAGTCGCGCGTGCTGCTCGGGGCGCCGAGCCGCTCCACCTTCTACAACTACAAGCGCGGCGAGGGGGGAGCCTTGAGCGCCGACACGCTCGAGCGCATTAGCTACGTGCTCGGCATCTACAAGGGGCTCAAGCTCCTGTTCCCCAACCCGGAGCAAGCCGACGGCTGGATGCGCAAACCAAATGCCGCGTTCGGCGGTCGCTCGGCGCTGGAGCGCGCCTTAGGGGGCAAAGTCGTCGATCTCGCCTCGGTGCGGGCTTACCTCGACGCGGTGCGAGGGCACGGCCTGTGACGCGAACCACGCGCGTGCGCTGGGGAGAGGCCTTCCGCGCCATCAATTCCCGGTATCCGCCGGTCGACGTCTTCGAAAAAGTCGCCGATCCCGCCGATTGGGACACCTTGCTTCGCCTCGAAGAGATGACGAACCCCCGCGTGCGCGAGGAATGGGGGGAAATCGCCCGCGTGCCTCCCAGCGAACGCCCTTCGGGACCGGGCGCGAGCTGGATCATGGGGGCGTTCACCCACCTCGGCTGGCCGTCGCGGTTCAGCGACGGAACGTACGGCGTCTACTACGCCGCGCGCACGCTCGAAACCGCCGTCCGCGAGACCGCTTTCCACTTCGGCAAATTCCTGGCGGCCACGGCCGAGCCGCGCGGAACGGAGATCGAGCTGCGCGTGCTCGTTTCCAAGCGGATCGAGCAGCGTTTTCACGACGTGCGCACCGGGCACCCCGAGCTTCACCGCCCCGATGACTACGCCCCCTCCCAGGCGTTCGCCGCGCCGCTGCGCGCCGAGGCGTCGAACGGCATCGTCTACAACAGCGTGCGCGACGAAGGGGGCACCTGCCTCGCCGTCTTTCGCCCCAAGGCCATCCCCTGCCCCAAGCAAGGGGCGCACCTGCGCTACCACTTCGACGGCCAGCGCGTGGACCGTTGGTTTCGCATCGGCGAACAGCGGTGGCGGCCGCTCGACGCCACGGCGTGAAGTCGAGAGGGTGGCCGCCGCGCGGCGTCCAAGCTAGTCCTTCGGCAGGGAGCGAACCGTGGCCTACAGGATCACCCGGCGTTCGGCTCTGCAGATCGCGGCATGGGGCGCCCTCGCGTCGGGTTGCCGCAACCAGCAAACGGCACCGAGCGCCGTCCTCGGCGAATGCGGCGCGCCGGCAGGTCCCGCCAAAGGCGACATCAACATCGCGTTCGGCTCGTGCAACCAGGTGCACTACGCGCAGCCTCTCTGGGAGTCGATCCTCTCGCTCAAGAGCGACATGTGGATCTGGCTCGGTGACAGCGTGTACGCCGACACCGAGGACATGGCCAGAATGCGCGCGCTCTACGACACGCAGACGCGCCACCCCGAGTACGCCAAGCTCGCCCGCGCCACGCGCGTCGTAGGGACGTGGGACGATCACGATTTCGGAGTCAACGACGGAGGGCGCGAATATCCGAAGCGCGCCGAAAGTCAGCAGGCCTTCTTGGACTTCGTGGGGGAGCCGAAGGACAGCGCGCGCCGCCGGCAAGAGGGGCTCTACGCGAGCTACACGCTCGGAAGCGGCGCTCAATCGGTGAAGGTGATCCTCCTCGACGAACGCTACCACCGCGACGAGCCCGGGCCGGACGGGGACATGCTGGGCGCGGCGCAGTGGGCCTGGCTCGAGCGCGAGCTTCGCCAGTCGACGTCGCCCGTTCATCTCCTCGGATCGAGCACTCAGGTCATCCCCGAAGATCACGGCTACGAGAAATGGGCCAATTTCCCCCGCTCGCGTGCGCGGCTCTTTCAGCTGATCGCCGCGACGCGCGCGCCGGGGGTGGTCGTGCTGAGCGGCGATCGTCACATGGCCGAGATGTCGCGGATCGAGGCAGCGCCCCTCGTTTATCCGCTCTGGGAAATCACCTCCAGCGGGCTGACGCATTGCTGGCGCAAGGGGCGCGACGAGCCGAACCGGCATCGTCAGGGAAAGCTGCTCACCGCCTTGAACTTCGGCTTGGTCGAGGTGGATTGGAAGGATGGCGGCGCGGTGCGTCTCTCGGTGATCGATCTCAGCGGCGAGCGGCGTTTGAGCGAGCGTATGCCGCTCGCGAGCCTGACCCCGCCGGCCTGAGCGCACCCGCGGCGTTCACGGGCGCCGCGGGGGCAGGCGGCGCTTCTCGACTTTGACGAGCACCGTGTACTCCGGGTCGACCATCTCCGTGATGGGGGCTTTAGCGGTCTGGGAGACGAACTGGTACGCGTCCATTTCCGCCATCCCGGTCTTCTCGCGCACCCACGTCACCATGTCCTTGAAGGCGATGCGCGCCGCGTCCTCGAGCGGGCGCGCCGCGCCGAGCGACATCATGTACTCGGCGTTCTCGATGCGCGGCCACGGCGTCTCGCGCCCTTTGATGAGATCGACGACCATCTCGACGTTCATCGCCCCTTCGACCGCCGTGCCGATGATCTCGCCGTCCCCCATCGCGTAGTGCCCGTCGCCGAACGACAGGAACGCGCCGGGGATCTTGACGCCGAGGTACACCGTATTGCCGGCGCGCACTTCGGGGCAATCCATGTTGCCCCCGAAATTGCCGGGTACGACGGTGGATCGCGCTTCGCCGCCGGACGGCGCGACGCCGAGGCAGCCGAGAAACGGCGTGAGCGGGACTTCCCACGAGAAGCGCCGGTCGGACGACTGCGTGCGCACCATGCGGCGCGCGGCGTCGACGTCGTAAAACCACACTTTCTCGGGCAGCTCGGGGCCGAGCATGGCGGTGCGATCGGTGCCGTTGAGCGCGCCGAACCCGGGGAACCACGAAGAAAGACCGACGTTGCGCGCCGGCTCGAGCCTCTCGATGTGAATGGCGAGCGTGTCGCCGGGCATCGCTCCGTCGATCAAGAAGGGACCCGTTTGAGGATTGTCGTGCCCCGGGGGGACGACCTTCGAAGGCAGCTGATCGGGCTTGGTGACGGCGCCGTCGAAACAGTCCTCGCTCCACGAGACGATGCGCGTGCCGGGCGCGATCTTGTGCGTCGGAGGAACGCCGCCGAACGTGTATTTCAGCTCCGCGTGCTGCGGCGTGTAGCGTAAGACCGGGCGATCGGCGGTCGCCGCTGCAACGGGGGCCAAGAGGACGGCCAACGTGAGACAGCAACCGAGCGCACTTTTTTCGCGTCCCATCATGGCGGCGAGCATACTCGCGGCGCCGCCAGGCGGTCGAGGTGCTCCGCGACGGCGCGCGCGCTCATCGCCCCCTTGTAGACATAGAGCGCGCTCGAGGCATTTTCGTCGAGCAGCTCCTGGCTGACGCGCAGGCGCGAGCTCACGGCGAAGAGCATCTTGTGGCCGATGCCGCGCTCGACCAACTCGACGCGGCGGAACACGGCGTCGCGGCTCCAAAAGCCGAGCGCCTCGAAGTAAACCGTCTCGCCGCCGCGCGTGAACACGAGGTCGGGGATGCAGAGCCCGACGCCGGGGAGGTCGACCACGCGATCGCTTTGGCGCGCCGTCCAGCCCGTGTCGAGATCGGAAAAGCGCTGGAGCAGCTCGGCGAGGGCGTCGGGGAGCGGCTCGGGCTCGGCGACCGACGGAGTCCCCCGCTCGGGCGTCGTCGGGGCGCTCGACGCGCGGAAGACGAGCGGCACGCGTGTTTTGCCCCAGCGGATGTCGGCTTCGAGGGTCCAGCGCGGACACGCTTCGAGCACCGGCATCACGAGGGCCATCTTCTGACCGTACTTGGTGACGGCATCGAAAAGGCTGAGCGGGCCGTCGATGACGATGGTGTAGCCTTTTTCGGCCGGGGCAATGGTATGCAGGAGGCCGAGGAACTTGAGGCGACGGAAGAGCGCGCGCGCCGCGGCGGGGGATGCGCATTCCACGCCCACCTCGATGCGCACGGCGCGCAAGAGAACGGCCTGCGCCTGTCCACGCTCGTAGACGTCGACCAGCGCCACGGCACTGATCGGATCGAAGGCCGAGAGCAGCGCCGCCCCGCGCAGATCGGCGTAGAGCGACTGCTCGATGGCGCTCGGCTCGACGCCGCGCGCCGTCGCGATGGCCGCGAGAACGGCGTCCCGATCGAAGCGTCGTCCCGACGTGAGGGCGGCGCGGTCCGCCGTGGCGCGCAGAAAAACGTCGCGCCGAACCTCTTCGGGGTCGAGCCCGCCGGGGATGCCCCACGTGGACCGGTCGTCGATGAGCTTCCACAATCCGTCTTTGACGCGCGCCTCGCGCGGAAGCACTTCGATCGCCCCCACGGCGGTGTCGACGTCGTCGCGCGAACGACCGATGTGCTCCCCGTAGATTCGGATCAATTGCTCCGCCAGCGCGACGGCGCGAGTGCGCCCCGCGGGGTCGAGCTTGGTGAGGACGAGATCTTTACCGCGCCGGCGCGCGCTCACGAGATCAGCGGTAAGCACTGTGCTCGCGCCTCCGCTCGCTGGTGAATGTCTCGCTGGTCCCCTCCGTGACGAGCTCGTACAAGATGGCGCGCTTGCCGTCCTTCTTGCGCAGGATGCGGCCGAGGCGCTGCACGTGCTCGCGGACCGAGCCGCTGCCCGAGAGCACCACCGCGACGTTGGCGTCGGGCACGTCGACCCCTTCGTTGAGCACGCGCGACGTGACCACGCCGCCGTACGCGCCGTCGGCGAGCCCGGCGAGAATCCGGCTGCGCTCTTTGACCTTCGTTTGATGCGTGATGGCGGGCACCAAAAATCGCCGCGAGATCTCGTACGCGGTCGCGTTGTCCTGGGTGAACAGGATGACGCGATCCTTGCGATGCAAAAAGAGCAGGTGCTCGAGGTAATCGAGCTTCGCGGAAGCGGCGAACGCGAGTCGCCTTTGCGTGCGGTAGGCGAGCATCGCGCGTCGCCCCTCGACGCTGCGCGACGACAAGAGGATGAATTCGCCCCACCCCGCGGGGCTGCTCATCCGGATGCCGTGCCGGCCGAGAAAGGCGCGGTAAAGGCCCCGCTCCGCTTCGTAGAGCCGGCGCTCGTCGGCGGTCAGCTCGATGCTGACCTGCTCCACGTCGTAGTCGGCGAGGTAATTGCCGGACAGCTCGACGATATCCCGCCGGTAGATGATAGGGCCGATCAGCGCATCGAGGTCGGCGTCGCGACCGTCGGTGCGCTCGGGCGTCGCCGTGAGACCGAGCCGAAACGGGGCGAGGCACCCCTTGGCGGCCAATGCATACGAGCCGCTCGGCAAGTGATGACACTCGTCGAACACCACCAAGCCGAAGCGCGCCCCCAAGTGATCCATGTGGAGAAATGCCGAGTCGTAGGTCGACACGGTGAGGGGCCTCACGTCGTGCTCCCCTCCCCCCACGAGCCCGACCGGTCCGCCGAAGGACAACGTGAGCAGGTCGTACCACTGGCGCACGAGGTCCAGCGTGGGGGCCACGACGAGCGTGTGCCGACGCTTGTCGTCGATGGCGAGAACCGCGACGTGACTCTTGCCGGCGCCGGTGGGAAGGACGACGACCCCGCGCCCGCGCGCCCTCTGCCAGGCTTCGATGGCTTCGGATTGGTAAGGGCGAGGTTGGCGATGGACCCGCGCCCCCTCGGACAGCTCGCCATAATGCCGGGCCGCATCTTGGTAGGCGACCTTGCCTGCTACGAGCGCCCGCACGATGTCGGCGTAGGCGAGCGCAGGGGCGCGCAGGCAGCGGGTACGCGGGTCCCATAGCGAAGAAGCCGCAAGGGCCGCGGGGATCTGCGGGTCGTCCGCGCCGGCGAACCCGCGAATTTCGAGCGTACCCGCGACGAACGCAAGGATGACTGCGCTCGTCCGTTGCTCGCCGGTGGCGGTGCTCGTCACGACAGCTGTCTATCAGAAGATGCCCCCGGCGATGACGGCCGCGGACCGCCGCCCATCCGTTCCCACGGGTCGGCCGTATCCATCCCGATGCGTGAACTCCTCCTGACGCCGGCCCAAATCAGTTGTAAGGGGGGCCCCGTAGCACCCACTGCGTCAGGTTCTCGCCACCGGTCACAAACCGCACAGAGGACCGAAACGGGCAGGCCTTCTCGGGAGTAGGAACGGTCACCCCAAGCAGTGGTGCTCTACCTCGATCGGTATCCCACGCTGTAAGTATCGAAGGAAAGGAATGAAGATCATGAGACTAACCGAGAGCCTCCTCGCCGCAGCAGTGTCCGGAATCGTCATGGGAGCAGCCGCGGGCTGCAACAAGGACGCGCCGCCGGCGAACAGCGCCACGGCCCCCGCGGCGAGCGGCGCGCCGGCCGCCGGTGCGGACGGCAGCAAGCACGCCTGCAAGGGACAGAACAACTGCAAGGGTCAGGGCGGCTGTAAGGTCGAAGGCAAGAACGCCTGCAAAGGGCAGAACACCTGCAAAGCCCAGGGCGGCTGCAAGACCTGAGCATCGAAGGTCCGGCTCGAGGAGAGCGCTAGTGGCGAATCGTTTTGGCTTCCCCGACCTCGGCATTGGGTTGGGACTGCGCACGGTGCACTACGGGCATCTCCTCGAGCACTGGCCCGACGTCGGTTGGTTCGAAATCATCAGCGAAAATTACATGCAGACGGCGGGGCGGCCGCTCTACTTCCTCGATCAGATCGCGGAACGTTACTCCATCGTCATGCACGGTGTGTCCATGTCGATCGGTTCGACCGACGAGCTCGACATGGGTTACCTCGCCGAGCTCAAAGCGCTGCGCGACCGGACGCGAGCCCTCTGGGTGTCCGATCACCTCTGCTGGACTGGGGTCGCGGGGCGCAACACGCACGATCTACTCCCCATGCCGTACACGGACGAAGCGCTGCGCCACACGGCGGCGCGCATTCGTCAGGTGCAGGATTTCATGGGCGCGCCGATCTTGCTCGAGAACCCGTCTTCGTACGTGGAGTTCGCGAGCTCGAGCATGACAGAGTGGGAATTCTTGGCGCGCCTCGCCGAAGAGGCGGACTGCGGGCTCTTGCTCGACGTCAACAACGTGTACGTCAGCGCGCACAACCACGGGTTCGATGCCGCGGCGTACCTCGCCGGCGTGCCGTTCGACCGCGTCGCGCAGATGCACGTCGCGGGGCACACGAACCAAGGCACGCACATCGTCGACACGCACATCGGACCGGTCATCGATCCGGTGTGGGACCTCGCGCGCCAGGCGTACGAGCGCACAGATGGCACATCGCTCCTGCTCGAGTGGGACGCCGAGATCCCGCCGTTCGAAGAGGTCCACCGCGAAGCGCTGAAGGCCACGGCGTTCGTCGGTCGGCGACCCCAACATCGCGCACCGCCGGCTCGGGGCGCGTCGACGGCGCGGCCGTGAGCGATCCCGACGACGCCAACGGGACCTCGACGAGCCGCCGTCGCAACGGTGGTCGGCTCGGCGTGCCGCTCGAAGGCGGACATTCGGATGCATTCGTGCGGGAGCGCGCGAGCGCTACGCCGGGAAAGAAGGTCGCGCACCCGAACGCGCACCCCACGGGGGGCCAAACGCTGCCCGCGGGCGCCGCGCGCCGCGCGCGTGACAACGTTCTCCCCCTGGCGGTGCCGCTGCGCGATCTGCAGCAATGGTTCGCCGCGACCGTCATGGATCCGCGCGGCGTGGCCGCGGCCCCGATGAGTGACGTCGATCGCGTGCTTTTGCCCTCGAACAGTCTCACCGCGCTCGAGCGCCTCGCGATCTACGGGGATGCGTACCGTGCTCGGTTGGTCGAATGCTTGGCGGACGACTATCCCGCCGTGAAGTACGCACTCGGCGACGACGCGTTCGAAGCGCTGTGCCTTCGCTACATCGCGCGCCACCCGTCCACCTCGCCGAACCTCAACGCTTTCGGACGTCACATGGCGGCGTTCTGTCACGACGAAGAGCGTCCGCCGCTGCGCTTCG